>Ga0074045_10003080_pt1 | contig 15128 bp, 11 predicted proteins | sample BogForMeECP23OM2_FD_94442 | JGI IMG/M metagenome (GOLD analysis project Ga0074045, IMG submission 94442) | Bog forest soil microbial communities from Calvert Island, British Columbia, Canada - Bog Forest MetaG ECP23OM2 | ecosystem: Environmental > Terrestrial > Soil > Wetlands ...
CATACGGGCATCACACCGCTTGAGGAGGACGATCATGCATATGGCCGACGCTCTGATCTCACCGGCTGTCGGCGGCGTAATGTTGGCTGCGACGGCAGGACTGACAGTCTATAGCGCCAGGAAACTCAAGGAAGAAATCGATGACCGGAAAATTCCCCTGATGGGGGTTTTGGGCGCTTTGGTTTTTGCCGCCCAGATGATCAATTTCACTATTCCCGGAACAGGTTCAAGCGGTCATCTCGGAGGCGCAATGCTTCTGGCCATCTTGCTCGGACCGTATGCAGCCTTTCTTACCATGGCCTCGATCCTGACAATTCAAGCCCTGTTCTTTGCGGACGGGGGTCTGCTTGCCCTTGGCTGTAATATCTTCAACATGGGATTTTTCCCCTGTTTCGTTGCTTTCCCATTGATCTACAAAAGAATTGCCGCAAACAGCCCGGAGCGGAAACGAATCCTTGCGGCCGCCATGGCCGCCTCAATTATAGGCCTTCAATTGGGGGCTTTCGGGGTTGTAATGGAGACTTTTTCCTCGGATATTTCCGCGCTGTCTTTCAAGATTTTCGTATTGCTGATGCTTCCCATACACCTGGCGATCGGCATTGTCGAGGGCTTCGTTACGGCCTCTGTTGTCGGTTTTGTAACCAAGACCCGCCCCGGAGTTCTCAAAATGGCAACCGAACTCTCGGGCAGCAAACAAATCTCGATCAAACCCGTATTAATTACACTGGTCATTATTGCCGCCTTAACGGGCGGTTTTCTCTCATGGTTTGGTTCCGCAAATCCCGACGGCCTTGAATGGTCGATTGCCCGGAGCTCCGTGAACAAGGTATTGGAAAGCTCCGAGAGCGGGATACATGCCCTGTTGTCCAGAGTGCAGAAAAAAACAGCCGTCTTTCCCGATTATAATTTCAGGAAAGACAAGACAGAGGAGTACGCTAAGGGCGAAAGGACACAGGGCAAACAAGACGCCTGGCCCTCGGTAAGTGCGGGGACCTCCATTTCAGGCCTTCTGGGAGGGGCGATGTCGCTCGTCCTTGCCGGCCTTATTGGCTTTGGGATAAAGACCTTCCAGAGAAGAAGAACGAATAAGTGATGAAATGGGAAGCATAGAGTCTTTATTTTTCGATATAGGCCATCTCGATGCTCTTTCGAGCAAAGATAGCCCGATCCACAGGGTCGATCCTCGCATAAAGGTATTGACCACCATCTATTTCATAGCTGTTGTCATATCGTTCAATAAATACGATCCGGCCGGACTTGCGCCCCTGGTCGTCTATCCCCTGGCCATTATGACAATAGGGAACATTCCGTTTTCCTATATAATGAAAAAATTGCTGATTGCATCCCCGTTCGTTCTCTCTGTGGCACTGTTCAATCCTATACTGGACCGCAGTCCTGCCCTTGATCTTGGGCTCTTTAGCGTCTCCGGAGGTTTCGTGTCGTTTGCATCCATTGTGGCAAAGTTCGTGCTGACAGCGAGCGCAGGGCTGGCATTGATTGCCTGTACGGGATTCGATTCGATTTGTTCGGCCCTGTCAAGAATGGGTGTCCCCGGAGCCTTCACAATTCAACTGCTCTTTTTGTACAGGTATATCTTCGTGTTGGGCGAAGAAGCCGCCCGCATGGTGCGGGCGAGGGCCCTGCGCTCATTCGGGAATAAAGGACTGGGGATGGGCGTTTACAGCAGCATGATCGGGCAGTTGCTTTTGCGGACCATGGACAGGGCGCAAAGGATACATCTCGCAATGCTGTGCAGGGGATTTGACGGAGAAATCCATCATGTCGCGCCATCAAAAATATGTTTATCAGACGTGCTGTTTTTGGCAGGGTGGAGCGGCCTGTTTACACTGCTTCGTTTATACAACTTCCCTGCGTGGCTTGGCGCAGAACTGGGAAGGCTGATATGAGCCATCATATAGTGGAGGTAAAAGAACTTAAATTCTCTTATCCCGATGGGACACCGGCGCTAAACGGTGTGAATTTTCGCATAACTCACGGCGAATCCGTCGCGCTGGTCGGAGCAAACGGGGCTGGAAAGTCAACGCTTCTTCTGCATCTAAACGGATATCTCACCCCTCAGGCGGGATCGGTTCGAATCGGAGATATGCCAATAACAAAAAAAACACTTAAGCACGTCCGCCAAACAGTAGGGATGGTTTTTCAAGACCCGGATGACCAGCTTTTTTTGCCCAGGGTCTATGATGACGTGGCGTTCGGTCCAACGAACCTGGGTCTGCCGCCCGATGAAGTTAAACAAAGGACACTGAGCGCCCTGGCGCTTGTCGGGGCTGCCCATCTCAAAGACAGGCCCTCTTACAAACTGTCCGCGGGCGAAAAAAGAGCCGTTTCAATCGCCACCGTTCTCTCGATGTCGCCAAGCATCCTGGTCATGGATGAACCCACATCCAATCTTGATCCGAAAGCCAGGCGGCAACTGATACACCTGCTTTCTGAGTTCGATCACACGAAAATCATAGCCACCCATGATATGGATATGGTCCTTGACCTGTGTTCGAGGGCGATAGTCTTGAGAGATGGCGAGGTTGTAGCTGACGGAATCGCGCAAGATATTCTCAACAACCGGGACCTGCTGGATGCAAGCGGACTGGAAAAACCTCTACGCCTGCAAGGCTGTCCTATATGCAGTGTTGCCTCCCTCCCCAACAAGTTGAATGTGGTGCAATCCTGAATCTCACGACAAGGACCGCCCCAAAATCCGATTACTGTTGCATTCAAACGCCTTGACGGCCCAGGCTTGCTCAATCCCTCACCTCTTCCTGAAAGGCGCCGATTATCCGGTCTATGATTCTTTGAGAACGAACCTGATAGGTAGAAGGGCCTTGCACATCAGCGGCTTTCCATCCCTTTTGGCAGGAACGAATGTAGAATCCTTTACAGCTTTGACCGCCTCTTCATCCAAGCCGAAGCCGGCTTTCTTCAATACTTCGATTTCAACCGGTCGACCACGCTCGTCAATGGTCACACGCAAAAGGACAGTTCCCTGTTTTTCGAGCCTTTTTGCCAACGCCGGGTAACATGGTATGACTTTGTGCAGGAAACTGGGACCATCCGCAGATCCAAAAGTTCTTTCCAGGGAGCCTTTGCCTCCTGAGCCATTCCCGGCTTCTCCGGGCGGTCCGTCGCCGGAAAAAGCCGCAGTGCCTGCGCCGGTTCCGGCGATCTTCCCCAAGCCTTGCGATGGTGAATCCGGGTTGCCGGGGGAGTCGTATTGAGCGGGATCCAGTTGAGCCGTGAGCTTGATTTCTTCATGCCTATCCGGAGCAGTGCCGGGTTTTATATTCTTCTTCGGATGGACATTGGGCTCGATATTTTTCTTCCGTGGTACCGGCAAGTCCTTCTGTTCCAAGGGTAGATGTGCGCTTGGCAGTTCCTGGCTCGCTTGCACCATTGCGCCGGTTTCGGAACCACCGGCTCTCTCTTTCGCCGCAGGCCCCAAGGGTCCCTCCAGGCCCGATCCGGCTGTATCTGCGTCCCCATTCAGGCAAACGAGCTGCACTTCCATCCACTTATGGCTCTGGACTTGAGGTTTTGGGGAGTACCAAAGCAGACAGGCAAGAGCTGAATGCAGAAAAAGCACCAATGCCAGACTTGACCATATCTTCCGGCCGGAAGCGACTGGGCCCCGGTTGCTCCACGGCGCAGAAAAAATGTCTTCCGGATCATCCGATCTGGAAAGATATATCTCACAGTCCACAACGTCTTCAGCTATCGAGTTAATTGCGGCCTCCAACAGCGACACGGCCGGACTCGGCCATGTCTTCCAGCTGAAAGCGAGTGGATCCCGGTTGTTCCACAGCGCAGAAACAATGTCACCCGAATCATCCGATACGGAAAGATCTATCTCACAGTCTGCAACGTCTTCGGCTATCGAGTTAATTGCGGTCTCCTGTTGGCGCGCTCCGGTTCTTCTTGACGCTGCAGAACCTAGTCGCTGCCTTTCGGTTTCCACTCCCGCGACAAGCGTTGTGCCTCGGCGATTTGGGATGGCGTCATTCTGGCGGCAGTGATTTCTCGGTCCTTTTTGGCAGATGAGTCGCCTGATGCAGCCGCCAGATCGAACCACATGTGAGCCTGCACAAAATCCTGCTGGACGCCCTGTCCTTCAGCATACATCACTCCCAGATTTAATTGTGCTTCGGCGAGCCCTTGCTCCGCCGCCTTACGGTACCATTTCACAGCCTCCACATTATCCTGCTGCACGCCATGGCCTCTGCGAAACATTACTCCCAGATTATACTGTGCTCTGGCATATCCTTGCTCCACAGCCTTCCGGAACCATTTCACCGCTCCGGCATAGTCCTGCGGCACGCCCTGGCCGTCATGGCACATTACTCCCAAATACCATTGCGCATCGGCATTTCCCTGTTCGGCTAAGGGCTTAAGCTCACCATAGGCTATGGCGTACTCGCCCTTAGTATAGGCCGCAGCACCTTCAGAAAGGCCGGCACAGGCGGGGGAAACAAGCGACAGACAAACAAAAAGAACCAATGGAGCTAACTTGCGAGACATCCTTTGCTCCCTGCTTCAGAGGCTATCAAAAATACCTGGTCAACGCAATGCGAAAAGTGCGCGGTTCAGCAGCGTGGAACGTATCACCGGTTACAGTCGCACTCGTTGGTGTGAGCTGAAAAGCATAATTGTAGGTTATATCATCGGCTTTTGCATTGAGGAGATTGAAGATATCTCCCTCAATCAACCAGTTCTTGCCGATCTTATAGCTGAGGTTGTAATACAGCAGGCTGGTGGTGGGAGAAAGCTCAGTACCGTCCTGTGTCAGATAGCGTGGTCCAAAATATCTCCACCGCAAACCGGTGCTCCAACCGCACACATCGTGCACATATATGCCGCACGAGATGACTGCCCTGGCCGCTTCGGGTACGTACGAACCCGGCCCCCCAATCGGATTCACATCTGGTACGCCTATGAAATGCGCAGTCGAGTAGGCAAAATCTGCGTCCATCGTAAGCCATTTGGTGGGCGTGTAGTAGTTTGCAAATTCCACCCCCTTGCGGATGTCCTGGTAAGGACTGGGTTCGTCCGTGCCTGCATCCCCGTCGAAGATCATTTCGGATTGCAGCTTCAGCGCCCAGAACGTCAGTGAGCTTTGAAGGTTCGGGATGGCAAGAGTGCGGACGCCGACCTCCGCGCCCTCCGAGTGCGCTACCGCCAGCGCCGGTGAAACCGGTTGGAGAAATATATTAGTCGTCGTGCCCGTTAATGGATCTATATGAGTAGTGGCGCCCCGCGCGTCGTCGGTGTGGTAGCTCAGTCCGCCGTTCAGGTAGAACTCGGTTTTTGCCCACGGCCCGAAGATCAAAGAGAGCTTGGGCTCAGGAATGGCCCTGAACAGATCTCCGGTGTCGGCAGGTTGGGGGCCGTTGGTGGCATAGGTGTAAAGGTTCTTGTTGTCGAAATTCATGAAATCATAGCGAAAGCCCACAACGGTGCGAAACCATGGCAGCCATTGAATCTTGTTCTCAAAGTAGGGGGCCAGGTCCGTTTCTACGATATCATCGTCGCGTACGGTTAAAAAGACCATGCGGTCATGGGTTCGATTCAGGGTGTCGTGGATCACGTCGTTTCGAAGATCGAGTCCGAAGGTGTTTTCCACTGCCATGCCGCACAATTGGCTAAAGTACGTCTGACTTCCCCGCACCCCCTGCACCCACCGGGTGTCCTTTTGCTCGAACTGGTCCCCACACTTTGCCGAAAGGTCATCAGGCAGTTCGGGCAGGTAGAAATCGAAGTTATTCCAGAGGCCCATGTTATAGTAATAAGCATACGCCATGACTTTGGTAGCCGAATGTTCATCGGCTTGATGCCACTCGCCCGACAAGAGATAGCGGTCCGTCAGTCCTCCGTCGGTCGGGCTCAGGTTTCCAAAACGGTCGACCAGTCCCTCGGCGACCGCCAGGTCCGGGATCTGGTTGGTCGCATTCCACGTGCCGTGATAACCGATTGCAGTTGCGCTCCAGCCCTGACTTGCGTCTCCATGGCTGTAGGTCGCCAGTCCGTTGTATTTCACATAATTCTCGGGCACGTCCCAAGGTCCGTCGGTGTGCACTATTTCCAGGGCGCCCAGGAGATTGCCCTGGCCGATCTTGATCGAATCGGCCAACAGGGCGCGCTCATAATTCCAACTGCCGTATTCCAACTTCGCAATGCCTTGTGGAAGGGTCTGAAAGGTTTGAATATTTTCCCAACCGGCGGAGCCAAAGTCCCCCACGTTTGCGTAGTATGGCCCCTTTCCATAGTCTATCTTCTGGATCAGTTCGGGAATAAGGAAATTGAGGTCCGTGTATCCTTCCCCATGAGCGTTCGAAGGCAAGTTGATGGGAATGCCGTTGAAAAAGCTGGCCATGTCGGTGCCATGGTCGAGATTGAAGCCGCGAAGAAAATACTGGTTCGCCTTCCCATCACCGCTATGCTGGGTGACGATTACTCCGGGCATGGCTTCGAGCACCTCGCCGGGACGGCTGATGGGGCGTTCCTCGAGTTCCAGCGCTCCGATGGTCCCCTGCGTCGAGGTATCGGCGATGCCGATCATACTGTCGCTGCGTTCCTCCACCACTATCTCGGGCAATTGCGCTGTACCCTTTTGAGATGCGTTTGTGTCCACGGACGAGGCCTGCGCCGCCGGCGGAGCGTCAGCAACGGCCCATGCCAAACCCGGCAAAGCCGAACAAAAACTCCCGATCAATGCCAAAACCATGACGCCTGTCCCGTATCTGCCTTTTCTCTTCCTCCGGATGAAATTCATTGCATGCTCCCCACCCCGGCCTCATCAAAAAAAAAGGCCACGAACATCCTCCCCATCTTCGGATGGGCTTCAGGCGTTCGTGGCCAATTAGTCGATCAACCGATCTGTAAATCAGTTAAACTTTACGCTGTTGAGAAGCAACCCCCTGTGGTCCGGAGTAGATCACACCTTCATAGCGTGTATGTCCAGCCAGCAGATTGGGGTCAATCTAGCTGAATTGATACTTCACGTCAAGTGAAAACACAGCGAATGAATATGGCGGCATGGGGCCGCGACGGCGAATGGAGGCCTTCGGGATAATCGTCAAAAATGACGTCAGCTACCGTCTCGAGGGGGGATGACAGTCAATGAGCGTACGGCTCTTACAAACGCTCTATCGCCATGCTTCGCAGGATATACCCTCGAGACCTCTGCGCCACGGGAGGGGTGATAGTTGAACGGGATCAAGACCGTTGGATCCGATGACCAATAGAGATCTAAACGAGCGTAGGCTGCGCGGGAATGTGTGGGCATCATCAATTCCACGGCCACTGCGGTGTCCCGTTCGTCGGGTCTTGGCAGACGCCAGTCCGCATGGCCGCCAAGGCTCAGATTCCTGCAGTACTCCTGCGCCTGCTCGAATGTCACCTCATTTCCATTATCGCCCTTCTGCCACATTAATTTTCGCCTCGTGTCCGTAACCGTACCGTCTCCGTTATCTATAAACCTTCCCGCTGAGGCGCCGGACGGCTTTTCGATATATGAGAGAAGCGGCAGAATGAATACTATTAACATGAGAGAGAACCTTAGCGTCTTTCGCATATTGGCGCCTCCTTTTCATTTTGAGCCTCCACGGAGAAGCTTGGCGATAAACCAGCCTGCTGCGTAGAGCACTCCGAGGAGGACGACATCCGTAGGGCCGACGGGCAAATCGACTGAATATGCTACCCAGAAACCGAGAAAGGCCATGGCCCCGCCGCACAGCGAGGCCAGAATTGTGAACTGGCGCATATTGCGCGCGAACAGGTGCGCCGTCAGCGCGGGGATCAGCAAAAATCCGAACGCGATCAGGGGCCCGACACTGAGTACTGCCATCGAGACGGTCAGGCCGATCAGTAAATAAAGCAGCACGTCCCAGAAAACTACGTTCTTGCGAAGTGTAATTGCCATTGGCCGGTCGAAGGAGACCAGGAGCAACTCCTTGTGAACCAGTCCCAGCGTTGCGAGGACAAGCGTAAGGGTTGCTGCCGTCAGAACGAGATCGAAATCGGAGATTGTGATGACCTCCCCTTTGAGCATGTCGAGCCAGCCGATCTCGCCGTAAGGGTTTTTTGACAGCAGCAGGATACTCAACGATGCGGCCACTACGTACGCAGTGCCGAGCCGGCCTTCGGGCTGGCCGCGCCCGCGTCGTTCCATAAACGCCAGCGCCAGAATCGCAGCCAGCGAAGATGTCATCGAGCCGATAAAGGCGAGCATGTGCGCACTCTCTGAGGGATGGCCGCTTAGCTTGACTCCGAACCACAATGGGGCGGAGAGAGCGATGGCAACGCCGGTCGAGGAAACCTGCGGCAGTGCAACGCCCATGAACACCAGCCGGCGCATCACGAGAAACACGCCGACGAGCGGGCAGGAAAAACCGACGAGCACGCTGGTATAAACCGAGTTGCGCAGGAGAAAATCGGGTGAGAGAATCAGTCGTAACGTTTCCATGTCAGCCGATCCCTATTTCAAAAATCTCAGCCATACGCTCGGAATTAAGCAGTTCATCCGGGGCGCCCTGGAGCACTTTGCCCTGATGAAGCCACAGAACTTGCTGCGCATGATGGCGAATCGCGGCAAAATCGTGAGTGACGAGCAGGACGGTGATTTGCCTTTCCTCCCGGGTCCTGGAAATAAACTCCAGTACCGTATGTGTCGCCTCGGCGTCCACGCCGGCGGTCGGTTCGTCGAGCACCAGGACGTCCGGGCGCGTAGCCAGGGCGCGGGCGATGAGCACGCGTTGTTTCTGACCACCGGATAGTTTCGAAAAGCGCTTGCGGGCAAACTCTTCAGCGCCTGCCGCACGCAGACATTCCCGCGTGAAGGCGCGTTCGGCCGATGGGACAAAACGCCCGGGGCGAACGCGTCCATACGTGCCCATCAGAGCAACGTCGAACCCGGTCAGTAGATAAATCGGATCGAACTGAACGGCCTGGGGCACATAACCGAACACGAGAGGTGCGCCCGTCGGTGATTGAGTAGTGTCGATCCTGCCTGCGACTGGAGGAAGCAGCCCAAGCAGGGTCTTGAGCAGGGTCGATTTGCCCGAACCGTTCGCACCGAGAATGGCAGTGAAACTGTTGCGGGCAATCGAAAGCGAAATCCCGGACATCACAGGCTGGCCGTTATAGCCAATGCTGAGGCTATCGAGGGTTATGAGCGCATCATTCATATGTCAGTCCAATGTGGCCCGCCCGGACAATGTACGGGCGGACGCGTCTTCTTTCATGTGTTTATTTTCTCGCTTGTACGGCAGTAACAAAGGTCTGAATGATGTAGTCCATCATCCTAATGTATGTTTCCGTATTCGGAACGCCGCCCGGCATGATGGGCAGCGTTATCATTGTTGCCCCGGTCTGTTCGGCGATGCGCCTGGGGACCTTTTCGGGAAATTGCGGCTCACGTACGACAACAGGAACATGTTGGGCCTTCATGGAACCGATTAATTCCTCGATATGGCGTGGGGTTGGATCGATGCCCGGTTTAAGTTCAATGGTGCCGAAGTAATGCATGCCGAAACACTCGGCGAAATATGGCCAGTGTTCGTGATAGGACACGAACTTTACGCCCTTGAGCGGCATGACCTCCTTCTTCCATTCTGCAATCTTGGCGTCGAGCCTGGCCAGATACGCATCGCGATTGCGCGTGAATTCCTCTTTATGCTGCGGAGCGAACTCCACCAGTGCGTTGTAAATGTTCCCGATCGCCGTCTCTGCCAACACCGGGTCGAGTATGTAGTGCGGGTTGCCGTAGGGATGAACGTCGCCCTGGTAGTGATCGGTGGATTTGGGTACATCTTTTGGCACGATGCCAATTGAGGCGTCCACATAGCCGGGTCTTCCTATCTGGATGCGAGGGTTCTTGCTGGCTTCCAGCAGCGCGGGCAGAAAGGCGTGTTCACAGTCAAACCCCACCAGGATAAGCAGGTCCGCCCTGTTCATGATGGGCACGAAGCTCGGTTTCATCGGTACCCCGTGAGTATCTTCAACACCCGTGGCAAGGCTGTGAACCTCAACCAGGTCCCCGCCGACCTCACGCGCAAAGTCTGCCAGGTCGGTCAGGGTCGTGACGGCCTTGATTTTGACGGCATGAGCCGGCGTCGGCGCCCCATATGACAACACCGCGGCGAGTGTGACGATCGATAAAGAAAGCATGAATTTCGGCTTCACGTTAAATTCCTTTCTCCTCAGGGCTAGCGTTGCTGCCAACCATGAGCGTGCGAGCCGATGATCCAGGCCCACTGCAGATAAACGGCATCGTCGGGGCGCAGGCCGGATACGGCGTTGTGGTCGGTATGAGTGTATTGAAGACGCAGTTGATTCCAGTGGCTCAGTGCCCACGTAATATACGGGGAGTATGCGACTGTCTTGTCTGCGTTGTTCCAGGAGTCCTCCATACACTCGAAGAGGAACCCTGCCGACCACTCCCGGCTCCACTTGTAAGTGAGATAGGAATACATGCCATAGGACTCTACGGATTGGCTGAACGGACTGAACTTGGCGCCGCCCGGTGTTGGCATGACATCAAAGCTACTATCGCTGCGGAGCACTTCCGTGCCCCAGGTGATACTCTCGAACTGATTGTTTCTCAGCGGTTTGTAGCTCAGAACGAGGTCCACTCCCTCCAGGCTGCGCCCGGTTTGGGAGAGCCTGCTGCCGGGGAATTGAGCAAGCGTGACAGGATCGCCATTGGGCAGGGCGAGTACGCCTCCGTGGTTTATAGTCTCCGGATTTAGCAGGCCTGAAATGCCGGGTTCGAGGGATAAATCGGGTGTCAGGTCAAAAGACGTTGACCCTCGGCCAAAAAAGCTCAGCCCGCCGAAGGGACGGAAATTTCCATTGCTGTCATCGTTGATATCGTTTGGCGCACTGCCAAAACCATCGCCCACGCCCATAGTCAGGCTGACGTAATGTTCGATCGGCAACAGGTAGTTTAGCTGCGCCCCATCTGTCCTCGATTCCCCGCCGATGTACTGGTCGAGCACGAGCGGACGATTTACGAAGGGCAGTTCATGATCGTGGATATACGCCAGCCGGCCGAATTCGCCAAAAAACCGTCCCGCCTTCAACTCCAGATTATCCGGCAGTGAAGTCGTTTGGATTGCAGCCTCTTCGACCCCTGCTGTGGCTTCGCCGGTTATCGGGTCCGCAGAGGCATTGATCACCGCATAGCCCTTTGCAAACGGATCGACCGATGCCGCTATGTTCAGCTCCACAGAACGCTGGTTCACGTCCCACCCGCCGGGCCGGTCGCTGCCCGTAGCCTTCGATCCCTGGCTGCGATAAGAAAAGATCGTCTCACCCACGAGCCCGATGGCAGGATTGAACTCGCTCGGGAGCTTCTTCTGCTGCGCTTCGGCCACCGAACTCACTTGCTCCTTCAACTCCTCCACCTGCTGCTGCACCTGATCGACCGAAGCCGTCTGAGCCGCCACGGCAGCCGAGGGTTCTGCAGTAGGCTGTGGCTGCTGGACTTTTGCCGTCAATTTTTCAATCAACTTTCGCTGTTCGTCGATTGTTTGTTCCTGTTTCTTGACGGTTTTCTGGAGGGCTTTCAGTTCCTGGATGGTCTGCTCCTGTTTTTTTAATGTCTCCTCCAGGTTTTGCAGCCTCTCTTCCGTTGTCTGAGCAAACGCACAGGATGAAAATATAAATACAAAAACGAGTGCAATCATCGTCCTCATGGTGGCTCCTCCTCATGGTCACCTTTTGATGAAATGTTTCCTGCTTTCTCTGGTCAGGAACGTTTCGAGGGGCCTCTTGCAAAACTGTAGCGAGCCGGTCTGCAGTGTTGCCGTTCACCTCGCGAGGCGTTGAGGTTAGAAAATGCATGCCTCGCCACTTCGACCGCTTGCGATCTCGACGCTCCGCGAGGCGCTCCTATAATATTTTGCAGGAGGCTCCAAGGTCCGGGTATTATGCGGGAGGAGCTCGATTTAAATATGGAGAACAACGAAAAGAGGAAAGGTTTACCGCATTTTCTAAAACGTCGGGGAAAATGCCTGAAACAGGTGGTGAAATTTGAGGGGAATCCTGAAAAGCCAGATTTGAATGGTGCAAGACACAAAAGCAGATGGAGCAATTATCGTGGCAGTCTCCATCATCATGGTGATGAAATGCACACCCCGGAATGGAGAAAGAAAAACAAACGAGGAAGATTAAGGTAAGTTTTCGGTTCATTCCGCCAAACTTAACCCGGCTCGAATGCCGGCGTTCTTCGTTCCGATACATTTGGGTATCGTGCCGCTCAGGGGCAACGGGTTAGGCCCGTGCCTTTACAGTGCTGCCTTGCCCGGTCCGGACACGTCACTCTGAGAAAGCCGTCGATTTCGCTTTTCCGCTGAGGGATCCGTGTGCGTTTCCGCCAGCGTTCAAGCACCAATCCGAATAATGGACCCGGGATGTCGACAGCCCAATCCCGAAATTCAGACCTCGCTTCCTTTTCATAAATGTATAGCGCTTTAATTCTGCTTTGTCACGTTAACGCCACCGGTTTTTGCAGAAAAGCCCTTGACAAACAAACCAATGTCCTTTCTATTTGAAGCCATGTTCAAGCGTCTGTCGATTTTTTGCATATGCTTAATAATGTTTTCCACCCTCGCGGTGGCCTTTCATCATCACGATGACGGAGGCGACCACGACGATTGTCCGGTCTGTAACGCCAGCCTCCAACACCAACCGGCTGATTTGCCAATCCCTATCAGTGTAATCTGCCAGGATCTTGCCAAAATCGAATTTTTCATCCCTGCCACTCCTGGTACCGTCAAAACCTTTTCCACCCCTGTCAGTGCCCGTGCCCCTCCCGCTTGAACCTGCTTCACAATCCTGAATAGCAATGTTTAAAACGACGCGGTGTTAAAGCGAACATGCCGGTCTAAAGTCGTATGCTTGCGGCCTGGAGCTTTTGTGCTTGGGCTATGAAGCCTTAGGCCTAATAGGAGAATGCAATGGGACAAATAAAGGTTTTAACGGGCTCCGCATTGGCGCTCGCTCTTTTCATCATAATGGCGGCCGTGGTTTATGCCGCCCCTGGAGCTACTAGCGAAATCCAGGGAACGATCAAGGACGCCCTTGGAAGGCCCCTGTCCGGGGCAAGTCTGAAACTGGAATCACCCGATAAAACTATCAGAGGCAGGACCAAGAGTGATGCGGACGGTCACTTCGTGTTTTCGGATGTGAAGCCCGGCACCTATGCGGTCCTGGGGGGAAAACCCGGCTTTCAGGCAAGCACCGCCGTCGTGACGGCAGCGGCCGGAGCAATAGCCACTACGACATTGACCCTGGCCGCCCGGGAAGCACTGGAGATATCAGTCATGGCGGAGCGCTTGAACGAGGCCCGAAACGGCCTGTCGCCAACGACGGGAGGCAGTAGCTACACTTTTGACCAAAAGGATATTGAGGCCTTACCTGCGGGGGAGAACACGTCCTTCAACCAGGTATTGCTCCAGGCGCCCGGCGTGGCCAATGACTCGTACGGCCAGTTGCATGTGCGTGGTGACCACGCCAACACTCAGTACCGCATTGACGGAGTTATCCTACCCGAAGGGATTACCGGTTTCGGCCAGGTGCTGGACACCCAGTTTGCCAATCAGATCACCCTTCTGACCGGCGCCCTGCCGGCCCAATTCGGCCTCCGCACAGCGGGGGTGATCGACATACAAACCAAGACCATCTTTGAAAATGGAGGGTATGTCGATCTCTACGGAGGAAGCCGCGACACCATACAACCGACCATCCAGTATGGAGGTTCGGATGGGAAACTTAACTACTTTTTTCTCGGTTCCAATCTGTACGACGGCCTGGGCATAGAAAACCCCACCCCCACCCACGACGCGATCCATGACGATACGGATCAGGTAAAGAGCTTCGGGTACGCCTCATACCTCCTCAGTCCAACGTCGCGCGTAACCGCGATGTTCGGCAGCTACGACGGTTGGTTTCAAATTCCCAATAATCCCGGACAACCTCCGCTCTCTCTGCCGTTTACGCGTCCGCCGGGTTATACCAGCTTCGACACCGCCAATCTGAACGAGCGGCAGTACGAGAACAATCGTTTTGGGGTCCTGGCCTATCAAAGCACCATCGGGTCGGACTTCGATTATCAGGTATCTTATGTCGCCCGCTACACGAGCGTGCATTTCATGCCTGACCCCCTTGGCGACCTCATTATCAACGGGGTCGCATCGAATGTTTCCCAAAGCAGTTTGGTCAACGGGTTACAGGGTGACGGAAGCTACCGCCTGAACGCTTATCATACGATCCGCATGGGCTTTTTTACTAGCTACGAAGATACCACAAGCGACAATATCTCCACGGTTTTCCCGAACCCGGTATCCGGATCCGTTTACGGTCTGCCTATAACGATCAATGACAACGAGCCGAAGAACGGCAACACTATCTCTTCAGTATACCTCCAGGACGAGTGGAAGCCGTTTGAAAAATGGACGATAAACTATGGGCTGCGGTATGACTATATGAGCGCCTACGTGACAGCCGACCAGGTAAGCCCCCGTGTGGGCGTGGTTTACAAGATGACATCTGACACTACGCTGCACGCCGGCTATGCCCGATACTTCACGCCGCCGCCGACCGAGTTGATCGCGCAAAAGACGGTGTCACTGTACAACAACACATCCAATGCTGCGACGGTCCCTGTGAATTCAGCCGTTGAGCCGGAACGGTCCCATTATTTCGATGCAGGCGTAATCCAGAAGATCGGCTCCAACCTGAACGTTGGCGTTGACGCCTACTACAAGATTACCACGGACCTGATCGACGAGGGCCAGTTCGGCCAGGCCCTGATCTTTGCCCCTTTCAATTATGCAAAGGGGAGAATCGAAGGTGTGGAAGTGACCGGCAACTACCACCTCGGTAATTTTGCCGCATACACCAATCTTGCCATCACCCAAAGCCTGGGCAAAGATGTTGTATCGGGACAGTATAACTTCTCTCAGGCTGAGTTGGACTACATCGCCAATAACTGGATTCATTGCGACCATGACGAGTGGTATACCGCTTCCGGCGGTATCTCTTATCGCTGGTGGGAAACGCTATTCAGCGCGGATGCCACATACGGAAGCGGCTTACGAGCCGGATTCGCCAATACG
>Ga0074045_10003081_pt1 | contig 15122 bp, 13 predicted proteins | sample BogForMeECP23OM2_FD_94442 | JGI IMG/M metagenome (GOLD analysis project Ga0074045, IMG submission 94442) | Bog forest soil microbial communities from Calvert Island, British Columbia, Canada - Bog Forest MetaG ECP23OM2 | ecosystem: Environmental > Terrestrial > Soil > Wetlands ...
CGGCAGCATGCTCCGCCTGACTCAGAAATGGATCAAGGTCGGAGTCATCGAAGACGGCAAACTGCTCATAAGCGAAACAGGGACGGGACAGGGGCAGCCGATCAGTCCGCTCCTGGCCAACATCTACCTGCATCACGTACTCGATATGTGGTTCGAGGAAGTTGTGAAGCCCCGTCTGAAAGGGGAAGGGTATGAGATTCGTTTTGCCGATGATGCCATCCTGTGTTTCCAGCACAGGGAGGATGCGGAAAAGGTGATGAGGGTCTTACCGAAGCGGTTTGAGAAGTACGGTCTGACCCTGCACCCGGAGAAGACGCGGCTGATTGAATTCGGGCGCCATGCAGCGGGGAACGCGAAGAAGCAGGGAAAACAACCCGAGAGCTTCGATTTCCTTGGATTCAGGCACCTCTGCGCCCGTAGCCGGAAGGGTGGATTCACAGTGCATGTGAAGACGATAGCCAAACGGCTCCGTAGAGGGCTGAAGGCAATCGCCGACTGGTGCAAACAGCACCGGCGCACGCCCGTGAACCCCAGCAACAGGAAGCCCTGAACGCCAAACTCCGTGGCCACTACCAGTACTATGGACGCCCGACGAACTATTACAGCATCCGGCAGTTCTATCGCCGCGTATGCCGTATCTGGCGCGAGTGGCTGGGTCGTCGAACACGCGGGCGACCGCTGACGTGGGATAGATATAACGCTATCCTGCGGCAGCATCCACTGTTGTTACCTCGGATCACACACGCCTGGGTGGGGACGGGGAGTCACGCCTGAAGAACCCGCTGCGGGAAATCTGCACGGCGGGGTCCGTGAGGGGGGAGAAGCCGGTGAACCATGGTGAACTTAAACGGGCACGAAGCTGGAAACGGCGGACACAGCCAAAGAACACCTAAAGCACACCGGGGACTCCTCTACTCGGAAGCCGGTGTTCGATGATGCCAGCTTTGGATATCGGCGAGGGCGATCGACAAAGGATGCCATGCGCAAAGTGTGGAAAGAGATTGACGGCGGACGGGAGTGGATTGTGGACGGAGACTTGAAAGATTTTTTCGGCTCTGTGGACCACGAGAAGCTCCTAACGCTCGTAGGTCGCCAGGTGGCAGATGGCCGGGTGCTACGTCTGATCAAGGCGATGCTGAAGGCAGGAAGCTACGGTCAAGGGCAACTCTTTCCCAGTGAGCGTGGGACTCCACAAGGCGGAATTGTTTCACCCTTGCTCAGTAACATCCTCCTGACGCCGTTCGATCGGGAGATGCGACGCAAGGGGTATCAGTTGACGAGGTACGCCGACGACTGGGTACTCACCTGCAAGTCGGTGGCGGAGGCGCGTGCAGCCTTGGCGGCCGCGACTCGGATACTGGAGCAGTTGGGCGTGCAATTGAATCCGCAGAAAACGCGGATCGTACATGTTCAACAAGGATTCGATTTTCTGGGGTATCGGATTGTGCGAGCAAGCGGGAAGCGCAAACTTCCCGGTAGCATGATTCGGCGATGGAGCCCGACAGGGTTGATCGTGTATCCCACCCGGAAATCGATTCGGCGTTTCCGGGATCGGGTGCGGACGTTAACGCGACGCAGTGCACCGCGAAAGACAGCGGAACTGATACAGGAACTGAATCCAACTCTGCGGGGATGGGGCGAGTACTACAAACGCCCACATCCGACGGCTCTTTCACCAACTCGACGGTTGGATAGTGCGACGCATCTGGTCGCATCGTTTCCGCCGGTGGCGGACTCAGGGCTGGAAGCAGTTGTCCCGAGTCAAGCTGTACGAAGAGTTTGGTCTGGTCAACCTGATCTCGCTAATACCTTCTCTTAATTCTCACTCCCGTCCGCGGGCGTCCTCGTGAAAGCTGTATGCCGGAAATCGGCACGTACAGTTTGAGCGGCGGACGGAGGCTAGCGCGCGAGCGCGCCTCCTCCGACCCGACTGGCACTGTGCCATCCGGTTCCTGCTTGCAGGGCGTCAGAGTCGAACGACAGGTAACTGCTATGAAACCAACGGCAATCAGCTCGTACGCGGCCGCTAGCTGTCTTCCAGTTGGCACTGCGAGTTTTTTGAGGCATGGGGAAATCTATCGATATGTGGGGGAACTGTCAGCGGGGCAAGCCTTCGCCCGCCCCAGCCCACAGCGTTTCGATGAGTTTCCAGTTGGCTATTCCTTGGCAGGTTGCTCTCCAGCAGAGCCCGCCTCCGCTTCGCCAACCGCCTCCCATGTTGCCGTAAGGGGCCGGAGTTGTCGAGTGTGCGTCCGGCGCAAGTCATGCCATCCCCGCACAGGGCTGGATGCCACGGAAAAAATCTCTGGCTATCCGGCCAGGGAGAAGTGTTTTTACTTGACATCCCCTCTTATAGAACCTTCGGACAAGAATGGCGTCATATCTTGTGCGACTTCTGCTCATAGTGCACGCGTAGAATCAGTATCTTACAGATACTAAAATGGCTTGGATATTCCGATCCCGACTAGGTCCACCAACCTATGAGGAATGGCTGGGGCAGATCTAAGGACAACCCGCGCGTCATAGTGCATAAAGATGTCGAAACTCCGGAACCAATTGTAAAGGGGTTGCCGGAGCGCGGACAGTTTCTCCATCCTGGTTGATGAGTGCAGGAGAAGAATTGCCAAGGAATCTCGAACCCTCTCGAAGGTGAGCGATTCGCTGGGGTTCGAATCCCATTAATCGTGCGCACGTTGCATCGACAGCCGCCGGATCATCCGCAAGCACGATCTTTCCGAGAGGACGAGGGATGCCGTTGAGGGGGCCGTTGCCTTCCATAGCCACAATGCCGTCCGCGATAACGAAGCGGACCGGCATGGTTGCGCATAGATCGAGGGTGCTCTCCTGAATCTTCTTCCAGTGGAGAACATTCTTCGGCCATCCGTATCTCGCACCCGGTACAACGCCAAATATTCTTCATGCTGGCAGCGACGCCAGGCCAGAGATGGGGCCTTGATTTCCGGGCATGGAAACTAGCAAGTCCGCTTCCAGCACTGTGCGAGACAACCAGAGATCCTTCATGCCCGGAGGGCTCGCGCTTCGCAGAGTGCGACTCCGCTGCGCTTCCGGTTCGCTAGGGAAAGTCCGACGCGCATCCCCTGCTGCACATAGACTGCATTCTCTGACTAATAATGACGCTCTCGGGAGAGTGTTGCGCCTTCCGTCGACACTAACCGTCTGAACCAAAGGGGCTTAAAGCTGGTGCCGGGAGGGGGACTCGAACCCCCACAACCCTTTCGGGTCTGCGGATTTTAAGTCCGCTGCGTCTGCCAGTTCCGCCATCCCGGCGAGGGAAGGAAATCACTAAAAAGGTGAATCTCACTTAGACGCCACAAGCGTCGCAGAGCCAGCTGGCTTCTTACTCTCAGCTCGGCGAACCGCCTCATTCCAGTCTCGCATAGCCCCAGCCCTGTCGCCAATCAAGGCTCGAGATCTGCTCGCGCGCACCGCTGGAGTCCAGAGGAGTAGTGCCATCTTTGATGGCAGCACAGAAACGTGTTGCGGGAATCACATGCGGAATTGCGAAAGGGTGGTTGACTTCCAAGGACTGCGGCTGGCCCGTTTGGAGACGTACATGGCCTGGTCAGCGGCTGCATAAAGCTCATCGGGGACACTGCCGTCGTCAGGGTACAACGCTAATCCGATGCTGAGGCCGGTGCGAATCAGTTTCCCTTCCAACTTGAAAGGGACAGTGAACGCCGTTTCTAGGTTCGAAATCAGAACCTGGGCCCCCTCCGCATCCGCCACATCGCTGACAACGGTGAACTCGTCGCCTCCGGATCGGGCCAGGGTGTCGGAAACGCGCATTCGGCTGGCCAGCCGCGTAACGACCTGCTGCAAGGCCAGATCTCCTATTCGATGTCCGAACGTATCGTTCACCTGTTTGAAGTGATCGAGGTCAAGCAGCAGAACAGCTACCTTGTTGCCCCTACGACTGGCACGTGCCAGGGCCTGTTCGAGTCGGTCCTGCAGCAGCCGACGGTTTGGCACTCCAGTTAGTTCGTCGTGGTAGGCGAGATACTCACTCTTCTGAATTTGGTCTTCCAGAAGTATTAGAATCATGCCGGCGGCCACGAAATACTTGGGAATATTCCATGCTGCGGACTCGATGTGGAGTGAGGGCGCGTACATAGTCAGCAACATTCCAGTGGGGAAGACAGCGCCCCAGGCGGCAAAGCCCGACACCGTGGTCAGGACGCCGACGGTTGCGCGACCGAAGCGCTGCCAGAACAGCGCAGCGACGGTGAAATTGAACGCCGCAAGAAGAAAGAGGATGCCGAGTTCAGGTTTGCCGCTGGAAACCGCCCACAACATTCCGCATGACAGACCCAGGCATCCAGTCGACATCCCAATTACGTAAGGGGTGATCTTGCGGCAGAAATTCCAAATCACCAGTAATGCGCCGGCAAGCGCTAGCACAATTACACCGTAGTAGAAGATGGGAGGGGTGACATCCCAAATCACAGCATTGGTGTAGAGAATCGCGGGAACACCAATCACTGTGGCGAGCAGAAGTTGACGGCGAAGGTTGGGCGCGGCGCCGGAAACCGAGATCAGAAAAGCGATGCTTGCCAACTCCAAGGCATTGAGGCTGACCGCCGAAGTCAGATGGCCCCAAAGACCTTGTCCGACGTCCACGAACTGGGCTACGAAATGGACCAGGACAAGAATCCAGCCCGCGAGCCAAAGATGCAGGCGTTCGCTAGTTCCTTGACGCAAAATGGCCCCAAACACCACGACCAGAATCGCAAGAGCGATGAGACTGGGGAGAGTGTTGAAATTCATGGCGCTCGTTGGTCAAGCTTTCTAGGACACAGTATGACAGTGATCCAGAGGAATGCTCAAGAATTTATAAGCAAAAACACAAGAACTCCCGAAAAAGGAAAATCGTGTGCTGGTCTGGCCTTACGTTGGCGAACTCGAGGCCCTATGATTGGAGAAGCCGTCACGCAGTAAGGTGTGCAGACTCCCGCAGCCTCCGACGGTGCTTCGCGCTCCTGAAACCCAACTGAGAGTCCGCAACCTCTTACCGCACCTTCACATCCGGTTCTACTGACATGCCAGGGCGCAACAGCCCATCCTTGTTGAAGTCAGGCTTGTCATTACCATCAAAATCGATACGTACCGGAATACGCTGAACTACCTTTACATAGTTTCCCGTGGCGTTTTCTGGAGGAAGGAGGCTGTACTTGGCGCCAGTCGCCCCACCAATGCTGGTGACATGACCATTCCACTTGCGGCCGCCGTACGTGTCAACTTTGATCTTGGCGGGCTGGCCCGGCTGCATATGGGCAAGCTGGGTCTCCTTGAAGTTGGCCGTGACCCACACCTCACGCAGCGGCACGATCGCCATCAGGTCCTGGCCGACGCCAACGTTCTCGCCAACCTGCACCGAGCGCTTTCCAATTACGCCGTCCACGGGAGCCATGATGGTCGTGTAGCTCAGATTCAGTTGTGCCTGATCGAGGGCGGCCTTGGAGCGCAGCGCCTGGGCGTCGGCAGATTCGGCCTTTGCCTTGGTGGCGGCAACCACGTTCGGAGTAGCAGCCGCATTTTTCAGTTCCGCGTTGGCCTGCTCGATGCGCGATTCCGCCATTCTCACCTGCGCTTGGGCGGCGAGAAGTTCGGCCTGCCGCGCGCTGACCGTAGCGTTGGCGGCGGTAGCCGAGGCGATGGCTTGATCGAATTGCTGCTGTGAAATCTCACGCTTACCCAGCAGTTGCCGGTAGCGTTCGACGTCGGTGTTCAATTTCAGCGCATTCGCTTGCGCCTCAATCACTTCCTGCTGTGCGGCTTCTACCTGCTTCTGCGCGGCCGCTACGCCGGCTTGGGCCGATGCCATGTCAGCGGTGGCGGAGCGGATCTGGCTGACGGAACCCACACTCTGCACCGGCACTCCGTATTGCGCGGCCTGCGCTTGCGACAATGCGTCCTGGTACTCGGCCTTGGCGCGATCAAGCGCTACCTGGTAGTCCGTTGGATCGATCTGCACCAAGACATCGCCCTTGCGCACCACTTGGCCATCATCGTAGGTGACCTTTATGACCTGCCCGCTCACCCGTGCACTGATGGGATAGATGTGCCCATCAATCTCGGTATCGTCGGTGCTCTCCCAGTGGCGGCTTTCCCACCAGAACCAGCCGACCAGTAGAACCGCGACAATTGCCACCAGAAACACCCAAGGTTTCGCCGAAGCATGTCTGTGAAAAAAGCCATGTCGGTCCTCTTCATGCCGAATCGCTTCGGGATCGGGGTGCTCTTCGGAATTCTGGTTTAGGGTCGCGGGTCGTTCCAGGTCGGGTTGCTCAGTCGCACTCGGACTCATTGTTGTTCACCTGTCAGCGGCTAGTCGTGAGGAACCGGATTTGTGTTTTTCTGTGGCGCGGAATTCGGTACCGCGTCGGGTGGGGGCGTCGGATTGCCAGCGCCACTGGGCGGCGCGACCACGTCCGGAGGTACCGTGCTGCCCGGTTGGCCCAAATACTGTTTGACGGCCTGTTCGGCGTTGCCGATAGCGCGCGCCAGCAGAACCTTTCCGATGTTGTGTGCATACAAGCTGGCGATGTACTGCTCGTTAGCGGAAGCTAACTGTTGCTGGGCCTGAATCACCTCAACATTGTTCGTCACACCCGCGGCGAAGCGGTCCTGTGATTGCTCAAGCGTCTGCTGCGCAAGGTCCAGTCCCAACTTCGCGACTCCCACCTGTTGAGCGGCTGCCTTCAGGTCGAGAAGTGCATCTTGAACATCCTGCTCGATACGTCCTCTCAAATTGTCTACTTCCGCCTGGCGCTGTTTCAGAACCGCATCGGCCTGGCGGACGTCGGCCTCCACCTTTCCCCCCAGGAAGATGGGAATTCGCAACGTGGCCGCAGCCGACCAGTTAGGGGACATCGCGTCGGGAGTGGTCCCCAGCACGCCGTATTCGCCGGCCAGACCGATCGAAGGCAGCCGCTGTTTCCATGCCGCCTCGCGACTCAATTGCGCTGAACGCAAAGAAGCCACCGCCGCCTTGTAATCGGGCCGCGTTTGCAATGCTTGTTCATAGGCGTTCTCTAACTCCATTTCGGGAAGTGGGTGGTAGGGAACCCGGTTGACCAAACGAAACCTCTGCTGAACCGGCAATCCGATCACGCGCGCCAGGGCGATGCGTTGCTTCTCCAGATCGTTCTGCGCCTGGATGAGCGCCTGCTGCTGTGCCTGCATCTGTACGCGGGCACGCAAAGTGTCGATTTGGGGTGCTAGCCCTGCCTTCTCCTGGTCCGCCGCTAATTGGTACAACGCCTGTGCTGTCTGGAACTCCGCTTCGGTAGCTGTGACCCGCGATTCCTGGGCAATGGTAAGAAGATAGTTCGCTCCCACGGCTAGCACTACGGTGTCACGCGCGTCAAGATAAGTGAAGTGCGCGGCTTTCACGTTCTGCGTGGCTGCCTGAACGCTGTTGATGAAGTGAAAGTCGAGTGCGGTCCAGGTTCCGGTCGCGCGGAGATCAGATATGCCGAAGGGACCCACCGACTCAGGAAATCCGGGAAATGTGAACCCAAACTGCTTCAAGTTGAGCTTTTGATCTTCTTCGGTAAAAGAGCCGTTGACCACGGGCAGCAAATCGCTGAGAGCGCGCAAGTGAGCGGCGCTTGATTGTTCGGTGACCCGAGCAGCCAGATACAAGCCGAGGTTGTACTTCAGCCCCCGGTCGAGGGCTTCGTCGATGGTGAGGTCCAGGATTGCGGAAGTGGCCTTGCCCTGTGGAATTGAGCCGGCATAGGGGTCCTGGTTGCGAGTGATGACCTGCTCAGCCGTAGGAAGGTTTGACAGCTCTGCGCCGCTCTGGGCCAACGCGAAAGGTCCCGCCAGCAGAACCGCCGCTGCGGCAGCCAAGACTGCCCAAAGGACCCGGAAAGCGTAAGGCTGTGCGCTCCGTTCCTCCGGCTCAGCGCTGTAGGTAACACACGCATGTATGCATTCCATCTTGCAAGCCGTTCGTTCTTGGATGAGTTACGGGAAGGCAACGTTGCGTAAAAACCCATCAAAGCTGCCGTCCAATTAGACGTCGTTCAAAGTTCGTAAGTTCTCTTTTTTGGCTACGAACTCCTGCCGTAGTTGCTCCTGGGGTCTCTTGCACTTCCAACTTCGCGGCGGCTTGGCGAGGTATTAATCTCAGATCCCGTCTTCCGCTTCCCGAACAAGTTGATACTGTTCAGTATGGTCTCCACCGCCGTTTCCTCACCAATCGTGGAGTTGATCATCATGTGAAAGCGATGCCGATCCGGCCATTCGACGCCGAAATATTGCTTAATGAAAGCCGCACGGTCCCGGTCCACCGTTTGCGCAAGATGAACGGCTTCACTCTTGCTCTTCCCGCCGGCCTCCAGCCGCTGGACCTTCTCCTCAAACGGAGCGAAAACAAATACGTGGAAGGCATCGCGACGGGCTTGGAGATAGTAGGCGGAGCCACGCCCCACAATGACGCACTCGCCACCTTGGGCAGCGCCTTTCACTACACGCTCCGCGACTTCCCTGATGCAATCCGTATCTGCCAACTTCAGCCGCGGGGCGTTCAAACTCCCTTCGTGGCTGCCGCGCATGAAAGCCCTGAAGAGCCGGTAAGACAAGGTGTCCCTCTTCTCTTCGTGTTCTTCTACTACCCGGCAATCACACTCCATCAGTCGCGCGATTTCGTTTGTCAACAACTGGTCCCACAGCTTCCAGCCCAGGCGACCGGCGACTCTCTTTGCGATCTCGGCACCACCACTCCCATACTCGCGTTCGATCGTCATCACTCGGATCATAGAAATCTTCGTAGAACCAGTGTCGTTACTCTGGGACACCACTCAACCGCTGCGAGTTCTCCTCATCACGCACATCCCTGCTACTCGATCGCAACACGGCTTCCTCCAGGTTCATTCTTCTTCAACGCGAAGGAAAGCACAAACATGATCGCCGCCATCGTCCCCAGAATCCGGAAAGTGTCGACGTAGGCTAAGGTGGTCGCCTGGGCGATCACTGTCCGATAAATCAGCGCGTAGGCCACCTTGGCTGCACGGTGTGCGTCAGCGCCCGCTGCAACTATATGTGCAGACAAGGCCGCAGCCGCATTAGCAATGCCACGCTGCCCGGGCGTGACATTCGCCACCAGATACGCTTGATGGAACTGGGCCCGGCGTGCGATTAATGTGGTGACCATGGACGTTCCCACGCTGCTGCCGATGTTGCGCATGAAGTTGACCAGGCCAGCGACGCTGTTGCTCTTCTCCGTCGGCATCCCGACGTACGAGGACAGGTTGATAGGAACAAACAGAAAGCCTAAGCCAAACACCTGAACGAGGCGGAGGATGCTGGCGCTGCGGAAGCTGATCTCAAGGTCCAGATGTCGGGTGGAATAGTACATCCCCGCGGAGAGGGCCAACCAGCCAAACGCAACCAGATAGCGAGCCTGCACCTTGGACGACAGCACCCCGACCACGGGCATCAGAAACAGCAGCAGAAGGCCACCCCCCGAAAGTACCAACCCGGCAGACTCCGCCGTGTAGCCCATGAGAGATTGTAGGAAGAGGGGCATCATTACAAGGCTCGAGAACAGCATCAAACCCAGAACAAACATCATGCCGTTAGCTTCCAGGAAGTTCAAATTCTTGAAGAGGCGCACATCAATGACCGGACTCTTGTAAAACCACTCCCAGATGACCAGTGAAACAAGGCCGACGGCCGCAAGGATAGCCAGCGTGAGAATGAAATGCGAGCCGAACCAATCATCCTCCTGCCCCTTGTCCAGCATCACTTGCAGCGCGCCCACCCCCAGGATAAGCAAGGACACGCCAATGTAGTCGATTCTCGCGACTGCACCCTCAACCCGCTTCGCCCATGGCGGATCTTCGATCAGGCGAAGAACCAGGAGCAGTACCACAATCCCTACGGGCACATTAATCAGAAAAATCCAGCGCCAACTGTAGTTATCAGTGATCCAGCCGCCTAGGGTAGGCCCGATGGTAGGCGCCACGATGACGGTGAGCCATAGAGGGCAAAAGCCAGTCCGCGTTTCTCCGGAGGAAATGTGTCTGCCAGGATCGCTTGAGCCATGGGTTGCAGTCCGCCCCCGCCCGCGCCTTGCAGAACCCGAAACAGGATGATTGCTCCCAGGCTTGGCGCGGTTCCGCACAGGAGCGAGCTCACAGTGAAAATCGTGAGACAAATCGTGAAAAACCGCTTGCGACCGAGCACCTTGGTCAACCATCCACTGATGGGCAGAACGACCGCGTTCGAAACGAGATAAGAAGTGAGCACCCAAGTGCTCTGGTCGTTGCTCGCTCCAAGGTTGCCCGCAATGTAAGGCAGCGCGACGTTGGCGATGCTCGTGTCGAGCACCTCCATAAATGCCGCCATAGCAACCACAACCGCGATCAACCAAGGGTTAAACTTGGGCCGCCACGGTCCAGAAGCCGGTGGGGCTGGCTCGTCCCTATGTCCCGTCCCCACAGCTGGCGCTTCATCTGGACTTTCAGGGGTGTCTGCCATAGGGTCACTATGCCGGATTGAAGCTCGTCTGCCTTGTCGGTTAACACGTTTTCAATCACCAGCAGATGATTTACAAGACAGCAGCGTTGCGCAAAAAAAAACACCAACGGTGCCGCAGAATTGGATGTCGTCTAGCGACTCAGCAACTCGGCCCTTGCCATTTAATTCCGGTACAGCCCTATCTCGCTGGTTGACGGACGGCTCATCAGGTCACGTATCGCGTCTTGTACGGATTTGCCTTGCTGCAGAACGGCGTGCATCTGCTCGGTAATGGGCATCTCCACTCCAACTCGATGCGCCAACCCGACAGCCGCATTCGTGGTCAACACACCTTCAGCGACCATTCCATGCATGGCCGCGATGATGTCGTCCAATTTGTGACCGCGGCCCAACTCGACGCCGACGCTGCGATTTCGCGAGAGCCTGCCGGTACAAGTGGGTACCAGGTCGCCGAGCCCGGCCAGTCCCGCCATGGTCTCGGGCCGCCCTCCGCAGGCGACCACGAGCCGCGTGATCTCAGCGAGGCCGCGCGTGATCAGCGCGGCGACGGTGTTGTGCCCGAGGTCGAGACCAAACACAACTCCGGCTGCGATGGCGACGATGTTCTTCAGTGCGCCGCCCAGTTCCACGCCTACCACGTCATCGTTGGTGTACACGCGAAACCGGGGGTCACTGAACTCTGTCTGCACAATCGCCGCAAGTTGCTTGTCGGTGGAGGCGATGGTGATGGCCGTCGGATCGCCTTTCGCAACCTCCTTCGCGAATGTGGGCCCGCTCATCGCCCCGATACGCGGGAGGAAGCCGCGGTCCGAACCGCTCAGCAGTTCAGTAATGACCTCCGTCATGCGCAGTAGGGAATCGTTCTCGATTCCCTTAGTCGCGCTAACGAAAAACATTTCCGGCCTAAGGTGCGGCAGCATCGCCTGAAACACCCGGCGGGTGTGATGTGAGGGCATGACGCTGACGACGAACTCCACGCTATGTAGCGCCTCCTCGAAGCTGTTGGTTGGAATAACCGTCTCCGGGATGATCTCGCCGTCGAGGAACATTTCGTTCACCCGTTGTGTGCGGATGCTCTCGTACACCTCTTGCTCGCGTGCCCACAGACGCACACGATGTGTCTGCTTGCGGCCCAGCACGATGGAAAGTGCCGTGCCCCATGCCCCCGCGCCAATGACTGCGATTTCGCTCACCAGCAGTTCTCTTTCATCGCCATCGATTTTCTGTGCCCGCCAGCAGGCGCCGAATGTTGTCTTTGTGCCGAATGATGATAAGCAGTGACGAAGCCACGATCAGCAAAAGAATCGGTGGCGTCGTGTGTTCCACCGGGTTGAGCCACCAAACGAAGAAGGGAAATGCCGCTGCGCCGGCAATGCTGCCCAGCGAAACATAGCGCGTGAGCGCAACGACGATAACAAACAGGACGAGAGCGACGACGATGGCCCGTGGCGCAAGGGCTGCAAAGGCCCCTACCGCCGTCGCAACTCCTTTGCCGCCTCTGAAGCGAAGCCACACCGTGAATATGTGTCCTAAGACGGCGCAAAATGCGGCCAGCGCCGCCAGCAGGAAAATGGTGCGGCTGTCCATCATCTCCGGCGTGCGATGGTAAACACTCGATGGCCCTCCGGCCTCAAAGCGACGCGATTCGGCCAGCCACAATGCGAAGGCGACCGCCGCATACCCCTTCAACGCATCGAGGAGTAATGTTGCCACGGCGAGCCCCTTTGATCCGGTGCGCGCCACGTTGGTTGCGCCAATGTTGCCGCTGCCTGTCTGGCGCACGTCCTGTCCGCTAAAGATGCGGACCAGTAGGTAGCCGAAGGGAATCGACCCCAGGAGATAGGAGACTACGACGATGATGAGCGTGAGCTTCGTCAAAGTTATTTGTGCGGTCACGACCAAATGACACATCAGCGCCTGGAACGGGGCGCGGCATCCGCCGCCTCAAACATTCGCACTAGGTGCCGCCGGCTTTGGCCGCTGAGAGACTTAGGTTTACGGCCCGCGTGAAATGTTTTCGATGCCCCATCACTGACCCGGAACCTAATTCCGTGAACCCAACCTCGCAATCAGGCTTTACGGCACAGCTCAAGCTGTGCCACTTTCAAAGCGCGGAGCCCCCTCCAGCGAGTACCGCGACAGCTTGCTGTACTGCGCACCGGTAGGTGAGAGCTTGCTGTCATAGAGGCAGAACTCACGCGCCGTCATTGTACCCAACTCAGGCAGCGGCATCGTTTCAACTTTGGCCCGGACGTGTTGCAAAGAAGGTACAGAGCGCTCACCCGGCATTGCACGCGGTCGCCCACTACCGGCGCGGGCCAGCGTCAGATGCGGCTTGAACGGGCCCTTATCACGCTCGAATCCGAGCGGCTGGAGCACTTGGGCAATAGATTTCACGAGCTTCTGAAGGTTCTGGTCAGATTCGATACCGACCCAGAACACCCGCGGCGATTTCGGAGCAGGGAAGAAGCCGGCGTTACGAAACACGAGGTCAATCGGCGAACCCTTCACTTGGCGCAGTGCGCGCTGAATTTCACCGAGCTTCTGTGTCTCCCCGAGAAATTGCAGCGTGATATGAAATGTTTCGGGCGCGACCCAGCGGACATCGGGTGCGAGGTGCCGCATCTGGTTGCCGAACTGAGCAATCCGTTGACGAATTTCGGCGTCGATGTCGAGGGCCACAAAAAGCCGCATAACGAGAGCAGGTTCCTCGCCCCTAGCGCATGCTCGGCAGAAGAAAAAATAGGAGAAGCTTTAACAGCGCGCCTAAAGATGCGCCCCTTCAAATTGCGGCAGCTACATCAGCATACGGCGCACCAGGTCGAGCGCCTGCTGGCTAGCCCAGCGCCGGACGCGCTCGCGGTCGCCGGGGAAACGCCGCTGCACGACTTCTTGCTTTTGCCCGTTCGTTACCGCGACATACACTAGCCCCACAGGCTTTTCTTCTGTGCCCCCGCCGGGACCCGCTACACCCGTGACGCCGACACCGATGTCCGCATTACAGATGTCGCGAATGTTTTCCGCCAAAGCCAGTGCGACCTCCTTGCTCACAGCCCCGTGGGATTCGATCATCAGCGGCGGAATGTCGGCGAACAACGTCTTGAGATCGTTGGAGTAGACCACCGCGCCACCGAGGAAATAGCGCGAACTTCCAGCCACCGAGGTGATCCGCTCGGCGATCATTCCCCCGGTGCACGACTCGGCGACAGCCAGCTTAGCATTGCGCATCTGCAGGTAATAACCGACGATCTCCTCCAGCGACTCTCCCGCAGACGAAAAGACCGCGTCCCCCAGTTCGTCCTCCAGTTCACCAGCCAGACGGTCGACCGCGGCCTGGGCTTCCTGGTGTGTAGTGCCGGTCGCGCGCAGGTGGAACTCGACCTGTCCCTGCGCGGCCAGCACGGTGGTTTCAACTTTGGAGTGTTTCTTGTAGATTGGCGCGGTGCGCGCGTCGGCCGCCGACTCCGGTAGCATGGCAGTCTTCAGCACGCGGGTGGCGATGGCGGCTGCCGGCGCTACGGCACGTAAGCGCGGCATGCATGCCTTCTCCCAAAGGGCTTGGAGCTCATGTGGAGGCCCGGGAAGCAGCATCACGATTCGTGGTCTTCCATCGAATTCGGTTTCGAGCCACTGTCCCGGAGCGGTGCCTCGGGAATTCGTCAGCACGACTGCACCTTGCAGCACGTCGGCTTGCCGCGCATTGTTCTCCGGCATCTGGAGCCGCCGTTCCGCAAAGCGCTTATACATCGACGTGATGATTTCGTGATCGCGGTTCAGCCCGATGTCCAGGGCGGCGGCCACGCTCTCACGGGTGAGGTCGTCCTCCGTTGGGCCAAGTCCGCCCATGAAAATACAGATGTCGGCGCGCGTCATCGCCGTGCGTGCCACACTGGTGAGGTGATCGCGATTGTCGCCAACCACGGTCTTGAAGGCAACGCTAATCCCCAGTTCATTGAGACGGCCCGTGAGGAAAAGAGAATTCGTGTCCTGCCGGGATGGGGTAAGCATCTCCGAGCCGACAGCGATGATTTCGGCGATCACGATTTCAGTCTAGCAGGGAGCGATCATGGGTTTCAGCCAGGTCTGGTCAGATGCGCCTGATGCTACGGTCCGCATTAAAAAGGCCCAATCCGCCACGGACACACAACCGGGCCTTGGAGTAGGGTGGTAACGTTGCCCGTTATAAAACTTGACACATTGGTTCAGATCTTGGCCCGATCAGACGTCCAGCGGCCAGTTACTCCGGCGCCAGCCGCCGTCCTTCGATGTCCCAGGAGAGATGATGCACGCCGCTGGTCGTGGCGAGCACGGCGGCACCGCCGGGAGCGAACGCCAGTCCGACCAGATTGTGTCCCGATACTACCAGCGATGCCTCGCGTTTGGGTGTGACCTTCACGATCCCACGGCGGCCATGGAGCGATGCTGCGACGTAGAGGTTTCCTTCAACATCGACCGCCAGTCCCTGCGGCCGCCCAAGTCCACGATAGAAAACGGAGACTTCGCCATGAGGATCCACCTGATGAATGGCATCGAAACTAGACGTCGTGGGGCCTGTGACGTAGAGGTTTCCATTGTTGCCGAACGCCAGATGATAGGCCGCCACGCTCGGTTCC
>Ga0074045_10003082_pt1 | contig 15120 bp, 14 predicted proteins | sample BogForMeECP23OM2_FD_94442 | JGI IMG/M metagenome (GOLD analysis project Ga0074045, IMG submission 94442) | Bog forest soil microbial communities from Calvert Island, British Columbia, Canada - Bog Forest MetaG ECP23OM2 | ecosystem: Environmental > Terrestrial > Soil > Wetlands ...
CCGGCGCAGCTAAACGCGCTCGGGATCGACTAAAGTCTTGGGGCCGCCGGTTGCAGGAGAATGGGATGGGTGGGCGACGGCCGGCTAGAAAGTCTTCGAACTCTGAAGCGACCCGTTTTTTCTCCCCGTGGAGAAAATACCTAGGAATTCGTCCAAATCTGCACCGAGATAGCTTTCTCCGGTTCGCATCGAGCGCAAAAGCGCCACGCCACGCGCGGATTTGCCGCCATCTCCAGAGTGTAGGTAAATAGTACAGACTGTTTGGCGGAGAGGGGCGGATTCGAACCCCCGGTACCGCAAGCGCTTTTGTGGACGGAATTCGGCCCAAGTTTGGCCCACTATTCGGCCCGAAAAAAAACAGCCGTGCTGGAGAGATTTTGTTCGCCTGGAATTCGGCTCTTTTCGGACCTCTCCGGGCCCCTTCGTTCGCTAGGCTGACGCGCGGAATTCGGTGACCTCGAACATCGGACAAAGTTTTGGAGCTCGAATCTCCACCTCCCGGGCGCGCAGTCAACGACTCAACTTTGTCTCTCTCGATTTGTACGAGGCGGTGTTCGCGCCGGCGCCGGCGTCGGCGTGACCGCGGTGCGAGGCGCGCAGTCTCGAATGCTTGAGCCGATGAAGCTGCGTTCGAGGGTTGTCCGCCACACTGCAATGGTCCGATCGATTTGATGGAGCTGCTTTTGACTTGAGGGTGCTGCTTTTGGCGCGTTTTGAACCGCTTTCCTGGTTCGCATCTATCAACCCAGCTTCCGATGAGCCGAGGCCAGTCAGTGAACCTGGCAAACAAGCCGCACTTGCCACCCAACTGCGGCCAAAGTGATCCGAGCTTGACACACCAGAGGGTGGCTGCCATATCCTCTTGCGCATAGATAGAGTCGAGTTCGCAAATCCCGTACGAATCTTCTGATACCGGGTCCCAGCACAGGATAACTCCATGGACCGAGATCTCGAAGACGTGAGAGTTTTCCTGCCACTCGGACCTGCGATCAAGGTTCTAATGGTCTGGCCGCGCTTTCCTGCCTCCTTTTGGAGCCTTGGAGAGGTGATGGAAATCGTCCCGGAGCGCTCCCTCGTTCCTCCGCTCGGGCTCATCACAGTGGCGGCGCTTTGTCCCAAACAATGGGAAATCCGTCTAGTTGACCTAGCATTTGAAGAGTTGAGCGACGAGGACCTCCTCTGGGCCAACCTTGTGATGATCAGTGCGATGGAGGTCCAGCGCGAAGAGGTGCGTCAAATACTCGAACGCGCTTCCAAGCTAAATCGGCGAACCATGATCGGAGGCCCTTATGCCAGCAGCGAACCCGAGGTCTTGCTGCCACTAGCTGACCATGTGGTCGTGGGGGAGCCGGACGAAATCTTCCAGGAGATCGCCAGAGATCTCGAGGCCGGCTCCGCCCGCAGGCTGTACCGTGTTACGGAAAAGCCTGATGTCAGTCGCACCCCGGTACCGCGTTTCGATCTGTTGGCACTAAAGAAATACAGTTCCATGTCGGTGCAATTTTCGCGAGGCTGCCCGTTCACGTGTGAGTTTTGCGACATCATCACGCTCTACGGCCGCCGTCCGAGGACGAAGTCCCCGGCGCAATTGATTGCAGAACTCGACGCGCTTCTGCAACTCGGCTGGCGCAAAGAAGTATTCGTTGTCGACGACAATTTTATCGGAAATCACAAGGCGGCTTTGGAGCTCACCAGGGAGTTGGAACGGTGGCAGCGCCGCAACCGGCATCCGTTCGGGTTCTTCACAGAAGCTTCGATCGATCTTGCTTCGCGGTCGGAACTGTTGGATGCGATGGTCAAAGCAAATTTCTGCCGTGTGTTCATCGGTATCGAAACGCCGTCCGTGGAGTCGCTAAAAGAAACAAAAAAATTTCAGAATCTCCGTCGGGACCCATTGGATTGCATACGCCTTATTCAACAGCGCGGGCTTTGGGTGATGGGTGGCTTCATCGTCGGTTTTGATCATGATCCACCGGATATTTTTGACCGACAGATTGAGTTTATAGAGCGTGCCGCTATCCCTTGGGCAATGGCCGGTGTCCTACAGGCGCCGCCTACCACTCCGTTATACGAACGCATGAAAAGTGAGGGACGACTCGTTCAAGCCAGCACCGAACCCACCAACTTTAGCCCCCCGAACTTCCGCACCGTGCTACCCCTATCCGAACTGTTAGACGGCACGAAGCGGATGATGCTTACGCTGTACGACCCTCGTCGCTTCTACCAACGTGTGTTCGATTCCCTGGAACGCTGGCAGACTCGACCGGAACAGCAAGCTACCGCGCTTTCCTCGCTGTACATGTTGAGGGTGATGTTCAAATCTGTTTGGAGGCAAGGCGTGCTGTCCGGCTATCGCCGGGCTTATTGGCACTTTTTGGGACGGCTCATGATGCGCTGGGGATTAAACCCGCATAAGAGGCGGTTTGGGTTCGAACTTGCGCTCTCCGGGCACCACTTCATCCGCTATGCGCGGCAAGTCGCCGAGATTCTGGAAGCTGAAAGCTGCCAGGCAATTCAGTTCAAGCGTCCCGGATTTGTGCCCCAAACCGATGGACAAGCACCGAATCTGGTGCGGATCGACAGCGTGCCGGAACAATCGTAGCCAGTACCGATATCCACATGTAAGGCGTGCGCGTCGAAGTGCTTTCCCATCTTTCCGTTGCGGCGATAGGTCTTGGGGAAATTCATTCGCCTCGCGATCTGATCTATATGCTGAACACGATTCGGCACGCAGTCGGAAGATAGCTGTCCGCCGTCCTGTTAGTTCCCAAGCCACGAAGCTCTCAGATCCGGCGTCCTTAAGCTGAACGCACGTTCATCGGTGGCAGAACCCCGGGGTTTACCCCCCTCTTCGAGTCGGCGCCGGGCTGGTGTCTCGTGCGCTAGCCTCTTTCTTTTTTCAGATTACTTTCGTTGCTTCTTGCCGATACGTCGCGTCGAACGCATGATCGATCAACTTCAGCGCTTGGTCGGTTGCTGGCCCGTCCCACGCAAATTCTTCCTGCCCTGCCACGAACACCCGGAGATACATCTTGCCCTTCCGATATACCTCGACACGATCAAAGGTGTTGGTTTCTAGGATTTGCTTCAGTGTTTCCGGCATGGAAGGTGAAGTGGCTTACTTTGGTTTGAGACGCCGATCTTCGGTCGTGTACGGATTTTCGTTCCGCCAAATCACGTACGTCAATTACAGCCGTGGCCATTTGCTGTCTTGTAACAATCTTTGCCACTAGGGCTGTGATATACGCCCTTACTATTTTTGGTCTTCGCTTTTCCTACTGCGCTCGTCTGCATCGTGGTGACTCCATTCTGATTCTTCGCTGACTTCCAAGTGTTGCCGTTCTCGGCGTTATATCAATTTGCTCGGCGGCTCGCGGAACCTAATGCGATTACTGAACGGGTCTATCACGTTCATAACCATACCCCAAGCAAGCTCTTCGATGCCGGGCTTCATGTAAACGTAGGCCTTCTGGACCAGCTCGCTTAGATACTCGCGTACTCCGAGGCAATTCTGTGCAGAGTATAGGGAAGAACGTATGGCGGCGAGGGCAACTGAGACCCAACCCTACGTGGGCCTCAAATAGCCTAGTTCGCGGGCAATTCCTAGATAACACTGCGTAAAGCAGAGCGCGTGCGGGACTGGCTACGTGCCGCGAATCGAGCAATGTGTGTGTCGTTGGGGCAGCAAATCGTGCGCCTCGAGGAGGACGACATATGAGCTTGGATGCCGAGCTGAAGGTCGCGAAATACCGAGGGCAACTATCATGAAGCGGCGGGCACCGGTTCTGGACCGCGAGGCGCTCGCCGCGGAAATTGCGAGCCTGTCGAAGCTGGATATTGATGAACTCCGTAAGCGCTGGAAAGCCATGTTCGGAAAGGCGCCGTCGCGCGATATCAGCCGGTCGTTCCTGACGCGCGCGATCGCATATCGCCTTCAGGAAAAGGCTTTTGGTGGTCTCAAGCCCTCGACGCAGCGCCTCCTGGCAGAGTTCGCCAGTGACGGCGCTAACGGGTCGGCTTTGGCCGCGGCGCCGTCACGCACCGTGAAGCCCGGCGCGGTGCTGGTGCGTGAATGGCGCGGTATCAGCCATCAGGTAAGCGTTCTAGAAAAGGGATTTCATTTCCGGGGCAAACGTTACCGTTCGCTCTCGGAGGTCGCGCGCGAGATCACCGGAACTCGATGGTCGGGGCCGTTGTTCTTCGGCCTCAAGCGATCGCAAGAGGAGAGCCGCGATGGAATACGCTAAGTCGCGAACACGACGCTGCGCGATCTATACCCGCAAGTCTTCCGAGGAAGGACTGGAGCAGGACTTCAACTCGCTGCACGCGCAGCGCGAGGCGTGTGAGGCGTTCATCAAGAGCCAGGCGGGCGAGGGCTGGCGGCTCGTCAAAACCGCCTACGATGACGGCGGCCTTTCGGGCGGCACAATGGAGCGCCCCGCCCTGCAGCACCTGTTGGAAGATATCCGGCGAAGACTCGTCGACGTGGTGGTCGTCTACAAGGTCGATCGCCTGACCCGCTCGCTCGCCGACTTCGCCAAGATGGTCGAGGTGTTCGACGCGCACGGGGTTTCGTTTGTCGCAGTCACTCAGCAATTCAACACCACCACCTCGATGGGACGCCTGACGCTCAACGTCCTGCTGTCCTTCGCGCAATTCGAGCGGGAGGTAACGGGCGAGCGGATCCGCGACAAGATCGCCGCCTCCAAGCGCAAGGGAATGTGGATGGGCGGGGTGCCGTCACTGGGCTACGACATCCGCGATCGCAGGCTGGTAGTCAATCGAGCCGAAGCCGCGACGGTGAAACACATCTATGAGCGATATCTGGCACTCGGTTCCGTCCGGCTCCTGAGAAACGATTTGGAGCGCCGCGAGATCGTCTCCAAGGTCCGGGTGTCGAAAAACGGCGTGCGATCGGGAGGCCGGCAATTTTCGCGCGGGGCTCTTTACCAGCTGCTGTCGAACCCGATCTACCTCGGCGAAATCCGTCACAAGAAGGAACGCCATCCGGGGCAACACGAGCCGATAGTGGGCCGCGAGCTCTGGGAAAAAGTCCAGCGACGCTTGCGCGACCAGGCCGCCACGCATCGCGATCGCCCGACCAAGGCGCCGCCCAGCCCGCTTGCGGGGAAACTGTTGGACGAGAACGCCGAGCCCCTGTATGTGCAAGGCGCGGTAAAAGGCGCGCGCCATTATCGCTACTACGTCTCGCGCAGATTGGTCCGGGGGTCGGTACAAGATGACCAGCGCGGGTGGCGCGTAGCTGCACCGGAACTTGAGCGAGCCGTTCGCGCTGCAACTCAGCGGATTCTCGGTGATCGAGCGGCGATCGCCGGAGCGATTGAAGAACTCAACATGGATGCGAGCCGATTGCCTTCGATTTTCAAGGCCGCCGAGGCTTGGATTAAAAGCCTGCGGTCCGAAACGGAAGCCGCTCCTGCGCTGGTCCGGCTGATCGAACGCGTCGGACTCAAGCAGGACGGGATCCAAGTTTCGATCAAATTGCCGATCCCGGCCAGCGATGATCGAGATCCCGCGACCGCGAACGAACTTGCCCTCACCCGATTCGCCCCGATGCGGATGAAGCGGCGCGGCGTTGAGATGCGGCTGATCATTGATGGTGACGCCGGACCGGGGGCCCGCGTCGATCTACCGCTGCTCGACGCGACCGCCCGTGCGTATCGATGGTCCAACGATCTGTTGGCGGGTCGGGCACGGTCGATCGGCGAGATCGCCAGGCGAGAACATCTTACGGCCCGTCACGTGCGGCGCGTGATGCGGCTGGCGTTTCTGGCGCCCAGGATCGTCGAGGCGATCGTCGAAGGCCGGCAGCCCGCAGACCTCAGCAATCTAGCGATGACCCAGAGAATCGAACTGCCCCCGCTCTGGAGCGCGCAACAGCAAGCTCTGGAACCCTGATAGACTCACGCGGGCGTAGTTGCTTGCGTCAGGCGTTCTTCCCGAGGACGCTTCCCCGCAAAATGTTGGCCGGTTCACAGATGGACATGCCAAAATCGCGAACAGAGAATTTTGAGCGATTTTTGCGCTCAGCCGCGGTCGATGGCATTCTCCGGGTCCACGACCGCGCGTGAATCGCGCCCCACACGCCGATTTCATCGCTTCTCCAAAATGTAGGGAAACATGCCAGACTGTATGGCGGAGAGGGAGGGATTCGAACCCCCGGAGCCGTTAGGCTCACCTGATTTCGAGTCAGGCCGGTTAAACCAGACTCCCGAACCTCTCCGCGACAGACGAGCATCGATGTTTGCTCCTGCGCAGTCAAGCAGACCGTGGCTCGGATTCGTTCTCGCGCCACTCGTCAACGAAATGCCGCGCTTGGAACATTTTCGATCGGGCGATTTTTCCGATCGCAGCGCAATCCGATCCAGCCGGAATTTCCGGGTCGCGAGCTACTCGCGGCGGAACGCATACAATCCCACGAAGCCCGGCGGACGCCATCCGCCGTTCGCGCACGCGTTGCACACCGTGTACTGCTTGTGGCGCCCGTCCTCGACGCCCGTGAGCGCGACTGCGCTTTCTGTCGATACGGGCTTGTTGCAGGCGACGCAGGTCGCCGTCAGCGCCTTGTTCTGCTTGGCCTTATCACTCGGCATCGCGGCCGCACCACTTTTCTGAAGATGTCATCTGCATTCGAACACCAACGAGTTCTTTTATATATTTCCCGCCGCGTCATCCACCGCGCGCGACCGGACATTAGCAGACACCGGTTATACCAGATGTCGAAAAAGTTTTCAGGATCGCCGGCGGATTCACCTGCCTGCGGCGATTGAGCCGGCCCGTGCAATTGCAAGCGCCACGCCTCCGATGAAGATCGAAACGCGCCGGTAGAATCTCAAGTTGCCCATCACCCCGCCCTCTTCTCTTATGCTCCACCGCGGCGCGCGCGAAAGAAGTCGCGCATCATCTCCGCGCACTCCGGTTCCATCACCCCGCCGACGACTTCCAATCGATGGTTCAGGCGGCCGTCTCTGCCGATGTCGTACACCGAGCCGAGCGCACCTGCCTTGTCGTCGCGCGCGCCGTATATAACCCGGGCGACTCGCGCGTTTACCATCGCACCGACGCACATGACGCATGGCTCGAGCGTGACGTATAGCGACACCGCCGTCAGCCGGTACGTTTTGAGCGTCGATGCGGCCGCGCGGATTGCAATGATTTCCGCATGCGCCGTCGGATCGCCGAGCCCAATTGGCTGGTTATGCCCCGCGCCGACGATTTGCCCATCGGCAACCGCGATCGCGCCGACCGGAACCTCGCCATCCGCCTCGCCGCGACGGGCTTCGGCAATCGCATCGGCCATAAACTGCAGGTATTCGGCGGTCGCCATGTGACTCCTGGTACGGCTCCGGCGGCGTTCAGACAGTAGATTGACATTGGCGAGGCCCCGCACCAAGATCCTCGGATAGAGGTCGCTGATATGAAAAAGCTGATCGCAATCGCGACTTTTATCGCCTTCGGTGCGGCCAGCGCCACGTTTGCCGGCACTCGCATCGAGATCAAGGACATCAAAGACAGCGATCAGGCACGCGCGGAAGCGGACATGCACGCCCGCTACGATCATCCGCAGACCCAAGTCGCCCCCAACGACCAACTCCAGGTGGTAGTCACGGACGACCTGATTATGCGTTCGTGTTGCATGCCGCCAAAGCTGGTAGTCGGGGGGAAAATCACCAATGTCAGCGACCGGCCGATTGACTATGTCCACCTGCACTTCGCCTTCGAGGACCGCAACGGCAAAGTCCTCCACGGCGAAAGCCTCTACAACCATCATGCCGAAAGCCTGGCTGATGATGCGTGGGTGCAGAAAATCCTGAACGAGAAGCCGCATTTCGAACCGATCCGGCCGGGTCAGAGCGACACGTTCCGATTTTCGATTTCATGCTCCGAGCTTCCGTCGTTCTCGAAGGTCGAGCTGTTTTCCGACGACATCAAACGGTAAAAAGTAGCGCGCCGCTCTCCCCGGTGGCCTGATGCCTGATATCGGCGCAATCGAACCGACCGCGCTCAAGGCGCGCCTCGATCGAGGCGACCGGGTCTTGATTCGAACCGCCGCGAGGGATTCCCTGGCAGAACTGTCGGCGTTGTACGTCACAATGCCCTCCCGGCAACGCAAACCCTTGGGCCTTACGCCGCACAGTGTGCTATGCGGCTGGAGGTATCGTGTAGCAAGTAACCGGCACCCCTGTATCCACGTCGAACACGGCTGCGGCCTCTATTCCGCACCGAGCTATGTCCTCGGCAGATAGCTCCGCCTGAGAGTACACCGCATACATCGCCCCGAGAGCGAGCTGCCATCCGGTGCCGTATGCATAAAATTTTGAAAACTGCTGGACCGCTCGATGAGCTTCTACTCCAAATATTCCATGAGGATTGGCAATCAGAACGTCAACCCGCGTCGATTCAAAGGCATCGCTCCTGTTCTCGCTCGGGTTCAGGAAATAGTGATCTTTCAGCGCGATATGAAGCTTCAGCCAAGCCTGGAAGATTGCATCTACGCTGGTCAGATCGACATCAGGCTTATCGGCGAAATAATCCTTGATAGCTAACTTCGCCGAAGTTGGACCTGAAGCGGCAATATAGGATTGACCAACCTGAAAAATCTTCTGGTGGTTTACGACATATTCGGCGCTTTCTTTCGCCGATCCCCAGGTCGTCAAAGAATCTGCCGCGATCACAGTGGAGCCTTCTTTTTTCACGACTACAATTGTCGACATCATGAACCGCCGTGAGGGTATCTAATCTTACTATATGCCAACATGTTGGCGCCTCAGACGCTCCTAGGATCCGGCCAAATCAATATCACACATCAGACCTGGTTCTCCCATCCATTGATCCACCACCAGATCCCTCCTCTCTGCCTATAAGGTCTCCTCTCGTCGCCTTTTTCACCGCCGGGCCTGTCTATTTTCTTCCTTCTCTGGCCTCGCTCGTGCTTTTCCTGGGTGCTTGGTCGCTTGTTCTTTGAGTGCTCATTCTCAGGTTCGTCAGCTTCGCCGGGGTCGCCAGATTCTCCCTCAGATTCGGGAGACGCCGACTCCGGAAGCGCATCCTCTCCGATTTCAGGTTCCAACTCTAGAGGTTCGAGTGCTTGTACCCGAATTATGTTCCCATCGCTCCCGCCGATCACATCGATCTGATTGACCTGATCGACAACAACTACGTTTTTATCGAACTGCGCAAAAGCGTTATACCCACCCTCAGCGCCCACCGTTTGGAAAGATCTAGCAAACTTTAGTTCGTTGTGGAATTGGTTAAAAACAGGCGCAGGATGCGATGCACCACTGAATAGGCTCGCGACCCATTCCCAAAAGCCTGGACTAAATATTGGGACACTGATCCCTTCGTTGCTATTGTTTTCGTAGGTGCAATCTCCGTTGCAGCCGGTGGCGTCGAGGCCCGATGGGTCGCTCGCGTTGACCGGGTCATTCCCGGAATATGCGAACAAATTAGCGTCGCCGCCGCCGAACCCCGCTGGATCCGCAGACAGAAAGCGCTGCAGCGTCGGATGATAGTACCGCGCGCCAGCGTGATACAAGCCGGTCGGGTCGAGTTCGATTCCGCCCATGCCAAAAGTAGTCCCATATCCGGCGCTCGGCGGAGTCACGTTGCCAAAAGGATCGTAGGTGTACTGGGTCGCAAGCGCGCCGGCGGAATTCACCGTTGCGAGCGTCGAGCCCAGCGCGTCGTGGATGGGCACCACGCCCGATAGCGTGAGAATTTCGTTGGATCCCGGTAAAGACACTATGTTCACCGATCCCACCGATACCGGTGAGGCGCCATCGTACATGTATGGTATCGTCGCACCGCCGGAAACGACGCTCTCCCTTCGTCCCAAAGCATCGTACTTGTAGGTAGTCTTACCGCCTGCGGTAACGGTGGAAAGACTATTGCGCCCGTCCCAGGTGTATGTAGCGCCCGATATGGAAGCAGGATCAGCCACGAGATTGTCGTTCTTATCGACCGAAGTGCTAACGCCATTCCAGAGCTCGATCTGATTAACCACGTCGTAAGTGATAGGATCATTACCGCCAAGACCAGGACCTTCAATAGCTGGTAGCTGAACCGTAGCCACATTGCCGCTCTTTCCGGTAATGCGGCCGTCCGTATCGTACTGATAGCTCAAACTGCCGAGCGAAGGATTCTGCGTGGATGCATAACTAATGCTGGATACACGCTCGGAAGCCGGATCATAGGCGTAACTGCTCGTTACGTTGTTTACCGTGAGCGTTTGCCGTTGCGCGTCTGAAGTATAGGTGATATTCGCGCTCGTGCCTGTCGCCGATACTGACGTTATCTCATTCGCACGGTCCCACATGTAGCTAACCGTTGGCTGGCCGGCCGGCGCCATGCTCATTCTTTGTCCTATCGTGTCGAAGGTATACACTACGGTGCCCTCGGGCGTGCAAGCCGTCAACACATCGTCTAGCCAATCGTAGCTGAACGACTCGTTATCGCCCGACTGACTTCCCCTACAAGGCGTCGCTCCTCCTTTGCTGTCGGTAATGTCAGTGACGCGATTGCCCAGGTCGTAAACGTACTTTATGGTCCTGTTGTCGGGAAGAACGCTAGTCGTATCGAAGTGAGCCTCGGTCATGTGCCCCAGGTCGTCGTACGTATAGACGTTCTGCACTCCCCGCTTATCAGTGTATTCCGAGACCTGACCGCTCATGTAATTCAAAACGTATGCGTTGCATTTGCCGTTTGGGTCGCATTCTTTGACGTTCCACCAGGAGGTGGTCGCCGGTGGGGTATAACGCCAGGTACTCTCGTAGCCATTCGCGTCCGTCAGCGACGTGATGTTGCCATTCCAGTTGTAGGCATATGTGGTGATGTCTCGGTTCGGATCCGTGACCGATAGTATTTCGTCCTTGTCGTCATATATCGCACTTTGCGACTCTTGTAGCGGCGACGTCACCTGCGTCTGGCGCCCCACCGCATCATACTGAAAGCTCGTAGTTTCGGACGCGCGATCGGCGACCGACTGCAAATCCGAGGTCGAGTTGTAAACATAAGTGAAAAGAGCCCCGGTGTTAGGTGGAGAATTAGTAGCCGCCGCCGGGTCTGTGACAGAAGTAATCAGACCATTCGAATTGTAGCTTGCAGACCAGGTGCGTTGGAGTGGATCGGTCACCGAAAGGGGGTTACCGCTGGCGTCATTAATAATCGTCCAGATATTGCCTATTCCGTTCGTGACCTGCTTCAGCTGATCGTACTTCGTATAGTCATACTGGTAGGAAATCGTCACAGATATGACCAGGTTTGTCTGATAGTCATCGTAGCTTTGCGTGACAGCTGTAACGTTTCCGTCCTGATCGTATTCGTAGTGAGTATCGCGCCCAAGCAGGTCCAGGACATCAGTCACCCGGTTTGCAGAATCGCGGCTATAAGTATACGTTTCCTGATTGTTACCATTGAAGTCCTTTATATCCTCCGTGACGTAGCCGTTGGCGTTGAAGAAGAGCTTCCTCTTGGAGCCGTCAGGGAAGGTGGCCTTAACGTCAGTTATGTTGCCACCGCTGCCCGTGTCGTAAACATATTGCACTCCCAGGCTCGTATTGCCGGAGGTACCGGGATAAATGGAAGTCACCTGTGCGGCAGCGTTAGTATAGCCGATGTTGATATAGTCTGTATGGCTACTGTCGAGATTGGTCGCTATCGTGTTCAGATCCTGGGGATGTGTTGAGCTCCAGGTGTACTTAATATTCGGCGTCGTCCCAGTAATCTTCGGATAGGCGACTTGTGTTAGTTGGTTCTGGCTGCTGTAGGTGTAGTTTATAGCGCGTTGTGCAGGATCGGTATATGAGGTGATGCAGCCGTTAGTGTAATTTAACGTGAGTTGACGGCCGTTCGACGCGGTAATTGTTGTAACGCCGCCGAGCTGGCCTGCCGCCCGTGTCAACGTGATTGAATTGTTGTAGCGATCCTTGATGGATTGAAGCGGAGCGCCGGCGCCAAAGGCATAGACGGTACCGTCCTTGCGGGTCAGGTCCCAACCACCGCCGCCCGGCACAGTCGGATCCCAGATGATTTGGGAATTGAACCATTTGCCTATGGGCTGCGTGTCGCATTGAAAGGTAGTGATCGGGTGCTGGCCCGTAATCTGACCATAGAAGGGGCACGAGCTTCCGCCGCTTTGGTTACACGTCGGGTCGATATTCGTGCAAAGAATTTGCCCGCCATCGGGAAGCACGACGCTTGCAGAGTAGTAACTGCCGCCGGTGACTTCGGTCGATGAATATAGATAAATGTCGTAGTTGAGAGTCGTGCCGATGCCGAATGCGCCGTAGATCGGGCCGTTCGCATTGGTGTCGAATTCCCGATAGGTACGCGTAACTTCAATCGGAATCGGTGCGGCAATCGTGAGGTCAGTTTTCGAGTACTCGAACGTGCCGGAAGACATGCCCGTGTAGGCTTCGCCAGGTGCCGGGGCCGTAGTCGGAGGCGTGACTCCACCTGAAAGGAGGCAAGGAGATAGAGGACTTCCGGGATTGCAGTAATTTGCGGCATTCGCAGTTTTATCGCTCGCGATCGCTGTCACGAACATCGCTACGAAGGTGATAAAAAGAATGAGTTTGTATGATTTCACCAGCATCCCCTTTAATTCACCGTAAAATTTGCCGCGCTGTTGCTCGAACCACTAGGCGTGGTCACAGATACCAAACCGGTAGATGCCCCTGATGGAACAGTAACGACCAATTTCGTCGGCGTCGCCGTCGAAACCGCCGCGGGCGTTCCGTTGAACGTCACCGTGTTCTGACCGGCCGTTGCACTAAATCCGATGCCGTAGATCGTCACTTGGCTCCCAGGCACCCCGATCATAGGGACCATACCGAAACCGACACCGGTACCTCTCGATATTCCGTACAGGTTGCCAAGCGCATCATATTGATAGCCCGCAACGCTGTTCGAGCCGTTAGCAACGGCGCTCAGGCGGCCGTCGGCGTCATAGGCATACGTCACGCTTTGAGCGCGCGCGCCCGCCACGAGCGCGGGAACGAACGGAGACAGCGTTATGCAGGCGACCAGTAGGAAGACAACGAGCTTGATGTTCCGGAAGATCGGCCCGTGAGGAAGCGATCTCGCGTGTTCCTGAAAAGCGCGCTGGCACCGTTCCGTTTGGCTGACAACACTTTGCCCTCTGCGTCGCAACATGCGATACCCTCCTTTGTTGGCGAGCGATTCAAACAGAAAAATTTAGTGCGTGACTTTGGTAGGCGAGCAATCAACGCATGTTAGTTTTTCTGCAGGCGTAACGGTCTGTAGCGAAGCGCTATCTTTTTGTCAACTCCCTCGGTGTCGAATTGTTAACAAGTGCTGATTCGCTGGGGGCGGTCGCCTGATGCCTGATATCGGCGCAATCGAACCGACGGCGCTCAAGGCCCGCCTCGATCGAGGGGACCGGGTCTTCATCCTGGACGTCCGCGAACCGGCCGAAATTGCGGTCGCACCCTTCCCCGGCGCGAGTCACATCCCGATGGGCGATATTCCCTCGCGCCTGACCGAGCTCGATCCCGGCCGCGAGACCGTCGTCGTATGCCATCATGGGCTCCGCAGCGCGCAGGTCGCGATGTACCTGGCGCGGATGGGCTTCGAACGCGTGCTCAATCTGTCAGGTGGAATCGACGCTTGGTCCGAGACGGCGGATCCGACAACCCCTCGCTATTGAATGCCTCGCGCTACTAACCGGCTGTCCAACGCGTCATAATGCCCAATGGAAATCCCGCGATGACCTACTTGGCAGCCGCAATCCAGATGACTGCCGGACCGGACAAGGCGGCAAACCTGGAACGCGCCGAACGGCTCGTCCGCGCCGGCGCCGCTCGCGGTGCAAACCTCGTCGCGTTGCCCGAGGTCTTCAATTGGCGCGGCAAGCGCAGCGAGCAGGCGGCTGCGGCAGAAACGCTCGACGGTCAATCGCTCACGCTGATGTCGCGCCTGGCGCGCGAGTTGCGAATCCACCTCGTCGCAGGATCGATCACCGAACAGGCCGCCGGCGAGTCGCGATGCTACAACACGTCCGCGCTGCTCGGCCCCGACGGCGGCCAAATCGCCGTGTATCGCAAGATTCACCTCTTCGACGTCGATCTTCCCGGCCGCGTGACGGTGCGCGAATCGGATTCCAAACTTGGCGGCGCGCAACTCGTCTCCGCCCAAACTTCGCTTGGCGCGATTGGACTCAGCATCTGTTACGATCTTCGCTTCCCGGAACTCTATCGCCGCCTCACTTTTTCCGGCGCGCAAGTTATCGCCGTGCCGAGCGCGTTCACGTTCCCCACCGGCGAGGCGCACTGGGAGCCGCTGCTGCGCGCCCGCGCGATCGAGAACCAGGCGTACGTGATCGCGCCGGCGCAGTTTGGTCCCAATATCTACGGCTACAGCGACTACGGCAATTCAATGATCGTCGATCCATGGGGACGCGTGATTGCTCGCGCGGCGGATCAGGAAGGTGTCGTGGTGGCGCCGATCGATCTCGACTATCAGGACCGCGTGCGGCGCGAACTGCCGGCGTTGAAACACGCGCGCATCCGGGCCGATGGCGAGTGAAGCTATGCGTCGGGGGATCACATGAACAGCCATAGGCTCGAACTTCTAGTCGTCACGCTCGCTCTTTCAATCAGCGCACCTGCATTCGCGCACGATATGGCCGCGATGGGTGATATGGACGGCCACGACATGGCGCCCAACGCGATGGGCGGTCAGATGGGCATGGATGCGCACATGGTGATGACGTCCTCGCGTCCGCAAACGCCGAAAGACATCGAACGCGCGCATGACGTGATCGACACGCTTCGCCGCGCGCTGGTCAAGTATCACGATTCCAGAGTGGCGTTGTCGGAGGGCTACCAAATTTTTCTGCCGACGGTTCCGCAGGAGGTTTACCATTTTACCGACTACGGCGCCGCAGCACAGGAATACAGCGGCCATTTCGATTTAGCCCGTCCCGGCTCGATCCTTTACGTGAAAAATTCGAGCGGCGATTACGTTTTGGTCGGCGCGATGTATAGCGCGCCCGCCGACTACACGCCCGATCAGCTCGACGCGTTGATTCCGCTGAGCGTGGCGCATTGGCACGCTCACACCAACATCTGCCTGCCCAAC
>Ga0074045_10003085_pt1 | contig 15108 bp, 11 predicted proteins | sample BogForMeECP23OM2_FD_94442 | JGI IMG/M metagenome (GOLD analysis project Ga0074045, IMG submission 94442) | Bog forest soil microbial communities from Calvert Island, British Columbia, Canada - Bog Forest MetaG ECP23OM2 | ecosystem: Environmental > Terrestrial > Soil > Wetlands ...
GCGGAACGGATTGCGAAAACGCAGGCGGAAATCAGCAAGATCCTACCGAGCCGGTCGGAGTACGTGCTGGACACTTCTGAATTTGACTCGGTGAAAGCCCGCCTGGCCTCTCTGCAAAACCGTAAGAAGGCTGTGCCAACCAACGATCCCAACAAGCCCACACTGCGGAAGACCACAGCGGACAACAGTACGACCGGTACGCAACAGCCCGCGGATGATCGTCCGACACTTACGACTCGCGACGACTAGGAATTATGCAGCACGACGTCGCTCCGCTTCGACGGCAGTCGCGGCAGATGAGCTCCGGCGGACGACCTTCATTTCCTTCCAATCGTAGGGAAACTCTTGCCCGCATTCGAGGCAAACAACGTAAGTGCCGGTGACGGCAGTCGCTTGGGTGCGGCGCCGCGCGCCGCGCACCGTGATCGGAAAGCTGAGCCGCTGGTGAGAACAGCCGAACATCAGGTTGAGGAACCCCATACATTGCCTCCATTTGGTTCGTGATAATCCAACGTCATGACGCGCGGAGCACGTCGTCAAACGAAGCAGCGCCGTAACGGGTCGCCCGGGGGCAAGAAACCCTCTATTGATTGGTTGGATTCCGACTTATTCAGAAAGGTTCAGGATAAAGAAAGAGGTTCCGCCGGGGAGGCAGCGCTGCCGCACCGAGAAACCATGCCGACTGATCAACGGGACATCTACTTGGGACTTCTTGCAGGCGGCTTCGCCGAAGTGACGGCGGCATGACCTTTGCACTTGCTGACAATCGCGGTGCGCAGGCGCCCGCGGAGTTCGTCCGGCAGTTCGTAGAGATGCGATTCCCGGTAAATCTCGATGGTCATCTTGGTCGTATTGCATACGACGTAGCAGTTGTGGCACCACTGAAGATGGTCTTCCAATTCGGCCTTGGTCTGGGCGTCCATCGCCCCATCGAGGTAGTCGGTTAGCTCCTTGAGGAATTCAGAGCAGGTCACTTTTTGCCATCTCCACCAACACGATTTTTGAAGTACTTACTCAAGCGCTCGCGCAGTTGCAACCGGGCGCGAAGCAGACGAGACTTCACGGCCGGTATGCTCAAGTCCAAGGCATCGGCGGTCTCTTCAGTCGAGAGACCCTCAACGTCGCGCAACACAAAAACCGTGCGAAAACTCGGCGGTAACCCTTGGATCGTCTTACTCAGTATTTCTTTTAGTTCGCCCTGGCTATAAAGTTGTTCCGGATTCGGTGCCCAGTCCGCGACTTCGCGCGGCATCGAATCTTCTTCCGTTTTGACGTCCTCATCCAAGGACACCATGCGCTCGGGACGGCGGCGGCGCAGGCGCATGAGCGCCTCGTTCACCGCGATGCGCACCAGCCAGGTATAAAACTTGGACTGCTCCTGGAAATTCGCCAGGTTCTGGTACGCCTTCAAGAACGCGTCCTGCACCACGTCTTCCGCGTCTTCACGGTTTTGCGTGATGTGCTGAGCGATGCGGAACACGTTGCGGTCGTAGCGCTTCACCAGCTCTTCAAAAGCGCTGATGTCGCCGGCCTTCGCCGCATGAACCAGCTTTAGCTCATCGCTTGCCGGTTCTTCTACTTTTGGTTGGATGGTACCCATGTCTCTGCAGATTCAGGATTTTAGAGTATCGACCGCTTTTGCTTCCTCGATATTATACAGGCCGAGTTATGCCGCTCTTCGCCACCACCAAAAAGTGCCGGATAAATCCGGGAAGGTGACTCTGCCGATGAGGTAGAAAAGGCGCTTATTGCTGCTTCAACTTCGTCCGCGCTGCGCCGCCAGACTGCAATAAGCCGGTACCGCAATGAACAATGCGCGTTCACGCCAATACCGGAGTCGAGTCGGGTTACACTACATCCAGTGAACCCCTTCAGCCGAGTTACTGCTTTGAGTCTGGCCGCGCTGTTGTTACTGCAAAGTAGCCCATTGCCGGCCCAAGACTCGTCGTCCCCTGCAACCAAGAAGCAGAGCGGTTCGACTTCTGCCGGCAAGAAGAAAAAGAGCTCCGCGTCATCCGCCAGCCAGAAGAAGTCATCGTCTGCCAAGCCGCACGCCCCACGCAAGAAGTCCACGGCAGCACGGACCATCAAGCTGCGTAAGACCTTTGTGGCGTCGAGCGACTTGCGACCCATGGCCCGGCAGTTGATTGAATATCGCACCCCGGCCGCCTACGCCGGAGTCGAGAGTTACGCCAGCAAGCACGCGGGCACCGAGCCGGGAGCGCTGGCCTGGTTTGCCATCGGCTACGCGCATTACCTTGATGGTCAGTATGCGGCGTCGATCACTGCCCTGGAGAAGGCGCAGCCTTATATCGGCGAACTGAAGGATTACACCTCGTTCTTCATCGGCAGCTCGTACGTGGCCAGCAATAATCCTGAGGCGGCGTTGAACTCTTTGCGCGACTTCGGAACACGCTACCCAGACTCGGTTTATTCCAATGACGCGATGCTGGCTTACTCAAAAGCTCTGCTCGCAACCAACCGTCCTGCGGAGGCGGTGCAATTGCTCGCACATCACAGCGGAGACGGCGCCGCAGTCGACTACCTGCTGGGCAAGGCGTATGTGCAGAACGGGCAGGGCCGCACCGGCGCGGAGGTGTTGCGACGTGTCTATTACGACTATCCGACTAGCTCGCAAGCCGACCAAGCCGAGAGCGACCTGAAGAAGATTCCAGAAGCGCAGTCGCTGCCTGCGGTGACATTCGCAGAACATCAGCGCCGCGCCGATGCGCTCTACAAGGGACGCCGCTGGGCGCCGGCCGCCGAAGAATACAAATTGATGGTCTCGGTGGCGCCGGCAGGGGAGCAATCGCAAGTGAATATCCATCTTGCGAACGCGCTGATGAAATTGGGCGACAATCGCCAAGCGAAGGACGTGCTGGCCCGGATACCCGATGACGGCAGCGAGGCCAGCGCCGAAAAGTGGTATCAGAGCGCAGAAATAGCTCGCAACACCAACGACGACGCGGAACTGTCCACAATCCTGCAACACATGCGGGCCACCACGCCAAACTCGCTGTGGCTGGAGTCGGCGCTGTTTACCGCGGGCAACATGTACCTGTTGCGCCAGGACTACGATCGCGCCATTGATTATTATCGCGAGATCCATGAACGGTTTCCTAATAGCAGCAAAGCTTCTTACGCGCATTGGAAGTGCGCGTGGCTGACTTATCGCCAGAACCGGCCCGAGCAGGCGAAGAAATACTTCGACCAGCAAATCGAGTTCTATCCGGGATCGAATGAAGTTCCTAATGCCATTTATTGGCGCGGCCGCATGGCGGAAGCCGATCAGAATTACGGGCTGGCCCGCTCCTACTACCTGAAGCTTAGCGACCGTTATCGTAACTACTACTACGGTGTGGCGGCGCGGAAGCGGTTGGCCACTTTGCCGGAGGCGCAACCTGTCGCGGTAGGCAGCCTGCAGCACATACCGGGCATAACCAAGATTGAGCCGGAAGCCCTGCAAACCGCTCCCCCGGAGGACGACCTGCATTACAACCGCTCGCGGTTGCTGGAGAATGCGGGCGCGCTCGATCTGGCGGTAAGAGAATTGCAAGCGGGAACGAGCAGCGGGCCATCGTGGGAGATGGTGGAAATAGCCCGCATGTACACCGGAGCGGGCGAGTACTACCGTGCGCTGCAGGCGCTCAAGCATGCCATCAGCGGATATTTCGCGATGGACGTGAACGCCCTGCCGCAACCGTATTGGGAGGGGTTGTTTCCGCGGCCGTACTGGGAGTCCCTGCGGCGATACTCGGAAGCCAACGGACTCGACCCGTATTTGGTGGCGTCACTGATCCGGCAGGAGTCGGAGTTCAATCCGACAGTGGTTTCGCACGCCAATGCTTACGGTTTGATGCAACTGTTGCCCAACACCGGGAAGGGCACGGCCAAAGAAGTAGGGTTGCACAATTACAAGACCGACTCGCTGCTTGACCCGGCGATCAACATCGAGCTCGGCACTAAGTACTTCCGCGAGATGGTTGATCACTTCGGCGGGCAAGTGGAGTATGCCCTGGCTGCCTACAATGCCGGCTCGTCGCGGGTGGAGGATTGGCGATCTTCGGGGAATTACCACGACATCGAAGAATTCGTCGAGTCGATTCCGTTTACTGAAACCCGCGAATACGTGCAGGCCATCGTCCGCAATGCGGAAGTGTACAAACAGGTTTACAAGACGCCGTAGGGTGCTGAAGAGGCGGCTTTAGCAGTGGCTACTGTCCGCTCTTGAAGCTCACTGAAACGGCCTCGCCCTTGTACGGAACGATGCGGTCCACGTTAGCAGCAGGCTTTTCGCCCACGCCATGATCTTTTGCAACGAGGACGATGTTGAAGGTGCGGTCGCGAAGCATTCCGGGGAAGCTGCCAGCTTGCGATCCAATTGCTAACGTCTGCGATGCGTCCTTCCACGTAATAAGAATCGTAGCGTGCTCGCCTTTCTCGTAGCGGTAACTCTCGCCGTCATCCTGATAAAGAGTGAATCTGGCGTCGGCTCCGCGATAGATCCTGAGCTCGATTGGATCGGCTGGCTTTTCGCTGGAGTACTGCAACTCGGAACCAAGGGGCACGATCGACCCCGCTCGCACATAAAGTGGCACCTTCTCGAGTGGGGCTGCTGCGTTGACTGTCTGTCCACCTTGGTGAATCGCTCCCGTCCAAAAGTCATACCAGTTGGTTCCGGCTGGCAGGTAAACACTACGGGAGGTTGCGCCTGGCTTCGTCACCGGGTTCACCAGAAATGCCGGTCCGAACGCGAATTCGTCAGCAATATTTGATACCTCACGATCGCTCGGAAAATCCATGACGAGAGCGCGCATCGGTGTATAGCCTTCCGAAGTCACGTTCCACGCGAGAGAATAAATGTAGGGGAGCAAACGGTAGCGGAGGTTGTCGTAGTTCGTCAGTATTGCCTGTGCCTGCGGCCCATAGGACCATAACTCGTTGGCTTTTCGCGCTCCGTGCGTCCGGAAAATCGGACAAAATGTTCCGTACTGAAACCAGCGAACAAAGACCTCCTGGTAGGCGGGATCGCTCGGGTCGCCGCCCTGAAAGCCGCCGATGTCAGTCGTCCAGTAGGGGAGGCCCGACATCGAGTAATTGAGGCCAGCCGGGATCTGCCGACGCAGAGAGTCGAAGGTGGGAGCAATGTCTCCCGACCATGAAGTGGCGGCGTTACGCTGCTGCCCGAGAAACGCCGACCGCGTCAGGATGAACACGCGCTTCGTGTCGCTGGTGGCGCGTTGTCCTTCGTAAACCGCCTGCGTTTCCATCAGCGGATAAGCATTTGCGTAGCGAGTACCGCCGCCCATCGCGGTGTGCGCGCCCTCAAGCATGGGGCCTTGCTCTTCGCCGTAGAAGTCCAGCGGTTCCGATGAGTCAAGCCACCACGCGTCGACGCCCTTGTCATAAAGACTGGTCTTCATCTGCTGCCAGAATGTCTTGCGAGCGTCGGCATTGAAAGCATCGAAGAGGCGGCTGCCGGGATAGTAACTGGGGACCTGGGTGCGCCCGCCGGTGACGAAGTAATTGTGGGACAGCATCTGGTCGAAGTTCGGGCTGGGCGGGGTGTAGAAAGGCCACACCGAGATCATGGTGTGCACGTGCATTTCGCATAAGGCGCGAAACATAGCGGCGGGGTCGGGGAACTTGTTGGTGAACTGGTGAGAGCCCATGCGCACCATCCAGTCAAAATCGAGCACCTGATTGTCGAGGGGAATCTTGAGCTCACGATACCTGGCGGCCACGTCGAGCATTTCCTGCTGTGAGTTGTATTGAAATCGCGACTGCCAGAATCCGTATGCCCATAGCGGGAGCATTGGCGCGGGCCCGGTGAGAGTGCGGTAGGCGGCGATGATGCGATCGAACTCCGGGCCGTAGAAAAAGTAATAGTCAACTGCGTCGGCCACGTCGGCGCGCAATGCGAGCTTTGGTTGGAAGTGGTTTTCGTAACGGCCCAGCGCGGCCGAGTTCCAGAGCACACCGTAGCCACGAGTGGACAGTAGAAACGGAATCGTAATGTTGGTGTTGTCCTGCATCAGCAGGAGATCGGTGCCGCGCTGGTTCAGCAAACCGCTTTGGTGCTGGCCAAGCCCGTAAATCGACTCGTCTTGCGTCAAGTCGAAATATGCGTCCGCACGAAAGCTCTTTTCACCATCCACCGTAACCGGCGTCAGTTCGCGTGGTCTTGGCGATGCCGCCTCGCGAAGCAAAAGGTCTCCGGCGGCGTTCTCGAATACGAGAGCAGCCGAATCATGTTCGGCGACTATCCGCAGCCGCTTGGTTGCGATAACGATGTCCTTGTTGGCGTCTTCCCTGATGGTGAACGCGACCGCGGGCCACTCCGTCTTAATGATCCAGGGCTGGGGATGCGTTGCGGTTCCCGTGGCGCGAAAAGTCACGTGCACTAGCGAGTCAGTGCAGAGCCGCACAACGAGGCTGCCATGCTGGAGCCGGAACTCCGCCCCTTCGGCAGTGCGAGAGTAGGAAACGATGGAGTCGGATTTCACCGGGGTCTGCGCGTTCATGACGATGGCGAGCAGAAGGACGGCCAGCAGTGGAGCCCAGAAGAGTCTCATGTGTCTTAGCAATAACTCGACGCTACACGCGACATTCTAGCCGAGAGGATATCGCGGGTAACGACTCGAATGGCTGCGTTGCTATTTGCGTTTATCTGGCTGGCACATATTGGTTTCGACAGGATGCCAGGGTATGGGCTGAAGTATCCGACGTTCTTCAAAGACACTCATCTACAGCGGGTGTGAGTTCAGGGCTGCATCGATGCGTGGAAGCACTCAACGCGTCTCGAGCGTACTGCTTTCGACGGCCTCGCCGCTGGGCTTCGCGAAGAGAATCTCCGATACCAGCAGAATCGCGCCAATGACGATGGCACTGTCTGCGACGTTGAAGTCGGGCCAACTGTAACTGCCAACGTAGAAGTGAAGAAAATCCACCACCCGTCCATCGACGATGCGGTCCCACAGGTTGCCTGTGGCGCCCCCGAGGATCAGCGACAGACCTATCGTCGTGGTGTTCATGATGTGGCTATTCTTCCACAGCAGCACGGAAACGATGATCAGGGCGATCAGGGAGAATCCAACCAGGGCCGCGATCTTCCACGGAGCGGACGATTCGGCAAACAAGCCAAATGCTGCGCCGGGATTCTCGACATGGGTGAGGTGGAAGAAACCGGGGATGACGGAAAGGCTTTCGTGCAAGGGGATGTAGGTCGCCACCGCCCACTTGGCGAGGCGGTCTAGCGCGACCACACATACAGCGATAAGGAGGAAATATTTACGCATGGAAAAGTCTGATGCGGGCGGACCGTCCGCCCGGAATTCGAAAACCTTGAAGCGCCGTTCGTGTGCCATGCATTGGTTAGACGCTGGCAGGCGGCGGAAGGAATCATGCTCCCGCCGCGATCGCCGGGTCTAATGGGCTTGGGCAGTCGCCTCAATTTCTGCCAATACCGCGCTGCACCTCTCACAAACGGTCGGGTACGCCTTGTCTTCCCCGACATGGATCGAATAGTTCCAGCAGCGTTCGCATTTCGCTCCCGGAGCCTCACTCACCGTGATTAACAAGCCGGTATCGCCGTTGGTGGCGGCCGACTTCTGCAATACCACGTCAGAGACGATGAACAGATAGCGTAGTTGATCGCGGTGCCGATGCAAGAGCGAATAAACTGGCTCCGGCGCAGACAGATGCAACTGCGCCTCAAGGCTGCCGCCGATTTGCTTGTCGGTGCGGGCAACTTCCAGCACTTTGAGCGCTTCGTCGCGAACGCCAAGCAGGGAAGACCAGTCCGAAACCAGTCCTGCGGCATCGAATCCCGCTGGAAGATTGCCCGTCAAGTCGTTGGCTTGGGGAAACAGCGCCAAATGCACGCTCTCGGGATGCCCCGCAGCTTTGGGCAAGAACTCCCAGACCTCATCAGCCGTAAAGCACATGGTCGGAGCCATCAGGCGGACCAGCGCATCGCCCAAGCGGAAGAGCGCGCTCTGGGCTGCGCGACGTGCTACGGACTTAGGCGCCGAAGTGTACAGCCGGTCCTTCAGCACGTCGAAGTAAATGGAACTGAGGTCGACGATGCAGAAGTCCTTCAGGCGCTGGTAGGCCTTGTGGAATGTGAACGTGTCGTAGTGAGCGCGCACGTCGTTAGTCAACTCCGCCGCGCGAAGAAGAATGTACTGGTCGAGCGGATCCATGTCCGCGAAGTCGACGCTGTCGCGCCGTGGATCGAAGCCGTCGAGATTCGACAGAATGTAGCGATAAGTGTTGCGGACTTTGCGGTAGCCGTCAGCTACCCGCTTCATAAAGTCGTCGGATGCAGTCACGTCCTCGCGGAAGTCGACCGAAGCCACCCACAGCCGCACTATTTCCGCGCCAAGCTCTTTGATAATGTCGAGTGGATCAACCACGTTGCCTAGCGACTTCGACATTGCCCGGCCCTGCGGATCCAGCGTCCAACCATTCGTCGCAGCCCCGCGATAGGGCGCTCCACCCTTCGCGCCCACCGCGCATAGCAGGGAAGAGTTGAACCATCCCCGGTACTGATCACCGCCCTCGAGATACAGGTCAGCGGGCCAGGGCAGCCCGGGCTCGTGGCCGAGCACGGCTGCCTGGCTTGAACCTGACTCGAACCAGACATCGATGATGTCCATTTCCTTGAGGAACTTCGTGGCGCCGCACTTGCCGCACTTGATTCCCGCCGGCAGGATGTCATGCGCAGCGTGTTTGTACCAGGCGTCAGCGCCTTCACGCGCGAACAGATCGACTACGGCGCGATTGACCGCCTTGTCGTTCAGGAAGGCATTGCAGCCTTCGCACTGGAATACGGCGATAGGCACTCCCCAGATGCGCTGGCGCGAGATGCACCAGTCCGGGCGCGTGGCGATCATGTTGGAGATGCGTTCTTCGCCCCAGGCGGGGTCCCATTTCACCTTGCGGATTTCTTCCAGAGCACGACTGCGCAGCGTTCCGCCGGGCAGCTCTCCTTCCATCGAAATGAACCACTGCTCGGTGGCGCGAAAGATGATGGGATTGTGGCAGCGCCAGCAATGCGGATACGAGTGCTCGATCTTCTCAAAGCCCAGCAATGCTCCGCGACTCTTGAGCAGATCGACGATCAATGGGTTCGCCTTGAATACCTGCTGCCCCTTGTATTCGGGCAGCCCGTTTCGCAGGATTCCGCCTTCATCCACATCGCACTGCAGGTCGATGCCGTACTTCACGCCGGTCTGGAAGTCATCCGCTCCATGTGCCGGAGCAGTATGTACAGCGCCCGTCCCGGTGTCCATGGTGACGTAGTCGCCGAGTACGCCGAGCACCTCGCGATCAAGGAACGGATGGGAAAACGTCGCGTATTCCAATTTCGAGCCAAGGAAGGTTGCGACTTCCCTGGCATCGCCGAGATTGCATTTCTCGATAGTCTGCGGTGCCAGCTCCCTGGCAACGATGTAGATCCATTCGCCGGCATCCAGCGCGACGTACTCCGCGTTTGGCGCAAAGGTCACGGCCATGGACGCAGGTAATGTCCATGGGGTCGTTGTCCAGATGATGGTGGCGACGTTCTTCTTGCCCGCCAGTGCGGGATCGATCTTTGCCGCATCACTCGTCAGCGGATACCGCACCCACACGCTGGGGCTGGAGTGCATTTCATATTCGACTTCCGCCTCGGCCAGAGCGGTCTTGTCATGAATGCACCAGTAGACCGACTTCAGGCCCTTGTACACGAGGCCCTGCTCATAGAACGCATAGAAGGTCTCGGCCACGACGCTCTCGTATTGGGGTGTCATGGTGGAGTACGGGTCTTCCCAGCGGCCGAACACGCCCAGGCGCTTGAATTGCTCGCGCTGCAGGTCGAGGTACTTATCGGCGTATCGCCGGCAAGCGTCGCGGACCTCCAGGGGATCCATCTCGAGCTTCTTACGGCCAAGGTCGTCGTCCACCTTGATCTCGATGGGCAACCCGTGGCAATCCCAGCCGGGGACATACGGGGCGTCAAAGCCGCTCATGGTCCGCGCCTTGACAATGAAATCCTTCAGCGTCTTGTTCAGGGCGTGGCCGAGGTGAATCGGACCGTTGGCGTAGGGAGGCCCGTCGTGCAGGACATAAATGGGCTCGCCCTTGTGGGCCTCACGAAGACGCTCGTAGATGCGCATCGCTTCCCACTTTTCGAGTCGTTTCGGCTCGCGCTGCGGCAGGTTCGCCTTCATAGGGAAGTCGGTTTTCGGCAGATTCAGCGTGGACTTCAGGTCGAGCGGCACTCCTGGTTTCTCCCCGTAGCCTGGTACAGAATGAACTGGGTCGCGCAGGCTATCCCTTCATTATAGGGAGGGCGCAAACCTCCGTCCAACAGCAGCTTGCGGCACGTGCCTGGCCTTTACTTCCGGGATACTCCTCCGGTAATCTGAAAAAGATTGACGACGGCGAGGATGGCCGCGCATCCAATGAGGAACAGTTAAAGCTGTGTCGTTGGCGGTCGAAGTTATAGTGCCGTCGAAACCTTGCTATTCCAATCGGGTTTCTAAGTCAGGCGCGCGGTTCGGCTGGGCGCCTTCTACCGCAATTTTGATATCAACCGGGTGTGACGATTAGGACGTAAATCGACTTATGGCTGAGCAAACCACGCCCCCTCCTGGCCGGGCAGGGAACGACGACAGACGGGCAGAGTTGAATTTCCTGCCTCCGGTCGAATTGAATGAGTCCGTGTGGAGCTCATTGCTGGGCAACATCCGGGCGGCGCTCAATCCCGAAAAACTTCCGCCGCTGCAACTGACCTCAAAGCCGATTGAAGACGAAGGCCTGGTCCTCCCAGATACTTCGCTCTGGAGCTCGCTCCGCCAGAACATTCGGGACGTGGTTTCGCCCGAGAAGTTGCCGCCGTTGCAATTAACGTCGAAGCCGCTGGAAGACAATAACTTTGTCCGGCGCACGGACGTCGAGCAGTCGCTTTGGAGCTCATTACGGGGCAACATCAAGTCTGCTTTCTTTCCCGAGAGGTTACCCCCGCTGCAACTGAGTTCCAAGCCCATCAGGGTGCGCAGCATCTGGGGCTTGTACGACTATAAGCAGGAAGGCGCAGGAGTCTCGCTGGCGGTCCACGTCCTGATGATCGCGGGGCTGATCGGCTTGTCGATCATGAGCAGCCGCGCGGTGAAGTTAGACACCAAGCCCCAGAACGTGATGTCGCTCACCGACGACGACGTGCCCCCGGAGCTGCCCATGACCACCAAGAAGGGTGCTCAGATGGGTGGGGGCGGCGGTGGGGGCGACCGCGACAAATTGGCAGCGACCAAAGGTAAGCTCCCGAAATTATCCATGCAACAGCTTGCGCCTCCTGCGGTTGTGATTCGCAACGATAACCCCAAGCTGCCGGTTGAGCCTACCGTGGTCGTACCGCCGGACATCAAGATTGCCAGCAATATGCCGAACCTGGGTGACCCGATGTCCCGAATTCCTGAAGGCCCGTTGTCGAATGGGACCGGTAGCGGCGGGGGGATCGGCTCGGGTAGTGGCGGAGGCGTCGGTTCCGGCTCTGGACCAGGCGTAGGCCCAGGCCACGGCGGTGGGATGGGCGGCGGTGCCTTCCGCGTAGGCAATGGCGTATCGGCGCCGCGTGCTCTTGAGACGCCCGACCCCGAATACTCCGAAGAAGCCCGCAAAGCGAAGTATCAGGGCACCGTGGTTTTGTGGCTCATTGTGGGGCCCGATGGAAAGCCGCGTGACATTCGCGTCAGCCGTCCGTTGGGGATGGGGCTTGACCAGAAGGCGATCGAAGCCGTGAACCACTGGCGGTTCGAGCCCGCCATGAAGGACGGCCGGCCAGTCGCGGTACAGATCAACGTAGAGGTTAACTTTCGGCTGTATTGAGCTGATCTGTAATTACTTAACAGGCTTGATGAAGTATGAGGGGGAAGCCGTTTAGCCTCTCCTTTTCCCGTGTCGGTCATTCACGCTCTGCTTACCGGGCAGCGCACTCTGTCCAAAGAACAGCTTCGGAGTACACAGGACTCAGAGTAAGATCCTGACAACGCCTGCGGTTTGCCGATGCCGACCTCATCTGAACGACCGGTCGTAATGGAAACGGGCGCCCCCCAAACGCCGCGCCACTCGCACCACAGATCCCGCCAAAGAAAGCGACTCGCCGCAAAGATTGTTCTGATTCTGGCTCTCGTCATTGGCGGGTTGGCAGTCGGCGATTTCGCTTATAACGCCTACATGCGAACCAATTGCATGACAGAAGCCGATACCAACTATTGGGGGATTACAAGTGCTGCCCAAGCGAAGTCGGACCAATGCGAGGTTGAGATCGTTGGCCGCGATGAACGCATGCAGCTAGACGCCACCAGTGCCCTGGTTGCCGTCGCACTTCTGATGGGATCGATTGTGACCTCTCGCAAGCTAAAACCCCACCGAAGATGAGCGGGTGGCCGTTTTCAGCGACCTACGCTCCTAACTCGCTCCCACCTGCATCTCGCCAATGCATTGCGCGGCCCGCTGCAAAGCATCCTGAATGTTAGGGCAGATGTTTTCCGCTCCGACGTGCCGATCGAATCCCGCCTGCTGCATCAATTGGCGTGGCTGCGGCAGCGCTCCACAAAACAGCAACGAGCGTCCCGAATCGCGAAGCTTGTCGGCCAAATCCTCCAGCACCTTCAGGCCGGTGGCATCGATTGCGGTCATGTTACGCAGGCGAACGATAACAACCGGCGGAAGATCGTCGAGTTGTTGGCTCACCATATCGAGTTTGTCGGTAGCACCGAACAGAAACGGCCCATGGATGCGGAACACTCGCACGTAGTCAGGAATGTCTTTGCCCTGCAGAATGTGGGCGCGTCCGGCTTCGACGTAGTCGTCAGTGACCTCGGAGACCGTCGTGGTTGCCGTTACCTTGCGGATGAACAGCAAGGCGGCGAGGATCATGCCGAACTCCACTGCGACCGTGAGGTCGGCAAAGACGGTCAGGGCAAAGGTCGCGAGCCACACGGAGATGTCCGATTTCGAGAGCCGCAGAATCTTTCCCGTCTCGGCCCATTCTCCCATGTTGTAAGAGACCACCATCAAAATCCCAGCCAGCACGACGAGTGGAACGTGGGACGCCAACGGTGCGGCAAACAGCAGAATCGCCAGCAGCGTGAGGGAGTGGATCATTCCGGCTACTGGGGTACGCGCTCCGGAGCGAATGTTAGTTGCGGTGCGGGCGATCGCACCCGTAGCGGGGAGGCCGCCAAACATCGGCGAAGCTATGTTGGCGATCCCCTGGGCGATCAGTTCGACGTTGGGATTGTGCTTATCGCCCGACATGCGGTCAGCCACCACAGCCGACATCAGCGATTCGATGGCGCCCAGCATCGCCACAGTGATCGCGGGCGAAATCAACCCGTGGACCATGTTCCAGTGAAATTGCGGGACGTGCAGATGGGGCGGGCCAGATGGAATGCCGCCGAAACGCGTGCCGATGGTTTCTATCGGCAGCTTGAGCAGCACTACGGCAATTGTGCCGAGCACGAGCGCAACGATGTATCCGGGCAGGCGCTCCGTGATCCTGGTCGTGATCAGAATCACGGCGATCGACAACACTCCCAGCATCGTGGCCTCCCACGAGATGGAGTGGAAGTTGTCGGCAATCGCCTCCATGCGGCCGAGAAAATCGCCCGGCACATGCTCAATATGCAGCCCGAAGAAGTCTTTGATTTGGGTGCTGGCAATCAGTACGGCGATACCGTTGGTGAATCCCAGCACGACGGGGCGGGGAATGAACTTCACGGCAGCGCCGAGCCCGGTGGCGCCCATGATGAAGAGCAACACGCCGGCCATCATGGTGAACATGAACAGGCCGTCAACGCCGTGTTTGGCGACGATGGCTGCAATCACTACGACGAACGCGCCTGTGGGACCGCCGATCTGCACGCGCGAGCCGCCCAACGCGGAGATGAGGAAGCCGGTCACGACCGCGCAATAGATGCCTGCTTGAGGAGAGAGTCCGGATGCGATGGCGAATGCCATTGCGAGTGGCAGAGCAACGAATCCAACCGTTACGCCGGCGCCAAGGTCGGCAAGGAAGTCCTGGAGGGTATAGTTCTTCAGGCACAGGACGGATTTTGGCAGCCACTGCTCCATCACAAAGACAGTCAACCTTTAGGGGATGATGCTTAATTCTAGTGGATCACGAGGCGTGTGCGCTGTGATTTGGGGACATCCGGAACTTCATCAGGAGCCAACGTTCTCGCGAATCCAGCGTAAAGCGCATCAGATGGAAGATCACAGCGTCTTGAGAAACGCTTTCGCCTGATCCAGGTGAGGGAAGAGCTTCTCCTCCGCCTGGAACTCTTTACCGTGGACACAGCGGCGGCTGCCGCGCAGCTTTACGGGATGCTTGAGGTGAAGCATCTCGTGATACAGGATGTACTCAATGGCGCAACGAGGCACCAGCGGGTGGTCGAAGACGCGGCTTACGACGATGGTGTTGTGGGCTGGATCATAGTGCGCCAGGCTTCGACGCGAGCGGACCTGGCTCCAGGTAAGCCGCGGTCTGCCCAGGAGGCCATAAAAAAAACGCTGATTCAGTTCTTCAAATATTTCTTCGAGATGGTAAAAGACACCCTTGGGCGATCCGATTCGTTTGCGGCCGCGCACCTGGCGCACCAGGTGTGCCTTCGCGCTCATGTCGTGGCTGGAAACGTAGCGCCGGAAGCGCACACTATGTTCCGGCCGAATCTCCTTGCGGTAAATCTTGGCCAGCAGAATATGAGCGATGGCCTCCAGTACGCTTTCAGGGGCACCTTCCAACAAGTCGGAGAGCCGTACCTGCAGCCTCCCGTCACGCATCTTGATTTTGCTGTTCACATTAGCGAACGGATAGAACTCAACGCGGATGTCGGGCGCAGGCACGCCCGGCCGAAGCTCCTGATGACAGCGATGGAAGATGGTCTGAAGACTTGCCCGCAAGGTTTTCCTAAACTATCACGGGCGCCCTGCGAGCGGTACTAGTCTTTGCGCTCCGAGTAGTCCTTGTTCAGCTTCTTCTCTGCTGCCAGCTTGTTTTGCTCCTCCAGCGCTTCGCGCGAGCTCTTGCCGCTATCGGCCACGGTGTCGACCGCGTTCGCC
>Ga0074045_10003086_pt1 | contig 15108 bp, 12 predicted proteins | sample BogForMeECP23OM2_FD_94442 | JGI IMG/M metagenome (GOLD analysis project Ga0074045, IMG submission 94442) | Bog forest soil microbial communities from Calvert Island, British Columbia, Canada - Bog Forest MetaG ECP23OM2 | ecosystem: Environmental > Terrestrial > Soil > Wetlands ...
CTCGCGGCTGGTTGCGCTCCTTGTCCTTCAGCACAAGGTCCCCCAAGCCGAGAATCGACGGGTCTTCTGCGATTCGCTCTTGCACCCAAGTCTCGCGATATTCGGGATGATTGGCGAGCCAGACTCGTTCGGGCTTGACGAACTTCATCGGCATAATCGCCTCAGCAGGTTGATGTAAATGACTTCGGATTACAGTGTTCAGTGTAGAGGGCGACGAGTGACAGTGCAAGGAAGGTCTACGTCCGCAGCTCCACCACCGTCGCGCCTCCGCCGCCCTCGTTCTGCGGCGGCTCACTCACGCTGGCCACATGCGGATGGCCTTGCAAAAATTGGCGCAGCGCCTTGCGCAGAATGCCCATGCCGCTTCCATGCACCACACGGAGGCGCACCGCCCCGGCGAGAAATGCGCGGTCCACAAACTTCTCCACCGCGCGGGTGGCTTCATCCACCGTCTGACCGATCACGTTGATCTCGGTGGGTGCGCTGTCGTCTTCGCGGGCGAGCGAAATGTTGATGCCGCGGGCCCGGGCCGCAGCCACGGGATTCGCGCCGGCGCGGGCAACCACCTCGGCAAAATCGTCGCGCGCAACCTTCATCTTCATGGGGCCGACGGCCACTTCGAAGCTGTCGTCATCGAAGTAGCGCAGCACTTTCGCATCGCGTCCCAGTGACTTCAGGCGCACGGTATCGCCGACGGAAACGTGCTTCACCACGTGCTGCTCGGCGTGCGGATCGCCCGTGTCGGCGCCAGTGGCGTGGGCCACAACCGTGGAATCGAACTGCTCGCGAAATTCGCGGCGCAACTTGGCGATGCGGCGCTCGGCGTCCTTCGATAGCTTGAGCGCCTGGGCGCGGTCCTGCACCGCGTTCACCGTTTCGCGCGAGCGGTACTCGAAATCACGCAGCAGGCTCTCCAGCTTTTTCTCCATCTCGCGCACTTTGTCGCGTTGTTCCTTGCGACCTTGGGTGGCGAGGTGGTTGCGTTCGCTAGCGACTTCCTGCTCGTGCGTGTGGAGTGCGGCGCGCTCGCTGTCAACCTGACGCAGCTCGGCATGGAGCCGGTCGAGAAATTGCGCGACGTCTTGAGCCTGTGAAGTCATGCGCTGCCGTGCGGCGCCAACGATCTCAGGATTGAGCCCAAGCTTCTGCGCGATGTTGAGGCCCGCGGACGCGCCCGGCACACCGATGCGAAGCTCGAATGTGGGCGCCAGAGTTTGCTCGTCGAAGCCGACCGCGGCGTTGAGCACCCCCGCGGTATTGGCCGCGTAAACCTTGAGCGCGGTGTGATGCGTGGAGATGATGCTCAGGCAGGCCTTGCTCCGGAAATAATCGGCGATGGCCACGGCCAATGCCGCGCCTTCTTCGGGGTCGGTCGCCGAGCCGAGTTCATCCAGCAGCACGAGCGAATGCGGCGTGGCCTGGTGCGAGATGAAATCGATGTTGGTAACGTGCGCCGAAAACGTGGAGAGGTTCTGCTCGATCGACTGGTAGTCACCGATGTCGGCGAAGACAGAGTCGAAGACCGGCATCTCAGCCCGCTCGGCCGGCAGCGGAACGCCCGACTGCGCCATCAGTGCCAGCAGGCCAACCGTCTTCAGCGCTACCGTTTTTCCGCCGGTGTTGGGCCCGCTGATGATGAGCTGGCGATGCTCGCTGTCCATCTCTACGGTGAGCGGTACCACGGCGATGCCCTTCGGCTTCAGCGTGCGTTCCAGCAAGGGATGCCGCGCTTTGCGCAAAATCAGACCATCACCCGAGGTTGTGACCGATGGCCCATTTACCGGTGATTCGGTGACGCCGGACACGCCCGGTTGTGACGTTGAAGGTCCGTCATCTGCGGCCAAGAGCGTTACTGAGACACAGTCGTACGCTTCCGCAAAGCGTGCCTTGGCGAACTGCAACTCGAGCTCTGACAGCACCTCGATGGCGTTCAGGAGCGCGTCCGCATGTTCTCCGAGCCGGGCGGTCATTTCCAGCAGAATGCGATGGACCTCAGCCTGCTCTTCATCCAGCAGCCGCACCAGTTCATTGTTCTGCTCGATGGTTTCGAGCGGCTCTATGAACACGGTCTGTCCGCTCGACGAATTGCCATGCGCCACGCCCTGCACCCGCCGGCGCTGCTCCACCTTTACCGGGATGACGAAACGCTCGCCGCGGATAGTGACCAGTTCTTCCTGCGCGGCGCCCCCGTCGGAAAGCCGCCGAAGATAGGACTGCAGCGACTGCTGGATGGCGCGCTTCTGCTTTTCGATCTCGCGGCGAATGCGCGCCAATTCCAGCGAGGCCCGGTCGTCGAGAGTGCCATCGGGAAGAATCTTGTTGCGAAAATAGCGCAGCAGAAGCGTGAGGTCGGCCAGCGTTTCTGTAAGCTCGTGCAGCGCTTGCCACTTGTCCTGAAGGGCAACCGGCGGATGCAATGCAATTTCGCGCCATTCCGCCGCGCGGTCAGCGACGAGCACCAAGTCACGAATCTCTCCGACCTCCAGGGCAGCGCCTTGAATGCGTGATTTGTTCACCAGCTCTGTGGGGTCGAGCAGGCCGTGGAAATCGAAGTGTCCGCCGGCGTGCAGGTAGCCTCGCACTTCTTCGGCCAGTTGCTGCTGACGCCCGATCCATTGGACATCACGCGAGGGCGTGAGCTGCATCACGCGGGCATGTCCAAGCGGCGAAGCGGTGAAAATGGCTAGCAGTTGACGGAGCTGGTCGAATTCGAGGACGCGCTCGCTGGAGTGTTGGATTGGGCTGGGAACGCTCATCAGGTGTTCGGTCTATGTTATCAGCGGCCCGCGACCCTGAAAGTTTGTGTTTGTTGAGGATCCCGTGATTGTCGGGTTAAACTCACATCTGGCGATGGAGTTCGCCGTTAACCGCCCCTCGGGGCTGTGTGAGTCATTGTGGCGTCCCGGGACTCGCGTCATTTCCCACCGTACCCAGCACTCCGCCTTCGGCTGCGTGCTGGGCTAGACTGAGCCGCCCCTTCGGGGTTGTTTTTGCGCGGTGTCGCTTCACGGGCGCGAGCGGACGGTGGCCTCACAGAGAACCTTCGGGGCTGATGACTCCTACAATCCAACGTGGAGAACTCCATCGTGGCCTACCTGTGGATAGCCTTGGGCGCGGTTGTCGGCGCCAGCGCCCGTTACTTCGTCAGCGGATACATTGCCCGCATCTTCTCGACTACCTTTCCCTACGGCACGCTGGTTATCAACATCACCGGCAGCCTGGTGCTGGGCTTCTTCCTCATTCTCGCCGGTGAACGCATGCTGCTCGACCCGCGCTGGCGGCTGCTCATCGCCATCGGCTTTTGCGGATCGTACACCACCTTCTCCAGCTACGCCTTCGAGACGTTTGCACTCATGGAACAGGGACAGTGGCTCTTGATGGCGTGGAACATTCTTGCCAGCAACGCGCTCTGCCTGGCGGGCGTACTAGCGGGCGCCGCTGTTGCGAGGGGGTTGTAGAATGGCAGCATCTATGGCCGTACAGGTAACCATGTACCTTACCGAAGGCGACTCCTGGCATCATCGCCCGCTGCATCTGGAGGTGCTGAAATATCTGCGTCAGGAGAACGTTGCCGGGGCCGTGGTCTTTCGCTCCGTCGCAGGCTTCCAGGGCCGGAACAAGGTGAGCACAGCGCATCTTGTCGAAGCCGGCGGCGAGCTGCCGGTGGTTGTTACTTTCGTCGATACGGACGAACACGTTAGCCGCGTGCTGCCTAAGCTGCGGGAGATGGCGGCGCACCGTCTGATTGTGCGGGAAAACGTCGTCATCGAGCAGGGCAGCCTGGACTGACAACCCTTTTACGGATTATTCATCTTCCCGGGTCAGCGATGGCTACCGTTTCCTCCGCTTCTCCAGATACACTGTTGCCGGCGGTCCTCTGGCTTGAAGCGAGGCCGCGGCAATAGCAGTTCAGCCCAGCCGTTCACGGTGCACGAAAGAGGAACCATGCAATCGAACTCCGATGCGTTCGTTTTTTTTGGCGCTACCGGCGACCTTGCCTTTAAGAAGATATTTCCTGCGCTGCAGAACATGGTGAAGCAAGGCACGCTCGACGTGCCCGTGATCGGAGTTGCCAAGTCGGGCTGGACCCTGGACCAGATGCGTGAGCGCGCCCGCGACAGCGTGACAAAGTACGGAGGTGGCGTCGATCCGGAGGCCTTTCCCAAACTTTGCGAGCTGCTCAGCTACATCGATGGCGATTACAAGGACGAGAAAATCTACAACGCGTTGCGCACCCAACTGGGCGATGCGCAATTACCTACGCACTACCTGGCCATACCGCCCACCTTGTTCCCGGTAGTGGTCAAAGGCTTGGAGAGTTCGGGCTGCGCAAAGAATGCGCGGGTGATCCTGGAGAAGCCCTTCGGCCGCGACTTGGTTTCGGCCAAAAAGCTCAACGAAACGTTGCACCAGGCGTTCCCCGAGAACTGCATCTTCCGCATTGACCACTACCTCGGCAAAGAAGCAGTCGAGAACCTGCTGATCTTTCGGTTCGCCAACAGCTTCCTGGAGCCAATCTGGAACCGCAATTACATTCACAGCGTTCAGATCACGATGGCGGAAAAGTTCGGGGTCGAGGGGCGCGGAAAGTTCTACGAAGAGGCCGGCGCCATCCGCGACGTGGTGCAGAACCACTTGCTCCAGGTGATCGCTTTTCTTGCCATGGAGCCGCCGACCATGATCTACGTGGACTCGGTGCGCGACGAGCAGGTGAAGGTCTTCCGCACGATTCCGCCGCTCAGCCCGGTCAACATCGTCCGTGGACAATTCCGTGGATATCGCGAGGAAAGCGGCGTGGCGCCGCACTCCGACGTGGAAACCTTCGCCGCAGTGCGCCTGGAAATTGATTCATGGCGCTGGGCCGGAGTTCCGTTTCTGGTCCGTGCGGGCAAGCGCCTGCCGATTACAGCAACGGAGGTTTTCGTGAAGCTGCGCAAGCCTCCCCTGAGCAAGATGGGTGGAGACGGGCGCAACTACTTCCGCTTCCGGCTCGGACCCGACATTGAGCTGAGCCTGGGGGGCCGGGTCAAGCGCCCCGGCCCACTTATGGTGCCCATGCCGGTGGAGCTTTCGGCGGTGCATTACAACACCAGTGACGAGATGGAGTCCTACGAACGGCTGCTTAGCGACGCTATGAAGGGCGACCAGGAACTGTTCGTTCGTCAGGACGCAGTGGAGGCGGCGTGGGCGATTGTCGAGCCCATCCTCGGCGACTGCTGCCCCACGGAAGTGTACGAGCCGGGCACTTGGGGCCCGCCGGATGCGCGTGAACTGGCGGCCGACATCGGGGGCTGGCACGATCCGGAGTAGAGGGCACTCCCGTTGCGAATGCGCGGTTTCATCACCCGCTTGGGTGATATGCCTCAGCCACCAGCGTGACGGCTATCGCTTACGATCAACGTAACTGCTTAAACAGCAATAACTTACCGATAGTCTACCCGTTGGCTGCCCACGTGCATTATTTGCATCGGGGAAGCAGACACATGGCCTTTACTGTACTTTCCATACCCAAACGCATTCATAAAACGTTCGCCAATTTGCGCACTGGCGTCGTTCTGCTGATTCTTACCGTCATTGCTTCGGCGCTAGGGACATTTATCCTGCAACGGCCTGCGACTGATCCTGACAAAATGACGCGGGCCTACTCACCGGCAACCCTGCTCTGGCTCGATCGCCTCTCGTTGACCGATGTATTCCACGCGTGGTGGTTCACGACGCTGCTTGCGCTGGTGAGCCTTAGCATTGTTCTGGTCTCTATCGACCGTTTTCCTAACGCATGGCGCTTTTACGCTCGGCCTTACCGCAAGACCGATTCTCACTTTCGCTCCGCGCTTGCCAATAAAGTGGAGCTGCCGATCCGCAATTCCGAAGAAGGATTGAACGCTGCCGAACGGGCACTGAAAAAGCTGCATTGGCCGGTCGAGCGCATCGCCGACAACAAAGAGCCTTCGTTGTATTGCGAACGGTCCCGCTTCTCAGTGATGGCGGTTTATGTCATTCACGCCAGCCTGCTGTTGATTTTCTGCGGCGGCATCATCGATGGCATCTTCGGCTACAGCGGATTCATGCAGTTGCAGCGCGGCCAGCAGGTAAACCAGATCGAGCTTCGCAACGGATCGAAGAAGACGCTCCCGTTCAGCATCAAGTGTTACGGCGCCGGACAGGAGAACTATGCGGACGGCTCGCCAAAGAAGTGGTGGTCCAAGCTGGCAGTGGTTCAGGACGGCAAGGAAGTCCAAACCAAAGAAATTGTGGTTAACGATCCGCTAGTGCACCGCGGCTTACGCTTCTACCAGGCGAGCTTCGGTATGACCGGCAACCTCGATGGCCTGAAGCTGCTGGCGACGCCTGACAAAGGAAGCGGCCGCGAGATCACACTTCGCATGAACGAGCCGGTTGATCTCGATGCGAACACCACCGTCGCCCTTTCCGAATACATTCCCGATTTTTTCATTCGCGATAATCAGGTCTTCAAGCGCTCCGACAACCCCGAGAACCCGGCGTTTCGGCTCCAGGTGAAAAACAAAGCGACCGGCGAAGACGCCAAGCAGTGGCTCTTCCCCGCATACGGCGAAACTGCCCAGGGCCAGAAGGCAAACTATAGCTTCGCTTATCGCGACATGCAGATGGGCTACTTCACTGGACTGGAAGTTTCGCATGAGCCCGGGCAATGGCTGGTGTGGGCGGGATGCCTGCTGATGGGAGCAGGACTTTTCGTGGCCTTCTACATGGTGCACATGCGGTTGTGGATTGCGGCAGTGCCCGACGCCAAGGGCAGGCTGGTGCTGTGGATTGGCGGCCAGGCCAACAAAAACCGTGACCGCTTTGAACAGAAATTCAATGAATTGGTGGACACGATACGGACCGAACTGGAAAAAGCGCCGGCCGCTGCCGGTCCAGCGCGGCAGGAACGACCTGAACTGACGCTGGTGGGCATGAAGTAACAACCGCAGGAAGCACGACGGAGGAAAGTAAGATGTCAACCCGAGCACGAGTAGTCCAGATGGAACAGCCGGCGGCCACCGGCGGAAATGCTCTGCTGGTCCTGGTTGGACTGGCGGTAGCCTTTCTGCTTGTTGTCGCCTTGCTGGGAGTCGCCAAAGGCAGTGGCAGCCTGTACAGCGAAAGCAACCTGCTGTATGTTGCGCTGGTCTTTTACGCAGGCGCAGGTGCGCTGTATATGGGATTCGGCGTGACCGGCACGGCGCGCTATGTGACGTTTGCGTCCACGTCCACCGCCATCGGCCTGGCTGCCAACACGCTGGCTGTGGCCCATCGCTGGTACCTTTCCGGACGGCCTCCGTTCGCCAGCATCTATGAGATGCTGCTGAGTTTTGTGTGGGCGGTTGCGGCCTTGACGCTGGTCGCGGAGAAGAAGTTCGGGGTGAAGATCATCGGCAGCATCACCATGCCCCTGGCGGTGGTATGCGTCATCCTGATGCAACTGTTGCCGTCAGAAGTGCGGCCGCTGGTGCCGGCGCTGCAATCTACCTGGCTGCACGTTCACGTGACGCTGGCCATGCTCAGCTACGCCGCCTGCGCCCTGAGTTGTGCGCTGGCAATGATGTTCCTCATCAAGGATGACTTGCCAACAGAAACCTTCCTGCTCTGGACCAGCGTGTTAGTCAGTGCGATCTACTTTGGCATCATCGGCACGCGCTTTGAAAGATGGGGAGGTTTGTCGGTCACAGGATGGGACGCGAGAACTAAGAGCGATATCTTCCTCGGTCCTGGTATGCGGCTGTTTGTGACTGTGCCCGATCTGGGATGGCTGTTCGTCCTGGCTACCCTTGGCGCAATCGCTCCGCTGGTGTTGTACTTCGTGGGCCGCGCGAAGAAAGACGACTCGTTGCTGCCGGTCGCAAATAAGGCGGTGTTCATCAGCATCCTGTTGCAAATCGTGGTGCTCGCAGCATTTGTACTGCGGGTGCGCAACGCCAGTTACGCCTCCCCCGACCAGGAGGGACTGTTCCCCACCAGCCTGGCTGCAAGCCCCTTCTTACTGGGGGGCATGGTCACCGGCATCTTTGCTTCCTTGCTTTACCTGATGCTGCTTTGGCGGCGTGCTGACCTGCAAGGGCTGCTTCCGTCCGCCGACACGCTCGATCGCGTTACCTATAAGACCATCTGCATCGCCTATCCCTTGCTGACGGGCATGATCGCCGCCGGCGCGTACTGGGCGAACCGCACCTGGGGTTCGTATTGGAGTTGGGATCCGAAGGAAACCTGGGCCGCCATTACCTGGCTGGTCTATGCGGGGTATTTGCATATGCGCATTACGCGCGGATGGCGCGGACGCAGGGCCGCGTACTTCGCCATTCTGGGTTTCGGCGTCGTGATCTTCACTTTCCTCGGCGTCACGTATCTGCTTCCCGGCTTACACGCGTACGCATGAGGAACCATGGGCTGGGCGACCCGGTTCTGAGGATGGATTAGGCCCCAAAAGTCAGCGCCGATTCACCAGCCCTTGAATTTGACGAGAGGGATAAGGAAAGAGCAGCCTCGCATGTCTGCCGCCACGCCAATTCGAGTTTCCGACACTGCTCTTCTCAATCAGGAGACTGATCTGGTTCCGGAACAGACTCCGGTGGTGCGCAAACGCCACATCAACTGGGCGCTGAGGGCGATCTTGCCCATCGGGGCAGTGTTGCTGAACGGTCTGCTTCTCTTTGTACTCGTCTCCTTGTCGCTGGCGGAAGGGGAACGGCATGTCGTCATAGCCGTCGCAGCGGCCGGAGCATTTCTGATTTGCGTTGCCGTGATTATGGTCCTGGCGGTCTCCTTTCGGCGTCCCATGGTCGAATTGCAGGACAAAATCTCCCGCGTGGCCCTGGGGGACATGGGGGTCTCAGTCAGCTTTGCCAATCGCAACGACGAAATCGGCGATCTAGGCCGCGACTTCAATGACATGGTGGGGCAGCTCAAAGCCAGCCGGGAGGAGATCCACCGGCTGCATCAGACCCAGATGTCGCGCGCCGAACACTTCGCTACCCTGGGCGAGCTGGCAACCGGACTAGCGCATGAAATCCGCAATCCGCTGGCCGGTATCGCCGGCGTCATTGAAATCGTCAGCCGCGACCTGCCACCCGGCAGTCCGGCGCGTGCGGTCATTAAGGACGCCAAAGAAGAGGCCTTGCAGATCAACCGCATCCTCACCGAATTGCTCGATACGGCGCGTCCCCGGCCGCCGCAATTTCGGGTGAGCGACATTTGCCTGACGGCCGAGCATGCCGTAATGTTCGCCCGCCAACAGGCGATCACCAAGCGCGTCATGATCGAGCTGGACGTGAGCGGCACAATTCCGCCCGTGGACCACGATCCCAACCAGATCAATCAGGTGCTGCTCAACCTTCTGCTGAACGCCATTCAGTCCATGGACAAGCCCGGCGCAGTTCGGGTTTCGCTGGAGGCCGACGGCGACGACGTGCTGATCGCGGTTACCGACGAGGGCAAGGGCATCGCACCGGAGAATATTCCTAACATCTTCCGCCCATTCTTCACTACCAAGGGACATGGCACGGGACTGGGATTGTCTCTGGCGCGGCGCACTGTAGAAGCTCACGGCGGACAGATTGACGTGAGGAGCGAAGTAGGCAAAGGCTCGCGGTTTGAGATACGGCTGCCCGTTGCGCGGGAGAAACAGGCAGCAGTCTAGGCCCCCTTCTCCTTGTCGGCCACATCCGGCCCGTTGAACAACTCTGCCCAGGAATCGTCGAGCGCGTTCCAGCGCTCGCGCTCCAGCCAGTTAGCTTCCGAATCGGGCATGTAAAGAACGCCGTGTCCTTCGCTGCACACCATTTCTGTTCCTGACCAGTTCAACAGCACATGGCCGGGAGCTCCAATCCGGATGGGGCTTCCCATGCGGCGCAAACAAGAGCGGCAGCGCTTTTGCTGGTCGTGGATGGACCAGGACAATGGGCCGACCGACAGCACCAGGAAGAGCCAAATGGCGAGGCCGTTAACCATGGGAGTCATGTATCCGATGAAGTGTACGGACAACCAGCGCGCGCTGACTGACGCCAGCAAGCCAGTCGCAATCAGCAGCAGAATAGATTTGGCCACGAAGAACAACCACCAGCGGCAACCGGCAGCCAAGGTCGCAGGCGGGCGTCCCCAGCCGCCATCGGAGTGGCGTGCATAAACGATCCAGACCGCACAGGTCACCGCCAGCAGCAGGAACAGCAGGTAGGTCTCCACCGAGTGGCGCATCTCTTCCTGCGCGGAGGTCACCACCAGCAATGATGCCGGCAGCACATAGCCGGCGTTTTCGCTGAGGTCGGTCAGGTCGGCCTCGAGTTGGGCCTCGGTCGCACCCTCCTTCATGCGGCCAACTGCCCCAATTCGCTCAACGAAGTTGCTGTAGGGCGCAATGTACGGATTCAAGAGAGTCCAGGCAGCGATGTCGGAGGAAACCAGATGGAAATTTCGCGGCAGGATTCCAATAACCGTCCTCTCGATGCCATCAATCGAGATTCGCTGGCCGATCACGCGGGCATCGCCTTTGAAGTGCAGCTTCCAGAGTTCGTCGCCCAGCACGACGCAGGTCTTGCAAGTTTGCGCGTCATCGCTACGAAGCGTGCGCCCCAGGGCCGCCTTGACGCCCAGGAGTTCAAAGAACTGGGGCGAAACCTGCGCCGTCAAAATCGGAACTGTGTGCTGCGTAACAGACAGGCGTTGCGGGCCCCATGAGTATGCCGCTACCGAGTCAAGCAGCTTGCTGCCCCTCCACGCGGCGGCCAGGTCGAGCAGAGTCTCGGAGCGAAAGCGCTTGAATTTGCCATTCAGACTGATGACGCAGACCCGGTCAGGGCGAGAGATAGCGGAGGACAACCGCGACCGAGCCGCCGGAATGAAGCCGCCAGCCAGAAGGATCACAAGCACGAGCAGTGTGGCCAGAACGAGGCAGGTTGAAGGCGCGCGGCACAGGCGATCCACACGACGCAGGAACGGCTCGCGCTCATAGCGGACCCAGAACGCCTGAGCAAATCCGTCCCAACAGTGCCTGGCCAGCTCGAGCTTGTGTTCCCGGTTGAGTTGGCCTGTCTCGGCCAGGAAATTGGCCCAGTGCCAAACATGCCTGATCCGCTGCTGCCACCAGTCCGCTCGTTGGCGGCGAGGCACAAGCCAACTCGCGAGCCACAGGATCGACTGGCAGCTCCACACGGTACGCCGCAATGGATCAGGAAACGGCATTCTCCCCACCCACTCGATGTTGAAAGCATAGCAGCCGGACAACCCAGAATCTCCGGTTTCCGCGGCCAGTTGCTCCAAGATCGCTATCGCATTGGACGCCAGCGCTGCCTGCCGGGTTCCAGCAGCTCGAACAATTACCTGTGCAGTAGGTCACACTCAACCGCCGTCGAAACGGGTAACATGGTTTTGCCGTTTTATTCTGGAGAGTCTGAACAGAAGGACGTGTTTAGCGGCGAATTTCAATATTCTTACAAGGTGATATAACCATGGCCGACGAGCCGAGTTACGAAGAACTGAAAGCGAAATTAGCGGCGCTGGAAAAACAGGTCCAGGGCAAAAAGAAGGGTGCCCTGGAGTTCAGGGTCAGCGAAAAAGGCGGAGCTAGCGTCTACGGCCTCGGGCGATTCCCGGTCACGCTCTACTACGAGCAGTGGATGAGGCTGCTCGATCAGGTTGAGCAGTTGCGCGAGTTCCTCGAGGCCAACAAGAGCGCGATGAAACTCAAGAATCCTGAGGCATAGCACGCTCGGCTACGAACATTTTCGGGTGATGGTTCCTCTCCCAGATCTAACCTCCCGCTAACGGACCCAATCCGGGCGACTGATAGAATTATGGGGTGACGCGCCCCATTCGCCTCATCGCCATCGATATCGATGGCACGCTCCTGGACTCCAAAGTCGAGATCTCCCCTGCCAACCTGGATGCCCTGTGTCGTGCCCATGAGGCCGGCATTGAGATCGTCCTGGGGACAGGCCGCCGACACAAGTTCGCGCTCCCAATCGCGGAGTCGCTGGGCTTCGACTTGTGGCTCATCAGCTCCAACGGCGCAGTGACCCGCTCGACGCGCGGTGAAGTGTTTCACCAGGACCTGCTGCCAAAAAGCACCGCGCTCAAGCTCTGCTGGCACATGAGGGAATTCCGCAGCCATACGGTCCTGACCTTCGACCGTGAAGGCATGGGCGGCATCGTTTGCGAAAACCACGAGCATCTTTATGGCGTCATACAGCGCTGGATGGAGAAGAATGCGCCCTACATCGAGTACATCAGCCCCATCGAGAAAGCGCTGACCGAAGATCCCATCCAAGTCATGTTTTGCGGGCCGGTTGAGCTGATGCAGCGCGCACAGGAGCGACTTCTGGCCAGCGATTTCACGGCGGAGTTCACTTTGCTGCGGACGCAATACGACGAGCGCAACCTGTGCATCGTCGATGTTCTGAACGCCGGCTGCTCCAAGGGACACGCGCTGGAGCGCTGGGCGAACTATCGCGGCATCGACCGGTCGGAGGTCATGGCCATCGGCGATAATTACAACGACATTGAGATGTTGACCTTTGCCGGACATCCGGTCATCATGGGAAACGCGTCCGACGACCTGAAGCAGAACGGCTGGACCGTTACTCTGCACAACGATGAAAGCGGTGTGGCCGCAGCTATCGAGCGGGTCCTGGGTCGGGGTCCCCAACGAGCGCCGATTTTGCGCGCGTTGGGGTGACTCGATGCGAATCACGCGAGCGTGAATGCGTAGGTTCCTACAACTCGGTCTGGTGGGACTGTTGATGGCGCTGCCGCTGCATGCCGCTGAGTTGGCGAACTTGCGCAACGGGTTCAGCATCCGTCACCAGCGCCACGACACGGTTGGCGACACTACGCGCCTCTACATGGACGCAGCCCCGGACAGCGGCTACATCGATGTGCCCACCGCCGAGGTCGAGAGCTTCGAAGTGGCGCCGCCCGATCCACCAGAGGCCACAGCCCAGGCGCAGCAGCCGCAGGACTTGAACTCCATCGTTAGCAGCGCTAGCGCGCGCAACCAGGTTGATGCCGACTTCATTGCCAGTGTCATCCGCGCCGAGAGCGCCAACAACCCACACGCCGTCTCGCCCAAGGGGGCACAAGGACTGATGCAGCTCATGCCGCAGACGGCCAGCATGCTGGGCGTGAAGAACAGCTTCGATCCGGCGGAGAACGTGGACGGCGGCGTGCGCTATCTGCGCGACCTGCTGGTGCTCTACAACAACGACATGATCAAGGCCCTGGCCGCCTACAACGCGGGGCCGCAGCGCGTGCAGCAGTACAAGGGGTTGCCGCCCTACCACGAGACCCACGCCTACGTCGCGCGTGTCATCAAAGATTACAACTGCAAGAAGCTTGCCAAGCGCAAAACCCAGCCGCAAGCCGCGGCGCGCCACCAGCCGGCGAGTAAGGCTGTGATCGCGCAAGGCGGGCCGGGCTCGGTCGCGGGAACCGACTAACCCCGTTTGACCCCACTCCGCCTGTCATTTACTTTGACTTGTAGGCTTCGCGGGGCGCATTTCACAGGCCACTGACTTTCCTTCATGAACAAAAAGCGCATTCTGGTTTTCGGCATTGTTCTAATCGTGCTCTGCCTGCTCATTTATCTACAGGTGCGTACCTGGAAGAACTTCGACTGGGCGGTTTTCTGGAGCCGGACTGACCAGGTCAAGCCGCTTGGTCTGTTGGCCGGATTGGCGCTGACTTACCTCGCTTACGTCCTTCGGGCGGTACGCTGGCGCATCTTCCTGAAGCCGGTTTGCCGGACAACGACGGCGCGTATGCTGGCGCCGCAATTCATTGGCTTCTCAGCCCTGGCCCTGCTCGGTCGCGCTGGCGAGATGGTCCGGCCCTATATCATCGCCAAGAAAGAACGGCTTACCTTTACCTCGCAGGTCGCGGTCTGGGGCGTGGAGCGCATCTTCGACATAGGCTCCTTTGCCATCATGCTGGCCTTGAGCTTCCTTTCGCCTGACCTGAAGGCGCTGCCCTTCTATCACCAGTTGCGCGAGTTCGCGCTTCTCCTGCTGCTGCTGGTGCTGGGGCTGATCGTGGGTGTAGTGGTAGTGCGGCGCTCGGGAGAACGCGTGGGGCAATTCCTCCACGACTTGTTCGCGGGCTTCGCCCCCAAAATCGCCCATCACCTGCGCGAGAAGGTGCGCTCCTTCAGCGAGGGGCTGAAGACCATCCACGACCTGAGCTCGGCGCTGCAGTTGATCGCGGTATCGCTCTTCATGTGGGTGCTGGTCGCGTTTGCCTACTACGCAATCACGCACGCTTATCCGGGCAAGCTCAGCACGCTGACCCTGGCGCAGCAGGTGGTGCTGATGGGCTCCAGCATGGTTGGTTCCATGCTGCAGTTGCCGGCCGTCGGCGGAGGCCAGCAGGTGGCCACGATCGGAATGCTGCACTCGGGCTTCGGTATCGAGCAGGAACTGGCGGTGAGTTGTGGAATCCTCATCTGGGCCATCACCTTCATGGCAGTGATCCCCACCGGCCTGGCGCTGGCCCGGCATGAGCATCTTTCCATTCGCGCCGTCGCCGAGGCGGAGGAGAAGGCCGCCGCGCTGTTACCATAGGCAGACTTGGAACTACACTCAGAGGAAAGAGTCTAGTTGCCTTGCCGTGATCGATCGCCCAGAATAATGCGCTGTTCCCGAGTTCCCTCACTGTTTATATTAATCTAGCTTTAGAGGACACACCGAGGAATCAAAGATGGACGTATCCAGTCTAGTAAAGGCCGTCCAAGATCTCTGGGCGTTCGTCTGGCCGCCTATCGTTTGCTTTGGAATCCTCGCGGGTATTGTTTATGCAATAGCTGGGCAAACCCTTACCTCTTTAGTAACTTGGCTCTCCCAAAGCAAACCCAGCTCTGAGGTGCAGATCTTTGCCGCCAAGACTCTTCGAAGAGTTGGCCTCGATAAGCTGCTTCCGGTGTTAATTGCATTTTGTGCCTTGTTCTTCCTCGACGTCTGCAAAACCATGGTCCTGACCATCGGGTCCGGTCTGCCTCCAACCGTGGTCTACAGATACGACTTATGGTTTTTGACGCATGTAACCGATCCGGAGTTCGTTTGCCTGTGGGCTCACTTCGATGATGCCTCAGAAATTGGAGAGCTTCAG
>Ga0074045_10003087_pt1 | contig 15104 bp, 13 predicted proteins | sample BogForMeECP23OM2_FD_94442 | JGI IMG/M metagenome (GOLD analysis project Ga0074045, IMG submission 94442) | Bog forest soil microbial communities from Calvert Island, British Columbia, Canada - Bog Forest MetaG ECP23OM2 | ecosystem: Environmental > Terrestrial > Soil > Wetlands ...
CGAAGAGACACTCAAAGAATTGCACAGGATGCAGACAGCTCTTGTTTCGGAGAAGGAGCTTGCTGATGCCAAGGCCTACCTCACCGGTAGCTTTCCCTTGCGCATGGATACCTATGCCAAGATGGCAGGCATTCTCACTTCTATTGAGATTTATAACCTGGGACTCGATTATCCCCAAAAATATGTCGGCTTGATAAATTCAATAACGCGGGAGGATATCCTTCGCGTCGCCAATAAATATCTCCATCCCGACAAGATTATTGTCGTCGTGGTTGCAAATCAGGAAAAAATTAAATTGCCGGCCCTATAACCAAAACGTTCTACTACATAGTTTGGACAAGTAGCAACCGAAAGTGTGGGACCTGTACCTGCAATCAATCCGGCTTACCTGAACTCATGAAGAATGCCCTCCAAGGCATCGATGAGGTTAGAACATTCTTCATCCGTGCCGACAGTAATGCGAAGGTAGTTTTCAATACGTGGCTGGCGTAGATACCGGACAATTATTGATTGCTCCCGCAGCCGCCGGCATAATTCTGCAGCATCTTTTCCAGGATGAGACACAAATACGAAATTTGCTTTCGAAGGAACGACCCGAAAGCCGAGAGCGCAAAGTTTCGTCACAAGAATATCTCTCGTGCGGATAATTTTCTCCCGTGTCTGTTCGAAGTGGAGACGGTCTTCAATAGACGCCACGGCTCCTGTAATTGCAAAACGATCCAGCGGATAGGCATTGAAGCTGTTCTTTACACGCTCCAACGCCTTGACCAGTGCAGCGTGACCAAGGGCGAAGCCCACACGCAAGCCTGCGAGAGAACGGGACTTGGAAAGCGTCTGAATTACCAGAAGGTTGGGATAACTGTTGATCAGCGCGATGGCGGTTTCACCGCCGAAATCAATATAGGCCTCATCGATAACGACAGCAGATTCGGTGTTTTGCTGCAATAACTCTATAATGGCTGACAGAGGTAACAGCCTGCCGGTCGGTGCATTCGGGTTGGGGAAAATGATGCCGCCGTTAGGACGTGCATAATCTTTATTGCTTAGTTCGAACTCATCGTTCAACGGCACTGTTTCATAGGTCACACCCAGGAGTTTGCAAAGGGAAGGGTAGAAGCTGTACGTGATATCCGGGAAAAGCACGGGCTGTGCCTGTTTAAACAATGACATGAACGTATGGGCCAAGACTTCATCCGATCCGTTGCCGACAAAAACCTGTTCCGGCGTTAATGAATAGTATCCGGCCACGGCGGTCTTAAGTCTTTCTGCGTTTGGGTCAGGATAAAGACGTAAAGAATCCCCTACTTCCCGCTTAAGTGCTTCCAGTACGTTCGGTGAAGGTCCATATGGGTTTTCATTCGTATTGAGCTTGATAAGGTGAGGGAGCGTTGGCTGCTCTCCCGGAGAATATGGTGTAAGGTCACGGACCAAGGGACTCCAGAATTTGCTCATTTTTTTAAAACTCCATCAAACTTTTTTGCATATTGCGCACTTGCCGGGCATGCCTGTGTTGCCGTATGGTGCGGTTTCCTGCTCTTATGATACTTCTCGCCTGCTTGCTATTCTTGTTCATGAGGCGATAAAAGCGATCTCGTGTCGCATTTTCGCTATACTATAGCTAGATTAGCAAAGGGTGTCAATACAATGTCTTGGCGAGGCGTGAGGAATACTGAAAAGGCAAAAAAATTTTCTCGATCATCTCAATGCACTTATCCTATCTGGCTGAGCCTCTCCGGTTGATGAAACTATTCCTTCGGCGCATTGTGGAGATCAAATTCAAACACTTTTGCGTATGGAGCGCCAAGCGACGACTCGAGGGCACTCCGACGGTTGATATTTAGGATGCGAACATAGAATGTGAGATACAGATAGCAGCAACAACCCCAAGCTACATATGATGCTCATTGCAATACCTCGTAGTCACACTTCCTGCCTCGATTCATTCCAATCATATTCATGAGTTAGGGTGTGTTTAAAGGTCAGCTTAGTTTCATATCCGACATTTCCAAAATGTGCCATAAAAGCGTAAACTCATTGATTATCAAGAATATTCCGATGAATTCGGGTAGTTGGCGACGAGAAATTCATCTTGTTCGATCATGCCGAATCAACCCCAGTAAGAAAGCTTTCGTATAAGCGCTTCTTTGACCGAATATGCCATAATGAAAATCTCCCTTTTCGTTTTGTAACCGCCATCGAGAGAAAGAGTCAAACAGACTTTCCCTACCTTAATTTATGTGAATTTTTTTTTACCTTGACAAGTCCATAGGTTACGTGGTATTTTACTCGCTCTAATTGAGGGTGGAGTATAAGTCAGGGAGGTTTCAGCATGTATGCAGTAATTAATTCCGGTGGAAAACAGTACAAGGTTTCGCCCGGAGATGTGGTCAGGGTGGAGAGACTTGAGGCGAAAAAGGGTGATACGGTCGAAATAAAGGACGTTTATATGATTGCGGACGGAGACAAGGTGTCGGTCGGCAAGCCTCTGCTCACATCTGCAAAAGTCACGGCAGAAGTCGTGGAAGAAGGAAGGGGCGTGAAACTGCTTATATTCAAGCACAGACGCCGCAAGGGATACCGCAGGACAACCGGTCATCGCCAGAACTATACGGCTATAAAGGTGAAGGAAATATTAGTTTAACTTTAAAGTAATTACAGATTAACGTGAGTTATCACACATGGAAAGAATTTCGAACAGAAACAGTGTTCATCCATGTTTAAAAAGTTTTGGAGGATTTGAAATGGCTCATAAAAAAGGTGTCGGTAGTTCTAGGAATGGGAGAGACAGCAATCCGCAATTTCTGGGTGTGAAACGCTTTGACGGCGAGAATGTGCCTGCAGGGACCATCATTGTGCGTCAGCGCGGAACAAGGTTCCACCCGGGTATGAACGTCGGCAAGGGGTGCGACGATACGCTTTTTGCCAAGATCAGCGGTGTAGTGAAGTTTGAACGTTATGACAAGACCCGTAAGCAGGTGAGCGTGTACGCTGTGGCGTAAGCTGTTCGAAAAAGGATCGATCGCAAAGGCGGCATATGGGTTTTATGCCGCCTTCATTATTTTCAGGGCCTTTGCATCTTGCAATTTTAGGCGTATGACTGTATAGTTTATTGAAAACATTATTCAAATTATATTGACGGTATCGTAATGTCTAACTTTATCGATCGAGTAAAAATATTAGTTAAAGCGGGTCACGGCGGCAGAGGTTGCGTAAGTTTCCGGCGCGAGGCCTATGTACCGCGCGGGGGCCCGAACGGCGGAGACGGCGGCAAGGGTGGTGACGTGATCATCCTAGCCGATAAACAGCTAGGTACACTCATTGACCTTAAATATCAGCAGCAATATCGTGCTCATGACGGTGAGCACGGCCGAGGCAAGGAACAATTCGGCTCCGATGCTGATGACGTCATAATCCGCGTTCCCGTGGGCACTATCGTGAACGATGCCGAGACCCGAACCACAATTGTGGATCTCGACGTTGACGGAATGGGGTATACCCTTGCCAGGGGCGGCAGGGGCGGGAAAGGAAACGCCTTTTTCAAATCAGCCACGCATCAGGCCCCGAGATTTGCGCAGCCTGGAGAACCGGGCGATGAGCAGTGGCTTTATCTGGAGTTAAAACTTCTGGCGGATGTGGGGTTGGTGGGATTTCCGAACGCTGGCAAGTCAACGCTTATATCGCGTATTTCATCGGCAAAACCCAAGATCGCGGACTATCCTTTTACAACATTATCGCCGGTGCTTGGAGTTGTGAAGCCCGAAGGTCGCAGGAGCTTTGTGGTTGCAGATATCCCCGGTCTGATCGAAAACGCGCATAAGGGTGCGGGGCTCGGATTCGAATTTCTTCGCCATGTTGAGCGGACAACCATCCTTCTTCACATGGTGGATGTTTCGGGAATGGTACCAGGCGATTCGGTTGAGAACTTTAAGAAGATTAATACGGAGCTTGAACTCTACAGCGAAGAACTGAAAAAGAAATATATGGCGGTAGCAGCAACAAAAATTGATGCAACGGACAGGGATAAGCTCAATGAGCTTTATGATTTTTGCCGTCTGAACGGGTATAAATTTTTCCCGATCTCTGCTGTAACAGGAGAGGGTATAGAAACTCTTATAAGGTTTTTGGCAAACAGGGTGGAACAAGAGAAGGAATCGAGTGAACAGGATCGAGAGGCAAGGAAGGGAATCGAGATAACAGGGCCGGCGGGTCAGAGATAAGGCCGGCAAAATCAAGGCAAATTGCACCATGAAGAATTCACAGATAAACAGAAAAAAAATATTTTCTCAATCCCGGAGGGTTGTTATTAAAGTCGGCAGCGCTGTCCTCACTTTGTCCGACCAAGGGCTTGACCAGAAACGCATTAATAATCTTGCATCGGATATATCATTTATCACGGATCTCGGGCACGAGGTGATTATCGTATCTTCGGGTGCCATTGCGGCGGGCCTTGCAAAGCTAGGATTGAAAAAAACAAAGGGCATGCCCCTTTCGCTCAAGCAGGCTGCTGCGGCAATCGGACAGTCGGGACTCATGCAGGCCTATGAAAAAACATTTGCAACATACGGCAGAAAGATTGCGCAGGTATTACTCACACGCGAGGATCTTTCAAACCGCACGCGATTTCTAAACGCACGTAATACGATTCGGACGTTGCTGAACTACGGTGTTATCCCTGTAATTAACGAAAATGACACAGTTTCGGTTGACGAGATCAAGTTTGGCGATAACGACAACCTCTCGGGCATGGTGACGCATCTTGCCGATGCTGAACTTCTTGTAATTCTTTCTGATGTCGATGGTCTTTATACTGCAGATCCGCGGGTAGATTCATCGGCAAAGCTTATTCAACTTGTCGAGAAAATAACGGCGGAGATGGAGCGTGCGGCGGGTGATACCCGGACTGCTGTAGGGTTGGGTGGTATGCAGTCAAAACTTGCGACTGCGAAGAAAGTGGGGGCTTACGGCACGTACATGGTGATCGTGAACGGAAAGAAGAACGGCGTGCTGCGAGCGCTGTTCGATGGTGCAGATGTCGGTACGCTTTTTTTACCAAAGACCAAAAAACAGGATAGCCGCAAACACTGGATAGCTTATACCGTAAAGTGCAGTGGTCAGATCACGATAGATGACGGCGGCAAAGATGCCCTTGTAAACAGAGGCAAGAGCCTTCTCCCGAGCGGTGTGATCAAGGTGGAAGGAAGCTTTAAAATCGGAGACTGCGTGAACTGCGCGGACGCAAACGGGGCTATCTTTGCCCGTGGGCTGGTGAAATACTCATCGACCGAACTTGATCAGATCAAGGGGATAAAAACGGCGCAGATCGAGTCAGTGCTTGGTCATAAGGATTATGATGAGGTTATCCACCGGGATGATTTGGTGGTATTGTGAATTGTGGAACGCGCATTACGGAATATAAAGTTTTCAGTTAGTTCTATCTGTGATCATCTGTGCAAATCCGTGACTGATGAATATTCCGGAGGCTATGTATATGGATATAAAACAGTTTGTAACAGATAAGGCAAAAAAAGCAAAAGCCGCATCACGCGTATTGGCTAATATTTCCACGGAAATCAAAAACAACGCCCTTATCAGCATGGCCGAGAATCTTGAACAGGCATCTGCGGTCCTTATTGCTGAAAACAAGAAAGACCTTGTAAAAGCGGAGCAGAAGGGCCTTTCCAAGGCCATGATCGACCGATTGTCTCTTACCGATGAACGCATCAAGGATATGGCAAACGGCTTGCGCGAGGTTGCAGCGCTGCCCGATCCCGTAGGCGAAGTGCTCAAGTTGCGTCGCAGACCGAACGGCATGGAAGTCGGTAAGATGCGCGTTCCCATAGGACTTATAGGCATAATCTACGAATCACGGCCCAACGTGACCGCTGATTCTGCGGCGCTTTGTCTCAAGTCCGGCAACGGCGTCCTGCTCAGAGGCGGTTCAGAGGCAATACATTCTAATACGGCAATTGTTGCCTTGTTAACGAAAGCGGGAATGAAAAAAGGGATACCAGACGGCGCTATATCGTTCATCGAGAACCCGGACCGCGCCTGCGTAATGGAAATGCTTAAACTCAATCGGTTGATCGACCTTATTATTCCACGCGGAGGAGAGGAGTTGATCCGGATGGTCTCGTCGAACTCAACGATTCCCGTGATCAAACATGATAAGGGCGTGTGTCATGTGTATGTGGACGGCAAGGCAGACCTTGCCATGGCGGAAGAAATCTGTTTTAATGCCAAAGTCCAGCGGCCAGAAACCTGCAATGCAATGGAAACCATGCTTGTGCACCACGACGTTGCACGGATGTTCCTACCCACGGTCATCAGCAGGATGATAAAAGCAGGAGTTGAAATCAGGGGATGTGCGAATAGCAAGGAGATCGTTTCCAATATCAAGGACGCAACGGAGAGGGACTGGGACACGGAATATAATGACCTGATCCTGAATGTGAAGATGGTCAACAGTATCGAAGAAGCCATGGATCATATTTCAACACACGGTTCGCAGCACTCAGAGGCCATTGTCACGAACGACTATCACGACGCACTACGGTTCCTGCGCGAAGTAGACGCATCGGCGGTTTTCGTGAATGCCTCAACGCGTTTGAATGATGGATTTGAATTCGGCCTGGGCGCTGAGATCGGCATTTCCACGACGAGAATCCACGACCGCGGTCCTATGGGCCTGGAAGAGTTGACCTCAAACAAGTTCATTGTGCTAGGGAATGGACAAATAAGAAAATAAGGTCAACGGAATACTAAGGGAAAATTCTGATTTTTCACAGGGTAAAATAAAAAAGGTAAAACTATTTTGGATGCTGAGGAACGCAGAAAAACCAAACTTTCGAGGTTAATCCCAAAATATGATTTTAAAGCATCAGTTTTCTGCGGTAATCTGCAAGACGAACTATTCTATTTTCTTCTGCGTCTTCTGAGGTCATATGCCTTTGCATAAGGAGATGTTTTGGTAAATCGCATCGGTATTCTCGGTGGAACATTCAATCCCATTCACAATGGTCACCTTGCCGCGGCAGAAGAGGTGCTTAACCGGCTGCGCTTGGAGAGGGTTTTGTTCATACCCTCGTACATACCACCGCACAAGAAGGAAGAAGTTATGCCATCTGCTGTTCAGCGTTTTGAAATGGTTCGACTTGCCATCTACGGCAATGTGCGTTTTCAGACGTCAGATGTTGAAATCAAACGCGGTGGTAAGTCATACGCCATTGATACGGTAGCTGAACTGCATAACGCTTATCCGGGTACGGAACTCTACTTCATCACCGGTCTCGATTCGTTCATCGAAATTCAAACTTGGCATCGCTGGAAGGCATTGATGGATCTGTGTCATTTTGTCGTAATATCTCGAAACAGGCATCATTTTGCGGATCTTCATAAAATGGACTTTATGATGGGAACCGAAGAAGCATTGGACAGACTAGACCGCGGCGATCTCGCACATGCTGAGGTCCCGTGTGGCGCGTCTTTTATCTGCCTTGAGACTATCCCGCTCTTCGACATATCCTCAACCGATATTCGGCAAAGAGTAAAACACGGCGTCAGCATTAAATATCTCTTGCCTGATGCGGTCGAAAACTATATAATTATAAATAAGTTATATGTATAATTCATTAGAAGTAGCGCAACTCTGCGCCGAAGCCGCGGACAGCAAGAAGGCGATTGATATTCAGATCCTTGATCTCCGTGGTCTTACCTATATCACCGATTTTTTTGTGATCTGTTCGGGGAGTAATACTACACAGGTGGGCGCTATTTCTGATTGGATCAGCCAGACGCTTGCAATGACTGGCATCCGTCCGTTTCATGTAGAGGGTGAGTCAAACGCGACTTGGGTGCTCGCGGATTTTGGGGACGTCGTCGTACACATCTTCGACGAGCAAACCCGAATATATTATAATTTGGAAAAACTTTGGGGTGACGCACCTCGAATCAACGTGGCAGCGCGGTCTGCGGCATTGCGCGGAACCTTCTCATGAGGCTGAAGATTGTCTGCATGGGGAAAACGAAGGAAGGTTTTATAAAGGAAGGAATCGCAAAATATGTGCGATACCTCCAACCTTATGCGGATGTCGAAATCAGGGAACTCAAAGAAGAGAAGATCAGGGACCTCAGCGAGGCCCCTCTCGTTAGAAAAAAAGAGGCGGTAAAGATTTTTAAAACCGCAGCGTCAGGCGCACTGCTTATTGCTCTTGACGAGCGTGGCCAGGAATTCACTTCTCATGGGTTTGCATCATTTTTGAACCGAGCGATCGAGTCGGGTATGCGGGATGTAACATTCATAGTGGGGGGAGCCATGGGGTTGGATGAAAGTGTGATCGGGCGGGCAAACACAGTAATGGCCTTGTCCCGCTGGACGCTGACACATGAGATTGCAAGGCTTGTCCTGCTTGAACAGCTCTACCGGGCATTTACCATCATCAAGGGGAAGACGTACCATTATTGACAATTGCAAATTGATAATCGGGAATTGACTATTTAAGATCAAATGTATTCATTTTCAATCTTAAATTTAGTCCAGTTTCTATATTGAGTATTCAAGAAGGGGTTGCAGATGAGATTCTTTGCCATTATCACTGTCACCGTTTTGTTAATCGCAGCTATGTATATAGGAGAACGGCTGCTAGGAAATAATCAAGGCACGATAACGGCCTATCTTCTTTCTTCGAAGCCTTATGAGATCTCAACGTCAACATTATTTCTTATGGCCATGGCCATTGGTGGAGGAATAATTTTCTCCCTCTATCTGCTACGCGACATCAGGCGTTTTTTACGCGGCCTCAAAGTTCAGCGCGAGCGGAAGAAACGCTTGAAGATCCATGAGCACTATTCCAAAGGTCTGAACTCATTGCTCGCCAAAAGAAATTCTGATGCCATACGCTTTTTTCAAAGAGTACTCGCCATTGACCCGCACAACGTAGACGCATTGCTACGTCTGGGAATCAGTCAACTCAGGGAGAAGAACCTGCCGGAAGCAATTCTTCTCCACCAGAAAGCATTGACTCTTGATCCCGAAAACATAGAAGTGATGTTTTCGCTTGCCGCAGATTACGAAGAGGCAAAGCGGTATGACGACGCTCTGACGATGTACAGGAAGATTCTCTCCAAAGATGCATTCAACCTTACCGCACTCATCAGAATGCGCGACCTTTACCAGAGGCAAAATAATTGGGAAGAACTGTACGAGACCCAGACCCGCTTAATTGCCAATCCGCTGGCTGTATCTGAGCAGGAAGTGGAACGCCGGAAACTGGTTGGCTACAAGTACGAATTCGGTCGTACGCTACTTGAAGCTGGAGATTTTGACCGGGCCAGAAAGTTATTCCGCGGCGTCATCAAGCTGGATAAGGATTTCACTCCAGCGTACTTAGGCTTAGGAGAGGTTTACCTTGAAGAAAACAAGGTTAAGGAAGCCGCTGCGCTCTGGGAAAAAGCCTATAAAATGACGTCTTCAACACTTCTCCTCCACCGGCTTGAGGATTTTTACCTGAAGCAGGGAGAACCAGGCAAAGCAATTGAGATTTATACAAGGGCCGTGAACTGGCGGCCCCATGATATTATTCTCAAATTTTTCCTCGGCAAGCTCTACTATCGTCTGGAAATGGTCGATGAAGCATTCGATATTCTATCATCCGTGGACTGGGGTGAGAAGGAATATCCGGATGTTCACAAACTACTGGGGAACATCTACCTGCGCAGAGGCTCTCTCGGACTGGCTGCTTCTGAGTTTAAAAAGGCCCTTGGCTTCAAAAAAGAAATCAATGTACCCTATATTTGTTCCAATTGTAATTCTCAGACCTCTAACTGGTCGGGGAGATGCCAAAACTGCGGTAAGTGGAATACATTCAGTGTAAAGCTTTAAACAATCTGCTGATAAAACAATTAGTTGTCAAAAAGCACCATATCACAGCCAAGCTTGCAAACCAGCAAGCTTACGCGTGTATCTAAGATTTGGTGCTTTATTTATTTGATTAGAAGGATCCTTTATGGTCGATAAACGGGTAGTACTGATTGTGCTTGACGGATGGGGCATTAATGCGGATACAGTGGGAAATGCGATAGCTTCCGCCAGGACACCGTTCTATTCAAGCCTTCTGCAAAAATACCCACACACCGAGCTCCAAGCATCCGGAGAGGCAGTCGGTCTTCCCGCCGGGCAGATGGGTAATTCAGAAGTCGGCCACTTGAACCTCGGGGCGGGCAGGATTGTGTACCAGGATTCAACACGTATCAGCAAAGCGATCCGAGACGGGGATTTTTTCCGAAATGCGGCTCTCCTATCAGCCATGGAGTCCATCAAACAGTCGCATAACACCATTCATCTCATGGGGCTTCTGTCTGACGGTGGAGTTCACAGTAGGCTCGACCACATTTTTGCTCTGTTCGATATGGCGAAATCACGGGGGATCACGAATATTTTCTTCCATGCGTTCCTGGACGGGAGGGACACGCCCCCGTCAAGCGCAATTCGGTTTATCAAACTACTGGAAGATTATTTATCCAGGATTGGCATCGGCAAGATAGCGACCGTCTCAGGGCGTTACTATGCAATGGATCGCGACAAACGCTGGGAGCGGGTTCAGAAGGCATATGAAGCGATGGTCATGGGAGTCGGAATCCGGAAATATTCAGCCGTCGATGCAGTCAAACAAAGCTATGAAAACCATCTGACGGATGAATTCGTGATTCCGACCGTAATCGTCGACAAAATAACCAACAAGCCCCTTGCTATGATCGGGGACGGAGATGCGGTTGTATTCTGCAATTTCCGGTCGGACCGTGCTCGAGAGATTACCCGTGCGCTTACAGACCAGTCGTTCCAGGGTTTTAAGCGAAGCTCGGTCCCGAAACTCGGCTCATTTGTTTGTCTTACGACGTATGACGAAACCTTTTACCTGCCAGTGGCATTTGCACCTGTTCGGCTTATTCATATTCTCGGTGAGGTGCTGAGCGGGCACGGAGTAAAACAATTACGCATTGCCGAGACGGAAAAATACGCGCATGTAACATTTTTTTTTAACGGCGGGGAAGAGCCGCCGTTTCCACGTGAAGACCGGGTACTGATACCGTCCCCGCGAGAAGTCGCCACCTACGACCAGAAACCTGAAATGAGCGCGAGACTCGTTACTGACGAACTTGTTAAACGTATTGCATCACGGGAATATGGCTTTATTCTTGTGAATTATGCAAATCCGGACATGGTAGGCCATACAGGCGTTATGAAAGCGGCAGTAAAAGCCGTTGAGGTGATCGATGAATGTCTTGGGCGAGTCATGAGTGCGGCGCAGGAGGGTGGGGCGGACGTGATTATCACCGCGGATCATGGAAACATAGAAATGGAGATTGATCCTTCAACAGGGCAACCACACACCGCACATACCACTAATCCTGTTCCTTGTATAATAACGAAAAAAGGCGGGAAACTGAGAAGCGGCGGCATCCTTGCCGATGTGGCACCGACCGTGCTGGATCTTATGGGCATTGAGAAGCCCGCAGAGATGACGGGAAAAAGCCTTATGGTATGAAGTCAGCACTCAATTTCCAACAGCAAATAACATATAAGTTCATAACAGCAAACAGAAAACTCCAATTTCTCCAGCCCATTTTTCTTTGATTAATCCGGAATGAAGTGAATATTACCTTGACCGTGCATACATATTTTGCAATACTCTCAATATTATTCCATCACAGAAAGCAGTCATAATCTTTGAGATCAGGAGGTATTGTAATGACATCCCATTTTTTAATGTCTGTATTACTGTTTTTTACGCTTGTGTCTCCAGTCCTTGCTACCCAGTCAACAATCACCGAAGCCGAGGGCAACGCCTGCATGGGAGACGACAAATCCCGAAAACAGACCGAGCAGTCGGCTCTGACTGAAGCAAAAAAGAAAGCAATCGAATTTACCTCGACATACATCAAAGGCGAATCACACGTGAAGAACTTCATGCTCGAAAAGGACCTTATCTCGGCATATGCAAATGCCGAGGTGAAGATCATTCAGGAACTGGAAAAGACATGGTACAAAGACGCCGCAGCAGGGGAGTGTTACAGGCTGAAGATCAAGGCTGAGGTCATCCCCGACGTCAAAGCCATGGAAACATTGTCGAGTAACGCCCAGTCCATGGATGATCCATCTGCTCCGCTCTCGGTGAAAGTTTGGACGGACAAGAAGGAATACAAGGCAGGCGATAAGATCAAAATTTATCTCAAAGGCAATAAACCTTTCTACGCCCGTATGCTGTATAAAGATGTAAGCGGAAAACTGCTTCAGCTACTTCCCAATCCGTACCGGGTGGATAACTATTTCAACGGCGGCGTGTTGTATGAAATCCCTACAGGGAATGACAAATTCGACCTCGAAGTGAGCCCTCCTTTCGGCGAGGAGAACATCATGGTATACGCGGGAACTGCACCGCTCGGCGATATCGATGTACAGACCCGGGGTGGCGTATATATTGTCAAGTCGGCAGCTAACGACATCGGCGTCAAGACCAGGGGCATCAAACTTGTAGAATCTGATGGCAAATCCAAACCCTCGGAATTCTCCGAAACGAGCGCAGAAGTCAAGACCGGGAAGTAGAAGTCACCTTTACGAGTGCCACCTTGCTATCTTTCGAATAACGTTCTAAAAAACATATCAAGAAAGCACAACAGTGACTGTTCCCAGAAACAAAGCTCGAACCCTTGTTGCTCCACATCATGAAAAGATTTAAAATAGACGATTAAATTTTTGTCACAAGACGGCTCACTGTCTTGTTTTAGCATACGATACTAATGTCGTGGAAAATCTTTGCATCAAAAACATGGCAGTATCCGCATCTTTCTAAAAGCATCTCTCGCGAGCTGGGATATGTTTCTCACTATTCTTAAAGGTAAAGCTTAAAACGTTGTCCTGAGATATGAGGAAGTCAACCCAAGAGGAACATCTTAGCGATGATTTACTGCTGTCAGGATTCATAAGTGTCCTTGTTGTGGCCTGTCCTTTGATCGGGATATAAATGCGGCCCTAAATATTATTCAACTGGCTCGGACGGAGCCTTCGGCTTTGGTTGAGACGTATTCAGCGTCACCGAGAAGCCGCGTGCTTTAGCTTCCGGAGGCGTAATACTGTTTCTTACTCCTATTAGAAGTTATTCAATTTATTAACATCTTATAAGAAAAGACAGGGCTGATAACAGGATGCCGACAAAATATTTTCAAAAGGTGAATATTACCTTGACTATCAAGCAGCTCTCTGGTTATCATTAAACAGAATAAAAAAGAATCTGTCAACAAGACTTTTTGCAAAGGAGGTGAAGACCGGAGTCTATCTGAGTTCGATCTTTCTATTCTTTAAGAATATATAACCTAAGGAGGATACCATGTTTGCAAGGAGATCAGCTTCAATCGTTATAGTTTTATTAGCCATTCTGCTGCTGGTTTCAGCCAGCGTATTTGCGCAAATGGCAGGCACGATCAAGGACGTCGTGGAACCCACCGGCACCTCGGGCAAGGTGGATTGGACAACGGGTGTTATAACAGCCGTTGGTATCGGTGCTCCGCCTGCACAACCAGCAAATCAAGCGCAGGCACGGGCCATGGCTGAGCGGGCGGCACAGGTTGTTGCGTATCGTAATCTGCTGGAGGCCGTGAAGGGTGTCAGAGTAGATTCAACTACTATGGTCGAGAATTTCATGGTTACGAGTGATGTGATCAGAACGCAGGTAAACGGCATTATCCAGGGCGCAACGGTTATGGATAAAAAGTACATGTCAGACGGCTCGGTTGAAGTGACCGTGGGCATGAAGCTCACCGGCGAGCTTGCAGATCTGCTTCTCCCGAAGACGTCTTACACGCCACCGGCCGGAGCAACCGGTATGATGGTTCCAGGACAGACCCCAACATCGGCGCCTGCTCAGACTGGCGTGGCATATACCGGACTGATTGTGGATGCGCGCGGTCTTGGACTCAGACCTGCCATGGCACCCAAAATCTTAAATGAAGAAGGGAAGGAAGTCTACGGATCGGCCTGGATCAACAGAGACTGGGCGGTAAGAGAGGGAATGGTCGGATATCTTAAAGATCCTGCGGCCGCACAGACAAACCCGCGTGTGACGGACAAGCCCCTTTTGGTGAAGGCTGTAAAGGCTTCCGGCGATTCACGGGTGGACATGGTGATCAGTAATGCGGATGCCGTAGCGCTCCAGAGCGCATCGCAGAATCTGAGCATGCTTGAGAAGTGCAGGGTCATTGTGCTGGTGGATTAATCCAAGGTGCACGGAGCAGTTAGTCAGCTCAGAATAAATCATAGGAGGTACGTAATGTTTATACAAATGAAACGCCTCATAACGGTCATAGCGGTATTGGCCATCGCAGCGTACGGGTGTGGACCCAAAGCGGCCCCGTCCACTTCGGTGATGGATACGCCCGAGTATCACTACAGTCAAGGTTTAAAGTATCTGGACAAGGATCAGATTGATGAAGCACTGAGGGAATTTGACCGGGCCATCGGTCTTGCTCCTAAGGCGCCACTCGGGTATATCGGCAAAGGACTTGCGCTCGGTAAGAAGGGGGAATTCAAACAGGCTTTTGAGAGCATGGAAAAAGGCAAGAGCTATGATATGGGCATAGAGTCTAATATCGGCACGATCCGCCTCGACGGGATGCAGATGGTCAAGGAGCAATCCAAGGTTAATTCTTTGCTGAAAAATGCCGAAAGCGAGTTTAATGATGCACAGAAAAAGGACCCAAACAGCGCTCCACTCTATTACTATATGGGCATGTGCTATAAGGCCGCACTGGATTTTGATAAAGCTGCAGACATGTTCAAGAAGGTACTGGACATGAACAAGGAGTTCGTGGGCCAGGCAAATACTGAATGGGCAGTGATTCAAAAAATCCAGCGGGCAGCACCAGGGACCGAAATCGGGAAAAAAATAGCATTAATCGACAGGATCGACCGTGCTGATGTTGCAGCCCTCTTTGATCAGGAGATGAACCTTGAGAAACTTTTCACCAAGCGAGGTGTAAAAACCTATGACACGGGCTTCAAGGCACCGACGGAATCGTCTGCGAGGTTCTCACCAGAAACTTCTGTCAAGATGGCG
>Ga0074045_10003088_pt1 | contig 15102 bp, 13 predicted proteins | sample BogForMeECP23OM2_FD_94442 | JGI IMG/M metagenome (GOLD analysis project Ga0074045, IMG submission 94442) | Bog forest soil microbial communities from Calvert Island, British Columbia, Canada - Bog Forest MetaG ECP23OM2 | ecosystem: Environmental > Terrestrial > Soil > Wetlands ...
AAGCATCGTAGAGTGTCGACGCCGCCATCTGGCAACCAGCCAGCATGTGCGGCGAGTACTGTTTGCACTATATCAATGATGCCCATGCGCATCCATCCGCAGGCGAACGGTGTTATAGCATGGTTGCATGCTGTGTGTTTGTTGGAGTGAAGACCCGCGACTGCAGGAGCCGGATGGAATCTCATAAGCGGCTCCAGTTCAAGACATTTGTCATGATCCTGATCATGATCATCGCGGGTCCACTGGGTAACGTCTTGCTGGGCAAAGGCATGAAGAACGTCGGAACGATAACCATAGCTTCGTCGTCCGACCTGGCCCACGTCGTCGGGCGCGTATTGGCTTCGACCTTCGTCTGGCTGGGCGTGGCCTCTCTGCTCACGTTTTTTATTGCCAACATTCTGGTGCTTTCCTGGGCGGACTACAGCTTTGTGCAGCCTGCGTCATCCCTGGCCTACGGCGTGGTCGCATTGCTGTCTGTCTTCCTGCTCGGGGAATCCGTTTCGCCGCTTCGCTGGACGGGTATCGCCATCATCAGCCTGGGCGTCCTTATCGTGGGCCGGACGAATCCGCGCACAACGGAGCATTGCTAGCCATGTTCAAGTTCATCTACTTCTTTATGATCGTCGTAGCGGGAACGGGTGGGGAACTGTGCGTTTCGCGCGCCATGAAAGAAACCGGCGAGGTTAAGGATTTCCGCCCCGCGGCGGTAGTGAAAGTGATTCTGCGGGCGCTGCGCCTGAAGTGGATGTGGATCGGCGTAGGGTTGATGATGCTCGCGTTCTTTTCATTGTTAGCAGTCCTCTCCATCGAAAAAGTCAGCTTTGTCGTGCCCGTTACCGCGTTGAGCTACGTCGCCGGTGCGCTGGGCGGCAAGTTCTTTCTCGGAGAACGCATCAGCTTACGACGATGGACTGGAATCGCACTGGTCTGTATCGGCGTCACACTGGTGTTCCTGGGAAGGGGGTAATTGCCGATGTCGGATGTCGTCGCAACGTCCAAACCTCTAACGATTGCCGGCGCTACCAAGAGCATGGACTTCCGGGAGTTCCTCGAGCAGGCCTTTGCCGCCTTCCGTGCTGACAAGGTGCGCGCCACCATGACCGCCTTGGGCATGGTGATCGGAACCAGCTCGCTGATCTTGGTGGTGACGATCGCCTTGTCGGGCAAGCAGTACGTGCTCGCCCAGATCGAAAACATCGGTACCAACCTGGTGTGGGCGGAGTACGAAGGCCTGGTGAACGCCGGCGCAAATGCATCGGTGCGCGATTACCTGACGTACGACGACATGATCGCCGCCGAGCAACAGGTGCCCGAGATCAAGGCGGCCACGCCGGTACTCAATCTTCATGAGCGGATCGCGGCGGGCGGCGATAAAGAGCTCGACATCCTGGTCCTCGGGGTCGATGCCAGTTATAAAGACGTCCGGCGGATGCGGGTGGTGACGGGAAGGTTCTTTGACGACCAGGATTCCGAGCTTTTTAACAAGGTGTGCGTGATCACGCAGAAGTTTGCCGAGGTCCACTATGGCGGGAGCGAGTTGGCACTGGGTCAGCGGCTCAAGATCGTGGGCGTGCCCTTCACAATCATCGGAATGTTTCGCGAGAGCATGGAAACATTCGGACGCTCGGAGATCCAGGACGATACGATCCTGATTCCATATACCGTGGCTCGCCGCCTCGCGGGTACGCAGTCGATCAACCAGATTTACTTCACCATGTTCAACAGTGACAGCGTGCCCCGCGGAACGGAAGACATTTTGCGGGTGATCAAGTCGCGGCATCGCCCGGAATCGGAATACAAGGTTGACAACCTTACCGATGTTCTCCAGGTCGCCGAAAAGACTGCTGACGCATTCACGCTGATCCTGCTGCTGTTTGCCGTAGTGACGTTGATTGTGGGCGGAGTCGGAATCATGAACATCATGCTGGCTACGGTGAGCGCGCGTATCCGGGAAATCGGTATCCGCAAGGCCGTGGGAGCGACCCGCATAGAAATCGAATTACAGTTCCTCACCGAGGCGGTGCTGATCTCGCTGGTCGGCGGAATTATCGGAACGTTTCTGGGTATCGCCGTCCCGCTGTCGCTACGGCTCTTCACTGACATTTCCATGCCTATCCCTTATCTCGGAGCATTGGTCGCAATCGTTGTTTCCTGCTCCGTGGGAATAGGGTTCGGAGTGCTTCCCGCCAGACTGGCCGCCAGACTGGATCCCATCGAGTCGTTAAGGCACGAATAGCGACGCCGCAACTGGCAACGTGGGGGAAAGGAAGGGCCAATCCTAGCTGGTTGATCCGGCGGAACTGGCGGGTCGCTTGGTCGTGGCCGCAGCTTTCGTGTTGGATGTTCCGCGGTCGCCGTTCGCCTTATCAACATCGGGGGAAGCCCCGAAGATAAACTCCTCGATCTCATCGATCCGCCGGTCGGCGTCGTAGTAGCCGATGTCGATCAAAGCGCGCGTGTACTTCGGAGTGAAGAGCAGGTAGCTCATCAGATCGGAACAGGCCGCTGCATCCCTGCCTAGCCCGTTCACAAAGTATTGGATCAGGTATGGCATGTCTTTCGGGTGCTGGCGTGCGAGTTCCGACAAATCAACTGAAGGCGTGATCAGGAACGTCGCCAGTGGTCGCATCTTCTCGCATCCCTCGATGCCGGTTTGTCTGATTTGGCCTTCGCGGAGCAGCGTATTTAGCCGGTCGAGGTGCTCGATATCCGTGGCAAGATGGTCCAGGAACATCACGTTGAAGATAACTCCCATGACCTGCGCCAGCGACGGCTCGGTGTCACTGGCGGCTTCTTCCTGATGTTCGAGACTCTGGCCGCGGGCGCCGATGCCGAACACTCGCTCGGCTCCCAGGCGAATAACGGGACTAAGCGGCTGCTGGAGGCGCAGGCAGCCATCGCCGAAATACGCCGTGCCTCGCGCCGTCTTGAGCCGCACTGGCTGGAAGACCAGGGGAATCGCCGCCGACGCGCAAATGTGGTCGGTGGTGATCTTGGTAGCCAGCGTCACCCGCCGGCTCCGGTTCCACATGGGGTGGCCCTTCACTCCCTGAATGAAGAGGTAACTCTTGCCGGAGTTGTAGTTCGTAGCGGAAATAGCCAGCGCGTAGAGATGACCGCGCTTGATGTTCTGTTGGATACGTTCGCAGTCGAGATGTGCGTTGAGAAATTGCCGCAGGGGAGTAGCGTCGAGCAGCGACCTGGCGTTGCCCCCGCCGAGAACTGCTCCAAAGGAAAGGTCCATGATCCACGTAATTGAATTCCGGGCCTGGGAAAAAACATCGCAGCGAAAAATGTCCGACGGCGTCAGCTCAGCCCACAGCCGTGCCAGTACTCGGGTGGCAAGGGAAAATTCGTCGCAACCGACCGCCAGGCCGCATCCGTTCACCGCGCCGGCTGAAGATCCTCCGATGATCGGGAACGGATTGCCTTGTGTTTGAAGACGCGGGATCTCTCCAATCCGCTTGAGAACCCCGGCCTGATAAGCTCCTCGCGCACCACCACCGGTCATCACCAAACCGAGAGCGTTGCCCATCCCAGTTCTCTCTCTCGCACGCCATCCCGCGTGATTGGCAAGTCAAATTCGTAGGACGTTCCGGTGCGGTTACACCGAAACGTCCTACGCTGCCCGGCATTCATGCCCAATGCCTTCATCGAGCAAGAATGCCCACCCTGCGGCCAGTCCCCGGCAACTAGGCGGTGACTGGAATTACGCGCGGCTTCGGCGCCTTGGCATTGCGCTTTACGCGACGGGCACCCTTGACTGGTGCTTTCCTCGCTTCAGGACGCTTGCTGACGGACTCGATCACGGCCTTCTCCGCTTCCACGAAGCTCCGGAAGCCCTCGCGAGTCAGATCAGGAATGTCCCGGTAGGGAACTGTCGGGATCATCTTAGCCGCGGTTCCCGCGGTCTTCAGGCTGATGTGAATCTGCCGGGCAGCGACGTCCATCAGCTTCTTCTGGGCGTCGATAAAGGAATCAGCGGCCGCGCGCGCCAGTTCCGTCAGCTCCGTCTTCTTGGTCTTGCTCACCGGCATTTCCTTCCCGCCGGTCACCTTGGAGGTTTCCTCCGCAATCACATGGAGGAACTTCTTCTGGGCCTGCACGAAGTTCTCCAGTCCTTCGCGTGCGAGATCGACCACGCTGTCTCCCTCATACGTCTCGCCGGCCTTCACGGCAGCGAGTCGCCCGTGGACCTGCTTGCCGGCGCTCCTGAGGTAGTCCAACTGCATCTCGACGAAAGTGTCGACGCTCCGCCGAATGGCGTCGACCAGCGCGTCGGTGACGGGGAACCCACCGACCCGCTCTTTTAGGCCGGTCGCCAGGATCTCGCTCTCCTGCTGCGCCAATCCGAGAATAAGTTTCTGTCCCTCGATGAAGTTGGCCAGGCCTTCGCCGGCGAATTCCTTTACAACCGCGACCGGGCGAAAATCAGGTGCGGTCAACTTCTCGCGCAACACATCGATCATCGTTCCGTTCTGGCGCATCGCCAGGTCCACCAGGATTCGCTGGGTGGCAAAGAAATTCTCAACTCCCTGCTGCACCCATCCCGACATAAGGTTGATGAAGGACGACTCCCGAACCTGGGGCTCGGACTTATCGGCTTGCTTCATAATTGCCTCCTCGTTTGCTGCAATGCAGCATACAACATCAATCTAGTATTACGAACCACCAATGTCAAGGCGTAACGAGCAATATTGCGATGCAGCACCGGAATTCTGCGGTCGCGGGCGGTCGCGGTGCCACGGTGTTCGCCGGAAATGGCAGACGCCGAAGGGCTTGCGCCCATTCGCTAGTGCTGCCGCAGTTGACCCAAAACGGGAAAGGCTATGCCGCGCATTCTCGCTGGGAACGTGAGCAATCAGGCGAATGCGTGCGGCGCGTCCTTGACAATCGATTGCTTGCGAGTCCACGATGCGACGAGATCAGGATTCATGGCGCAGACCGCGAGTATCGTACAGTTGAGGCCGGAAACCCTTGAGGCGTTTGTGTCGTATGTACGAGACGCCGAAGCGGCAATGGCGCCCAGCTTGGATGGAAGCGCTTCCTTCCTGTGGTCGGACGAAAACGCCGACCGCGCCCATCACGTGCGCAGAGGGGACATCCTGTCGCAGTTGTGGGCGGGGCAAGCGCCAGTTCGAGCTCCGAATGGTCTCATTCACGACTGGATCGGCGCAGCATCTATACCGGGAACGACGATCGGGAAGACGCTGGCCTGTGTCCAGGACTACGACGGCCACAAGAACATCTACAAACCTGAAGTGATGGACTCACGGCTTATCAGCCACCACGGCGATGACTACATCATCTACTTGCGACTGCTGAAGAAGAAGGTCATCACCGTCGTTCTGGACACGGACCACGACGTCCACTACCAGCGTGTCCAGAACGGCCAATGGTTTTGCCGTAGCTGCACAATCCGCGTCGCGGAAGTGGACGATGCCGGCACCGCCAAGGAGAAGGTGCATCCTCCCGATACGGGATACGGCTTCCTGTGGCGGCTTAATTCCTACTGGAGATTCATGGGGACCGGGGACGGCGTTACGGTTGAATGCCGCGCGATTTCGCTGACGCGAGATGTGCCCCTCGGATTGGGGTGGATCGTCGAGCCCATTATCAAGAACCTTCCGCGCGATTCGCTGGTCAATACGCTCAAAGCAACCCGGCGGGCACTAACCGCCGTCGCTTAATCACCTGTGTGCGCAAGCGCTACCTGACGGACCGTGGCGACTTGAGGCGCGCCTGCCGGTGCGGGTGGAAAGGGAACCGTCTTCTTGACGCTGGCTGTCCGTCGCTTTGGAGTTGCGGGTTGCGGTGAAGAAGACGGCTTGGTTTTCGATCGCGCCGGCCGCGAGGCACCGGCGGCCTTGCTCTTCTTTCCTTGGGCGACCGGCCGAGGTGACGTGACCTTGGACCTCTCCTGCGAGGCCTCCGTTGAATGTGGTCTTCCAATAGCAGCGTCGAGCAATTCAGAGAAACTCAGGCGCAGGAATTCCTCGAAGCGATGAATATCAGGCACGGCATGAACATCGCCGCCAAACCCAACATAGGCAACACCGTCGTAACTCAGGAGGGCAACATTAATTCCCATCTCGCCGCCGATTGGAACATATGGGTAAGAGCGCAGCATTTTGCGGCCCAACAGGTAGAGCGGCTGCTGGGGTCCGGCGACGTTGGTGCAGATCATGTTGCAGAGGCTTAGAGGAAGTTGGGTCAACAGGGGCGCCAGCACCGCCTGTAACGGGAGCGGCACCTTGGAAACCATGGTACCGAACAGCCCGACGAGGTCCGGCACGCCCACGCTTCTCAGAAACTGCATTCGTTCGCCGACTCGGGCAAGCAGCATGCGGGGATCGCGAACATCGAGCGGCACGTTGATGGGCAGGAAGGTAATGCGATTTCCCATTTCGTTCACGTCGCCGTTGCCGCGGACGTTGACCGGAACGATAAGTCTGAGGTGCCGCCCGCGGACTTTCGTGCCGTGCGACTCGACGTAGCGGCGGATGGTCGACGCAATCACGGTGAGCACCACATCATTTACCGTGCCTCCGAAATTCTGGCGAATGGCTTTGATTTCGGCCATCGGGATCTCGCCCCACGCCAGATGTTGTGGTCCACGACACACCTGGTTGAAAGGTAGCCGCTCCGACGGGGTCGCTAGTTCGGGAACGAGGTGGACTAACTCCTCAGTGTGTCCAGCCGTAGCTCCCGCGAGCAGCTCTCGCGCAATGGTTAGTACTTCGCTTTGCGCCGTAAGCGCACCCTGCATGAACGATTGATACGACTCCAGCAGCCGGCTGAGAAGCAGGGCAACGGTATCGGAAGGTCGCGGCTCTCCGACGGTTCGTTTCTTGGAGGTCGCTTTTAGTGGAATCGGGGTCGCGTCGAGCAAGGCGTTGATGATCCCGACACCGGCGACTCCGTCAGCCAGGCAGTGATGAATGCGGACAATCAGGCCGGTTCGATGCTGCTTGAGTCCCTGCACCAGTGTAAGGTCCCACAGGGGCCGGCTGCGATCCAGAGTCGAGCTGACGATTCCGGCCGCCACCGCCTTCAGGTCACGGTCCGTTCCCCCCTTGAGCACGACTCTGTGAACGTGGTTTCGTATATCGAAGTTGGGATCGAGCTCCCAGGTTGGCAACCCCATGTTGAAGGCGGGGAAGACCGCGCGCTGCTTGTAGCGGGGAATGAGATCGAGCTTCGACTCGACGTACTTTCTGCAGGCGTCCAGCGAGATGGCGCCCTCGAACTCGCACGTGCACGCGACATTGAGCGGCTGCCCTTTGCGTTCCAGATACAGAAAGAACGTGTCCCCCCAAGATAGCGAATTAGCCCGGCTCGCCTCTGACATAGTGATCCCCTTGCCCTCCCCCGGCTGCGGCGTGCATTCCGCAATCAACAGCGATGCACCTCTTGTAACCACGAGCTCGCCGCTTCTCCGCCGCGCGGCAGACGCTATAACGATCCCACGATTTGGCCTCTACTGCTGTGAGAGTTGTCACAATCCGGCAGTTCGTTTAGGCGAGGGAGCGCTGCGGAGCTGCCCGCGTTACGGTCGTTCGCCGACTATTGCGCAGCTGGAGCACGTCGCGGGCGCCAAGCCTTGCTCAGTGGTTGGACTTTTCAGGGTTGGCTAATGTTGACGCATTTGCTCGGACCGACGACTGAACCTGGCCCAGCGCCAGAAGCTGGCCTTGCAGTTGTGCCGCCTCTTTTGCAGTCGCGGTTGACGCAGACGAAGTCGAATAGAACTGGATTATATTGCTGCGCAATTCCGGGGTCGTAAGATCAAAGTTGTTTCTTGTCAATTGTCCCAGCAGCTTGGCGTACGTTTGATCGGTAAGGGAATATTCTCCCGGCGTGGTGGGGTTGCCGGTGTCGAGATCATAGTTCGGCAGCGCCACCGCCTGGTTGGTGCGCAAGTCTTCCAGCGCGGCCTGGTAATGGTCGACCGTTGTATTAATACTCTTGATATAAAGGTCCTCCGTTTGGGCGGTCGGGTTCGCGAATCCCAGCCCCTTGAACGGACCTACCTTGGGGACGAACCGGAGGAGTGCTGATAAGAACCGCGTCCCGAGTCCCGGCCTCTGGTAAGCTTTCCCCCACTCCTTTTCATAGTCCGAACGCGAGAGCCGGTACAGGAACTCGCGTTTCGCGAAGTCAGGGCGCTCGCTCATTACTTCCTTCTTATGTGTCATTAGCGCCACCTGAGTCATTTCCGGAAGTACCCGGCTGACCGAATAGCGGTACGAGCCTACCGCCAGGGTCTCGTGCGGCAGCACTTCTTTCAATTCGAGTCCGTACACCATGGGAAAGACGCGCTCCAACAAAGACGTTGAGACCTGGAAGCCGATGAAATCATGGTACTGCTGTGAGGCGTAGCGGTTTTTTGCGACCTGCACCATGTCGAATCCAAATTCCGTTTTCAGATGCGCTGTTTTGTCCTGTGCGTATCGCACCGATTTGCCGTATTTCGCGCGCAGCTTGGGATACTCGATCGCGACCGACCGGTTGACCGCGGGGTGACCAGCGATGTCCGACGCATAATGTGAAAGAGCGCCGAGTGCGAACGCATACTCATCCGCGTCTTCGCTCTGTGCCAGTAACTCACAAACGAAATCGCCGCTGCGAACGTAATGTACCAGGTCGCTGAACTCGACACTGCCGAAGGGATAATAGCCGAGATCCTGAATGACCGCGCCGCCGTAAGCATAAGTGTGGGCTTCTCGGATCTGATCTTCAGACAGTCCTGGATAACGTTGCAGAACGAGTGGCCTGATGTGGTCTTTCCAGACCAGATCTACGATCTCCTCGTGAGTGAGTACGGAATACGCGAGCGAGTCCTGCCGGGCAACAAGTACTACGATGAGAATGGTGAGTAACAATCGAAAAGTGCGCAGCCGGCTTAACGCCCCACCCAGACCAGCCAAGGCAGGAACTGCTGGGGATGTTGGATGAGAGCGAATCTGACGTCCATGTTGCATGTCGGCCGCATTTCGATTTCCGAATGGAGCGCCGCCCACCACGGTGGTGGGCGGCGCTGTCCGAAGCATTGCACTGCTGGAACCGCGCGTTGGGTTAGCTGGCCTTACGGCGCGGTGGGTTCTCGAGATTCCGATTCAAGGAAGCATTCCAGTCTTTGATCTGCTTGGCGGCTTCTTCCTTGCTGATGCCGTACCGTTCCTGGATCTTCCCCTGCAACTGATCGTGCTTGCCGTTGATCACGTCGAGATCGTCGTCCGTCAATTTGCCCCATTTTTCCTTCACGGAGCCCTTCAACTGCTTCCACTTGCCTTCAAACTGATCTGAGTTCATAGGTGTTCTCCTTCTAGAATGTCGAAGCGTCGTACTGGCCTTGAGTCTAGGCACGATATTCGGGACGCAACATCCAGTAATTCCCTTAGGGCAGAGGAAAATAAATCTCAGGCAGCCATGGGTCGATCGCCGTTGCTTTCCACGGTTGGGTCGCGAATGGCTGTCGCCTTCCACTTCCGTAGCGAACCGTTTTGGCCGCCGCTTGGATCGCGAAGATGCTTGGCCGGTGCCCATTGGCGCCACTCCCGGCACAATCCAATCGGCTTTTTGGCCGTGGGCTCAGAGGCCCAAGCCGCCTGCGTTAATTATGAGTAGCACCTACGGCAATCACCTGATTGTGAGTCTTAGCGAAAATGGATATCGTGGGCTCGTTACTGCAACACGTCCGCTGTTCGTACCTTCGTTTCACAGCCTCAGCGACCCCACCCCCCACGGCAGGCGCCCGGGTGACCGAAAGATTGCCCGGCGTCTGCGCCCGCCCCATCCCAGCGACCGGGATTCGCTCTATGGGAACCGGCTGACCGACTTCTAAGGGAACGAAGAGATTGCATTAGGGAATGCGCCGTATGTATCTGCTGTTGGTTTCAATCTAGAGTCCTGACTGAAGAGCCGAGGTAGCTCGCGGGAGGGGCAATGACAACCCGAGTACTGCTGGTTGATGACAACGCCCGCCGGTCTGCAGACCGTCAGGGTTTTCTGGCCGCGGCGGGAGTCGAAATCATCGCCGCGAGCGATGCACATCAGGCAGTCGAGGTTATTAAGTCTCTTCACATAGACATCATCTGCATAGATTCAGAATTTGTAGCCCATCACGGTCCTTGGCTTGGCGCTTTCATCAAGCGCCAGGGTTCCTGGGCTCCGGTGGTACTGATCGTCGATGACGATCGGATTCCGGCCCACTTCGAAAAACATGTTGACATTGTGATTGACCGCGCCGATTTCGCAATTACAGGCAGAGGTCTGATTCGAGAGTTAATGCGGGGCCACATTCCGTTTTTCAAGACTTGGTTCGAGGATTGGATGAACCGCGCGGCGAGGTCAGGCCGCAGTCAATCTATTCGAACTTATTGAGCTGTCCAACAGGAGTCCCAGGACTCCACACCGAAAAGGAGCGACAACCATGATTACGATTCTAGTTATTTTGCTGGTACTGGCGTTAGTAGGGGCATTGCCGAGCTGGCCCTACAGTCGAAGCTGGGGCTACTACCCGAGCGGAGGTCTCGGCCTCATTGTCTTGATTCTCGTCATTCTGCTGTTGATTGGCCGAATGTAGTTGGCCCCAGGATAGGGCGATTTGGCTGACCGACTACAGCTCTTGCCCGATGGGTTGTCTCTTGGTCTCAAGGTACATTTGCCTAAGACTTCACAACCGACTGCAACCCATCGGTGGAAATATCGAATCCGATACCTTAAGGAGAAATAAAGATGACATCAATCCCTCGAAACGCAATGCGAACGTTGGCGATGGCGGCCTTGCTGGTTTCCGGCACGTCGGGAATCTGGGCGCAACAGACAGCAAGTCAACAGCCACCTTCGGAGAGCATGCAAACGCCCGCAGGCGACAACACTAAGATGAACCAACAGGATCGCCAAGTCACAGCCGGGCAGCAGAAAGACAATCCGTCAGACCGCCAACTCACACAACAGGTTCGCCAGGCCATCATGCAGGACAAGTCCCTCTCAACGTACGCGCACAATGTAAAGGTCATTTCACAGAATGGCACCGTCACGCTGAAGGGACCTGTGCGCTCGGACGGCGAAAAACAGGCACTCGAAGCCAAGGCCGTAGACGTGGCCGGTAAGGACAAGGTCGTTAACGATCTGACCGTCGTACCGGACCAGAAATAGCTTCTTAACCTCTAGCAGCAAGAAAAGGAGAAGTCACATGGCGGGTAAAAATACATCGGTATTTGGTATCTACCCCACGTACTCTGACGTGGAAAACGGAGTCGAGGCCCTCAAGGCAGCAGGATTCCGCAACACCGACATTTCGGTCCTATTCCCGGAAAACGTGGGTTCGAAGGACTTTGCTCACAAGAAGAACACTAAGGCACCGGAAGGCGCCACGGCCGGCGCTGGAACGGGTGTTGTGTTAGGCGGCGCCCTGGGTTGGCTGGTTGGCATCGGAGCGCTGGCAATTCCGGGGCTTGGGCCCTTCATTGCCGCCGGACCAATTATGGCTGCACTGGCCGGCGCCGGAATCGGCAGCGCAGTGGGGGGACTAACCGGAGCCCTGATCGGCATGGGAATCCCGGAATATGAAGCCAAACGGTACGAGGGCCGCGTCAAAGACGGAGGGATCCTGATCTCCGTCCATTCCGATGGCTCCGAATGGACGAAACGAGCCAAAGAGATCCTTGAGCAGACCGGCGCCCAGGACATCTCCTCAAGTAGTGAAGCCAGCGCCGATTTCGCCAAGAGCGACAGGCCGCTTCCCCGCACCGGAACCGCCGGCTAACCCGGCCGGAATCGTAGTTCCTCTGCGAGCAAGCTGTATTGTGCTTATAACATAGGGCTCGTTTCGGAACCCAACAACTCCGCTTGTGACAACCTGTTCAGCAACCACCTGTCAGTTTGGCATATGATCGGGATTGCCGGTTTTTTTGGAGCGGGCCCGTTCTTTCGTCGGACCAGGCGCATCCTAACCCGTATCGGAGATTTGCTCCGGCGGTTCTCATTTGATCGCAGCTAACTAATCAGCCAAGGTCGCAGCGGGTTTGCAGTTCGCCCATTACAACCCGTGGCGCGGCCCCTTACCCGAACAAGCCGCTCGCGTTCCACGCGCATCTCCAATCACCGAGGACCGCCCGATGTCCGGCACGTTAACCCTCTGGGGGTCGAAACGAAGACCAAAACCAATCCGCCGCAGCCGATAACGATTGGCGATCTCGACGAGCCCATCCGGGCCGAGCTGTTCAGCCTGGAGCGCATTGAACAACACGCCGAAAGTCTTGCGGCGGCGCAGACCATCACCAAGGAACCGCGCCAGGGCCGTCCCCTTATTCCGCGAGTCCTGGAGAACGGTCGCGTGCTGCTCGAATCGTACCGCGCCATTGCCCGGGCGATCCAGGAGGAGAACGCCATCACTCCCGCGGCGGAGTGGCTGGTCGATAACTTCCACATCGTCGAGGAACAGCTTCGCGAGATCCAGGACGATTTGCCGGTTGGCTACTACCGCAAGCTGCCCAAGCTTGCTTCAGGCCACCTGCAGGGGTATCCCCGGGTTTACGGGGTGGCATGGGCCTACGTGGCGCACACTGACAGCCATTTCGATCCGGAGGGCTTGCGCCGCTTCGTAAAGGCATACCAACGGATACAATCGCTCGACATCGGTGAGTTGTGGGCGGTGGCCATCACCCTGCGCGTGGTACTGGTGGAGAACCTTCGCAGGCTCATGGATCGAATCGTGCGTAGTCGTAACGAACGGCTGGACGCCGACCTGCTGGCTGACAGTCTGCTCGGTACCGGGGGACAAACCCGCATTCCTCCAGAGACGGCTCTCCGTAGGTTCGAAAAGGCACCGCTTGCCAGGGCTTTTGTCGTGCAGCTGATCCAGCGCCTGCGTGACGTCGACCCCAACGTCGGAGCGGTGCTCCGCTGGCTCGACCAGCGTCTTGCGCAACAGGGAAGCACAGCTGACGACATTGTCCGCGCGGAACACCAGGAACAAACCGCGATGAACGTCACCGTGCGGAACATCATCCCCAGCATGCGCTTGATGATGGACTTCGACTGGCACGAGTTCGTTGAGAGCGTCAGCCTGGTCGACGAGATTCTGCGTCGCGAAAGCAACTTCAGCGAGATGGATTTTGCCACTCGCGACTCCTACCGCCACGCGCTTGAGGACCTTTCGCGGGGCTCAGGTCACAAGGAAATAGACGTCGCGGAGCGTGTCGTGCACTGCATCAAGCGGGCGCGCGCTGCACCGCATGGCAACGGCCAGCCGGGTGGTGGCCCCAGCCTAGATCCCGGTTATTACTTGCTTTCCAAAGGCCGATTTGCTTTCGAGCGCGATCTCGGCTTCCGCGTGTCGCTGAAGACGAGACTGCTGCGACTCTACATGCAAAGCGCTGTGGCTGGTTACCTGGGGACGATCGCCGCGGGCACTGCGCTGTTGGTTGCGTTGCCGCTGCTCCATGAAAGAAAAGCCGGGTTGCCGGTGTGGGGTCTGGTCTTGCTCGGAATTCTGGCTGTCGTGCCGGCCTCCGACCTTGCCATCGCGCTCATCAACCGGCTGGTGACCGACCTGCTTGGCCCACGCATGTTGCCGCGCCTGGAACTGCGCGGCGGCGTAACCCAGCAATTGCGGACACTCGTCGTGGTGCCGGCCCTGCTGACCAACCGGCACGACATTGAACAACTGGTGGAGCGCCTCGAGGTCCACTACTTGGCCAATTCAGATGGTGACCTTCGTTTTGCCCTTCTGACGGACTGGATGGACGCCACGAGCGAGAGCCTCCCCGGCGATGACGATCTGCTGGCCATCGCAGTCGACGGCATCGCGCGGCTTAACAAATTGCATGGCCCCGCTCCCGATGGTGGTCAACGCTTCCTGTTGCTGCACAGAAGGCGTGTTTGGAACGAGAGCGAGGGCCGATGGATGGGATGGGAGCGCAAGCGTGGCAAGTTGCGCGAGCTGAATCGGCTTCTTCGCCGTGCGACCGATACCACCTTCTTGGCCGTTGAGGGGCGACCGCCACAAGTCCCCGGAGATGTGCGCTTCGTCATAACGCTCGATGCGGATACGCGCTTGCCGCGAGGAGTAGCGTGCCGGCTGGTCGGCACCCTGGCGCATCCGCTCAACCAACCGAGGTTCAATGCGGAAGCAAGGAGGGTGGTGGAGGGTTATGGAATTGTCCAGCCCCGCATCACCCATTCGTTGACCGCCGACCACGAAAGGTCAATATTCCAGAGACTCTTTTCAGGTCCCAGCGGTGTCGATCCTTATGCATCGGCAGTGTCGGACGTCTATCAGGATTTGTTCCAGGAGGGGTCGTTTACCGGCAAGGGCATTTACGACGTGGACGCGTTCGAAGCCTCTTTGGCCGGAAGGGTGCCGGAGAACGCGCTCCTGAGCCATGATCTGTTTGAAGGAATTTTCGCGCGCACCGCCCTTGCCACTGACATTGAGTTGTTTGAGGAATTTCCTTCGCACTACGAAGCGGCTGCGGCCCGGCAACATCGCTGGGTACGCGGGGACTGGCAGCTCCTGCCCTGGATTTTCGGCGGCACGCCAGCGGAGTCGAATACGTGGCATTCCGGCGGCACTCCGGCGATCGGCCGCTGGAAGATGATGGACAATCTGCGGCGCTCGCTGTCTGCGCCGACCGCCTTCGCAGTACTGGTCATCGCCTGCCTGATGCCAACGGCATCTCCTTCCGTGTGGGCGAGATTTATTCTTGCCACACTTGCCATTCCCGCTCTACTGACCTTCCTGATTGGAATCAACCCCCCGCGAAGGGGCATTTCCAAGCGCAGTCATTTCCAGGCGATGCTGAACGATTTTTCGATCGGCGTGTCCCAACTCGGAGTGACGATCACGATGCTGGCATACCAGACATGGCTGATGTCCGATGCAATCCTACGTACCCTGGTTCGCATGTTCGTCACGCATCGTCATCTGCTGGAATGGACGACCGCACGTCAGGCCAGGCACGCCGTCGATCTGAATTTGCTCGCCATGTATAGGCGCATGTCGGGCGGACTGTTGCTGGCTCTGGCTGCGCTGTTCGCCGTCGTCGCTTGGGGGCAGCCCGGTCGCGGTGTGCTGGGTCCGTTCATTGTTCT
>Ga0074045_10003089_pt1 | contig 15100 bp, 12 predicted proteins | sample BogForMeECP23OM2_FD_94442 | JGI IMG/M metagenome (GOLD analysis project Ga0074045, IMG submission 94442) | Bog forest soil microbial communities from Calvert Island, British Columbia, Canada - Bog Forest MetaG ECP23OM2 | ecosystem: Environmental > Terrestrial > Soil > Wetlands ...
CGCCGACATTTTGGAGTGCGGCGGCTCGCCGCCGCTTTTACGGTTGACACAGCGCTGCCCTGCGAAGGTTTTGGGAGAAACGGATGGCATCGCAAAAGCGGGAGCAAGCTCCCGCACTCCAAAGCGGCTTTCGCCAACAGGATGGGAAAACAAAAAGCAGATCCCTCGGCTTCGCTCGGGATGACAAATCACGAGTCACGGAGCACGGGTCACGAGTCACGGGTCACGCCTCCCTCCTGCGGCGGGCAGAAGGCGGCCCCTACACAAGAAGCAAGAAGCCGGAGGTTGAACTTATCCCGTACCTTTTAGGGTGAAGGTGCTGCGCGGGGCGGGGCCGTGCGCGTTCAGCCCGTGCTATGCTGCGGGGCGAGCGGGAGATTCCGACGAAGGAGATTGCACTATGAAAATGCTGGTGGCAGTTGGCGTGCTGTTGTTTGTGCCGGTGTGCGCACGCGCGCAAGCGGCCAAGCCCTGCGAAGAGTTGAAGACGGAAATCGCAGCGAAGCTGGACGCAAAAGGCGTGAAGGCGTACACGCTGGACATCGTGGCCAAGGACAAGGACGCGGAAGGCAAAGTGGTGGGCACGTGCGGGGGCGGGACAATGAAGATCATGTACAAGAGAGGGGCAGCCCCGGCCGAGACCCCGGCGAAGGAAGCCGCCAAGCCGTAGGTTGAAGTTATCGGTAATCAGTTATCAGTGGTCAGTTCTCGGAAAAGAGCGGGGACATAAGAGAACCCCAAGACCCAGGTAAGAAAGCGAACCTGGGGCACCCGTAGGAGTATCTTTCTCAGTTGTAAGTTTTCGGAGAAGAACGAGGTGGGAAAAGGGAAGCCCAAGATGCACCCTCCCCCGACATAGGATGCCCGGCTGCCCGTCAAGAAGAACCCCAGGAAAAGCCGCAGGCCTCAAAGGCCTGAGCTACAGCGGTGCACCCTAGCCGGTTTTTGGCATGTGCGATTTGGTCTGAGCGCCAATTGCCGAAGAGGTCCAGCAGAGGATGGCCAGGCTAGTTACCCAGAGCGTCAGGCCAAGAGCCGCACACGCGAAAATATCCCGAATGTAGCCACGGTGTATCAGGAGCGAACCCAGCGCTGCGGCCACCAGGATGCCGCCCGTCCAGTAGTATTGCTGAGCGCGAAGGATTTTTCCCAGCGGGAGATAGTGCAGGCCGACGATCACACCTAAGGCTTGCGGAGCCAAGTCAAAACGGCCGAATCGCACGAGAATGAACACCGCGACGCCAATCAGCCCACACTCCAATACGACATCGAGCCAGTAAAACTTACGGAACGCCCTCCAATGCTCCAACTCAGCGGCGGAAGAGGAGAGATTGCGCGTTGCGCGAACACGAAGGATCGCCCAAGCAATTAATGTAGCCGCGGGCACGGTGACGATCGAAAAGCGCAGCGGCGTCGGATTGCCGGAGAGCACGACAGCCCAATACATCGCAGAAGAGCCAAAGAGGGAACGGATCAACGCGCCGCGGGCGCTGACTTTTAACTGGAATGCGCTGATATTGCGGATGCTAGAAATGGCGGCGGTTGATTGGCCCATGCGTTCCTTCTGGCTGTGACTACAAGAGAGCAACCCAGAAGATAGCGTATCGCCTTCAGGCTAAGAACTCTCGATTATTTGCCACCCGGCGAGGACAGGGAAAGCCTCAGGCCTCAAAGGCCTGAGCTACAGCCTTTTCCACCGCCTCAGCGGGGGTAGTTCTTGAGGTAAGCGGGAAGAGGCGTGTCGGCCTTGAGGCGCGCGTCGGGTTGCGGCGGCTGGGGAACAGTTTCGAGCGGAAGGACGCCGGCCCAGACGGGGAGAACGTAATCGGCCTCGTCATCCACCGGGCCGCCGGTGCGCACCTTGGCGGAAACTTCTTCGAGGGGCAGAGCCAGGACCATGGTGCCCTTCAGTTCCTGCTCGGTGGGTTGGCGAACATCGTTCCAGCGGCCCTTGAGCACATGTTCGGTGAAGATGCGCAAGGCTTCCATCTTTTCGGCGGGATCTTCCACGAGCCGCGCGGTGCCGAGGACCACCACCGAACGGTAGTTCACGGAGTGGTGAAACGCGGAGCGGGCGAGCACGAGTCCATCCACGTGGGTGACCGTAACGCATACTGGAACGCCCCCGCTGAGCGTGCGCAACATGCGGCTGGCGGCGCTGCCGTGGAGATAGAGCGTGTCGCCGGCGCGGCCATAGTTGGTGGGGATAACATACGGCTGGCCATCGGCGTTGAACCCGACGTGGCAGACGAAGCCCGCGTCGAGAATGGCGTAGACCGTTTCGCGATCGTAGTGGCCGCGCTTGGGCAGGCGTTTGACTTGTGTGCGTTCCGTGGGAGTGAATTCGCTCATCCAGATATTTTACCGTGTGACGGGTGATGCGCCAGAGCCAAGTTGGCCTCCGGCAGCCGCGCGGATAGAGAACAGTCCGATTGACGCGGATGGGGAATCGTGTAGCCTGAGAACTTGCGTCCACAGTGAGGTGCAGGCATGGCAACGGCAAAACCCGTATTCGGCAAAGAGACATTTCAGTTTTTCCGCGAATTGGGGAACAACAACCGCAAAGCGTGGATGGATGAGAATCGCGAGAGGTACCAGTCGGCGATCGTGCAGCCGTTCCGAAGATTGCTGGAGGAGCTGGCTATGCCGGTGCTGAAGCTGAACGGCCAGTTTGATACCAGCGGACGCACGGGATCGAATTTTTCGCGCATCAATCGCGATGTACGATTCGCCAAAGACAAGACGCCTTACAAAACGCAGATGTACCTGAAGTTTTCCACGCCGTCGCCGGGGGATCGGGAGAACGGCCAGCTCTATGTAGGACTTGCGACGGAGGCGGTGACGGCGGGCTTCCGCATCTACGCGGGCGCAAAACGGAAAGAGTCGACGCTCGCGCTGATGGCCGAGCCTCGCGTGCTGGCGAATCCCAAGTGGATCGCGCAGCAGAAGAGACGCCTGAGCCGGAAATATGAGAGCTACTGGTATACGACGGAGAAAGGCGAATGGACCAAGCATGAGAGTTGGCCCACGGAGCCGGAAAACTGGAAAAAGATTCAGGCGTGGATCGTGCGGAGGAAGATGAAACCCTGCGATGCGCTGCGCGCGGGGTTCGCGAAAGAAGCTGTGAAAGTATTCAAGGATTTGTATCCGCTGGTGAAATTCACGAGCCTGGCCGATTGAGGCGAGCGCGCCATGGGTACCATGTGGTGTATTAGAAATGTGCGCAGTGCAGCACGCGAATCGGCGCGGAAAATTCGGTGGCGCCGGCGGAGTTTTGTTTGGAGCCAGTTGAAGAGGCAGTATGCGCAGCCGAATCGGTGTTGCTGAGAAGAAGGGGCTGTGTTCGACGCCACCGAGCGATCAAGCCACGATCCCTCCACTACGGCCCGCTGACGGCGCGGGCCTGCGGTCGGGATGACAACGGGTTAGACGTTGCCGAGATGGGCTCGACGGTGCTGCTAGAGATCGTCCAAGTCCTCTTGAAGTTTCAGCAGAGTGATTTTGTGGGATAGCTTGACGCCGTGCATGCGAATACCGGCGAGGATGGCGCGGCGAGTCTCGACAGACAGCATTTCCGGGGCGAAGACGCCGGCGGACTCTCGCGGAAAAAACTTGATGAAGAGAGCGGCGACGTGCGCGGTGGCGTAGGCGACGGGGGTGGTGAAACGCCCCTGGCGGCGGATTTGGTAGAGCGTGGGAAATGCGGCATCGCTGCGAATGAGCAGAGGCTGATCGTCCTTGGGAGTGTGCTTGAGGCCGCGCACGAGGACGGACGCGGCGAAACGCGCATTCTGCAAGATGCCCTGGCGGATCAGGGCGGCGATCTTTCGCGGTGAAGACGTTTCGGGGAAGCGCTGGCGGGGAATGCCGCGTGATTTGGAGAGCTTGCCCTGCTTGTGCCAGCGGCGCAGGCGGTCGATTTCGTTCCCGCCGATTTTGACGTCGAGGTCCTGCATGGGAATGGAGTAAGGAAGCGTGGCCACTTCATCCTGAGCGGCAAGGACGACGCGAGCAGGACCGATGGGCTCGGGGAAGCGGAACTTTTCCAGTTCGGAGAAACGTTTGGCTAGTGCAAATTTTTTCTGGCGATAGATGCGCGGCTGAGAAATGGCCTCATCAAAAGAGACCTCGGGCGACCACTGGGAGATGGGGTCGTCGCTCTCCGAGCTTTCGTAGAGGCGAATCTGCGCCGATTGAACCTCGCTGAGGAGTTCGGCGGCGCGCATTACGAGGAGATTGGTGAGGCCGGGAGCAGCGCCCGCATTGATCAACGCGGCGCGGTGCTTGCCCTCGAATTTGCGGGCGTAGCGGAATTGCTCCGGCTTGAAGGGGTTGCGCGTCAAGTGGGAGCTGAGATCAAGGTAGTGCGCGCGAAGGCGAAGCGCGGCGCGGAGGACAATCTCGTTGAACACGGAGGCAGAAGCGTTGACGATTAACTGACAGCCCTTTGCGGCGCGGGCAATGCCGCGCAGGTTGCGCGCGTTGACTGGCGTCACGGCAATGGGGGACTTCTTGCCGAGAAAGCGGCGGGCGCGTGCGGGGTCGCGGTCACCGCACCAGACATCGTGGCCCTGGCGTTCCAGAAGTTGTGCGAGGAGCGAGCCGGTGGCCCCTGCTCCCAGGATGAAGATACGCATGCTGTCCGCACACTTTATCACAGTCAGGAGGGAGCACAGGAGTTCAGGGTTGCGAGGGGCTTATACGGCGGCTTCGGTCCGTGGGGCGGGAGCCCCCCGAAGGAGACCTTCCGTGGAGAGGTCTTCGTCCAAATCAGGCCAATGGATCCCATATCCACCGCCGGCCACCTGCCAATTGTTGCGCTGTTGAGGAGTGGCTTGAAGAAGCTTGGGAAACCATGTCAGAGGCACACTGATCTTTCGCCCGTCGCGCAAAGCAACACAAAGAGAGTCTTCGGAGAAACCGACGTCCGCGACACGTTCATCCGCTGTTAGAGCCAAAATACCCATGCCAGGCCTCCAGAAACTCGCCTTGATGCTCCTCAGCTACAGATTGTAACCGACGAAGTTCAACTGCGCTAAACCCTAAATTGCGAGCCAATGAGACAGGTGTCAACCAGAACTTGGCCGAAAGGTCGTCGCGGTCCACGTGAATGTGCGGCGGCTCATACGGCTCGTGACTATAGAAATAGAACAGGTAAGGTCCCGTTCTGAGAACAGTGGGAACCTGGGAATTCTACCTCCTGCTAAGCTCTTCGGAAACCAATGGGGTTGCCGTGGAAAAGGCGTGTTGCACGCTGCCCGCAGGGAGCGGTAGGATATTATCCGAAATTCCGACCCCTTTTGCCTACGGGAGAGACATCCCAAGGCGACGGGGCGAGGCGAGCTGGAAGCGGTTCGCCGAGGGTTTGGGTGGAAACGCCCAAGCCTCCCGTGTGGTGAATTTTGCCGCGCTTGGAAAGGAGCCCGTAGGCCGGAAATGTGTAGAATTCCGGCTGAAGCCCGATTCCTTGTGCGAATCGGGTTTTTTGTCCCTGGATGGGTTTAGCGATGAGCCTCTACGACAAATTCGGGCGGCAGATCACCGACCTGCGGATCTCCGTCACGGACCGGTGCAATTTCCGGTGCGTCTATTGCCGGTCTGCCGATCCGGAAAACTATCGGGATCACGACGAAATTCTGTCCTGGGGGGAACTCCGGCGCTTGGCGGGAATTTTCGTAGGTTTGGGGATTCGCAAAGTGCGGATCACGGGCGGAGAGCCGCTGGTGCGAGAGGGCGTCGAAGAATTCATTGCGCATCTGAAGGCGCTGGGTGTGGCGGATTTGTCCATCACCACGAACGGCCACCTGCTGGCGGAGCGCTGCGACCGTTTGATCGCCGCGGGGCTACAGCGCATCAACATCAGCCTGGATTCGCTGGATGCCGTCAAGTTTGAACGCATCACGCGCACGCGGTCTTACGAAAAGGTGATGGAAGGCATTGAAGCTGTGCAGAAGTCGCGGCTCGCGCCGGCGAAGGTGAACGCGGTGCTGGTTCGCGGCCTGAATGATGATGAAGTCGAGGCGTTTGCGGCATTCGCGCGAGAGCGCGGCGTGATCATGCGGTTTATCGAGTTTATGCCGCTGGATGCCGACCGCCACTGGTCGCGCGAACTGGTGGTGCCCGCCGCAGAGGTTTACGCGCGCATCCATGCGCGGTGGCCGCTGGAGCAGATCCCACACGAAAAGAGCGAGACGGCGAGAAAATACCGGTTTGCGGACGGCGTGCCGGGAGAGATCGGGTTGATTGCGCCCGTAACACAGGCGTTTTGCGGGCACTGTTCGCGCATACGGCTGACAGCGGACGGCAGGATGCGGACGTGCCTGTTCAGCAAGGAAGATCACAACCTGCGCGGACTATTGCGGGCGAACGCGAAAGATCAGGAAATTGTGGATTGGGTGGAAGCGATGGTGATGGAGAAGGAAGAGGGTCATCGCATCAACGAGCCGGGCTTTGTGCCGCCTTCACGGACGATGGTGTTTATCGGGGGATAGCCGCAGCGGCTCGTCACATTGTGTTCCTGCCAAGGGCGCGGCGCTGGTAAATCCGACCAAAACACGACAGAATTCATCCTACAAATAGGGTAAAGAGGGATTGGGAGAAGAAGAGAAAATCCTGAGGAAGAACCGTCACCATATCGAGAAACCTGCTGGTGAAGAAAGAGCGATGGAGAAGGCATGGCGGATAACGAAGAAGACCGGGACGATCTGCCGGAAGAACCGCAGCGGTTGTTTACGCTGACGGAGGCGGAACGCACGCGGCGCGAGTTGGAGCCTTTTCTAATCGAGGCGATCGGGGCGCGCAAGAAACTCGGCGCGCTCGAAGAGGAGCTCACCGCAGTTTCCACGCGCATCCTGATGATGGGCGGCATACTCGTGCCCTACGCCAAGCTGGCGCAGAAGCGCATGGAACATCAAGCCCTGGCCGAGATCATGAAAACAAATCTCGAGAAGATTCTCTCCACCGGCTGTCTGATCAAGGACCTAGACGTTGGATTGCTCGATTTTCCGTCGGTCATCGGCAATGAGGAAGTTTATTTGTGCTGGAAGCTGGGAGAAGACCGCATTCGCTATTACCACCGCCAGGATGAAGGCTACTCGGGGAGGAGACCGCTGGATCCGCGCGATCTGGGCCCCGGCGACCAGGTCCAGTAGACGCGCCCACTGATTGGAAGCGACGGGCATAGGGACCGGGCGCATAAAGGTGCTTTTCTGAGCGTGTTGTTGCGGCTGGCGGCGCATGAACATCATGCGCGGCACGGGAGAAACCCCCACGTGAGTGAAAACCGTTTGAAGGATTCGGCCAGCCCTTATTTGCGCTCAGCGGCCCACCAGCCCATCGATTGGCATGAATGGGGGGAAAGCGCGTTCACGCGCGCGAAGGCCGATGACAAGCCGATACTCCTGGACATTGGCGCGGTGTGGTGCCACTGGTGCCACGTCATTGACCGGGAGAGCTACGAAAACGCGGAAATCGCCAAAATCATCAACGAACATTTTGTGCCCGTAAAGGTGGATCGCGACGAGCGGCCCGACGTGGATTCCCGTTACCAGTCCGCGATCAGCGCGATTAGCGGACAGGGCGGCTGGCCGCTTACTGGATTCCTGATGCCCGACGGGAAGCCGTTCTTTGGCGGCACATATTTCCCGCCCGAGGATCACATGGGGCGGCCAGGATTCCGCCGGGTGCTGCTGGCGGTGGCCGACGCTTACAAGCAGAAACGCGAGGATTTGGCGCGCACGGCGGAGACCCTTGCGGAGGCGGTTGCGAAAGCCGAAGCGTTTTCCGGAGCGCGTGCGGAATTTGACTTGAGCATCGTGGATACGCAGATCGTCTCGATCACACAGTTCTTCGATATTCGCAATGGAGGCTTCGGGCAAGCGCCGAAGTTTCCACATGCCTCGGCGATTGATCTTGTGCTGGAGCGCTATCGCCAGACGGGAGAGAAACACCTGCTGGCCATGGCGGAGACAACGCTCGAGAAGATGGCGAAGGGTGGGGTGTACGACCAACTGGCGGGAGGTTTCCACCGTTACTCCGTCGATGAGCGCTGGCTGGTGCCGCATTTCGAGAAGATGAGCTACGACAATTCGGAGCTGCTTAAGAACTACTTGCACGGCTGGCAGGTGACACGCAATCCGATCATGCGCGAGACGGCGGAGAGCATCATCGGCTGGGTGAACGAGGTTTTGTCCGATCAGGACAAGGGCGGTTTCTACGCCAGCCAGGACGCGGACTACTCTCTGGATGACGACGGCGATTATTTCACGTGGACTTTGGAGGAGTTGCGCGGCGCGATTCCCGGTGAAGAGTCGCGGATCATGGAGCTCTACTACGATGTGGAGCCGCACGGCGAGATGCACCACAATCCCTCCAAGAACGTTTTGTGGATTGCGCGGGATGCCGGCGAAATCGCCAAGACGCTGGGGTTGGAAGAAGCGCAAGTGCGGCTGATGATTGCCAGGGCAAAAGGCAAGATGTTGCAGGCCAGGCTGCCCAGGCCAACCCCATTTGTAGACGAGACGATGTACGTGAGTTGGAACGCCATGTTTGTTTCCGCTTATTTTGAGGCGGCGCACGTGCTTTCCGGCGCGGTGGGCGAAAGTTGCGGTGCATTCGCACGGAAGACGCTGGAGCGGATGCTGCGGGAGGCGTGGAGCGAGGAGCAGGGATTTGTGCATCGCATCGGCGGGCCGGCGCTGCGGGGATCGCTGGATGACCAGGCATTTGGCGTGCTCGCGCTGCTGGATGCCTACGAAGCCACGCTTGAGCCGCAGTATTTTCATGCGGCCCAACGCACCATGGACGTGGCCATCGAGAAATACGGTGACACGGAGGGCGGAGGATTTTTCGACCAGGCTTCGGATGCGCCGCCGATGGGCGGGTTGGAGGTGCGGCGCAAGCCGTTCCAGGATTCGCCGACGCCCAGCGCGAATTCCGTGGCAGTTCTGGCGCTGATGCGGATGCATGCGTACACGGAAGATGGCCGGTATCACGAATGGGCAAAGAAAACGCTGGAAGCGTTTGCGGGCGTGGCGCCACAATACGGCTTGTTTGCGGCAACGTACGGGCTGGCGGCCACCTTGTTCGCGGAACGCCCGACACAAGTGGTGATTACGGGAGCCAGGGGTGACGCCGCGGCGACGAAGCTCGAGGATGCCGCGAACAATGTATTTCGCCTTGGCAAGGGAGTTCTGCGCGTGACACCGGAAGCGTCGCTTGAAAACTTGCCTGCGGCGCTGCGCCAGACCTTGCCGCATTTGCCGAGGGAGAAAGCGCTGGCGATCGTGTGCGCGGGAACGACGTGTATGCCACCGATTAGTGACGCGGAGGAGTTGCAAAGAGTCCTGCAAAAAGGAATCACGAAGATTGCCGCGGGGTCGGAGAATTAGGGCAGATTCCTCGCCCCGGCGAAGCGCGCGGGGCGCAAAACCCGCGCTTCGCTCGGAATGAAAATAAAGTTTAGGCCTTGGCGAGATGGGGTCGAGCGGTGCTCGACCCCTACAAAAACAGACCCAGAGGGGCACGGCGGGCCGTACCCCACAGAGAGACTTGGCGCGGAGCAAGCTACTTCTTGGGGCGCGATTCCGGGGGCACCATGCCATTGTTGCGGTAGTAGACGACGAGCGCGCCGTAGTGTTCGCCGGAATGCTCGATCAGGCCGTAGGCGAGATCGTAGAGACGGTCGAGGTGCGGCCCGCCATCATTGACAGCCTCAGTCAGACCAGTGTCGCCCTTCTTCTTGATCTCATCGGCGCCATCCGCGACGCACTGTTTCACGAAGGCCACGATCTGGGCCTTGGTCTTCAAATTGTCCTGTTTGGGGTCGTCCGGATAGCGAGACTTCTTGCCCTCAGCGAAATCCGTGAAGTAATACATGGAAGCCGAGACGTGCAGAAGCATGGCGCCAAACGTCCGGGACTCTGGGGCAGGTTTGTAGGAGTATTTGTCCTCCGGAAAATCCTCGGCCATGGCGATGAGCTTGCGCCCAATGTCGTTCCATTGCTCCAGCACGGCTTGCGAGGGACTGAGCGCGGGTTTCGGCTCAGCTTTCTTCATGTTCATGTCTTGGGCGCGAATCGGCAGGACGACGAGACACGCGGCAAACAAAACTGCGGCGACCACAGGGATCTTTCTCATTTTTCTCTCCTTCAGTTTTTTCGGCAAGGGGCCGATATATCAGACGCACGAGTTCGCGGGAAGTCGTTCCCAGGCCGGAAAGGTAGTGAAACCGGCGTCCGTGGAATGCCATGATACGCCGGAACTCCGGCGCTTGGCTACAAGAGGTTGAAAGCAGACGGGTTACACTTCGTAATGAGTAAGCCACAAGCTCCCGGAGTTGTCCGGCAGGCGTGGTATTCTAGGGGTTCGTAGCTAAGGGAGAACCAGCGTTGAATTGGACTTGGGTTTTACTGCGAAGTGCGGTGGCCCTGGGCCTGTTGGCGTCGATGTTTCTATCGCAGCGTTTCTGGTACCGGACGCTTTGGCGGATCACATCGAATTGGGGCCGTGTGTGGTGCCGCGCGGGTGTGCGACTCGTGTATCTGGCCGGGCTGCTGCTGATCATTGTGACCATAGCGGACGGCTTTCGGCCGCATCAAGGGCGCGGCCTTCCAATACATTCTCCGGTTGAGGCTTTTGCGGGATTGTGGTTTTTCAGCGCGCTGCTGGCATATTTCGGGGTAAAAACAGTGCATGCGGTGGAATGGGGTTGGCATCGCGTGCATCGGCCCGCGCCCCTTTCCTTGTCTTCGGTGTTGAGGCGGCCGGCGGTGGCGGAAGATTTCGTTCCTGATCCTTCGCGGCGCACTTTTTTCAAGACGGCCAGCGTAGTCGCTGGCGCGGCGCCGTTTCTGAGCGTCATGTACGGATTCGCCGCGGAACGCTTGCGGTATCAAGTGCGGCGTATCGAGATCCCGCTGGCGAACCTGCCACCGCAACTCGACGGGCTGGAAATCGTCCAACTCAGCGACATTCACCTCAGCGGTTACATGACGCGCGAATCGGTGCGCCGTGCCGTGGACATGGCCAACGATGTAGGCGCAGACCTGGCCGTGGTTACGGGCGACCTCATCACCGGGATGCACGATTCCATGGCCGAATGCATCGAGGAAGTGCGTCACCTGAGAGCGCCACTGGGCGTTTACGGTTGCAATGGCAACCATGAGATTTACGCGCGCGCCGAGGATCTTGCCGAGAGGCTCTACCAGCAGGCGGGCATGAAACTGCTGCGGCACAAAAATGCGGTCATTCCGTATAAGGGCGCGGAATTGAATCTGATTGGCGTGGATTACCAGCGCGAGCGCATGCCTAGCGGCCGCAAGATGCAGATGCTGGACAACCTGGAGCCGCTGGTGCGGCACGACATTCCGAACCTGCTGCTCTCCCACAATCCCAATGCGTTCAATCGCGCCGCGGAATTAGGCATTGAACTGACGCTTTCCGGGCATACGCACGGCGGGCAGGTGAAGGTGGAGATTCTGGATGTCAGCCTTAGCCCGGCGCAATTCATCACCGATTACATTGCCGGGCTGTACCACCGGCCGCTGCTGATGCCGGATGTGCCCAAGCGCATGGGTGAGACGATCAAGCTTATGCCCAACGCGCCGAATGGGCTGGCGGCGATATACGTCAACCGTGGATTGGGAACGGTAGGCGCTCCGGTGCGCCTGGGCGTCCCGCCGGAAATTTCGCACATCATTCTCCGCCGCGCATAAGCCCGTTCGCTCTTCCCCGAGGGAATTACTTCCACCTGCCGCTGGACATCGCGCGGTTCCTGCTACACACTCTTCCCTTTGCAAGGGGCTTCATGATCCTCCTCATCATGGGCGTAGCCGGATCGGGTAAATCCACCGTGGGTTCGCAACTCGCTGCGCAACTCGGCTGGAGGTTTCTGGATGCCGACGATTTCCACTCTGCGGAAAGCAAAGCCAAGATCCGCCGCGGGATTCACCTGACGGAAGAGGACCGCATCCCCTGGCTGCAGGCGATGCATTTGGAATTGATGCGCCTCGACAGCCAAAAGCAGAATGCTGTGCTGGCGTGTTCGGCTTTGAGGAACTCTTACCGGGAGATCCTCGCCGCGGGCCTGGACCTTCGCGTGGCTTACCTGAAGGGCTCCTACGAAGTGATCCAGAAACGAATTCAAGAACGCCACGCGCATTTTGCGGGCACGTCCATTTTGGCGGACCAATTCGCGGTGCTGGAGGAGCCCGGCGACGCCCTCGATCTGGACGTCACACTCCCCGAAGAAGAATTAGTCGCGAAAATCCTGGCGCACTACGGGCTCACACCTTGCACACTCGCCAGTTCGGGCGAAGCGGTGACTCAGCGGTTGTTTTGGCGCCTACTCCCGTTTCTTTTTCTTCTCTACGTGGTGGCGTATCTCGACCGAATCAACGTGGGATTTGCTGCGTTGCAGATGAAGAGCCAGTTGAACTTCAGCGATGCCGTGTACGGGGCGGGCGCCGGCATTTTTTTCGCTGGCTACTTTTTGTTTCAGATTCCCAGCAACATGGCCATGCAAAGGTTTGGTGCACGCCGCTGGATCGCGCTCCTGATGATTCTCTGGGGCGGAATATCCGCCTCTATGATGTTCGTGGGCTCCGCCAAGTCGTTCTACACCATGCGGTTTCTGCTGGGCGCCGCGGAGGCGGGCTTCTTCCCCGGGGTCATCTATTACCTGCGCAACTGGTTTCCCGCGGCCGTGCGGGCGCGCGCCCTGGCACTGTTCATCATGGCGGGGCCGATTGCGGGAGTTATTGGCGGGCCGATCTCCGGAGCGCTGCTGGGACTTCACTCGCGCGGGGGCTTGGCAGGCTGGCAATGGCTTTTCCTGATCGAAGGCATCCCCGCGATTGTGTTGGGCGTCGTGGCATACACTTTTCTGACGGACCAGCCGGAAAAGGCGCGCTGGCTCTCCGCGGACGATCTGGCTTGGCTGGTCTCCGCTTTGCGCAGGGACGAAATCGCCGCATCACAGGGGCGGGCAGCGCCCACTGGCATCCTGTCCCTGATTTGGGATGTGCGTATTTGGGGTTTTTCCTTCATCTACTTCAGCGCGGTAGCCTGTGCCTATAGCATCATGTTTTGGCTGCCCACGGCAGTTAAAGCGCTCTCCGGGATTAGCTCTTTTCTGATCGGGCTGCTGTCCGCAATTCCGTATTTAGCGGCGGCCATCGCCATGGTTATCGTCGGCGCGCATTCCGATCGCACGGGCGAACGCGACTGGCACCTCGCGCTCCCCGCGTTCGTCACCTGCTTCGCCCTGGTGGCTGCGGCTTTCGCGACGAGTGTTCCGACCACCGTTGTCGCGTTCACGATCGCCATGGCGGCGGAGTTCAGCATGATGGGGCCGTTTTGGGTGCTGGCTTCGGGCCCGCTGGATGCCAAGACCGCAGCGGCGGGCATTGCCTTCATCAATGCCATCGGGAATCTCGGCAGCGGGCTCGGCCCCACCTGGATCGGATATTTACGCACGCCCGCCGGAAGTTTTCGCGGGGGCTTTCTGAGCATTGCGGTGCTGCTCTTTCTAGCAGGTTTCACGGTTCTCGGGCTTCGTCAATCGCGGGTCGCGCGGACGGCGAATAGTTGATTGTTCATCCGGCTAACCAATATGGTTGTTTACGTGTCCAATCGAATCAGGAAGAATTCTGGCCTCACGACCAAAGGATAAACGAATGAAAATGACTCTCCGTCCGTGGCTAGTGTCCGGACTTCTGCTCGCGGGAATTTCGCTTGCTCCGATTCGCGCGCATGTTGCCGCAGAGGATAAGCCCCTGTACGGCTATTCCGCGGAATCCTCGCGCATCGAGCGGCAGTGGGAAGAGAAGCTGCGCGCCATTCCGAGTACGGAGAATCTTCGCGCCTACATGCAGCGACTTTCGGCGCGGCCGCATCACGTCGGCTCTCCATACGACAAGGACAACGCCGATTGGATCGCGGCAAAGTTCAAGGAGTTCGGGCTCGATACCCACATCGAATCCTACGACGTGCTCTTCCCGACGCCGAAGGAGCGGCAGGTGGAACTACTCGATTGCGGAGTGAGTGGAGCCGATTGCCGGGCAAAGTTTACGGCAAAACTAGAAGAGCCCAGCCTGCCGGAGGATCCTACTTCCAACCAAAAGTCCGAGCAATTGCCAACGTTCAACGCGTATTCAAGGGATGGAGACGTCACCGCGCCTCTTGTCTATGTAAATTACGGGATACCGGAGGATTACGAGCAATTGGATAAGCTGGGTGTATCCGTGAAGGGGGCGATCGTGATTGCGCGCTACGGGCATTCCTGGCGTGGCATCAAGCCCAAGGTCGCCGCGGAACACGGCGCGCTCGGCTGCCTGATCTACTCCGATCCTCACGACGACGGCTATTTTCAAGGCGAGACGTTTCCCGCCGGCGCTTACCGTCCGAAGGATGGCGTGCAGCGCGGGAGTGTCGCCGACGATCCCATCTATCCTGGTGATCCACTGACTCCCGGAGTGGCCGCGACAAAAAACGCCAAGCGCCTGGAACTCAAGGATGTTCCGGTGATCACGAAAATTCCAGTGCTGCCGATTTCTTACGGAGACGCGCAGCCGCTGCTAGCGGCGCTCGTCGGCCCGGTATCCCCGGCGAACTGGCGCGGGAATCTGCCGATCACGTATCGTGTCGGGCCGAGCACGATGAAAGTGCACCTGAAGGTCAAGTTCAATTGGGATTTGAAGCCGATTTATGACGTGATTGCGAAAATCCCGGGATCCTCCGATGCGGACCAGTGGATCATTCGCGGGAATCATCACGATGCGTGGGTCAATGGCGCCGAGGATCCCATTTCGGGGCAGGTTGCGCTATTGGAAGAAGCGCGGGCGCTGGGCGAATTGGTGAAGCAAGGCTGGAGGCCGAAACGCACAATTATTTATTGTGCCTGGGATGGGGAAGAGCCTGGCCTGATTGGCTCGACGGAATGGGTGGAGGACCATGGCGAGGCTTTGCGCGAGCACGCCGTTGCGTACATCAACTCCGACAGCAACGCCCGCGGTTATTTCGACGCCGAGGGATCGCACACGCTGGAAAAACTGGTGAATGAGGTGGCGCGCGACATCCAGGATCCGGAAACCAAGCTGTC
>Ga0074045_10003090_pt1 | contig 15098 bp, 10 predicted proteins | sample BogForMeECP23OM2_FD_94442 | JGI IMG/M metagenome (GOLD analysis project Ga0074045, IMG submission 94442) | Bog forest soil microbial communities from Calvert Island, British Columbia, Canada - Bog Forest MetaG ECP23OM2 | ecosystem: Environmental > Terrestrial > Soil > Wetlands ...
AGCGGTGGTACAAATCACAGGGGATGGGTTTCGGATAGAGGTCGCAGCTTTGCAAAACACTTTCGAATCCGCTCCACACCTTCAATTGATGTTGACCCGCTACGCCGCAATTCAGGGTATGCAGGTTGCACAAACAGCCGCGTGTAATCGGCTGCACAGTATTGAGCAGCGCCTTGCGCGGTGGTTGCTAATGACTCAGGATAGGGTGGATTCAGGGTCGCTGGCCATCACGCATGATTTTCTCGCAACGATGCTAGGCACAGATAGACCCACCGTGAGCTTGGCAGCTGGTGTTTTGCAGAGGAAGGAGTTCATCGAGTACACCCGTGGTGCAGTGAAGATCGTGAACCGCAAGAAACTTGAAGACTCCGCCTGCGAATGCTACGGGGTTATCCAACAGTACAATGGCGAGCTTGGCTTGAAATAAGTCCGGAAGTGAAGACTCGCCTGTGCGTAATCGCCGACTCGAAGATGTTGTTGTTGATAAATCCCCTTGTACCAGCCACCGTTCAATCGAAGTTGCCATGCATGGGCGGGTGGCCCACCTTTTCGGTTCCTGTCGCCCGCTTTTGGCGACGGGGTGGGCACAATCTTCACTCGGGCTGACTACCAAACCCCCAGGTTACCCCGCCCCCAAACTGTTACTAGAGTACAGTTACCTACCCTGTACCTTCGTAATCTTGACAAACCGCGCCGAGGGCATACGCCTGAGAAGGGCCCGCCGCGGCGTGTGCACTCCACCGTGCCCTACTGAGCCCCGTTTTCACTGACTCGGACGGGGCTCGGCGTGGGGACATCTCCTTCTACTACTTTAGTAACATTTACACTTGTTACCTAATATGATAGATTTTCTCAGCAAGCCGAAGTTCAGGCTTGGCGGCCGCCGCTGAGTCGGACAGGCAAAGTAAGCTCTTTGACAGTTGGGAACCGGGCTGCGGAAGCGATAGAAGGTAACCACGAGCTGAGTGGTCGGCTGAGATGGAGTTGTGCCAGCCAGCAATCGTAAGTCTAATGTTTTGAAGATTTTGCCTTTAAGTCTAATGTTTGGAAGATCTTACAGGCTGGCACGCAAAATATTCATAACATTGGACTTATCATGCTAGCTAAGTCCGATGTTTTGAAGATTTTGCTGGTAAAATCTTGAAAACAAGGATTTTAGAAAATTTAATTTTTTCTTCTACGGCGTCCCGATGCGCAAGATTAGCGCGCTTTGGTGGCACGGATGTGCCATTACTATTTGGAGGCCCTACGGAATCGGCCTTACTGTATCGGCTGGGGCTTCTGCGCCATCAGCTCGGTGAAGCGCTTGTCTTCGCGCAGGCTGGCAAACTCGGAGTCGGTATAGACCTTCTTGATGTCCTTGTAGCCCTCTTCCATGGCTTTGCGCAGATACTCGATCGAGTGATCGACGTCGCCGGCCTGGGCATACAGCCTGGCCACCATGAAGGAGAATGCGGCGCGGTCTTCGGGTGAGGTTGACTGCACCATGATGCCCGTCTTCGAGACACGTTCGAAGATGTCAGGCTCGAGCGCGTAAGCCGCGTGATACTCCTGCGCGGCGCGTCGGTAATCGTGCAGGGCAAAGTATGCAGATCCCATGTTGTAATGGAACACGGCGTCGGTCGGACGTAGCGACAAGGCTTTCTGGTAATATCTTATGGCCTTGTAGTACTTCTCGTTCCTGTACTCCATGTAGCCGCGATTGTTGTAGCTTTCCGGGGCGTGCTTGTCGGCCTTAATGGCCCGCTCAAAACACTTCGTCGCTTCCTGGGGACGTTGCAGCAGCAGGTACGCCATGCCCTCTTTGTTCCAAAGCAAAGCAGTGGGCTGCTTTGCCATTGCCGCCTTGTAGAAATCGAGGGAGTCGAGATAGCGCTTCTGGGCGCGCAACAGATCGCCCTGCTCTTCCAACTCTTGCGCAGATGCTTTGGGATCAGGAACGGGCGGCGGTGGAGTAACCTGTTGAGGGTCCGCGGCCACAAGGCACATGGGAATCAACAGACAGACTACGAGAGAGACATGAAGCAGCACTGCCCGCGACGCTGGGAGTCGAGCCATGGCCGGATATTAGCGGTTCCCTTCCGCACAATAATAGACCTATTTCGGCGGAGATTGGTTCCCATTATCTGCAGCGCCTGTCCCGTTGTTCTGCTGCTGGTCACCGCTGTTGCCTCCTTTGCCGAAGAGCCGGCTGAAGAACCCTCTCTTCTTGGGCGGTGGCTGGGTTGGAGCGGGCTGAGCCTCCGCGTCTTGGGCGGGTGTTACGTTCGGGGCCGCCGCGATGGCGCCGTTGGTTGTCGGCGGTGGAGGAGCGACGGGAGGCGCGCCCAGTCCGAGTATCTTGGTGAAAACTCCGCGGTGATCGGTGAAGGCGTCATCGCAGGTCTCCTTTGGTTCGGTGCCCGCGATAAAAGCGACGGTGTAGTCCTGCGGGCAGGAGGGGGTCGCGATCCGGTTGGTGACTTTGTCGAGTGTAACTTCGACCACGCCAGATGGCGCTGGGAAATTCCTGGCGTCGGAATACTGAGGCAGCCTGACGGCGCGCTTCATGAACTCGGCCCAGATCGGGGCAGCCGTCGAGCTGCCACTGAGCTTGAGGTCGGTATAGTCGTCGTTGCCAACCCAGACGATGCACAGCAGATTGGTCGTGTAGCCCGCAAACCAGGCGTCATGCGAGGTCCCGGTCTTCCCTGCTGCCGGGGCCTGGAATCCTCGGGCGCGAACCGTGTAGCCCGTACCGTTGTTGACGACGCCTTCCATCATGGTTGTCAGGACATACGCCACACGCGGGTCGAGCACAGGTTTGCTGTCGGTGTGGTAGTTCTCCAGGGCCTTACCGCGCGAATCGCGCACCGACTTCACCAGGATGGGCGAGAGGCGCGTGCCACCATTGGCGAAGACGGTGTAGGCTCCCGCCATTTCCAGGGGAGTCGCATCGTATGCTCCGAGCGCGATCGCCGGCGTCGCTCGCACGCTGGTGATTCCGGCAGCCTTGGCCAGGGCTGCGACCTTTTCGAAGCCGACCTCCTGCCCTATCTTGACGGTCGCATTGTTGAGGGACATGGCCAAGGCATAACGGGCGGTCACTTCGCCGTGATATTCCTGCTTGTAATTGCGAGGCTCGTACACCTGGTCGCCGTAGGCGATGCTCACCGGCGAATCGTCCACCAGCGTTGCCGGCGTGAACACGGCATTGCCGTTGTTGCTGACGCCTGAGTTCGCATCATCGGAAGCGGCTGTCATGGTCGCGCCAGTCAGTGCAGTGTTCACGGCGGCAGCGTAAACGAAGGGCTTGAAGATTGAGCCTGTCGGACGCTTCGCGATGGCATGGTCCAGTTGGCTCATGCCGTAATTCCTGCCGCCGACCAGCGCAAGCACCTCGCCGGTGTGGGGATCGATGGCCACCAGCGCGACTTGCGGCATTGGTCCGGAATCAACCGTGGTCTCGGTACTGGCGCTCGGGCCCGTACCAACTTTGATCTTGTGGGTGCGCCGTTTCGTTACCTGCTCGTCCACCAGTTTCATGCCTTCGTCCACCGCTTCGGCGGCAGCGCGCTGCAGGTTGGGATCGAGCGTTGTGTAAATGCGGAGGGCGTGATCGTTCAACTCGAGCTCGCTGTACTGGTTGGAGAGCTGGTCCTTCACCAGATCAATGAAGTACGGAGCATCACTGGCCTCCACGTTGAGCGTGGCCAGCTTCAGTGGAGCGGCCTTCGCGTGCTCGGCTTGCTCGCGCGTAATGGTTCCCGTCTCAACCATGGAGTCGAGTACGAGGTTGCGGCGCTCCAGCGCGCGCTTAGGGTTTCTGTACGGCGAGAGATAGTTCGGCCGTTGAATCATTCCCGCCAGCAGAGCGGCCTCAGGTAGAGTCAGGTTCTGGATGTCCTTGTTGAAGTAGGCATGAGACGCCTCGGCGAATCCGGCGATGGCGAACGAGCCGCGCTGGCCCATGTACACCTGGTTGGCGTACATCTCGAAGATGCGTTGCTTGGTGAACCTATGCTCCAGTTCGAGGGCGATCAGCATTTCCACCATCTTGCGTTTCACGGTCTTTTCGGGCGAAAGAAAGAATCCTCGCGAGAGCTGCATGGTGATGGTGGAGCCGCCCTGGCCGTGGCGGCCTTCGCGCACATCAACAAAGGCCGCCTCCATAAGCCGAAAATAGTTAACGCCACCGTGCTGGAAGAACCTGCGGTCTTCAATGGCGAGCACCGCGTCCACCAGAACCTTGGGAATGGCATCGAATTTAATGATCTCGCGCTTGGAGCGCTGCTGCCCCTCAAACAGCGCAGTCACCAGTTGCGGCTCGAGCTCGTAGGTGTCGGCGCCCTGTTTCCCGCTCTCGGCGATTGTGCTGACTCTCCCGCCTTCAAACGTGATGACAGCATTGTTCAGACCGTGGAATGACTCCACCCCAGGACTTATCTGGATCGCGTGCGACGTCAGGCGGAAGTGGCCGACGGGCGAGTCGCCTTCTTTCCCCTCTTGCGTGTATCCCGCGCGGTGCAGTTCGGATGCGATATCGGCCGCCTCGATCGTCTCACCCAAGGAAACCGTTTGCGGCCGGGCGTAGATCTTGGCAGCGTTGCTGAAGATCGGCCCTGCCATCCGGCGGTCCACGATCCTCTCGTACTTGACGTAGAAGTAGGCGAACATCGCCATAAAGACGATGCCGGCGACCATAAAACCGGCGACAAACAACTTCACCAGCGGGTCGCTGAACGAAAAAGCACGCACCTGGGGAGCCTTGCCCTTTGCGACGCGAGGGCCGGCCTTGGGCGCGCTGCGGGCTGGACGCCTGCTGTCAGGAAATTTGAGCTTGATTGCCACGTTTATGAATACGCAGAGCCGCCGTTATGTGTGAGACCGCCATGCAGTGTTTTCCGTTATCCAAGATGCCAGCCTCGCGAGAAAATCCTCGAAACTCTTCAACATCTTAGAGGCGCAATCCAAAGCCCCGGCTTGAAGACCTGACACCCCGGGGCCGACAAAGGAAAAGACGGACGTCAAAGCAGTCTTTATTGTAATCCAGGGGGCGGGTTGTCAAGCACGAAACGGAGGGTTCGCAGGTGGGGTAAACCGGTGGTTACGGGGTTGGCGGAGGCGTCGGCCACGAAATTAACCCACTACCACCATTCCCCGCAACTTATTGTATCGATATTGGTTTACACGTAAGTAGTTCGGTTTGACTTGCTTTTGCATTCGCGCGCCATTTTGTTCACCTTTCCTGCATTCTCTGCCGAAGAATAGAATCGAATGACGAACTTGTCATGTCGGCGAAAGATGCTCGTCAGCCTAGGGGAGCATAATTGGAACGCGGCTCTGTTTTCTCTTGCTGCGCGGTCTCGATGGGATGTCGGAAGGATGACTTTGCGTCAATCACTGTCGCTGCTGAGCCACGCATGGTGCTGCGTTGTTCACAGGACTTTCATCTTGATGGGATGGATGGTCGTTCTGTGCAGCGTCGTCTGGGGGGCAGCGCCCGGCGATGTTTCGACCTACTCGATCAGTCTTTCGGTGATAGACGAAAAGAACCTGCCGCTAGCCAATGCAACGATTGAAGTCCGGGCAAGCCATAAGCTCTTAAGTACCTCCACCACAGGTGCTGCAGGAAAAGTGACGCTCCCGATCAATGCTGCTGGAAGTTACTTGCTGAACATTCAGAAGAAAGGCTATCTCCCGACGGAGACCGCGCTGGAGGTGAGCGAAAGTAATGCTGTCCAGGACATTGACGTTGTCTTGAGTGAAGCGGCGTTGAGCCAACAGACAGTCGAAGTCAAAGGCGAAGCGTCGAATCCGGTCACCGAAACCGCAAGCAGCCCGGCGACCTTGAGCCCCACAAAAGCCAAGGACACGCCACTACGCCCCGCCACGGTGACGGACGCGCTGCCGTTGATACCGGGAATCGTGCGCGCGCCGGACGGAAGCGTGCGAATCGCCGGTTTCGGCGAAGATCATAGCGCGTTACTGGTCAATTCGGTGGACGTCACCGATCCCGCCACCGGAGGTTTCGGACTCAGTGTTCCAATCGATAGCGTACAGACGATCGAAGTCTCGGAAATGCCGTACCTCGCTCAGTACGGGCGCTTCACCGCTGGTGTGGTCGCAGCCGAGACGCGCCGCGGTGGTGACAAGTGGGTCTACAACCTGAATGATCCGTTCCCCGACTTCTTCATCAGGAGCGGGCACCTCGAAGGCGTTCGGGACGCTGCCCCGCGGTTCAACATCAGTGGCCCCATCGTCGCCAATCGTCTCTACTTCCTGGAAGGCGCAGAGTACCTGCTGAATAAGCAGGAGGTGCGCACGCTGCCGTTTGCCCAGAGTCTAACTACCTCGACGGCATTCAACTCGTTCACCCAATTCGATGCCATCCTTTCTGCCAATCAGACGCTGACTGGCAGCTTCCATTTCGCGCCACATTCGCGGCAGTATGAGGGGCTGGACTACTTCAATCCGCAGCCGGTAACACCCAATGCGGAGTTCCATGAGACTACCGCCACCATTACCGACCGGCTGGCCATCGGTGGCGGGCTCTTGCTGAGCACCGTCGCGAGCAGAGTGGTAAGCAGTGACGTAAGTCCGCAGGCCGCAGCCGACATGGTACTGATTCCGACCGGAAATCTTGGCGACTACTTCAGCCAGGAATCGCGCCGTGCCAATCGATTCGAATGGATTGAGGACTGGACTCCCCGCCCGTTTCACTTCGCCGGGCAGCATACCTTCAAGTTCGGCTTGGTGCTAGGCCATAGTGAAAATGTGGGTAGCTTTTACGCCCGCCCAGTTCTGATCGAAAACGCCAACGACCAGCTCTTGCAGCGCATTAACTTCACTGGAGTGGGGTGGTTCGACCTTGCGGATACAGAGCCTGCGGCGTTTGCCCAGGACCACTGGGTGCTGAATTCGCATCTGGCGGTCGATGTCGGTCTTCGCGTCGAAGCCCAGACGATTACCTATACGACCCGCGCCGCTCCGCGCACGGGCTTTGTCTGGAGTCCGGATACGGGCAAGACGGTGGTCCGCGGCGGCATTGGCGTGTTCTACGACTCCGTTCCGCTCGATGTCTATGCCTTCAACACCTATCCCCAACAGTCGATCACGACCTACAACTCGTCGGGTGTTCCCGTCGGGCCGCCGGTGCAATACATCAATCTGACGTCGCAGGCGGCGCAATCGCACTTTCCCTTTATCGACCGTTCTCTAAAGAACGGCAACTTTGCTCCCTACAGCGTGGCGTGGAACGTGGCTTTCGAGAGGGCCGTGAACCGGTTTCTTCTGCTTCGTGTGAAGTACCTCCAGAGCCATGAGCAGGACATGATCACGCTCCAGCCGGAAGTGATTCAGAACCAGAATGCGTTCGTGCTTGGGGGATCCGGTTGGGCGCAAACGAGACAGGCCGAGTTCACGGCGCGGATTGGAGCGGTTTCCAATCGCCAGTTCTTCTTTTCGTATGTTCGCCAATACGCCTACGGAGACATCAGCGATGCCAATTCCTACCTGGGAAACTACCCTTTTCCGGTTGTGCGCCAGAATCTTATAACGAGTTTGCCCAGTGAAATTCCAAACCGCTTTCTGCTGTGGGGCTCGTACGCTTTCCCAAAGAAGATCATCGTGACGCCTCATGCGGAGCTTCGCAACGGTTTTCCCTATCAGCCGACCGACGTGTTCCAGCAGTACGTGGCTACAACCTATGGCCCACAGTATCGCTTTCCGATGTACTTCTCCCTGGACCTGCGAGTTTCGAAAGATATTCAGGTGGACCCAAAGCACGCAGTCCGGCTCTCGGGTACGGTCAGCAATCTGACCAACCATTTCAATCCGCTGGAAGTGCACTCGAACACTGGCGACCCGTTGTATGGCACATTCTTTGGGAACTATGACCGGCGGGTTGTGCTCGACTTCGATGTTCTCTTCTGATTCAGCAGCGGCCCACTAGCGCAGCGCTTCCGCCAGCTTGCCGCTGGCGATTAGTTCGGCGACGCGAGCGAAATCTGGGCTGAAGATGCGGTCTTCGGTAAAGGTGGGAGACACGGAGCGAATGGCTTCGTAGGCCGCCTGCCCGCGTTGGCTGGTTTTGAGTGGAGCGCGAAAATCCAAGGCTTGCGCGGCGGCCAGCGCCTCAATCGCCAGAACGTTGCGCGTATTGGTGACAACCCGCAGCAGCTTATTGGCCGCAATCATGCCCATCGAGACATAATCTTCCTTGTTCCCCGACGTTGTGATGGAATCGACGGACGCAGGGTGGGCCAGCACCTTGTTCTCGCTGACCAGCGCCGCAGCCGTTACCTGCGCCATCATGAACCCGGAATTCAGGCCCGCACCCGGCGCCAGGAAGGGAGGCAGACCTTCGTTGAGCGCGGGATTTACCAGTCGCTCCAGTCGCCGCTCCGAAATGCCTGACAGCCCGCTAAGCGCGATGGCCAGGAAGTCGAGTGCAAACGCAAGGGGCTCACCGTGGAAGTTGCCGCCGGAAATGATTACCCCGGGGACTTGTTCTCCCAACACTCGTTTGGGCGCGCCGACCTTCTTCTCTTCGGGGAAAACCAGCGGGTTGTCCACCGCAGAGTTCATCTCGACCTCAAAGACCTCGCGGCAATGAGTGAGGGTGTCGCGCACGGCTCCGTGGACCTGCGGGATGCAGCGCATCGAGTAGGCGTCCTGCACCACCTGGCAATCGCGGTGCGACTCACGAATCAAGCTGCCTTCCAGCATACGGCGAAGGTTTTGCGCCACAAGCAACTGTCCTGCGTGCGGCCGCGCGTTGTGGATGCGCTCGTCATAAGCGACATCCGTACCCTTCAGTGCGTCGACGGTGAGCGCTCCGATTACGTCGGCGGTATCGGCGAGGATCTCCGCCTGGAGTGTCGCTAACAACCCCACCGCCAGCATGCCCTGGGTGCCGTTGATGAGCGAGATCGCTTCTTTGGCTTCCAGCGTAAGCAGCTTGATGTCGGCCTGCTTCAGGGCAGTAGCTGCTGGCATGCGTGTCCCACGGTAGACCACTTCGCCCTCGCCGATCAGCACCAGCCCAAGATGGGCCAGCGGTGCCAGATCGCCGCTCGCACCCACGCTTCCTTGCGACGGGATGACGGGATGCACGCCGCGGTTCAACATCTCACCCAACGTGTCAATGACCACGGGGCGCACCCCGGAGAAGCCCTTGGCAAGTGAATTGGCGCGCAACAGTAGCATGGCGCGTGTCACGTCTTCAGCCAGCGGTTCGCCGACGCCCGCCGCGTGCGAGCGCATCAGATTGACCTGGAGAGTACGGATGGCGTCCGGCGCAATGTGCAAATCGGCGAGCTTGCCGACGCCGGTGTTCACGGCATAGGCAACACGATTGTTTTCGACCGCGTCTTCGACTACGGCGCGCGCGCGTGCGACGGCAAGACGTGCCTCGGGTTCCAGCAAGACCGGACGCCGCTCGTACACGACCTGGCGGACCTCGTCGAGAGTCATATCGCTGCCGTTGATGTGAAGTGCTTTCAACTTCTCCCCGCGGCCTTCAAGAACGCTGGCAGATACTTCTGCGAAAGGCGGGTCCGCTTAAACTCTGAGTCGAGCACCATGTGCACCGATTCACCTTCGGCCAATACAGTGCCATCCTCGTCGCGCAGAATCTCGTACCCGAAATGCAACAGAGAATCACGAACGTTCATCAAGTGCGTTCGGATGACGACAAGATCGTCGTAGCGGGCTGGCGCCTTGTAGCGGCAGCGTACATCCACGACGGCGAGGTGGGCGCCGTCCTGTTGCTCCATCTCGCTGTAGGTGAAGCCGAGTTGCCGCATCATCTCCACCCGCCCGACCTCGAACCAGACGATGAAGTTCGAGTGATAGACCACCCGCATCTGGTCCGTCTCAGCGTAGCGCACGCGCAACCTGGTCTCAAACACTTGTGGCTGGACCGCTGTCTGCAACGGTTGGCTGTCGGTTTTCAAGCGTGACTCACTTGCTGCTCGGCGGCTTCTTGCTGTCCGGCTGATTGGTGTTCGCCGGCTGAGCAGTGCCGGCCGGCGCGTTGCTTACCGTCTGTCCCCGCACCGGTTCGCCGACATCGACCGGCTTGCCGTCCGCGATATAGTCCACGAACTGCACTGGAAGGGAGTCGGGCAAAGGCAGTCCTGCCGAGTTCTGCAACTGATAATGAATGTGCGGCGCAGGAGACGGCCCAGAATTTCCGCACTCACCCACAACATCTCCCTGCTTTACCTTGTCCCCTTTTTTCACCTTGATGCTGTTTTGTTTCAAGTGGTCCAGAAGTGAGAACTCAGCGTTGCCGTGCGAAATGAGGACCGCGTTTCCCTTGGGCGAATCAGGAACCGGCCTGCCGGGTGCGTTGTCTTGATAACCGTCCTGAACGTCAACAATCTGGCCGTCGGCAGGCGCCAACAACGGCTGACCGAAGCAGTAATACTGGGCATTGTCGCTGCCGTCTCCGCTGAACGGCCGGCCGTTCTTGAGCAGGACGAAGTCCATGGAGAAACGTTGGTCTTCCGACATGAAATTGAGGTTCTGAAAGATGGAGCGTCCGCCTTGGTCAACGAACCAAGCACCGGCGAAGGGCAACTTTAGCTTGGTCACGTCCTTGTAGCCGCCAAAATGGCCTTGGGAAGGGATCCGTTCCGGGCCAATCTGAAAGGCGTCCACTTGCCCGCGTTCATTGACACCAATAGTAGTGATCACTTGCACTTGTTGTACGTTCGTAAAATCCGAGAGCCGCGAGTAAAGCGTTCCCTGCTTCAAAAGAAACGGAGCGATGTTTTCATCCACCATCTTCTTCTCCGTGCCCAAGTGCTCCCGCAGGCTCTTTACCGCCGCCGCGAACTTCTCCTGGCTTCCATAACCCTTCTTCGCACCGTCCGAAAAAGTGCCCCACAATGCACCCACTTGTCCCGACTCGAACATCTCGAAAACCTGCTGCCCACGTTGCTTCGCCTGCTTACTCATAGTGGGATAGGCCCCGCCAGAGACCGGTGCTGCTGTGGGTTTGGACGATTTCGGCTTCGGCGCTGATGGCGAAGTCTGGGCCAAAAGGATTGCGGGAAACAGCAATACCGCAACCATGAAATACGGACGGAATGTCATTTTTTCTCCCTGTGTTCGCTGCGGTCTGCCCTTTTCCAGCAAGAGCGTACATGCTCGCGGCAATCGCTTGTCCTGACCGGGCGCTTGCGCATGACAGCCGCAACCATCTGTCTGTCGAGCTCTAGATTGAGTATTGCTTGAAGAGACGTTTCGTAGCAAGAGAGATATGGGAACGTTCTGCTCCAAAATCGTTGTAATTCCGGCAATGGCAATTGTAGCCCAAAAAGAACCCCTGCGGCTTACTTGGCAGCCTCAACACGGAGCGGCACAGGCTACCTCCCTGTCCAGCGGGGATCGCGCTTCTCCAGGAACGAGCTTACGCCTTCGCGGAAATCGGCGGTTGCGCGGATGCGCGCGTTTTCGTCAATCGCTGCGGCCACCTGCGGTCCGAGCTCGGATGCTGCGTAGCTTTTCAGGAGGCGCTTGGTCGCCTGCAGCGAGGCCGGACTGTTTTGCAGCAGGCTCGCCGCCAGCTCACGCGCACGGTTGAGAAGCTTGTCGGGGGCAACGGTTTCGTTCACCAGTCCGATGCGAAAAGCCTCTTCCGCGCCGATGATGCGTCCAGTGAGCAGCAGGTCGCGCGCGTGCTTCTCGCCGACCTGGCGCAGCAGAAAGGTCGAGACGATCGCCGGGACAAATCCGATGCGCACCTCGGTGTAGCCGAACTTGGCTTCCGTCGAGGCCAGCGTAAGGTCGCACAGCGTTGCCATCCCGCCGCCACCAGCTATGGCTGGGCCATTGACCGCGGCAATGGTGACCTTTGGAAATTCATAAAGCATGCGGAACAAAAGCGCCATGGTGCGGGAATCGGCCAGGTTCTCGTCTGGTGTCCGGCCGATGATGGACCGCAGTTCGTCGAGATCCATCCCCGAACAGAACGCCTGGCCGGCGCCCGTCAGAACCAAGACTTGCGCTGGGGAAGTCTCGACTTCGCCCAACGCGCGCAGCAACTCGTTAATCAACTCGTAGCTGATGGCGTTGCGCTTGTCCGGCCGGTTCAGGGTAACGATGGCCAGCGGGCCATCGTAGTCGAGCGTTAGTGTCACGTATACGTGTTGTGGTCCGTTAAACATGCTAAAGACGGCCGCGCCATTGAGCAGCTTGATTTTGCTAACTGCTAATTGCTAGTTGCTCTTCTTCACATCTTCGGCCCGCTATATCGATTCGCAATCTCCACCGCCAGACGAAATGGTTCCGTGATCGGCTTTCTCAGCGGTAAATCGGCACCACGACTTCTCAGCGCTTCCAGCAGTTTCTCCGTCGGAATGTTTCCCACCAAAACGTCTTGCGCGAACGGACAACCGCCCAGGCCGCCGATGGCCGAGTCGAATCGACGGCAACCCACATCATAAGCGGCGATGACCTTTGCCGCTGCCTCGTCGGGACGGCTGTGCAGGTGTACACCTATTTCCACGCCTTCAAACTTCTCCAGCACCGGCCCGACCATATCGGCGATCTGCTGCGGCGGCGCCAGCCCTACGGTATCGGCGAGCGAGATGGCCTGCAAATCCATGTCGGCGAGCAGGCTGACGCCCGTGATCAACTCCTCTAGGTTCCACAGGTCACCGTAGGGATTGCCGAACGCCATCGAGATGTAGGCAATGGTGTCGAGCCCGGCCTCATCGGCCTTCAGCTTGATCTTCTCAAGGATGTCGAGGTTTTCCTCCAGCGTCTGGTTCTGATTGTTCTTCAGAAATGTCGGGGAAAGTGAATAAGGGAAGCCCAGTGTGCGCACCGCATCGGTGGCAATGGCGCGCTCCGCCCCGCGCTCGTTGACCACGATACCGATAATATCGACATCATCCGGCGGATCGAGTTCGCTCAGCACAGTCTCCGAGTCAGCCATCTGCGGGATGGCTTTGGGAGCGACGAACGAAACCGCGTCTATGTGCTTGAAACCCGCCGCCACCAGCGAGCGCAGATATTCGACCTTGACGGCAGTCGGGATCTGGCCGGGCAGCCCTTGCCAGGCGTCACGGGGACATTCGATGAGTTTGAGAGGATCAGCCATTAGTAATTAGCCGTTAGCAATTAGCCAAACCAATCAACCGCAGATTACGCAGAGAAACGCGGAGTTTTGACTTGACTCTCTGATCCGCGTTCATCGGCGAAGATCCGCGGTTGAGACTTACGTCTGCAAGACCCCGACACTGAACTTCGGCACTTCGGGATTCAGCGCTGCCGCTTCCAACGCCATGATGATCGCGTCCCGCGTCTCCGCCGGGTCGATGATCTTGTCGATCCACAACCGCGCCGCTCCGTAACGCGGGTCGGTCTGCTCGTCGTAGGTGGCCTTCACCTCGTCGAACAACTTCTTCTTGTCTTCCTCTCTCAATTTCTTGCCGCCGCGCTCCAGTTGCTTGATCTTGATTTCGACCAGCGTACCTGCTGCCGAAGCGCCGGCCATCACCGCATATTTCGCGGTCGGCCACGCGAACAGGAAGCGCGGATCGTAGGCCTTGCCGCACATCGCGTAGTGCCCGGCGCCGAAGGAGCCGCCGACAATCACCGCGATCTTCGGCACCACCGAGTTCGATACGGCATTCACCATTTTCGCCCCGGCGCGGATGATGCCGCTCCACTCCGCGTCACGACCCACCATAAACCCATTCACGTCGTGCAGAAAGACCAGTGGCACCAGGTTCTGGTTGCAGTCCATGATGAAGCGCGCCGCCTTCTCCGCCGACTCGGTGTAGATGACACCGCCAAACTCCATACGCTTGTTGCCGGCGCGGTCAACCTGCTGCACGTGGGTCTTCTGGTTGGCAACAATACCGACGGCGAAGCCTCCAATGCGCGCGTAGCCGCAGAGCACCGTCTCGCCGTACTCCCCCTTGTACTCGCCGAACTGGCTGCCATCCACGATGCGAGCGATGATCTCCTTCATGTCGTACTGGCGCGCCGGGTCGCCGTCGAAGATGCCGTAAATCTCTTCCGCGTCGTAGAGCGGTTCCTCGGACTTCTTGCGGTCGAAGACGCCGAGCTGGCGGTTGCCCATCTTGTCCACCAACAGGCGAATGCGCGCCAGGCACGACTGGTCATCAGGCTCGCGAAAATCAACTGTGCCGCTGATCTGCGAGTGCATCTTCGCGCCGCCGAGCTCCTCCGCCGAGTACTTTGCGCCGATGGCAGCCTGCACCAGCGCCGGCCCGGCGAGAAACAGCCCGCTGCCTTCGGTCATGAGGATGTGATCGCACATCAGCGGCAGATACGCGCCGCCGGCAACGCACATGCCCATGATGGCAGCGATCTGCGGAATGCCCATCGCCGACATCACCGCGTTGTTGCGGAAGACACGGCCGAAATCGTCGGTGTCGGGAAAGACATCTTCCTGCAACGGCAGGAACACACCTGCCGAGTCCACCAGATAGATCGTCGGAATACGGTTGTCGATGGCGATGTTCTGCGCGCGGATGACCTTCTTCGCGGTCATGGGAAAGAACGCGCCGGCCTTCACCGTGGCATCGTTCACGATCAACATGCAGAGGCGACCCTGCACGCGTCCCAGTCCGGTGACAACTCCAGCCGAGGGCGCGCCGCCCCATTCTTCGTACATGCCCCACGCCGTATAGCTGCCCAGCTCGAAGAACTCGGTGCCGGAATCGATCAACAACGCGATGCGCTCGCGCGCGGTCAGGCGCCCTTTCTTGTGCTGCGCGGCGATGGCCTTCTCACCGCCGCCTTGCCTGATGATCTCCTCTTCATTGCGAATGTTTGTAACCAGCTCGGCCATGGTTTTCTGGTTGCGCTCGAAGCGCGGCGAGTCGGTTTTCACTTTGCTGTGGAACGCAGACGGGGAGTGCTGGGGATGGTCGGTCATCTTGATCCGGGAAGCGAACCGTTAACGATAATGCAGCGAGCGGCAGCGCGCAATGCGAAGGCGATGGTCATGTAGATGCTCCAAGATAATGTCACCCCATAACTGCAACCAGACTTTGTCACCCTGTAAGGATGGTGACCATGAGTCAGAAAGAGTTCCAACGGGTGAAAGTGATTGAGAATGCAGCGGGCGG
>Ga0074045_10003092_pt1 | contig 15093 bp, 9 predicted proteins | sample BogForMeECP23OM2_FD_94442 | JGI IMG/M metagenome (GOLD analysis project Ga0074045, IMG submission 94442) | Bog forest soil microbial communities from Calvert Island, British Columbia, Canada - Bog Forest MetaG ECP23OM2 | ecosystem: Environmental > Terrestrial > Soil > Wetlands ...
CCGACCGGGTGGTGATTGGCGAGGTGCGCGGGGCGGAGGCGCTGGACATGCTGCAGGCCATGAATACCGGCCACGATGGATCGCTCACAACGGTCCACGCCAACACTCCACGGGACGCATTGGCCCGTCTTGAGACGATGGCCATGATGAGCGAAGTACGAATCGCGGAGAAGGCGGTACGGTCTCAGATTGCCTCGGCTGTCCATATGATCGTGCAGGTCTCTCGCATGAGCGATGGCACGCGGCGCATCACTCACATCACGGAACTGACCGGCGCGTTCTCCGACGTCATCAGCATGCAGGACATCTTCCTGTTCGAGAAAAAAGGGATTGGCCCGAACGGCAAAGTCAAGGGACGGTTCATATCGACAGGGATTGTTCCCAAGTGTGTAGAAAAGCTGGTGGCGGCTGGAATTCCCGCTCCCGCAGGCATGAACGATCATTTAGTTGAAATCTAGAGTGGAAGGAGGCCAATGATTCTATTTATCGCTTTTGCAGTAATGTTGACGATCAGTTTTGGAGTCATGGCCGTCCTTTCGGGCTCGACGCAGAGCGAAAAAGCGGCGGACCGGCGGCTTGCAACCATTACCGCGCCCAAAGCCGGAGCAAGTACAAACCAGGTGCAAATGGAACAGATTCTCAAGGTGAATCCGGAGAACAAGTTCGGCTGGCTGGACAACATTCTGCAGCAATACCCGATCATGCACAAACTGGAAGCCAGGATCGTGCAATCGAACAGCACGATGTCCGTGGGCACGCTTCTGGCGTCGAGCGCCGGCCTGGCCGTTGTGGGCTTTATCGTGGGCTGCCTGTGTTTTTCCCTGTTTGCCGTACAGCTTCTGGCGGCATGCGCGGTTGGCTATATCCCGTTTGCGGTGATTACGATCAAGCGGGCGCGCAGGATGGCTGCATTCAATGCGGGGCTGCCGGATGCGATCGACATGATGGGGCGCGCGCTGCGCGCGGGACATTCGATGGTGGCATCGATCAACACGGTCGCCGAGCAAAGCGCGGAACCGGTAAAGACGGAGTTCCACGAGGTCTTCAAGCAGCAGAACTATGGAATGCCATTACGCGATGCATTGAACCAGATGCTGGACCATGTGCCCTCGCAAGATCTGAAGGTGCTGGTAACAGGCATCCTGGTGCAGAAGGAGACGGGCGGAAACCTGGCGGAAATTCTGGACCGCACGGCATCCGTGATTCGCGAGCGCCTGCGTATCCAGGGCGAGATCCGGACGCATACCGCGCAAGGCCGGCTGACTGGCTGGATCCTGTGCTCGCTTCCGATTGTGATGCTGTTCATGATTAATTTCATCAATCCGGGCTACTCGAACATTCTGATCGACACACCCATCGGTCATAAGCTGATTTATCTGGGAATCGGCCTTCTGATCACCGGGGCCATGGCCATACGGCAGATCATCAACGGGATTGAGGTATAGGGGCAATGTCTGTCATCCTCTACGTGCTGCTGGCGCTGATCACATTTTGCGTGGTTGCGCTTCTGCTTACACCGGACCTGTTCCGTCCATCGCCCGAGGCGCAGCGCATCCTGGACGTAGTGACGAGCACTCGGGAGGACCGGCGCACGATCGGCGACAAAGAACGAATCCAGGACAGACTGGTGGGCATCGCGACCCGATTGCGTGTTCGCGTGGGGCTGGCCGAAGACCCAAAGCTGAAGGAAAGGCTGGTTTCGGCCGGCATCCACTCCAGCAACAGTGTCGACATCTTCTTTGCGGCCCAGTTTCTGGTGCCGCTGGCGGGAGCGGTACTGGGCAGTCTTCTGCACTCTGCCTCGCTCTTTTGGGTTGTGGCGCTGGGAGCCGTCGGGTATCTGGTGCCGGACATGTGGTTGAAGCGGAAGACGGCAAACCGGAGAAACCGCATCCGCAAGAGCCTGCCGGACGCGCTGGACCTGATGGTGATCTGTGTGGATGCGGGGCTGGGACTGGACCAGGCGCTGCTTCGCATCGGAGAGGAACTATCCGCGAGCCATCCGGACATCGCCGAGGAGTTCGTGCAGGTGAACCTGGAACAGCGAGCCGGCAGACCGAGGCTGGAAGCCTGGAAGAACCTAGCCGACCGCTCGGAGATCGAGGAGTTTACTTCGTTTGTGAGCATGCTTACGCAGACGGACCGGTTCGGTACGCCGATCATCCGTGCGTTGAGCCGCTTCTCCGAAGACATTCGATCGAAGCGGAGGCAGCGGGCGGAAGAGGCCGCGGCAAAGACCAAGATCAAGATTATCTTTCCGCTGGTGCTGTGTATCTTCCCCTGCCTCTTCATCGTGCTGCTGGCCCCGGCGCTGTTGAGCATCTCGAGCGGACTGGGCGGGGGCGCCGGGATTGGCCAATAACCCAGCATGAATCCCCATCACGAACCGGGCATGAATCCAAGAGAAAGCTGAATCCCGTGGAATCGAAAACCGGCGTTGGCCGGGCGATGCGCATAGGGCGAAGGCGCGCGGGAGCGGACCCGAGGCGGGGCCTGCCGACGTAGCCAGAGTAGTAAACACGATTGTGGTTGATTGGGAAGCATGGTAAGTCGTAGAGTTCAATAGAACCAGTGGGTTCATGCTGTGTCGAGATTCAGTGGTGCCTGGACAGGGGCATCGCGGCGCGCTTGGGATGCGAAGTTCAACGGAAAGGAGGAACTATATGCCGGATACATCATCGATTATCGTTCGAGTTGTGGCTGGAGTGCTGGCACTCGTCGTATTGGGAATCATTATCTACCGCAGGAAGCAGAAGGCGAAGAAGTAGTTGAGGACCGGCGGAGCTGTACGATTCCAATGCTCAGAGTGAACAATACAACTCGGGGCTGCATCGTGGGCGATAGGATCGAGCTGGCCGACACATCCATGAAGCGGATGTTTGGCCTTCTCGGAAGACGCGGCTTGGACGCTGGAGGGGGGTTGTGGATCAGGCCCTCTTCCGGTGTTCATACCTTTTTCATGGCGTTCACAATCGATGTTGTGGGTTTGGACAGCGATCTCAGGGTGATCAAGCTGTGGCGGTGTCTGGCGCCGTTCCGGCTGACTTCGGTGAGCTTCAAGATGAGGAGCGTTCTGGAGTTGCCGTGCGGAACGGTCTCTCGGACGCGGATGGAAGTGGGAGACCAGCTGGAGATTTGCGATTCCTCCGAGGCTGGTGCTGCAGCGGGCAGCGAAGTGTCGTAGGGAAGGCTTGAAGCAGAGCGGTCGTGGAAATCAAAAATCCCTCAGGGGCTAAAGCAGCAATGGAAATAGGCCGCTTGCGGCGGGACTAAAGTCCCGCCCCTTCAAAACGGGGACTTATTCAGAGATTCCTTAGAGCATTTTCGGTAATGGTGTAGTCCGTCGTGGAGCGAGCAAAAGCAGATTCCTCCGCTTCGCTACGGAATGACAAACAAAATGGGTCTATAGCAATTCCGAAAATGCTCTAAGCAAGACAAGACAGATTCTGGCTTGCACCCCAGCCAGCAAGCTGGCCGGGGACCCCGGCTCTGCGCCAGAATGACGAGGCGAGTGGGAGATCTGCATATAGATGCAACGCGGAGCTGTATGAATATGCAACCTTGTAGCATGGAGCGATGAGTTGGTATTCCCACTGGCTGCGACTCTTTCGCGACCGCGCCAACAACCTGCAACCGAAGGTGCATGCCATGCTTCCCGCTGAACTGATTGCTCTTGAAGACCGTTATGGCGCCCACAACTACGCTCCGCTGGACGTTGTTGTCGAGCGCGCCGCCGGGGCCTGGGTGTACGACACCGCAGGCCTGCGCTATCTGGATTTTCTGGCGGCCTACTCGGCGGTGAACCAGGGGCACTGCCATCCCGCGATCTATGAGGCGATGCTTGCGCAGGCGAAGAAGGTGACGCTGACCTCGCGCGCGTTTCGCAACGACCAGCTTCCGCTGCTGTACCGCGACCTGCACGAGATGACCGGCTACGCGATGGCGCTGCCGATGAACTCCGGGGCGGAGGCGGTGGAGACCGCGCTGAAGGCCGCGCGCAAGTGGGGCGAAGCGGTGAAGGGAATTGCGGCGGGCGAGGCGGAGATTGTGGTTGCGTCCAACAACTTTCACGGGCGCACGATCGCCATCGTCGGTTTTTCGTCCGAGGAGCAGTATCGCCGCGGCTTTGGGCCGTTTCCGGCGGGCTTCCGCGAGGTGCCCTTCGGCGACATCGAGGCGCTGCGGGGCGCGATTACGGCAAAGACCTGCGCGTTTCTGGTGGAGCCGATCCAGGGCGAGGCTGGCATCATTGTGCCGCCGGAGGGCTACCTGAGTGAGGCCGCGGCGATCTGCCGCGAGCGGAATGTGCTGCTGATGGCCGACGAGATCCAGTCCGGCCTGGGGCGCACGGGCAAGCTGTTCGCCTGCATGCACGAGGGAGTGACGCCGGACGTTATGATCATCGGCAAGGCGCTGTCCGGCGGCTTCTACCCGGTGTCGGCGGTGCTCAGCTCGCGCGCGGTGCTGGGCGTCTTCTCTCCGGGCGACCACGGCAGCACCTTCGGCGGCAATCCGCTGGCCTGCGCCATTGCGCGCGCCGCGCTGCGCGTGATTGTGGACGAGGACCTGCCGGCGCGCTCGGCCTCGCTTGGCGAGTACGCGCTGAATTATATGAAGGGGCTGCGCAGCCCGTACATCGTCGAGGTGCGCGGCAAGGGGCTATGGATCGGCATTGAACTGAACCGCCCGGCGCGGCCGTTCTGCGAGGCGCTGGAGCAGCGCGGCGTGCTGTGCAAGGAGACGCACGAACGCGTCATCCGGCTGGCGCCGCCGCTGATTATCTCCAAGGCGGACCTGGAGTGGGGCCTGGAACAGGTCCGCGCAGTGCTGGAAGATGGACCGGATGCGCGCAACGAAGCGGTGGCTGAACTGGCCGGGACAACCGCAGCGGGCAAGTGACGCGACACCCCGCGGCCGTTGACCGCGCGCAGCCCGCCCAGTACACTCGAAAAGGCAGTCCGCGGAGCCATTCGCCGACTCGCGCCGGGTGAGCGCCTCGATCGCCGCTGCCCCCTCGTTCAATGGTAGGACAGTCGGCTCTGAACCGATCAATCGGGGTTCGAATCCCTGGGGGGCAACCAGTTCCGTTGCGAACGGCGTGAAGCGCCAGGCGCGGCTGCGGCTTTCGCGCATCTTCACAGAAGGTGCAATTGTCGCGCTCTGAATAGCACGGCGAACTCCGTCGCCAAGCCAGCTTAGGCTGTGAACAAATCCTCAACCCATACTCTGTCCGAATTTGCGGAGCCAGCTCTCCGACCCGACAGAGAAGCCAGCGCCTAAAAAACTTCTTGACTGCCTGGACTGTATGATGTATTCATACAGCAGACAGAGGAAGCGGCGATGTTCCTTACCCTTCAACACGACGACAAACGGCCCATCTACCAGCAGATCACGGACGGCATTAAGACCTTGATCGCGCGTGGCGACCTGCGCGAGGGCATGACGCTGCCCTCAGTGCGGCAGGTGGCGGGCGACCTTGGCGTGAACCTGAACACCGTCGCGGTGGCCTACCGACAGCTTCAGGACGAGGGTTTCGTCACCGTACGCCACGGGGCCGGCGCGGTGATCTCGTCACGAAGCCCGCATCCCGTGAACCAGGCCGAACTGTACAAGCCTTTGCGCACGGCGCTGACCCAGTTGGTGCTGAGTGGACTGACAGGCCGCGAGATTGTAGAGGCCGTTCGGGAGCAGCTTGCGCAGTTACAACAGAAAGGGGGCACTCGATTAGTACACCAAGCTTAGGTGGAGTCTATGTCTTCATCATTTGCCTGATAGCTCCGGTGCTTACATATGCGCTGGTGAAGCATATCTGGAATGCGCCGCTACAGAACGGGACAGGGTACTTTTTCGGCATCGAGGTTCCGGCGGGATTCTATGAGGGGGCGGGAAGACGCTGGATGACGGGCTACCATGCTACGGTTGCGTCTCTCTATACAGTGTGGGCGGTAGCGCTGGGGGCGATTGTGGTGACGCGGCGGTGGCAGATGACGCCGCTTTGGGCTGGAGGGTTCGCGCTGCTGTTCGTACCGGCAATGTTTGCCTTTCAGGCATGGACGCGGCACAGGCTGGGGGTGAACCCGCCGGTGCGCCCGGTAGCATTGGCGCTGGAGACGCGGCGGCTGAGCGATTACATCTCGTGGCCGATGGAGGCGCTGGCGGTGGCGCTGGTCGCGCTGAGCTGGTGGCTGCTGCTGCGCCACGCTGGAGCGCACTTCGATTGGCTGACTCCGGCGATTCTGAGTTGGGCGGCGCTGGGAATGATTCCCGGCAAGATGGCGATGGTCCGGTTGAGCTTTCCGCTCCCGGCCGAGCGCACCGAAGAGCACTACCGCTTTCAGGACGCCGCGAGGCGCTACTGGATACGTCTGTCTGGGATTATGTTCGAGTGGTTCATGGTGGTCGTTCTCTTTGGCGGCGCGCTGATGCATGCGTTGTCTCCGATGCGACCGGCACCCGTGTGGCGCTGGGTGGTGCTGGCTTGCTCTTTCGCGGTGTGGGGCTACGGGATAATCGTGATGTTCCGCGGGATGCGGGAGATGAAAGCGATGAGCGTCGACCTGCGGCCGGCGGGGAGCTGGAGGACGCCGTTTCGTCGTGCGACGCTGATGATGAGCAGCAGCCGCCCGTATTTGATCTGGTTTGCGATCTGGTTTGGGGGGATTCTGGCTTTCATCTTGTATCCGCTGTGCAAGGCACGATTTTGAATTTGGAACTTATTTATTTAGAAAACGTAGTTCAGGAATATTTCAAGAATAGGATGGTGCATGTCATGGTCGAAGGTGCAGTCCGCAGAATGAGTTTCAACGCACACAAACTGAGTTTCAGCCTATTGCTTACCGCGACGGCATGGATGGGCGTTGGCGCGCCGGTTGCGCTGGGACAGGCGGCCGCGTCTGCTCCAGCCACGCCAGCCGCGGCGACAACTCCAGCCGCGGCGACACAACCTGCGGCCACGCCCGCGGCGAGCGATCTAACTTTCGATGTGGCTTCGGTGCGGCCGTCGGCCCCGCTGGACCAGGCGAAGTTGATGGCGGACATGCAGGCGGGCAAGGAATTCAAGTATGGCCCGCATATCGATGGATTGCGCGCGCAATACAGCTACATGTCGCTGAAGGAACTGATTGCGAACGCATACGGGTTGAAGCCGTTCCAGGTTTCGGGCCCGGACTGGCTGAACGGGATGGACGCGCAGCGATTCGAAATCGTGGCGAATATGCCTGAGGGGGCGACCAAGAACGACGCTCCGGGGATGTTGCAGGCGCTGCTGGCAGAGCGATTCAAGCTGGTGGCGCGGCGCGTGACCCAGGAGCATCCGGTGTACGCGCTGGTGGTAGCGAAGGGAGGGTCGAAGCTGAAGGAGTCGACGGAGAAGCCAGTGGCGATCGATCCGGACGCGCCTCTCGCCAAAGGGGAGATGAAGATCAATGGGCCGGACGGGCAGATGCGCGTGGTGCAGAATCCGGACGGATCGAGCACGACGAACATGGGAGTTAAGGGAATTTATACCCAGCGGGTTCAATCCGGGAATCTGCACTTCGAGGCCACTCTTATGACCATGCCCGGCCTGGCCGAAATCCTGACGTCCGTGATGTCGGGGACGGGGCGCACTGTGGTGGACATGACGGAGTTGAAAGACAACTACCAGGTGACATTGGACCTCTCCATGGCTGAGCTGATGGCAGCCGCGCGGGCGCAGGGCGCGAACGTGGGGCCCTCAGGAGGCGGAGGGAGCTCGAATGAGGCTTCCGACCCTGGCGGTTCGAGTGTGATGTCGTCGCTCGAGAAGCTGGGGCTGAAGCTGGAATCGCGCAAGGTCAAGGTGGAGCAGGTGGTGGTCGACCACATGGAAAAGACCCCCACGGAGAACTGAACCTCATGGCGGCCTGGGACGGGACGCGCCGCAGAAAGCGCGCCGCACCCATGCCAACGGGAAGGGCCGTTGACATACGATATTTATCGTACTAAGGTGTTGGGATGAAGGACAGGAAATAAATTTGCGATTTAAATCTATCGATTCCGATTCTTGAACGTCTGACGAGTAATCGAGTACATCGAGAAGCCGACAGAGGATTAGCGAATGCGAAGTAAGAGGGTTCACCCCATGATGACCAGAGATTTTGGCGGCAAACTGAATTGCAGTAGAAGGACATTGCTTCTGGCGGCTGCGTGGATGGCTCTTGCCGCGCCGATTGCCTGTGCCCACAGGACCGCACCGGCTGCTACCGCTGTAGCCCCAGAGCCGCCCGCCGCTCCGCCCGCGGCACCGGTCGCAGCCGCAGCCGCGCAGACGCCGGTTCCGGCAAAGGACCAGGCGCCGCCGGCCCCGACCGGGCCGCTCATCGTCGATGTGCATCCGTCTCCCTATCTCTCCACGAACTTCTACGCGTATCGCTCCACGTTCTACTACAACAATATCAATATCGGCGATCGGCGCTTCGACATGCGCGACGCCACCCTCCTGGATATGATCTCTCTCGCGTACAACCGTGAGGACGACGCCATTCTTGGTGGTCCGGCCTGGATCGGCTTCAACCGCTTCGATGTTGCCGCAATGGTCCCCTCTCTCAAGCCCGTTACCTTGACCAGGGGGCCGGTTGATCCTGCAAATCCTCCGACAAATCCTTACGATCAGATCCGTCCCGTCCTCAAGCGCGTGCTCGCGGAACGCTTTCACCTGACGTACCACATGGAGGACCGGCCGCTGCCCGGCTATGTCGCTACGGTCGCAAAGGACGGCGCGAAGCTTGCCGAGGCGAAGGCCCCTGATGCTGAGAACAACTGCCAATATGCGCAGGACAAGGCAACTCCGGGGCAGGGCGTTTTAACCTGCACCTCGGAGACCATCGCGCAGTTTCTTTCCATGTATGGCGGGGCCTTCCCACACCCTGTGATCGATCGCACCGGTCTCAAGAAGTCCTACGACTTCACGCTTAAGCTTGCCTTCGGTCAGATACGGACCCAGGAGGAGTACATTCGCGTTTTTACCGATGTGTTGAAGCAACAGCTTGGCCTCGTAGTCGCAGCCGGGGATGTATCGCAGCCCGTCATGGTCGTCGATACGGTGGGCCAGATCCCGACTCCGAACCCGCCGGAGATTGCAAAGCTGGTCCCGCCTCAGCCCGATCTGGAGTTTGAGGTCGCCACCATCAGGCCGGCCGCGCCCGACGAACAGAAGTGGCGGATTCAGCCCCTCGGCTCTCAGATTACCTTCGGCAACTACTCCCTGCAGGAACTTCTCACCACGGCCTGGCAACTGCCCACCGGGGCCATGCTCGCCAATCGGCCTGCGTGGCTCTCTCAGGTGCGATACACCATCCTTGTGAAACTGCCACCGGATATCGATGCCCTTGCTTTCTCCCAGAACCAGGACCTGATCGACCGCATGCTGCAGAAACTTCTCGTCGATCGCTTCCAGATCAAATACCACTGGGGCGAGCAGACGCAGGTTGGCTATGTGCTGCTTGCGGACAATCCAAAGATGAAGAAGGCCGACCCTAACTCGCGGAGCTCCTGCGACCTTGGACCGGCGGCAGGCGAAAAGGACGTCCGCACCACGCCGGACTCCCCGTATGACTATGAATTCCACTGCAAGAATGTCACCATGGACCAGTTCGCCGACCTTGTGCAGAGCCTCGCGAGGTCTGAGATCAGGAACCGCGTGCCTAACAAGACCGGCCTCGCGGGTTCCTACGACTTTACGCTCTTCTACACCAGCACCCCCAAGCTTCAGACGGAGACGGCTGCTGCCGCCGATGCGGCTAAGCAAGCCGGCGAAGCTACAGCGCAAGCCGGCGAAGCTACAGCGCCTGTCCAGAGCATCTCCATAGAGGACGCCTTCCGCAAGCAACTCGGCCTTCGGCTCGAAAAGCAGCCGACAACAGGTTCTGCACTGGTGCTGGACCATATCGAACAGACCCCGACCGAGAATTGAGCCTGTGGCTTGCCATGATGGCGGTCCGCTGTAGAACCAGGCGGAGGTTTGGTACAACAACTGATTGTCGACCATGCGGAGAGGCCTTCGGAGAACTGAGCAAAGGCAGAAGCAGATTCCTCCGCTGCGCTGCGGAGTGACAAATAAAATAGCGGAATGACAAGCAAAATAACGGAATGACAAACAAAATAACGGAATGACAAACAAAAACGGCGGAGTGACAGACAAGCGAACTGCGGAATGACAAGCGGAGAGTGACAGGCGAAGGGTATGGAGTTCGGCGTTGCAGGTTAGGCTGGATTGAACCTAGGAAAGGAAGGCAGGGATGACGAAACGCGCAGCAAGATTGGCCCCGACGATCGTTTTAATTGTGGCGTGGATGACGGTGTGTGTGCCGAATGGGATGGTGCAGACGAGCGCGGCGCAGGACGCGCCGCCGCCGACGATTGTGCTTCCTCCGCCGGTACACAGTGTGCGCGCCAATCACAGCGGCCCGGCAATGATCGATGTAAGTCAGCCGGAGTTTCCCGCGGAGATAACCATCATGAACCGCGGAGACAAGGACTGGCTTGCGGATACCCAGGTAAAGAGCCGGACCCAGGCGGAGATTGTGAGCGCGAAGCTGGGGTGGGCGTACGTGCTGGCCAGCGGACTGGAGTTCCACGCAGGCGATGTGTATACCCCGAGCGGCGGAGTGGCGGCGGGCGGATCGTTTCAGGTTCCTGCGCAGAGTGTGGCTCCACGGGCGGATGCCAAGGGCTTTCTGGCGTTTGTGGAAGAGGTGACGTTTGCGGATGGGACAGTTGTCGATGCAGACCATGCGAAGGTGACGGCGTTTTATACGACTTGGAGCGCGGGAGCGAACGCAGGCAAGGTGGCGGCAGCACCGGCGGCGGCAGCGGCGCAACAGAATATAGCTGGAGGCACAGCAGGGACCGGGCCGGCACGGACGCCGAACCTGAAGCCGATTGCGTTTGACGTGGTCTCGTTCCGCAAGTCGGAGCGTCCGGGCCCGGGGAGGGAGTTTCCAGCGGACGGCGATTTTATTGCGTATCACGGCTCGACCGTCGATAGTCTCTTGCAGTTTGCCTATGGCGGAATCAATAAAGGTGGCGGGTATTTTCTGATCGGTGGGGAACCGGACTGGGTGAAGACGGAGTACTACGAGTTCCAGGCGAAGGTGGCGGGGGAGGATGTGGCTGAGTGGAAGGCGATGACGCTGACCGATAAGCGCTACATGGTGCGCGCGGCGCTGGAGGATGCACTGAAGCTGAAGGTGCATGAGGACACGGAAGAGCATCCGGTGTACAACCTGGTGGTGGCGAAGGGAGGGCCGAAGTTGATGGATTACGAGCCGGGCGATACGGTAACGCCATCGTATCCCGGAGCCCAGGCGATGACGGGCAAGGTGCTGAGATGGTTCGATCCGTTCAACCTGGTGTGCCAGGACACCACGATGGCGGAGCTGGTGAATTCGCTGAGTGGCCCGGACCGTGCGGGACGAGTGGTGATCGACAAGACGGGTCTGACTGGCGCGTACGACTTCACGGTGCCGATTCCGTATCGTCCGCTGCCGGAGCAGTTTCGGCAGATCGCGGAAGATTCCGGCGTGCCAACGATGTTTGAAGGGCTGAAGCAACTCGGGCTGCAACTGGTGCAGGCAAAAGGGCCGATCGCAGGGATTGTAGTGGACCACATTGAGCGGCCCCCGGAGAACTGAGCAAAGGCAGAAGCAGATTCCCTGCGGGAATGACAAACAAAAGGCAAAGGCGCAATACGGAGATTCTGAGCTACGCTCAGGATGACGAGCAAAAACGGGAATGACAAACAACGGAGGATGCGGGCGAAGAGAATGAAGTCGAAAGGGAAATCGGATTGAATGGATGCAAACGAACCTGGATTTCACAACGTCTCACAGCTAAATTATTTCTTCCAGCGTGAATTTTTCAGCGCGAGTTTTCTTTCACGGTGCATTATCCGTGGAACCGGATGGGCTGTCTTTGCGTAGATTCGGACAGCGATCTCAAAAAAAAAGGAATGGTGCGACGAATGACCGAGCGCAAGTTGCGCAGGCCCGGAAAGGGTGGATGGCTGCTGTTCTGCGCGATTGCGTGGATGAGTGGATTGAGCCTGGCGATGGCATCGGAGTATCACGGACAGGTGACCTTCGGCGGGCTGCCGCTTCCTGGCTCGACGGTGACGGTGACGGCCACGCAGGGAGACAAGACGGCGGTGGCGATCACGGATTCGCAGGGCTTCTACTCCTTTGCCGACCTGGCCGATGGGAAGTGGACGATTGCGATCGAGATGACGGGGTTTGCGCCGGTGAAGCAGGAGGTGACGGTGGCGCCCAATGCGGCGGCCGGCGCGTTCGAGATGAAGCTGCTGACGCTGGAGCAGATGCGGGCAGCGGCCAAGCCGGTGAAGGAGGAGGCGGCTCCGGCGGCGAGCGCGAGCATCGCGGCGCCGTCAACCCAGGTCTCAGAATCGAGACGTGCCACCCCAGCGAGCAACGACCGCTCGCCGGGGACCCCGCCTGGGGCACCCGCGGGCACGGGCGCGGCGGCTGCGAACACGGCTGCGGCTGCGGCGGCGAAGAAGAAGGGAGCGGCGGCAAAGACCGAGGAGGCCGGTGCGGCGGCCCCGGCGGCTGCGGCGGCCCCGATGCCGGCGCCCGAGCAGGATGCAACGGCGCAGCAGGCCAACGATGGGTTGCTCATCAATGGCAGCGTGAACAACGCGGCCACGTCGCAGTACTCCATGTCGCAGGCCTTCGGCAACACCCGCAGCGGTGGAAGGTCGCTGTACAACTATGGGCTGAGCCTGGTTCTGAACAACTCGGCGCTGGACGCCAAGCCATACTCCCTGACTGGGCTGGACACGCCGAGACCGTCGTTCAATAACTTCACTGCGGGAGCGAGCTTTGGCGGGCCACTGAATATTAAACACCTGATGCCGCGCGGGCCCTACCTCAACATCTTGTACAACCGGACGCAGAACAGCACGATTACAGCGCAGCAAGCGCTGGTGCCGACTTTGGCGCAGCGGACGGGGAATTTTTCCGGCTTGCAGCTCTTCAATCCAGCCACGGGAACTCAATATACGGGCAATGTGCCGATCAGCGCGCAGGCACAGGCGCTGCTGAACCTCTATCCGCTGCCATCGCCCAGCCTGGCAGGAAATGCGCAGTACAACTACCAGGTTCCGCTGAACAGCGACAGCCATCAGGATGTGGTCCAGGCCATGATGAGCAAGATGATCGGGAACAAGAACTACTTGTATGGAGGGTTCACGTTCCAGAGCTCGCGGTCGAGCAACACAAACCTGTTCGGCTTTCAGGATTCGACCGGCGTGCTGAATCTCAGCGTGAATGCCACTTGGTACCATCGCTTCACGCAGCGGATGTGGATGGTTGCGACCTATTCGTTCAGCCGGTCGCGGACCCAGGTGACTCCCTACTTTGCGAACCGGGAGAATGTGGAGGGCGATGCCCAGATTGCGAATGGTGCGAACAGCACGCCGACGAACTGGGGGCCTCCGGGTCTGGGCTTTTCCAGCGGCATTGCGGGCCTGTCCGATGCGACGAGCTCCTATAACCGCCCGGAGACAAACTCGCTGAGTTACAACGTGGAGTGGTACCACCGGAGCCACGACATCAAGTTCGGCGGGGACTTTCGCAGGCAGGAGTCCAACATTCGGTCGCAGGCGAACCCGGAGGGATCGCTTTACTTTACCGGCACGGCGACGCAGGGGACGGTCAACGGGGTTGCCACGGGCGGATCGGACTTCGCGGACTTTCTGCTGGGGATTCCCGACACGAGCCAGATTGCGTACGGCAACGCGGACAAGTACCTTCGCCAATCGGTCTACGATCTGTATGCGCGCGACGACTTCCGCGTGAACTCGGAGTTCAGCGTGAACTGGGGGATTCGCTGGGAGTATGGAGCGCCGGTTACGGAGTTGAAGGGACGGCTGGTGAACCTGGACGTTGGGCCGGGATTTACCGCGGAGCAGGCGGTGCTTGGCAGCAGTCCGGTTGGTCCGCTGACCGGACAGAGCTATCCAACGTCGCTGGTCCGGCCGGACAAGATCGGAGTTGCGCCGAATATAGGGATTGCGTGGCGGCCGATCTCGGGGTCGTCGTTGCTGATCCGGTCCGGCTATCAGATCAACCACGACACATCGGTGTATCAGGCGACGGCGATGATGATGGCGCAGCAGGCGCCGCTGTCGACGAGTTTGAACGTCTCCAACAGCGCAGCCTGCCGGTTCACGATGGCGAACCCGTTTGCCGTTCTTCCCTGTTCCACCACCACTCAGGACACGTTTGCCGTGGACCCGAACCTGCGCGTGGGCTATGTGCAGATCTGGAACCTGTCGGTGCAGCGCGACCTGCCGGGCTCGCTGCAGATGGTGGCGAGCTATCTGGGCAACAAGGGGACGCGGGGCGTGCAGGAGTTCCTGCCGAACACCGCTCCGGCCGGGGGAACGGACCCGTACGCCGCGTATCCTTCGGGCTATCTGTATCGCACGTCCAATGGAAACTCGACGCGCGAGGCGGGGAGCATCGAGTTGCGGCGGCGGTTGCGCAGCGGGCTGCAGGCGGGTGCGACGTACGTCTTTTCAAAGTCGCTGGATGATGTTTATTCGCTGGGGGGGCAGGGAAACGTCAGCGGAGGGGGCGGCGTGGCGCAGAACTGGAAAGACCTGAGCGGACAGCGGGGGTTGTCGACCAGCGACCAGCGCCATGTGCTGAGCGCGAATGCGCAGTACACGACGGGCATGGGGCTGGGCGGAAAGACTCTGATGAGCGGATGGAAGGGGCTGGCCTACAAAGAGTGGACGGTGAGCACGACGATCAAATACGCGAGTGGCCTGCCGGAGACGCCGATCGTTAGCGGCGCAATGGTGACGGGGGCGGCGAATCTTGGGACCATTCGCGCAAACTATGTGGGCGGGCCGGTCCATCTGAACTCTCCGGGAGTGTTTTTGAATTCCGCAGCGTTTGCGGCACCGGCGGCGGGCCAGTGGGGGACTGCGCGAAGAGACTCGATCACCGGGCCAAACCAGTTCAGCCTGAATGCGACGATGCAGCGGACGTTCCGGCTGAGCAAGCGGTTAAATTTATCCGCCCAGCTCGATGCCACGAATGTACTCAACCA
>Ga0074045_10003093_pt1 | contig 15092 bp, 12 predicted proteins | sample BogForMeECP23OM2_FD_94442 | JGI IMG/M metagenome (GOLD analysis project Ga0074045, IMG submission 94442) | Bog forest soil microbial communities from Calvert Island, British Columbia, Canada - Bog Forest MetaG ECP23OM2 | ecosystem: Environmental > Terrestrial > Soil > Wetlands ...
CCCATCAGCAAAGCCACGGCGTCCGCGGGCGCCATCGGGATTCGCACGTACCTGTCGAGCGTGTCGGCGGTCGCATTGCCGCGCATGAAGCGATTGCGGCCCGGCTCGAAGATTGCGAGCTGCGAGCCCTGTGCCGCGAGCAGCAATGCCACGCCGAACGGCGACATCGCCTCGACGCGCAAATTGGCGGGCCGCTTGACGACGATTTCCTCTTTGGCCTTCACGTGCTGATCGCCGGCAGTGTATTCCATGACGGCCGGGGTCTGCATCGAGTCGAGCCTTTTGTCACGCTCGGCCAGCGCCGCGATCAATTTCTGGACTTGAAATTTGCCGGCGTCGAAGCCCGCTAACGGCTCGGGCTGGCCAACGGGGGGAGGACGAGCGATGAGGCAGGCGGAAGTTTCGAGCGTCGCCAGCAGCAGCATCGATGCAACCGCCGCGAGCGAAACTGTTTTTCGGCGCGGAGCGCGTTCAGTGGCCCGCGCTGGCGGCATTCTGCAGGACCTGAATTTTATCCTTGAGCCGGGCGACCTGGTCGGTTTCCTGCGCCTTCTTCAGCGCGTCGGAGTACTCGTGGCCCGCTTCCTTGACTTTGCCCAGCTTGCGATACGCGTCGCCAAGATGCTCGGTGATAGTGGGGTCGTTGCCGGTCAGGTTGACCGCGCGCTCCAACTCCTCGGCGGCGCGCTTGTAGTCGCCTTTCTGATAGTAAACCCATCCGAGGCTATCGACGTAAAAGCCGTCTTCGGGCTCGATATCGAGCGCGCGCTTGATTAGCTTTTCGGCCTCGGCCAGGTTGGCGCCCTTTTCGGCGTAACTGTAGCCGAGGTAGTTCAGCGCCTGCGCGTTGGCGGGATTGAGCTCGATCGCCTTCTTCATCTCGGCCATGGCTTCATCGCGCTGTTTGTTCTGATCGAGCGCCGCGCCGAGCGTGAAGTGGAACTTGTCATTCCTGGGATTGGCCTCGACCATCTTGCGCGCGAGGTCGATCGCGGCGGGATAATCCTTCTTTTCCTGATAGACGCCGACCATGAAGCCGGTGATTTCGGGGTCGTTGGGCTTCCTGGCGAGCGCGTCCTTCAGCGCGCCCAGCGCGTCGTCGTACTTGTTCTGCTTGTCGTACAGGTAAGCGAGCTGGAGGCGCGACTCGACGTAATGATCGTTGTCGGCGGGGATTTTGTTGAACTCGGCGATCGCCTTGTCGCTCTCGGAAAGTTCCGTGTACACCGTGCCGAGGAAATAGTGGACGCGGTAGTTGTTGGGCTCGGCGCCGAGCACGAGGTTGAACTCGGTCGCGGCGTCGTCAAAATTGCCCTGCTCGACGTAGAGCAGGCCGATCTTGGTGCGGGTGTCGGCGGGATTGGTTTCGACCTGCTCGGCGCGTTTGAGCTCCTCCAAAGCCTGGTCGTATTTTTTCTGACCGACCAGGATTTCCGCCTTGCGCTTTCGGACCAGCTCGTTGTTCGGATTGATTTGCGTGATTTTGTTGTAATAGACCAGCGCGTCCTGCGGCCGCTCCTGGCGCTCGCGCAGCAGCGCAAAATCAAGCAGCACCAGCTCCGAGTGCTGATTGAGATCGAGCGCCTTTTGAAAATATTTTTCGGCGGCCGGGTAGTTCTTCGACGCCACCATCACCTTGCCGGCGTAGTAGTAGCCAAGGAATGACTCGGGATCGAGCGTGATCAGCCGCTCAAAGGTCTTCTCGGCTTCGCCGAAATCGCCCCGCTTGGCGTAGAGGGTGCCGAGATACAGATAGGCTTCCTGATTTTTCGGATTGAGGCGCAATACCTCGCGGTAGTCCTTTTCCGCGGTCGCGTCGTCGCCGAGCGCCGAGCTGATGCCCGCGCCGAGCAGACGGGCGTCGGCAGAATCGGGATTGATCGCGAGCGCCTGGTTTACCTGATCGAGCGCCTCCTTCAGGCGCCCGTCGCGGACGTAGAGCGTGGCCAGGCGAACCTTCAGGGCGGCGTTGGTGGGATCGTACTGGACCGACTCGGCGTAATCCTTGAGCGCTTCTTCGCGGTCGCCTTCATTCATCGCGACCTCGGCCTTCAGGAACGCGCTCATCGCGCGCGCATCGGCGGGGACCTCGACCGCCGGCGCGCCGCCGAAGGGATTATCCCCACCCACGCTGACGGTGCGAACCGGCTCGGGCTTCGTGCTTGCGATTTGGGCGCAGCCGAGAAACGCAATCGACGCGGCACCGAGTGCGATGGTCGCGCGTGTAGTGAAAAATATCATGATCGAAACAGATTTCCGGGAGAGCTTCTCAATTGGGGCTCGCACCACGCTGTATGGATCGTCAACGCGAGGTGTCCCGCGCCTTCACCACCGGCCGCGGACCTTTGCGCATCCTTTACATTATAAGAATTCCGCCACCGGATGCGACTGTGCAAGCCTCGGTTGATTTCCTGCCTGCTTGCCACCGCGCATCGCCTCGGATAGGGAGGGGACCGGAGCCGCCCCGCAATTGCCGCACGTGCCGACGGAAAACACGCGTTCCCGAGCGCCTTCGAGCGCCGCCCCGCTGGCGCATCGTTCGCCCCGCAAGCTCGGTCTCATCCCGCTGGTATGCGTGATGTACCTGGTCGTGAGCGGCGGCGCGTACGGCCTCGAGGATGCGGTCCGGATGGCGGGGCCGCGGCTGACGCTGATGCTGTGTCTCATCGTGCCGCTGAGCTTGAGTCTGCCGACGGCGCTGATGGCGGCGGAGTTGACGGCCTTGATGCCAGTCGAGGGCGGCTTCTACTTCTGGGTCAAGGAAGCGCTCGGACCGTTGGCGGGCTTCGCCGAGGCATATCTGACAATTCTGTACACCGCGGTGGACATGGCGATTTATCCCGTGCTTTTCGCCGGCTATCTTTCGTTCATCCTTCCGCTCGGCCCGACGGCGCAAATTGCGATCGGCGTCGCGCTGGTATGGCTGGCGGGTGGACTTAATTTTCTCGGCATCAGGCCGGTTGGGATGGCGTCGATCGTGCTCGCCGCAATCCTCGTGTCGCCGTTCGCGGCGCTGGTGATCGTTGGCCTCCCGCGGCTGATCCATTTCACGATGCCGACGCAGCCGCTGTTCGGCGCAGACCCGTGGGGTGCGATGGCGGCGGGACTGACGGTGGTCATCTGGAATTTCAGCGGATGGGAAAACCTGAGCGTCGTGTCCGCGGAGATCGAAAATCCGCGGCGTAACTACTTGCGCGCCATCCTGATCGCGCTGCCGATAATGGTCGCCGGCTACGTGCTTCCGCTCGCGGTGTCCGTCTCAGGCGCCGTCACCGCCGCGGACTGGGGCACCGGCTCGTTCTCGCACGTGGGCTACGCCATCGGCGGACCGGCTCTGGGCGGCGCGCTGGCGCTCGGCGGCGCGGTGATGTCGTTCGCGGTGTTCGAGGCTGCGATGCTGTGGGTGTCGCGGATGCCATTCGTGCTCGCTCGCGAGCGCTACCTGTCGCCGCCGCTGGCCGAGCTCTGGTCCACGACCGCGACGCCGGGCAAGTCGATTCTGCTGTGCTGCATCGTCTTCACGCTGCTCGTGCCGGTCGGATTCGTCGCGCTGGTCGTGCTCGACGTGTTCTTTTACATGGCGGCGCTTGCGCTGGAGCTGCTCGCCCTGATCCGGCTGCGGAAACGGATGCCGGATCGCACCGGGATGTTCACGATTGGCGGCGGACGCGTCGGTCTCGCGCTGGTCGGATCGCTTCCGATGCTGACCTGGGCCGCGACTTTCGGGTTGGCCGTCTCGGCCGGCGTGGGCAAAGTCGATTTCATCCTGGCGATCGTGCTCGGCGTATGCGTTTGGCCTGCGTACGCGATTTGCCGGCGGCGCTACGGCGGCCCGCCCGCGATCGATCCTCCGCCCACCAGCATTACTGCGTAGCGGGCTGGTTCCGCACCGTCAGCCGATACAAAGCAACTGACTTGTTCTGAGAGATTGGCTCGACGGTGAATTTTTCCTGCAACTGATCGAGCTCGGTCTTGAGCACGCTGGCGTAATCATCCGACTCGGGTGCGGCGAGCAAAAGATAGACCGGCGCCTTCGCGCCAATCGCCGATGCGAGCGAATCCGCTTCGGCGGAAATTTGAGAACCGTCGAACACGACCGGCGGCACCGCACCGTTCCATCCCGACGCGCGTTTTTCGTACAGGCGATGCAGATGGTAGTCGGTGAATTTTTCACCGGGGTCGAGCGAGTTGAGGCCGATAAAGTGGCGACTCTCGGCTGGCATGGCGAGTTCGAGAAACTGCAGCGAAATGTTGCTGACCACGGTCGCATCGTCAGGTAGCGTGGAATCTACAGAGTCCAGGGTTGTAACCATCGCGGAAGACGCGGGCCGCGCGTTCAATCTCGCTACCACTTCCGAAGCCAGCGACACGATCAGCAGCAGGTCGAGCACGATCACGCTCGCCGCGCCTGCGAACTGACCGGCGCTTCGGTTTCGGTTGCGCAGCACGTCGCGCATCCATCGATTCGCCACCGCCGCTCCCGCGCCTGCTGCGATAAACAGTACGAACGCCGCCGGCAAGATGAAGGCCACGTCGGTGAACACGTAGAAACAGTAGAGCCCGGTCAGTGCGGCGAGGTATCCGAGCCCGAACCACATCAGGCGGCGCGCAGTGGTTCTTCCGGGCGCGCGAAGGATCGCGATGAACCCGGCAATCGCGAACACCGCCGCCGCGAACGGGTAGAGGAAGTATCGCGCGTCGCCAGGATCGCCCAGCATCCCGTCGAGCCCGAGGATCGTCGTGGCGTACACGAGCACGTTGCCGTGCGGATTTCGCGGCATCGTGGGACCGAACAGGTACGCGGCACTGAACGTCCTGCCGCCCGCGCCATAAACTTCGGGCACCCACCACGCGTAGCCGCTCGCGAATGCGCTCCCGAGATTGATCGCGTTCTGGTGCAACTGCCACGCGAGGGGAATCGCGAACCCGAACGCCAGCGCGAATCCGGCTGCGAGCAAACTGCTCAAATTCCGATGCTTCAGCGGCACCATCACGATGCACAACGCGAGGCCGGCAAGGATGACCGCGTTGGTCGGGCGCATGATCGTCGAGAATCCGGCGAGGAAACCGAATATCAGCCATGCCGACATTCGCATCCAGCTCGGCGATTGGGGCGCGTCGTCCGACGCTGCGGTCACCAGCGCCATCACGGCGTAAAGCGTCACGCACAACGTGGGCACATCGCTCATCACGAGCGACGAATAGGTGATGAAGACGGGAGAGAGCGCGAGCGTCAGCGCCGCAATCGCCGCGGCCACGCGCCCGAACGGCCGGCGCGCCATCCAGAAGAGGGCGAAGACCGAGATCATCCCGAGAGGCATCGCGAGGAGCGATGGCGAAACTCTCAAGATAGAGCCGCGGGAGAGAAGCCCTTCCAGGATCAGCGGGTAGCCGCCGGTATAGCGAGACGGGTAAGTATATCCACCGAAATGCAGCACCGCACCGCGACCAGCCTTAAGGTTCACCGCCGACGCGGCGTACTCGAGTCCGTCCGGCCACGGCATCAGTTCGAGGCCGCGCCGCCAGCCCGCGGATTTGACCATCACAATAACGAGCAGTTCGACCGCGAGAAGGAATCCCCATTCGAGGCCGCTTGGCGTTTCGGGAACGCCCGAAGCGGATGCAACAGGCGGTTTCGATGACTTCGCGCGGCTCATCGCAGCGCATCTCCGCGAGCGCCGACAACGCCGGCGCCGCGCGCATCGGCGCATGGCTTGTCGTTGTCGTCGTGCTGCTCATCCCGCGCGTCGTGCGGATGCTTTACCCGGAATTGTGGGTCGAGGACGATTTCTACCTCGAGAGCGCGTGGCTCGTAAGCGTCGGGATGCGCCCGTACCTGGATTTCGTTCAACCGCATATGCCGCTGCTCGAATGGATTGCGGGATGCTATCTCAAGTTGTTCGGCACAAGCCATCTGTCGATCGAGATCCTGAACGAGGCGGCGATTTTCGCGGCCAGCCTCCTGACTTACTCGCTCGCTCGCAAGGTCGCCGGTCGCCCCACCGCCATCGCCGCTTCGATTCTATACGCATACAGCTCGCTCGTCTTTCGCTACCACGTTTACGAGCGCGAAAGCTTCATCGCACCGCTGATCCTTCTCGGGGCGATCGTCGCGCTCGACGATACGACGCCGGCGATGGGCCTGGCCGCGATTCTGGCGGCCCTGTTTTTCGCCGCATGCGCGATCAAGTTGACGGCGGTGATTCCGTTTGCCGTGATGCTGGCATTTATCGCCGTCGCGTACCGCCGAATCGCGGGCGCCGTCGTCTCGGGCGCCGTCTTCGCGCTCGCGCTCGCCGCGTTCAGCGCCCTCCTCTACCGGCTCTACGGCGACGAGTTCATCTTCCAGACGTTCGTGTTTCATTTTCTGAAGGGGCGCGACACCGCCGGCAGCCTCGCGACTTACCCGCGGATGATCCTCGACGTGCTCGCGCCGCTGTTCGTGCTCGGATGCTGGCGAGTCTTCACCGATCGCGCCTTCGGCCGTGGCGTGATTCTGGTGCTGGCGATCGTCGCCGCCGAGTACGGCTTTTACGGCGTGCTGAGCCCAACCGCGTGGGGCCACAACTATCTCGAGGCGATTCCGTTCATCGCGATAGTCGCAGGAATCGGCGCGACGGCTCTCATACAAGCGAGCCAGACGGCGCCGCATCAATGGAGGCTGCTTGCGGGCGGTGCGGCGCTGATCGCGATATTTCTGATCTGGATCACGCCGATTGTGAATGCGAGCTGGCTGCATGGCGCCGTCTATGGCTTCGGCTTCGTGCCCCGCGCGGAAATCTCGCAGCTTGCCGACGCGTTGCGCGCCGCCAGCAAACCCGGCGAAGACGTGATCGCGCCGTCGTTCGTATGCTTCGAGGCCGGACGCCGCGAATTGATCCGCTATCCTGAAACCTACGGCGTGTATCGCGAAGCGAAAGCCGAGTACGATCGCGACGGCTTCTTCGCCGCGCGCCGCCGCCTTGGCGCGGCCGATTTTTTCGAGCTCATCTCGGATACCCGACACTTCTGGACCGAACAGATGCGCGACGCGATTGCGGGTGGAAAAGTCTCGGCCGTCATCAGCGATTCACCGATTCAGTTGGTCCCGCTGGTGTTGGTTCCCGAAGACTTTCTGTGGAGCAACGGCTTCCGCCTGGTCCTGACGACGGACCATTTCAGGCTCTGGTCGCGAACGCCAGCGGCAGGGGTGACCCCTGAACCCAATGTTAAGAAGGAAGGGGTGACCCCTGCACCTTAGTATTAGGACAAGATGCGGGCTTCGCCCTGTTAGAAAGGTTTGAGGGAAGAAGATGTGGGCGGAGTTTACCCTGGGTACTCGAAGGGCCCGGTTAGGACTTTTTTCGTGTCATCCTAAGCGCGTGGCGAGCCGGCGAGGGCGCAGATCTCGCCCTCGCCGCTCAGCTTCCCGCGCCGGTCAGGCTCGCGTTATGCGGGCCCGCCGGGCCGGCGATCAGAACGTCGTACAGGTGCAGGCGCCGCCGAGGTCGCGGCAGAGCTGCAAAGCTCCGGTGGTGGAAGACGGCGGACAAGACCCTCCGCACATAGGCGCTACTGTAGGCGGCGCTGTATTCCCGCACGGCGCGGGGGTCTTGGCGCAGGCGCAGCTGGCGGGTATCACGCCGGTAGAAGTCCTTTTCGGCGGCGTAAATTTGCAGGCTTCATCCGCAGGGCACGCTCCGCCGCAAAACGCTGCCGTCTGTACCGCTCCTGGAACAAAGCCGCACGGCGGCGCCGGCAGCTTTGCCGCCGGTGCGCAGATGAGATCCGCATTACCCAGCGGGATCGTCCGCGCCGCAAACTGGTCCTCGACGCCCACCCTCCTTGGCGCGTTGTTGGTAGTACAGGTGATGGAGTAGCAGAGTTCGTCGTCCGTCAGGGGCGTCGTAGCTTTGAACCCCGTGCCGGCGGGTGGCGGGACGGGACCGACGATAGTCTTGCACACCGGCACGCAGAATTGGATTGCATGTCCCTTCACCTGACAGTTCGGCTCAACCCCGAACTGCGGTGAATCGAGCGAGAGCAGGTCGGTATTGATAAACGGATCATTCCCAACTCTGTAACATTTGAGGTGATCCGGTTGGGTGACGGTTCCGTTGGCTGACACACATCCTACTTGCGCCGCCGCGTCCGTTGCGGTGAGGGTCATGACGACCAACACCGCGCATGCAATCGTGCTCAGGGTCACGATCGCACCGATTCGAGTTTTTCCGTTGGACTGTTTCATTGGCCATCTCCTTTTATTTCCGAGCAGGGCACAAATCACAGCAAAGAGGACCCACGGCTAACAGAAAAGCATCCATAAGACAATCTTTGCGACAGCAGCTGTAGAACTAATAGCAAAGAAAAAACGAAAATTGGCTCTTTCGGCAGGGGTGAACCGTGCACCCGGCGCTAAGATAACGAGGACGCGCGCACGAAATCGTCAGGGCATAAGACCGCTGCACGCGGCTTCGACGAGCCGCTGAAAAGGAAAGTCCGGAACCAGACCGCACTGCTTTCGCGTCTTTCCTATCACTGGGTCGAGGGGTCACCCCCTCGCGCCCGTCAGGTCCGATGCGGCGGGCGGCGGTTGGGATTAACCTGCGAAGGTGGAAAGGTAGCTGGCTACCATCAGGGCTCCGACCGTGAATACCGCTCCCAAGACAACGAATGCAGCCATACTCTTCATGGTGCTGTTCATCGCCGACTCCCCTTGCGGAAAGCCGCTGACAGGCCGGTCTCTCCGCGATTTCGGACATCACTGGTAGGCCAGCTAACGCGATGTCGACAAGTTGTCAAGATGGAGTGATGGCAGGGCGCGTATTTGCGTAAAGATACGCGAATTTGCTTGTAGGATGGCGAGCATCGCGAAACCATAGGGCGGGCTAGACACCGCGATTGCAAGAGGTCTGACGTTCGTGAGAAGGAGAAACCGGGGTTATGAGAATGAAGCGCGCTCGGGTAGGAGCATTCACAGCGGGTGTTCTCGCGCTGCTGATGTCCGCGTTGTACGCGCCGGCAGCGAAAGCGGATTCCACGACCGCCGCGAGCAATGAGATTCGCGACGAGCTGGAGAAGTGGACGCGAGACTTCAATAGCGGCGATGCGTCGGAGGTTTGCTCGCTGTTTGCGCCGGATTTGATTTCAAATTTTCGGGGGGAGCCCGAAGACACCTATAATTCCCTGTGCGCCAATTTGCAGATGGCGTTGGGGGACTCGGCGAAGGCATATCACTACGACCTGGAAATCAGAGAAATCATCGTGTCGGGCGATCTCGCGGTCGTAAGGCTCGTTTGGACTCTGAAGCTGCGCCCGAAAAACGGAGCCGAGGAGACAAAACGGGAACCTGGCTTGGATATATTCCGGCGCCAACCGGATGGAAGCTGGAAGATAGCGCGTTACATGGCCTACGAGGCACCGTACCCCTAGCCGGCAGTTGAAGTGATTCAGCGCTAGCGGGCGGCGGCGGGCGGCTGACCGGGTGCCTGGTGGTGCTGCCAGACGCCAGGTGGCTGGCCGGCGACGTAGCTTTCGAGCGACGCCAGGGCAGGCCTGATGCCTTCGCGAAACATCTGCGGATAGCCGAAATCATCTCCATAGTTGTAGTAGATTCCCTCGGTCATCGCGTAGTCCTGATCGATGGCCGCTGTCCACAACACCTGCGAGCTGGCGGGGTCAACCAATTCCAGCTTCAGCTTGAGAGTGTCCTGTGCAGAGCCGAACGGCAGGCCGAAGAGATACAACAGAGAGCCATACGGGCCGAGCAGATAGCTATAGCGCGTGCCGTCCCAATCGGTGCTGACGATCGTTCCTCGGAGCAGCAATTGCGCGCCGGGATCGGTGGCGCGGTCGGTCACGAATACGTCGCGGAACAAGCCGATTTGGCGAAGCTCGACGGCGGTTGCCTGCGCAAGGTCATCGCCGGGACGGAAATTGTATGAAGCCGCAGTCAAAAAGCCGTTGGCGCTCTCGAGGCGATGGTAATCGGCGGTGCAATACGGGACGGCCGGGATTATGCACAGCCAGAAATATGTGGAGTTATCGGTGGCGCGCTGATCCTGAAATTGCAGGACACCGACACTGACGGGCACCCGGGTTGGCGCTACCTGAGCGGGCCCTGGTTGGTACTGCCATCCTGCCTTGGTAACGCATCCCGACAGCGCCATTGCGAATGCGATTGCGAAAAGAAACCGTGCATTGCGACTTCGGCAATACATCAACCTCTCCTTTCAGGCCGGCTCGCGCAACAAGCAGGGCATACCTACTAGCCGGTAGCCATCGTGAGGTCAATTGTCATCTCGCATGTCGCGGTAGCTCGGCTGCCTGGTAGTGCTGCCAGAGGCCAGAATTTTTGCCTCTCCTTAGCGACAGGGAGAGGCTGCGTTATGTAACGCCGTCGTGTTTATGGCGTATGTTGAAAAGGGGCGCAATCGACGAAGACCCAGGAGGAGAGTCTGTATGCTTCAATTACGAGTGAAATGGCGGGCAGCATTGCTCGCCGCGCCAGTGGCGCTTTGCCTGGCATCGGGACTGGCGCGCGCGCAAACGTTCGACGCGCCGCTGATTAAATGCAAATCGGTTGCGACGCCGGCCGTGCTTACGACCTGCGCGGCGACCCAGGATCCGCTCCAGCGGGGAGGCGCCACGATCAGCAATCAAGGCGACGTGACGGTGATCGTCGTTGGGGCGGCGACCAACACTACGTACGCCGTCAGTTTCGTCTCGAACGACGGCACTCAGTCCGCTTCGATCGATAATCTAAGGACCGATGCCAATGGAGACGGCTTTCTTCGTAAGGATGCATTTTTCAAATTAGGAACCGTCGGCGCCGGCAACGTGGTTCTGAAAAGCGGCGGGAGCGAGGAGTTCGTCACCGGGATATCGATCTCGAGCGACGGTCTCGAATCGGGTCGTGACTTCCAGCCGGGGCTGGTGCGTTGCACCGATGTGACAGTGCCAGGAGCTCTTTCAAGCTGCGGAAGCGACCCGCTGACCAGCGGCCATGTCGATGTTGAAAACGACGACGGCGCTCTGTTGATCCGTGTGAACGGTGCGCGCCCCAGTTCGAGCTACACCGCGATCCTGCGTTCGCCGGGCGCCGCGCCAACTGCAACTGCGCTCGGAACACTTGGGCCGACCGACAAAAAGGGGTCGGGCAAGCTGATCGTGGACCCTGCATTCGCGGCGAATACGATCGGTTCGGGCGAAGTCGTGCTCCAGAGCGGCAGCACCAATGAGTTCGTGTCCGGATTCAAGGTGGATCAGAAGTTCGTGGCTCCCAAAGTTTCGGAGTCGAGCCTGGAGCCGTGCGGAAGCGTAACGGATCCGATCCTTGGGAACTGCGGGAGCGATCCGCTGGATCAGGGCTCTTACAAGGTGGAGGCAGGCGGCCAGGTCAGCGTGACATTGGCGGGCGCGAATCCGAGCACGAACTACGAATTGTTCTTCCGGCCGCTCGACAACTCGGGTGACACGGATACGGGTATAGCGATAGCGACCGACCAGCTGGGCAACGCCGTGGTGCATCCGAAGAACTACTTCACTGCGAACACGGTCGCCTCGGGCACGTTCGTCGTGAAGCATAAGACGGATACCCTCGACCAATTCGTGGCTGGGTACGAAATCCACTAAACCTGGAAATCGCGCAAATCTGACAGCGGGCGGCTCGATCATTCGAGCCGCCCGCCTGGTTTTCGGGCTAGGGGGCGGTGCGGTCGAGGGAGCGGTACTGAATGGCCTCGCTTAGATGGTGGGCGGCGATCGAAGCGGCGCCGTCGAGATCGGCGATGGTGCGCGAGACTTTGAGGATTCGCGTGTAGGCTCGCGCGCTCAGGCCGAGGCGGTTGATGGCAAGCTCGAGCAGACGCTCGCCGCCCGACTCGATTTGGCAATGGAGGCGGAGATCGCTTGCGCGCATCTGCGCGTTGCAGAAAAACGGCATCCCCTTGAAACGAATGAGCTGCGCCTCGCGCGCGCGATTGACGCGCTCGCGAATCGCGATCGACGGCTCACGCGCGACGCGATCGGTCAGGTCCTTGTACTTCACCGCGGGCACTTCGATATGGATGTCGATGCGATCGAGGAGCGGGCCGGAGATGCGCGAGCGATAGCGCTGAATCACGATTGGCGAGCAGGAGCATTCGTGCTGCGGATCGGTGTAGAAGCCGCACGGGCACGGGTTCATCGCGGCCACCAGCATCACGGAGGCGGGGAAAGTGAGCGTGCCCATCACCCGCGAGATGGTGATGCGCGCATCCTCGAGCGGCTGGCGCAGGACCTCGAGCACGTTCTTGCGGAACTCGGGCAATTCGTCGAGGAACAGGACGCCGTGATGGGCGAGGCTGACCTCGCCGGGGCGCGGAATCGAGCCGCCGCCGATGAGGCCGGCGTCGGAAATGGTGTGGTGGGGAGAGCGGAAGGGGCGCGTGGCGATGAGCGCGCGGCCGTCCATCAGGCCCATCACGGAGTGCACCTTGGTGGTTTCGATGGCCTCGTCGAAGGTCATCGCGGGCAGAATCGAGGGCAGGCGCTTGGCAAGCATCGTCTTGCCCGAGCCGGGCGGCCCAATCATCAGGACGTTATGCCCGCCGGCGGCGGCGACTTCCAGCGCGCGCTTGGCCTGCTCCTGGCCTTTGATCTCGCTGAAATCGACGTCGTAAACATTTGCCGCGCCGAACGCGGCGCTGAGATCGACGGGCGCAGATTGGAGCGGACGCAGGCCCTCGAAGAATTCGAAAGCCTCGCGCAGGCTCTCGACGCCGAGCACGGCGGTGCCCTCGCCGACGACGGATGCCTCGGACGCATTCTCGCGCGGGAGCATCACGCCCGCGAACCTGGCAGAGCGCGCGAGCAGCGCGGTCGGCAGCGCGCCCCTGATGCCTTTGATACGGCCGTCGAGGGGAGTTCGCCCAGCACGAGATAGGCGCGCAGGCGTGCGCGATCTTTCAGCACATTTTGCGCGGCGAGGATTCCAAGCGCCAGTGGAAGATCGAACGCCGAGCCTTCCTTGCGCGTGTCGGCGGGCGCGAGGTTGATGGTCATCTTGCGAGTGGGGAAATCGAAGCCGGAATTTTTGAGCGCGGACTTGACGCGATCGAGCGCCTCTTTGACCGCGCCCTCGGCCAGGCCGACCAGACGATGCGGCGGCATTCCGGCGCCGATGTCGATTTCGACTTCGACCGGGAACGCGTCAACGCCAACCAACGCACTCGATATTACGCTTGCGTGCAATAATTGCCCCGACCGGCTGTTTACTGTTAACAGCCAGTGTCGCTGACACTAGCGCAATAAGGGGCTGCGAGCGATGCGTGTTATTTGGGGGACATTGCTACCTGGGTAACACGGATTCGCGAGCGGTCAGGGCCAGACGGCGCCGGCGGCGACCAATTCATCGCGCTCTGAACGGCCGAGCCCGAGCAGCTCGCCCAGCACGTAGTCGAAATTCTCGCCGACTTCAGGCGCGATCGAGCGAACTTTTCCCGACCCGCCGGAAAGCTTGAACGGGATGCCCGTGACGTTAGTCGTCGCGCCCCTTGCAGCCGAGACGGCGGGCCAGAAGCCGCGCTCTTTCAGTTGAGGATCGCGCGCGCAGAGATCGATGCCGTTTTCGACGACGCCGGCGGCGATGCCGGCGCGTTGGAGGATCGCCATCGCGTCTTCGGCGCTGTGCTCCGCGGTCCATCGTGAAACGCCGGCGTCGAGCTCGGCGCTATTGTGCATGCGCAGGTAGAGCGTGCGGAACTTCGGGTCGCTCGCCCACGAGGGAGAACCAATCGCGGTGACGAATCGGCGCCACTCGGGGCCGGTGCGCACGGCGATCGCGACCCAGCGGTCATCGTCGCCGTCAAGCGGGCGGCATTTGTAAACGCCGTGCGGTGCGGCGGGATCCTCCTGCGAATTGTAGCCGGGCGCGGACTGCGTTCGGCCGTTGGCGGAGATGTCGAGGAGCGCGGGACCGATCACGCTGGCGACGGCCTCGAACTGCGAGAGATCGACGAACTGGCCGCGACCGGTGCGGTGGCGATTCCAAAGGGCGATGAGCGCCGCGAGTGCGCCGGTGTAACCACCGCAGGTGTCGGCGTACGAATAGCCGTAGCCGGCGGGCGTGCCGTCGGGTTCGGCCATCAGCATAGTGAAGCCGGTGAGGGCTTGCAGGGTCGGTCCGTAGCTGACATAGCTGGAGCGCGGGCCGGTATGGCCCAGGCCGGACATGCTGATGCAGATGATGTCGGGTTTGACGGCGGCGAGACTTTCATAGTCCATCCCCCAGCTGCGCATCACGCGGGCGGAAAAATTGTCCATCACGACGTCGCTTTTGGCGGCGAGGCGGCGGGCGAGTTCGACGCCGCGCGGGTGCTGCATATTGAGCGCGACCGAAAGTTTGCCGCGATTCAGGTCGCATTGGAGGCCGAGCTTGCGATTGCCGAGTTGCGGCGGCTCCTTGCGCTCGACCTTGACGACCTCCGCGCCGTGGTCGGCGAGGATGCGCGTCGCGACCGGGCCGGCGACGACCCAGGTGAAATCCAGGATGCGGACGCCGTCCAGCGGCATCGCCGGCATGATCAGATCACTCCCTCGGCGAAGAGCGCGGCGAGCGCTTGGGGAGCCACCCCGAGTTCGTCGCGCAAAATTTCGCCGGTGTGCTCTCCGATCAGCGGCGGGCGGCGCGACGCTCGCCACGGCGTGCCATTGAAAAGATACGGCGCGCCCGGATAGCGGAACTTGCGGCCGAGCTCGGGATGCTCGACCTCGACGAAGTAGCCGCGCTCGGCAAGCTGGTCGTCGTCGAACAGCGCCTCGGGCGGGCGGACGGTCGCGTAGGGCTGGCGCAGAAGCTGCGCGCGCTCGAGCAGCTCGTCGCGCGGATAGTCCTTGACCCAATCGTCGAGCACGTCGAAGAGATGCTCGGCCATGAGATAGCGATACATCACCTGCTGATAGTCGGGCGCGTCGAGATCGCCAGCCTTGCCATCGGACTTGACCCATTCGATGAGCGAGGTCCAGTCGCCGAGCGTGCAATGCATGATGTAACCGTCACGGCATTTGCCGACGCGAAAGAAACGGCTCCAATGCAGAGTGCCGCGGCGCGGCTCGGCCTCGTTGCGCTCGAA
>Ga0074045_10003094_pt1 | contig 15091 bp, 15 predicted proteins | sample BogForMeECP23OM2_FD_94442 | JGI IMG/M metagenome (GOLD analysis project Ga0074045, IMG submission 94442) | Bog forest soil microbial communities from Calvert Island, British Columbia, Canada - Bog Forest MetaG ECP23OM2 | ecosystem: Environmental > Terrestrial > Soil > Wetlands ...
GTTGAGACCTTCTGAGATTTGAGTCTAGAGAGAAGGAGGTAAAAGGAAATGGAACAAGGAACTGTGAAATGGTTTAATGACAGCAAAGGTTTTGGATTCATAACAAATGAAGACGGAAGTGAAGCATTTGTCCACCATTCATCCATCCAAGGTAGCGGCTTTAAGAGTCTTGCCGAGGGTGACAAGGTCAGCTTTGATACCGAAAAAGGCCCGAAAGGCCCTAAAGCGATCAATGTCGTCAAACTGTAATTAACTGGAGAGAGCTCCCTCCACTGGAGGGAGCTTTTTCATTTGGGAGGAACGTGAACAACAGCATAAACAGCAGGAGGAGGGCCTCAAGGACAGAAAGGCAGCAGCGGAAAGTTGATGCAGGCTCTGTTGCAACCCATTTCCCTGAGGTTACAAGTATCGTCATTAGAATGATGTATAATCAGAGGGGGATAGCAAAATCCTTACCTCGGATTGTTAATTTCTATCCCAACAGTTCTGCTTTATTTAGGGTGGATTGTTTGAACAGAGAATGTGTTGACGGCGGTTTTGACCTCAGTCAGGTTATCACTGGGATGATCAGAAACCACAGAGAGGTTGCAAAGGGAGATCTCAATTGTGAAGGCAACGATCCTTCCACCGACCACTCAAATATTGTCTACGAAGTTGCCATACAGTACACATCATCTTAATTGAGCACGAAATGTGTTGAGTACGGAGATGTTCAGGAATTAATACGTTTCTGAACTTTGAGATAGTCGTGAAGGCTCTCACCCTGCCTGCAACCATGGCAAAATATTCCTTACCGATAGACGGCAGACGTACAGTCCTGCTGCTGGATTAGCCGTAGGGGTTCGCACCTGATTCACACAAGTCCCGTGGGTCCTTGCTGTCAGTGACAACAGGTATCCGAGAGGACTGTAAGGCGGACTCATCGCAACCCCGTGGAGTCTTGTTTGAGCTGCTGGACAAGTGCGGAGCTTTTTGTAATTGTCTCAAGCCAGGCTGTCCGACCTTGTGATATTATTTTCATGAATCTGCATTTTATCAGTGCAGGACCTTTACTGGAACTTTCATTCCTGCCTGTTTCTATACCTTCGAACAATCCAGAGCCCCAAGCCGACAACTGACACCCCAACTATCACAAGAATCTGATAGTGCGTAACATTTTTAAGAACAGATTTAAATGCGTGTCCAAAAAGATAGCCGCCGCCTGAGACCACTACTGCCCAGATGACGGCACCAATTCCATTGAAAATTAGGAAACGAACTGCTTTAATCCTGTGATTCATGCCAAGTACAAAGGGCGTCATGATTCTAATACCGTAAACAAACCTGAAACCGAGCATAATTGCATCATGATACCGTTCAAGAAGCCTGTGAACCCTATCAACGCGCCTGTGCCATTTAAGGTGTTTTGAGAGCAGAAATTTGCCCTTATATCGGCCGATATAGAAATAAGCTTGATCTCCCGAAAAACTTCCTATGAAGGCAATCAACATAACAAAAGGCAGTTCTAAGTACCCCAATTGTGCGGTAAGTCCCCCGATCATTAGGATGGTTTCTCCCTCCAGGAACGTACCGATGAGCAGAGCCCAGTAACCATAGGTTCTGACGAAGTGTTCAAGTATTGTAGTTGATATCATATCCCCCTAAGTTTTTTCCCTCAGACAAAACGCGATACCAAATTTAAAGGTGGCACGTGATGCTTGCCATCACATGACGCATGGGCATTTTCGAAAAAGTTCAAGACCCTGCCTCTGTAAAAGAAGTTTAGCTCTTAACAAACAATTTTTGCTTCTTCTATTTTCTAATGTGCCTAAGTCTTGACAGCCTTCTAATCCTGTCGCTATATAAAATCTTAAAAAAAGCGACATGAGGGCAATGCCAATAATGCGGATAACTATTCATATGCCTGACGGGTGATATAAGCACCCCTCCCAAAAGTTTACAGAACGGTTCCAAACACTTTCAATAACTCCAGTAACATGGACTTGATAGAGGAAAGAGGTCAAGGCCAAGCAGGTAACAGCTAGAATCCTTTGGAAAGCTTGACATATAAAGGTGGAGACAGAAGCTAACCTAACTAGCTTCTGTCTCCACCTCAGGCATACGATTGCTAGACGGCCGGTACATTTGGAGGCGGACACATATTGGGAAGCGAATCTCATGACATGCTTTGATAATCTAGGCACTCAGTGGTTAATACATAATAGCCAGAGCAGACTGACAAAGTGAGTGAAAGTACTATACTGCTACAATTCCTTTACGGCAAATGTTAAGATACAAGATCTGCTTCGGGAAGTTGTTAATTTTTCTTCCTGTGCGCCTGTAGCTCAGTGGATTAGAGCATCGGCCTCCGGAGCCGAGGGTCGGAGGTTCGAATCCTCTCAGGCGCGCTTTTAATTCCAATAAGTTATGTTGTAGCATACCGCAGCTCATTTGTCTTTTCTAACGGCTTTCTAACGGACTCTAAAAGCTCAACCTGCCTTCTGTTAAAGTCAATATCATTGAATAGGTGCCCGTAAACATCCATCGTCATGTTTATACTTGCATGCCCTAATTGCGCCTGAATATATTTGATGTTCTGTCCGGCCTGAATCCGCATGCTTGCGTTGCTGTGCCTTAAACTGTGAAAGGATACCTGACGAAGACCCGCCTTCCTGAGTGCTGGATAGTAATAACGCTTCATCGCGTTATTGTGCATAGTGGCAAATCCCTCTGGTGAGGGGAATATAAGGTCTCGTACATTAATAGGACACGCAAGTTTCCACGCTTTAAGTTCCATCAAAAGCCTGTCAGTCATATCGACTTTTCTGATAGAGTTTTTTGTTTTCGGCCTCTGGAACTGATGGTTCCACAAAGACCGCCTTACATGGATTTGTTTGCTGTTCCAATCAATATCACCCCATTGCAGGCCCCAAAGCTCCCCAGCTCTCAGGCCCGTTAGAAAGGCCGTTAGAAAAGCAACCTTATAAGGGGGCTCTGATTTTTCGTAAAGCCTTTCAAATTCGTCAGGCGACAACACTTCAATTTCAACTTTCTCGACTTTGGGACGTTCAAGGTTATCAGTGGGGTTCTGTTTTATATATCCCCATCGAAAAGCATGCTTGAACATCAACTTCAAAACGGTTAGCTCATTCCTGACAGTCGCCGCCGTTACAGTTTTTACCCTGGCTGAAATGTGTGTTTGCAAATGTCCGGTAGTTATAGCGTTAATCTGCGTGTCTGAGAATGCAGGAAGTAAAAGCCTTTTGATTATATCTTTGAAGCCGTTTAAGGTCGAAGGCTTTATAGACACTTCCGCATAATCTCTTAACCATATTTCGGCAAATTTGTCAAAAGTTGCTTTTGGAAGTTCTTTATATGTTCCAGTGTCAATTTCAGGCAACTTCTCATTGAGTACCCTTTGAGCATCCTTCTTTGTCAGGCCACCTTTTATCCATTTGCGTTTACCATTGATTGCAAGGACGGCATAGTAAACTTTGCCTTTTTTCTGGATACTTCCCTTCATGGTGTCATTCTCCTTTCTTTTTCGTTTTCTTTTCCTTTAATGATCGTAGCTGCCGCGTTCGTTTATCTTGCTTGATTTCACCTCCTTCTTCGGCATTGAGAAACTTTCTAAGGTTATCTTCTGATATGTGCCATTCGGCGCTAAGCTTCACGCCTTTTAGCCTGCCCCTATTGAACCAATCTCTAATGGTTCGCTTATTCACGCCTAATGCCTCGTGAAGTTCGTCGACCGAATACAGTTTAATATCTGCTATTTGTTTGACCATCCGGCTGCTCCTTTATTAATTGCCTTTAAATGTATATTACCATATTATAACCTGCATGTAAAGTATTTTTTTATGTTAGTGACCTTCGGCTATGTAAGTTTGCCGTCAGCTTATTTGCCTTATATTTTCAGATAGTTGAAAGAGCATTCTAACGGCTTTCTAACCATTTAAGGATTGTTTTTTTTGAAAATCTTAACAGCTTTCCGGCCTTATAATAAGGAAAGTTCCCAAGACCATGCTGTGAATTGTTTACCCACTGGTAAATTTGAGCCTTGCTTGTTTTGAGGAAATTAGCTGTTTCGTCAATCGTCATTAAGGTGTCATCATGCTTACCGTTGCCCGACAGTATAGGCTTCAGCATCTCTGTGACCGCCGCTGCGATGGCCTGTATGTCTTCAGGTTCAAGAGTGCTCTTCAATCTTCACTCCCCCATTTTTAGATACGCCTCGCCAGAAGGCCTTATTTGCCATCAGACGTTCCCTTCTCGCCTTCAGATCCTTTATATAGCACTTCCTTGGGTTAATGAAGAGTATCCTCGTCGATTTGAACTTTAAATTTAATTGGCTTGCTATACTGGTCAAAAAAAAGGGCCGTTTCCTCGGCCAAAAATTCCATAACATCGGGGACTAAATCAAGGTTTCCGTCGCATTTTTCAATTAGTCGAGGGGCCAGGCTATTAAACCAATTAGTTATTCCGTCCTTTAATAGTTTCGCCCTGGCCGCCATTTGTTGATTAACGTCAGATCGTAAAACATACTGGCCCTCGAGGACCTTATTTTTAATTTCCAATTGCCGGGCCCTCTCTTTCGCGACGACCATTTCATAGTAGGATTTTTTTAAGCCAGGGAAGGCCTCATAAAGCTCCAGTGAGTGGTAGGAGGGTTCGGCTTTCTTACAATACATTTCAGCGTATGCGTCGAGGTCCTCCACAAGGATTGACCCGTCGGCCTGTTTCTTTATCTTCGCTCCGTCTTTCCAAAGGGAAGTCCTGTTGACCTTGTAACCCTTGCTCTTTAAATAATTTGTGGCAGCCCTATAACTTGTGAACTTATCCACTCCTTACCCCTCCCTTTCTTATTGAGCCCAAAAACCAATGAGTTACAATGTCTTATAAAAACATTTACCTCGTAGACAAGCAATGCGGGTTGAATAGCCCTCGAAATTTGCGACCGACAAAGGACCCGCGTTTCCATTACGGCGTCCGCCTGTTTTAAGCGAGTCTCATCGAGTCTCATACATGCCTCTTTTTTTTCACTATCATGAGACTGTCTTGTCTCATCTAAGTCGCATTGTGTGTTTCGTTGTAAAACCTTTAATGCCAATGCTTGTGCTCCTATTTGTCTCATCACTGTCTCACGCCCTTTCTCACTATTCATCCTCAAGTCTCATTGTCTCATTCCTATATGGTGAGACTGTGAGACTGTGCGCAGTTTCATAGCTGTATAAGGCCCTTTTGAATCGCCTCTTTTCTATACCGATATACCGTCGATTTTGATACGTTCAACGATTCAATTATGTCTAGAATCGGAACTTGATCATTCAGGAGATCCGCAACCTTTTTTGTTAAGGACTCTTCAAGAGTCTTAACGGTCCACACCTGTTGTTCGTCTTCGCCAGTTGTGAGTTGTGCTTCTATTGCTTTTACTTCATCACCATGAATGCCTCGCGCTTTTTCGAAGTGTATCTCAAAACGAGCCCCTTCCTCTGGCTTGTAGTCTCCAGGCCGCTTCAGACTGATGATCGTATCAAGGACATCCTCACGCCGTGAGGTACCGCGCTGCGAGCCGCCTTTTCCAGCATGATGAATAAAGAGCACAGAAATGCCACGAGTCCTCATTCTCAGCGCCCATTCCTGCACTGGTAGCCAGGACTCACTTTCGTTCTCGCGGCCCCTCCTGCAAAGTGTCGATATGTTATCGACAATTATCAGTGAGACGCCTGAAAGAGAAGGCTCAAGCATCTCCTGGTCTACGCTGGATGTGAGGTCTGGGATCCCGTTTTTCTGTAGATCGGGCGTGATGATGCTAAGCGAAGGCGCATCGAAGGATTGATCCCCCCCTGAGTGGTTTTCTTCCACTGGAGCCCCTTTGACTTCATCGGCCCGGTTGTTTGTAATTGCCTTTTTAAAGCGCTCCTGAAGGACTACGGCGGGCATTTCGCCATCCAGGTAAAGTACAGGCCGTGCTTTCTCCGCTTTCCATGTCAAGAAAGAGCCGCCGGTTGCAACTGCAACAGCAACACCTATACCAACATGAGTCTTTCCGATGCCCCGAGGCCCGTACAACATGCAAAGGCCCTGAGTCGGCAGCCAGGGTGCTAAGACGTTTTCTCGAGGCGGAAACTCAAGTGATAAGAATTCCTCAATGCTCACGGCTCTGAGAATTTTCTTGGACTCTTCGGATAGCAACATTTCATCTCGTTGCTCTAAGGCCTCGCCTAATTTAAACCCTGTTGCCATTGCCGTTTACCTCCGTGTATAAATGAAAAATCCTCTCATCGTCTTCACTATCAAGTATGTCCAGGCGGTGCTCAATTTGAGTCCTGAAATGGTAGAGCATCCCGTACCGCTCGAGATCCTCTTCGGACTGGATGCTCCTGACAACGTTCTCAACTGCCCTGTAGACTTTGCAGAGGTGACAGCTATAGAACTTTATCCACATTCGAAATCCCTGGATAAGTTCACGGCGCCTTTGATCTATCTTCTTTCTTGGTATAGCCTCATGAGAAGGCGATCCATTAATCCCGAGATATTGAAGTGCGCCCTTGAAGTCAAGGCCCCGAAATTTCTGGATAAATGAAATGACATCTCCGTGTTCTTGACAACCGAAACAACGGAATGACTGGTTCTCCTCATCAACTGTGAAACTTGGCTTTTTCTCGCCATGCAAAGGGCATAGACCCCAATAATTCCGGCTTCTCTTTTTGAGTTTGACGCCTTCATTCTGCAATGTCTCGATTATGTCCGGCTTGGAGATCATTGTTGAGGACCTCTTTGTGCCTCGAACATTTTTGATTTCAGTCTTTTAACTGAGATTACATATTCGGCCACTGGAACAAGCGCATTGCAAGAGTATTTCTCCATGAGGTCGAGCACTTCATCAGATGCATCAAACTCAAAAGAGATACGTTGGCCATTCAAAAAAAGTTTTGGAGTGAAACCATGCATGGAAAGAAAGCTGCTTAGATAAAGGTCAAATTGTCGTATTTTCCTGTTACTTTGCATTATTTCATTACCTCTCTCTTAAAACACAGTTATTAAGCAAATATTAGTCTTTTATGTCCAAAAAAAAGCAACTCTGGATGCTTACATGGCTGCCTTCACAAAATGGCTTAGATCCCTGTCTACCTCATCCAATGTCTCATTTTTAATCAGCGCTTCTGTTAATAGAAGTTGTCGCTTTTTAAGGCCCCAATACTCATCATTTTTGATCGCCTTTAACATCTTGAAACTTTCCCTTTCCTGTTCAGTTTTAGCGCGATCGATTTCCGTGTTGAGCATTAAATTTATAGATAAAAGATTGCTTATTATTTGGAGAATCCTCTCATGAACCTTGACCATTGCGCATTTCTCTATTTCCATTTTGATCAAATAGGGATTTTCCTTAATGCAATACTCTTGTTGTTCAAAGAGATCATCATAACCAGTTCTCGCTTCAGGGAAAAATCTTTCAATTTTGGTGTAGGCAACTCCGAATACGTCGCCAGCCCAAATTCTAAATGACTTCTTGATTTCAGCGTAAGAAAGCCCGTTGTCCTGTTCTTCTTTAATACGGGCAATTAAATCCATGATGGCTGGCTCATAAACGCCGTAAACGCCGCCCTTCTGCTTTCTGATCTTTTTCGGCTTCGGAATTAAACCCGCGCGCTGCAAATTATTCCACTTCGCTACTGTCCATCCTGTCTTGTTTAAAATTTCTTTCAGTTCTATCATTCTTACTCTACCCTTTGAAACTAATATTAGCCTATTCTTAGTTTCTTGTCAAGCTATTTTATTGTTATGACAATTTTTTCCAAGGGATTCTTTTGTTTTCAATTCTGGAATAGCTATTTCCCCTTTACAGTGGGAGCTAAAGACTTGGCATATTCAATAAATTTGTCTACCGCTGCCCCCAGATGGCTATAGGTTTTTGTAATTTGATCCTTGCATTTTACGGTCCAAGGGCGCAGTTTCTTTATTTCCGTGATTACGTCACGAAAGCCACCATCGATATCCATTATAGAGTCATGGCGGAATTCTTCATAGAACAATCGGACTTCTTTCCCTTTCAATGGTATCCCTGTTTTTTTATTTTTTCTGTGTAAAGAGATTTCGGTGTCGCTGTGTTCCATGTGCCATCCGAGCTGAGTTAATAGGTCTTGTTGGTCCTGCAGCACTTCCGCAATAGAGTTATACTTTTCTGGTGCAATCCCCCCTGGTTGCCACTCTGGTACTGTGGGTTGTGCATCGCCCTCCAATATGTCAATCTTTCTTAATCCAAAACATTTGACTGCATGAGATGTATAACAGCGTGCCCATAGCAAGCCATCTTTAATACTCATCGGCGCAATCTCACGAAGCGCGCCTGGCCGACTTCCCCCATGATATATTATTTTAATGATTTCTCCATCTTGAATTGCTTCAAGCAGCCGTTCTTCTGTACTCACACGGTTTTGCCCTTTAAATCTATTATTTATATCTTAAGGCCCTTTTTATTACCTATAAGAAGAAAATGGCTAATAGACTTGCTTATATTTGTAAAATTATAGACTTATGTGGGTTGGAATGCAACTGAGTATAGCGACAAGTAGGCATGATGAAAGCAGGTCCATATTTTACCTACTCTTCCCTCTATAAGGCATGTTTTACTGAAATTAAGGACTAAGCATGATATAATTGCGGATAGTAATCAATAGCCCTCTTCTGTTTATGCGCATTGCCAAAATGAAAGACCACGCTCAACATAAGCATCAAGAGGAACGATGTGAGCTGATTAGGTATTGGAAGTGCCTGACGGTAAGAAAAATAAAGTTTGATTAAGTAGTGAGGGGGGATCTGCAATGGGAAGGAGAGGAGGATTTGCAAGCCTCTTGAATGCCGCGGCTCGCGGCGCAGCGCAAGCTCGACGCCGAGCTGAAGCCCAAAGGAGAGGGCAAGAGAGAGAGGCAGTCCGAGCAGAGAGGCATGCTAAACGCTCGCAGGCGATGCTTGATCGGGAAGCTCGTCAAAATGCAAAAGAAAGTGAAAAGGAAGAACGCCTGCGTTACTTAGATGAACGAATAGAAGAGACTAACGAGCTAAATGAAGAACTGAAAGAACAAGTCCAGAACCTACTCTCAATTTTAGAGAGAACGCAGATGCTTAGTGAAAAAGCGGTCTTTGGCTATCTTCATCCTAAGGAGGAGTTTAAGCAATTTAACGTCCCGCCGGAACTGAAATCGGCACCTCCAGTGGATCTCACAACGCCTTTACCAAGACCCTTAAAGGAAACCTATTTCAAACATATAAAGCCACTCAATTGGGTTAATCGCTTATTCCCTGTTGCTAAAGAAAAGTACGAACGTGCGGTGCAAGAAGCACAGGCTGCCCATGAGGAAGCACTGAAAAGACATTATGAATCAGAATCTGCGAGATCGAAAACACTGAAAGCCTTTGAAGAGGATAAGGCGTCAAAAATAGAAGCACTAAGATTGGCGCATGAAAAGGAAAAGGAAGCATTTCTCCTTGAAACACAGAAGAAAAAAGAAGTTTTGGAACAAGTCAAAAACTCATATTTAAATGCAGACCCTGAAGCTGTAGTTACTTATAATTCCGCAGTACTCGAGCTGTCAGAATATCCTGATGGATTTCCTCAAAAATATCGTATCGCTTACGTCCCAGAATCGAAGGAATTAGTGATAGAGTATGAACTTCCAACAAGCAGCGTGATTCCAATCGTTGCTGAATACAAATACACCAAGTCTCGCGACACCATCGAAGAAAAAGCTAGGAAGGCCCAAGAAATAAAGGACTTGTATAGAGACATTGTTGCTTCGGTTACATTGAGAACAATTGCGGAGATTCTAGCAGCCGACATGGCGGGCCATATTCAGGTAGTTGTCTTTAATGCTTTAGTGCAGGCTATCGATCCGTCTACTGGAAAGGATATCCGCCCATGTCTGATTTCCGTTCGAACAACAAAAGAACGTTTTTTGGAAGTTGACCTAAAGAGAGTTGACAAGGCTGCCTGCCTTCGTAATTTAGGGGCACAGGTCTCGCCTCGGCCTTCTGAGCTACTGGCAGTGAAGCCAATAATTGAGTTCGATATGGTCGATAAGAGGTTTGTGGTCGAAGGAGAAGTCTTAGACGGCCTCGACAGCCGACCTAATTTAATGGAATTAAATCCTTATGAATTTGAAACCCTCGTTTGTAATCTCTTCGGGAAAATGGGACTTGAATCCAAGCTTACTCGCTCTTCAAGAGACGGAGGTGTAGATGCTGTTGCCTTTGATGCCAGACCGGTATTAGGTGGTAAGGTGGTTATTCAAGCAAAAAGATATAGCAATGTTGTTGGCGTCTCGGCAGTACGCGATCTGTATGGTACTATGATGAATGAAGGAGCCAACAAGGGCATTCTTGTGACGACGAGTCATTACGGTCCGGATGCTTATGACTTTGCTAAGGATAAGCCTATCGAGCTGATCGATGGAGGAGGATTGTTGTATCTCCTTGAACAGGTGGGCACAAAGGCAAGAATCGTGTTCTTAAACAAAGGACAGTGAGGACACTTAAGTTATCGCCGTTTCAATATACGACTAGAACCCAACATATTTGGTGATATGGTGGGCGTGAGGAGTAACAGGTGTCCCTCGCAGTCGCCGCTACTCACAGTAAAAAACGGCCCAAGGTATATCAATCATTATGAAGAGTACAAGAGGAATACATTATAGCGATCCAATATGAGTTCGATACTCAGATATACTAGTATAAGTATGTCATAAGGATTGACTGCTCATAGCAGTTGACAGTTTAGAGCATCATTATAATTGTGTGGTAACTAAAACAATAAGAGGATACACGCTATCATCGTACTGCCCCGTTTGCGTTATTGCAAGCATACGGCCCGCGTAACCCTTCTATATTTTCTTAATGATGTCAAATTTGACAACACATGATTTTATTCCATTACTATTTTATGAAGACAATAAGTTATGATCGTAACATATTGATCTTAAATATAAACAAAAATTAACTTGACAAATCTGTTGTACTACGATATAGTTGTACTACAAAGCAGTTGAGCATAAGCGTGGAGGCTTCATAAATGGGTTTGAGCGAGGAAGACATCCAATTCATTGAAGAGCAATTGACTGCGCCTTTTAACTCCGTCGGCAGGTACGAGGAATACTTCCGGCCTAAACTGCAGATGCACGAAGCCCTTTGTTCCACCGCCATCGCTACAGTGAAGGAGATTCTCTCCCCGCTGGTTACAGAGCATTCCAGTCGGTTCTTTTGCCGGATCGACGATACCCACACCTGCAAGACTCCAGAAAGTATTGTGGAAAAGATTCGAAGATCGCAGGTAAGAGCAGAGCAGCAAAAAGGAAAAGGCAAAACTTCTGAAATTTATAATCTCGAAAATTTTCTGTCAACGATGACCGACCTTGCACGCTTTAGAATAGTCTGTAATTTCTTGAGCGATGTCGAGAAAGTGACCAAAGTCATTAGGGAGAGCGAAAAGATTAAGAACCATCTAACAGTCGGAGAACCCAAGAATTCGATAAATCAGCGCGGAAGAACTTCAGGCGAGCGCTCTGTCAAATTCATTCTTGAACATAAGTCATGGTCAGGGCTCTTTATCGAAATACAGATTATGACCCAGCTAGAGGAGGCTTGGGACAAAAAGGACCACTACCTGGTTTACGAAAAAAGGCGTAGTAGTCGGAAAACCGATGAAGAACTTTTTCGCAATAACTTGGATGCAAAGATGTTCGCTATGTCAGAGTTGCTCTACGTGGCGGATAACTATTTCGAGCAGTTGAGGAAGGAAGAAGAGCAGGAGGAAGACGAATGAAACGATACAACGAGCAGCAGAGGACCGGGCATCTCCTGGTGCTTATTGGCAAGGAAAACCGCGCACACAACTTTTCGTTGTTTCTTCCGGTACACGGTCTTGAAGACTTCGACGACCTTCTCAAAGTGAGTGCTGGCTTCAAGGCCCGCTTTCATGCAATATCTGGACGTGAGGATTACACATTTCATGGCTTTTCGATCAACGAAATTGGCAGAGTGAGGGATGTCTTTCCAGAGATTGACGAAGATAGAATGTTGCGCTTTGACCTATCACAGTTTATTGACGATAGCGGCAGTTTTATCGATGACTTTGCTGCGACAATCATATCTCGATTTATTTGTAATTTGGAACCTGTGCTTCCAGATATACGAGCAGGTGCTATAGCAACGGGCTCCAATTTCTATGACCGGGAGAAAGAAATAACCTCAGTCAGAGATATGATTACAGCAGGGAAGAGCGTTCTTCTTCAATCGCCCCGTCGCTACGGAAAAAGCAGTCTATTAAAGTTCATCCAAGGAAACCCATTTCGTGATTGGAAGATCTGTTATATCGATCTTCAGGGAGGCAAGTCGGCCGAAGACTTTATTGAGCTGATGTTGGACGGGTTAATGCGATCAGAGGACTGCACATCCTGTTTACCTATCGAACTTTCTTCACGTCAACCATGGCAACAAAGTGAAGCCGTGAGAGTTGAACTTAAGAGGCGCGAACGGGGAAAAATACGAGGCGGATGGGCTGAATACGGGGCAAATCTCCTTGAAACCATGAGTGCTACCGGAAACAGAGTGCTGCTGATGCTTGACGAATTCTCCTATATGCTCGAAGACATGCTCGAAACCGACGGAGACGAAATGGTGCGACATCTTATGGAATGGTTTTCAGTGGAGAGGGAAAAGATAAAAAACGTTTCATTCATCATAGCCGGTTCCTTACACATACAGACTTTTTTGCGGCATCACGACATAGACGGTAAGATCGGCGATCTAGAACCAGTTCACATATCGCTTTTCGACCCAATAACAGCGGCGAGCTTTATTTTGCTTCTTTTTAATAGAGAGGGAGTTGCCGTAAAGAAGATTGAGATCGACATGATGCTTGATCTTATGGGAGCGCCAATACCTTATTTCTTACAAGTCTTTGTGGACCTTCTCAGTTCGGAATGCAGGCGAAGGGGGGAGCTTTCCGCCAAGGATATAGAAAACATTTATTATCAGCAATTACTTGGGCCGGATAGCAAGCGACATTTCGAATCCATGAAGCAACAATTAGAGAGATACGAGCGTTACAAGCCAGGCGGTAAGCAGGCGGCAAGCGAAATGCTTTCACACCTCAGCGAGAAGACTGGCAGTGATGTGGGTGAGTTAAGAACTATTTGGGCAGATCAACCTAAGTCGGCCGAGCAATTTAACGAGGTGCTGGAAATTATGAAAGACGACTTCTATATAGAAGAAACGGATGGAATTGTCTACTTCATGAGCAAGCTCATTAGGGACTGGTGGGCAAAGCATGGGGCATGATCTAAGAGGAGAGAACAATGGATGAACTTTTTCCATACACGCCGAGGAAAACAAAATTCAAGGTTTTGGAAGATACCTTCGTAGCACGGCATTCACTGCTCGATGAGCTGAAATCAACGATAAAGGAGCAGGCGGCCTCGGACACACTTCAGCACTGGATGATTCTGGGTACGCGTGGAATGGGAAAGTCCCATCTCATCACTATGATCTATCATATTGTGAAGATGGACCGGTCCTACAATAGACAGTGGATACCAGTACTAATGAATGAGGAAGAGCAGGGTGTTTTTTCTCTGCCTACCCTTTTTATCAGAATAGTGACCAAACTTGCGGATGAACTTGAAAAGAGCGACAAGGAAAAGGCCAAGCGGGTTTATGCCTGCCTGGAGGATTTGAGGCGGGGGAGAAGTTCACCGGAGAGTGTTCTTGAGGATTCCGTAACGTTCCTGAAAGACATTGTCGCCGAGACCGGAAAGAGGCTCCTCGTGCTCATCGAGAACGCGGACGACCTATTCACCAAGTGCATGCCTAACAAAAATGAAGTGAAGAAGTTCAGGAAGATGCTCCAGCATGATAGCTATATGCTTCTGATCGCCACATCGCCTACTTTTTTCGAAGGCATCAAGAGCAGAAAAGGTGTGCTATATGACTTCTTTCGCACAAGACGGCTTGACCTCCTGACTTATGAAGAATCCGTAGATCTCTTGAGGCGGTGGGCTGAGGCGTCCGAAGATGATGAACTGCTAAAGAAATTTGTGCCCGACGACTATAGACTCAGGGTTCTCTATCACCTCACAGGCGGCAATCCGCGAATACTGATGTTTCTCTATATGGCAATCTCAGAACAGAAAAAAATGGAAAGCGCAGTTGCTACGTTTCGGACGTTGCTAGAGAAAGACCTTAGTAATTATTATCTGAGCAGGCTTCGCGATATCCCGAATCAAGAACAGCCGGTAGTCTTAGCCCTTGCCGAGAGCAGTCACAACTTGACTCAGACGGAGATAGCTAAGAAGACATTTCTGCCCATGCGCAGCATTGGCACATTTATGGTCAGACTCGAAGACGCTGGCATAGTAAAACCTGTGTCAGAAAAGAAAAGGAAAAATACCCTCTATACATTGACAGACCATATGTTCCGGCTGTGGTACCAGTGGCGCACGAGCTTAAGAGAGAAGGAGGTTATAGAGGCTGTTGTAGAGTTTCTCTCTATCTGGTACAAGAGGCATGAGCTGGAATCATGGGCGCATGGCGAAGGTGTTTATGCGGAACATGCACGAGAGGCATTAAGGTTTAGGGAAACGGATAGGTTTAGGGGATACACTGAGATATTTCAGGCTGGAGGGAAAGATGCGCTCCTTAGCTATCTGACAGATAAGAATTATCATGCGGCTTTGGACACAATTTATATCCTGAAGGAATATGGAGTAGATGTGAATGATGTCGAGCCGTCTTTGTTGGAGTCCATTAAGAATTGCGAGGGGTTTGAAGATGCTGAAAAATGTTACTTAGCCCTTGCGGAGCACCACGTTGATAATGCAAAAGTTTATACCGAAATAGGCAAGGTTTTTCTCAGTAAGAAGAAATACAGCCAGGCAGAAGAGGCATTTAACAAGGCGGTGGACCTTGATCCGAAAAAAGCTCAGGCTTGGGCCGATCTTGCCTCAGCACGAGGCGAACAAAAGAACTACGCGGGTGCGGAAGAGGCATTTAACAAGGCGGTGGACCTTGATCCGAAAAAAGCTCAGGCTTGGGCCGATCTTGCCTCAGCACGAGGCGA
>Ga0074045_10003095_pt1 | contig 15083 bp, 22 predicted proteins | sample BogForMeECP23OM2_FD_94442 | JGI IMG/M metagenome (GOLD analysis project Ga0074045, IMG submission 94442) | Bog forest soil microbial communities from Calvert Island, British Columbia, Canada - Bog Forest MetaG ECP23OM2 | ecosystem: Environmental > Terrestrial > Soil > Wetlands ...
ACGCAACGTCGGCGAATTCGTCAGGGAGGAACCGCTGACCGCGCTGGCGATCGCGGGCGCGGCAGGATTCATCCTCGGCGGAGGAGCCAACAGCCGCATCGGGCTTGCGCTGCTGACCATCGTCGGACGGATCGCGCTGCGCGGGGCAGCCACCAGTTTTATCGTCGGCCTGGTCGCCGGCGATGGCCACAGCCAAAACCCGGAGCGTGCAAAAGCTCGCGGCGGAAACCACCACAATGGAAACCATGTCGACGGAAGAACAGATTTCCGCGATCCAGATTGAGCGCAACGACGCGCGTCAGGACCTGCACGACACCCTGACCGAGGTCAATGCGAAAGTCGGACGCGCGGAAGGCGGGATGCGCCCCGACCATGTCATCGAGAGCCACCCGGTTGGAGCTTCGTTGATGGCTGGGGCGTTGGGCTTTCTGTTCGGCTCGATCGTCAACAACCGCGGCGCGGGTCCGGTCGTGATCGCAGCGTTGCTCGGCTTCGCAATCTCAAAACGCGCGTCCGACGACCAAAGCTAGAGCGTCGCGAACCCGCGCTGCACGGCTGATCCCATGTCAGAGAAACAATCTCACCACGCCGACGGCGCGCCGGAGGGCTTGCAGGATTGGCCGACGCTGGTGAGCAGGGCGGTGGACGACGTAACCCGCATCCTTCAGTCCGAGACCCACATGCTGCAGGCCAGCGTGGGCGCGGCGCTGGCGGCGCAACTAGCTAATTCAATAGCTACTCTAACGGTGATTGCAGTGATGCTTTGCGGCGCGGTATGCATTGTGAGCGCCGCGATACTGCTGCTGCATGAATGGATACCGCTGTGGCAGGCGTTCGCAATCGCGGGCGTCGCCGTCTTGCTAATCGGGATCGCGATTCACGCAATCATGAGGCCTGCGGCCGGGCTCAAATCCGCGGAGTCATAAACGAATGAAGCCAATTGTAATCGTCGGTGTGATTATCGCCCTGCTCGGAGTGTTGGGCCTGGCGATACCGGAGTTCACGACCAATGAGACGAAGAACGTCGTCACCCTCGGCGACTTGAAGATCCAGGCCAACGAGCCGACTTCGCACAGCGTGCCGCCAATCGTGAGCGGCGCGGCGATTATCATCGGCCTGGTGCTGGCCGGCAGCGGGCTCTATCGGAAATCCGGATAGCTGCTATGTAGTTGTGCTGTATGCGGGGATTCAGCAGCAAGCTCCGTGGACGGGTGGCAGCGGGCCTCCTGTTCGTATCCACGGCGCTGATTGCGACCTTGGCGACGGCGCAAAAGGCGCAAAGCACGGACCTGACGACGCCTTCCTTTCTGGTTGCCACCCGCGATCTGCAGGATCCGCTATTTCAGCACGCCGTAATCCTGATGATCCCGTCCACAGAACCGCCGCTGCTTGCCGGCGTCATAATAAACAGTCCGGCCAAAGTGCCGGTTCGGGCCATGTTCCCGCAAGCGCGCCAGCTCAAGAGCACGCAGGAAACGATGTACCTGGGCGGGCCGGTGGAAGTTGACGAGGCCTCAGTGATCTTTCGCGCGTCGTCGGCGCCCGGCTCCGCGACGCGAATTTTCGACGACACTTACGTCGCGACCGGCCACGACGCCATCGCCGGCGTCCTGAAGGACCCGCGGTTCGCCGATCTCCGCGTCATTTTAGGCAAGGCTCAGTGGTTGCGCGATCAGCTCTACAGCGAAGTTATGCGGGGCGCGTGGTACGTGGTCCCGGCCAAGTCCGACCTGGTTTTCAGCGATCCGAAGGATTTATGGTCCGCCCTGGTGCAGGGGGGCGATCTTCAGGAAGCCGGAGCAGGGAATGCTCCCGCGCTGAATTTGCCTCAATGGCGTTTCGATGCTACAAACTGACAGCGTCTAATCTCACCCAATTGATTGGCAAGGCGGTTTATCCTGCGCCGCGCAGAACTTCTCAAGGGGATACATCAATGGCAAGTTCCAAGGAACGCAGTTTCGGTCACGTACTTCGTGAGCGTCGTCGACAGCTCGACCTGACTCAGGAAGAGGTCGCGCATCGGATCAAGACTTCAACTCCGTACATCGGACACCTCGAATCGGGCAAACGCCACCCGTCGGACAAGATCGTAACACGACTTGCCGAAGTGCTCGGGCTCGATCGGCGGGAACTGTTTTTTCTGGCCAATCCGCGCGCGCAGGCGATCCTCAGTCCTGAGCCCGAGAGCGACGCGAAGTCGGCTTGGGAAGATTTCCGCAAGAACGACCATCTCAGGCGCATCCACAACATCTCGGGCGACGAGATGGAAATGCTGTCGCGCGTGGCGCTGCTCGGCGAAGTGCGATCGCCGCGCGACTTCATTTATATAATCAATACGGTTCGTCACGCGGTCGGCAGATAGGAAGTTCAGATCGTTCGTCGAAAGGCGTCGTCCGCATAGTCTCCAAAACGCGAAAAGAGAAGAACTCTCCTATTGGCGGGATTGATCCGCTATTGTTCGCGCCCGACCATGGAAACCGGCGATCTCGAAATCATCAGCCCCGCAATCGGCATCACCGCGCGCGTCCTGTTCACGCTGATTTTCGTGCTCTCGGGCATCACGCATTTTACGGCGATGCAGAGTTACGTCGATCTGATGCCCGCGGCGATTCCATTTCGCGCGTTCTGGGTCGCGATTTCCGCCCTCGTCGAGCTCGTTGGCGCCGCTCTGATTCTCTTTAACTATCGTCCGCGCCTGGGTGGATGGCTGATCGTGCTGTTTCTCGTCCCGGTCACGATCGTCGTGCATGGTACCGCGATGCTCACGCTGGCCGATCCCGTGATGCGCGCCGTCAACGTCTCGATGTTCCTCAAAGGACTCGCAATGATCGCGTGCGCTCTTTTCATCACTCAATTCGGCGTCAGCCCCGGCGCCAATGCTCGTTGAACCCGCATCGATCACACGCAGCCGCCTATCCAAATCACTCGGCCGAGGATTTTCACATTGGACACTACCATCGCTTCGTATTTCGGATTGTCGCTGCGCACCAGCAACTTTCCATCCGGACGCCGCTGGATTCGCTTCACCGTAAGCCCGCTGTCATGGCGCAACAGATAGATCCCGTCCTGTCTGAAGCGCGGCTCCGCGAGATCGGCGAGTATCAAGTCCGAATCCTCGACCGTCGGCGCCATCGAATCGCCCACTACCTCGATCAGGATTAAGTTGCGCGACTCCGTGTTGAGCCGCCGCTTGACCCACGCCGCGCGAAACGCGATCGAGTCCACCACTTGGTCGCTGCGAAGGATCCCGTCGCGCCCGCTCGAGAATCGTATCCGGTTGCGCGGCATGAAGACGAAGTCGCCGTGCTCGACTGCGCGCGTGATTGCCTGCGCACTCTGCGCCGCCTCGGCTCCCGTCGCCAGCCATTCCACCGACACCCGCTTCGCTCGCGCCAGCGCCACCAGGTTCGCGGCGCTCGGCTGCCCCCGGCCGGATAGCCATTTGTAGATTGCGTTGTCGGATACTCCGACCGCCGTCGCCGCCGCGACCACCGAGCCGAATGAATGGATCACCTGCGTCAGCCGGGCGCGGAATTCCGCGTCAACTACTGTGGTTGACATAAATCTCCTAATGTGAAATAAAATTCATAAAGCGCATGATCTTGCCACCTGCAATCCACTCGCAACTCATTCCGAATCCCCCGCCCCCAAAAGCGCGTTCGCTCTCCCGCTATCGCCGCGCCATGCCTTCGCTCGCTCATTCCCCACGGCTTGCCACTGCTCGATCTTACCGCCTACACACTCTTAGCCTAGTTCGGCATTCACCGTCACACTGTCCGATACCCCCCCAACTCACGAGGAGGATTTATGGAACCCGCGGCCTCTCTCGTTCGTCTTCCCGTTTCCAATCGTGCCGTTGCTTGCCTGTGGTGCCACGCGACCACCACCCACGCCGACGTAATTCGCAACCACGGCCTGTGCCAAAGCTGCGCCCACGATAACGTTGAGATCGGTTGGCGGCTGGTTTACGACCGCGGTCGTAATATCGGCTCGATTCCCTCCAATCTTCGCGCTGCGTACTGCTTATGAACGCCGTCCCCAGCCGGATGCCCGCGCTCAACCGCGCCCCATTGCCCGCGCCGCGCTTCAATCCTTTTCCGGTCGCCGCGCGGACCTCGCTCTTCGATCAGATCGGTCATTCGATCGGTGACGACGTTGCCGACAAGCTGATCGCGGATTTCGGTGGCCGCCGCTTGTACATCCCGGTAGCTCCCGCGCCCGGCGGCCTGGTCACGCGCTCGATTGGGCTGTCGGCGGCGATGGCGATGGCGCGCGTGTTTGGTGGCGATCGCCTGTTGATTCCGGTCACCACCGATCATGCGCGCCGGCGCGTGCGAATTGTCGCGATGCGTGCCGACCGCGTCAGCATCTCGCGCATCGCACACGAACTCCGCTGCACGGAGCGATACGTGTACAAGGTGCTCGCCCTGGAGCGCGCGCCCGAAACCCCGGCCGCCGAGTCAGCCGCGCCAACGTCCGCGCCGATCGCCGAGCGATTGAAACGTGGACTCATCAGTCAGCGTTCCTGACGCGTATAGCCCTGAATTTTTGACCGCCGTCGAACGCGTGCTCGCCAACGAGGGTATTTGCACTTTTTTTAACCGGCGCAGAGGAGCCGCGTAGATGGTGAGAAGAGCGTTTTGGAAGAGCAAAGGTTTCTGGGGCGGGCTCGGCTCGATCCTGACCGGGCTCTCGATAATTTTCACCACCGGCCACGTTTCGACGGACGCGATGCTCGCGATCGGGACCGGCGCGCTGGCGGTTTACGGCCGCGTCGTCGGCGACACGCCGCTGGGGATCAGCGATCAATCCGAGGCCGACGTCGAGCAAGCGAAAGCGGACGTGCGCAAGAGCACGGCAAAGGTGGATGCAGACCACGGCAACTGAGCAATGCGAAACCTTGCGCAGGTTTCGCGCTTCCGCGGTCGCTGCGGCGACGGCGCTGGGTGAATCGCGAGATATGCGAAGCGCATCTCTCGCTCTCGGCCGTGAGAGAAAAAGACGCGCCTCGCGTATTTTTCGATTTTCACTGGCTACCCCGTGCCAACGGGGCGCCCCGCGCGTAGCGGTGCTGCTGATGTCCGTCTGCCTGCTCGCGGCGTGCGCGCCGACGCTGCACGTCGATGCGCCCACGATGCCTACGTTGGATCTACAGCAGCCGGCGCCGACTCAATGCACGACACAGACGGTGAAAATAGCGCCGCTCGATCCGCCGCGGCAGTTGCCGGATGCGCTACAGACGCCGTGTCCGCTCGGCTCGGGATTGGCGGCGTGCTTCACGCTCGACCAGGACGTGATTCGCCAGCAGCGGTTCAAAATTCTTCACGACGATCGCGACTACTGCCGCGACGCATACGAGAGAGCCGTGACCCGCAGCGGCGGGGGCGCAGTGAAGTGAAGTCGATCGTTTTCACGGCAGTCGCCGCGGTCGGCATCATCTTAATGGCGATCGCGGCGTTTGCTTTCGCGGGATGCGCGCAGGTGCACGAGCAGACTTTCACGCTCGACTGCGCGATCGGCCGGGCGCCGCTGCCCGGCGAGATGGGGCCGGGCACCGCGATGGCGATTGACGTCTCGACCAGCCCGATCCCGTTGCTTTCGCCGCCGCATCGCATGGTCGCGCGATGCGACAACGCGGGCGTCGTGACGATGAATCTCGAGACGCCGGTCGATACCGGATTTAGCCAGCTTTCGACGCCGCTCAGCACCGCGGCCAGCCACGTGACGTTCGTGCCTTAAGAGGTTTCGAGAAGGACAGCGCCAGATAAATGGGGCAACCCAGGCAAACAGTCCCTGAAAAAAGAAAAAAGCGGCAACGAAGCCGCCAACAACAAGAGAAGAGGTGAGACTGATATGAGTTTGAAGATTGAAAAAATTCTCGGCCTGTTTCTGTCCGCGTGCCTGTTCATGCTCGCGGGATGCGGTCTTTTTGGTTTGCCGATGGCCGCGCAACAGGGCGGTGGCCTGACTGCACCAACCGTGCAGAGTCAGGCTGGCAACAAGAGCATCGTCCCATCCGCGACGGCGCTTACCGTGGAAATCACCAACTTCTGCAACGGGCAGGCGCAAACGAATTACGGCTGGCTGGTGCAGTTCTGTGACGGTTCGCTCTCGCTCTCGAATTTGCCCGTGACCCTGACCTCGACGATGGCCGCGGCCAGCCAACAGGGACAGAAGGCCTGGTGTTACGCGAATCAGTGGACCAACGCGGCCAATCAGCTGTCGGTCCCCAAGGACACGTCAGGCAACCCTATAATTCCAGCGCTGGCGAACTGCCCGTCCGGAGTCGCGCCTGCACCCGTGACGGCGCCGTCGGCAGCAGCGGCATCGCCGGCAAAGAGCTAACCCGTTGGCACGGGCGGCGATTGAAAGGCAGCAATGAATACGAACCGTGAATTAACTGCGCCGCCGCCCCCGCGCGCGACAACGGAGCGCGGCCTTAGTACTGGGTGCAGGGCTCAGCCCTGCCCACCGCTACGCGCGGGGCGCCCCGTGGCGACGGGGGGCGCAGTGATAATCGCGAAATCTGCGCAGCGCAGCTTTCGCTCTCAGCCCCGAGAGAAAAGGGCGCTTCGGCGCACTTTTCGATTGACGATGCGGGTGCAGGGGCCGCAGCCCCTGCCGCCCACCGCGCAGGTGATTCTTCCTCCATGCCGTCGCGGTCGCAACCGATGAAGCCTGGGGACTTAATTCTGGTCCGCGGCACCAGCCGCTTGTCGCTGGAAATAATGAGCGCGACGGGCGGCCGATTCTCGCACGTTGCGATCGCCGTCTGCGAGATGCCAACGACGAAATCGAATCCGACAGATGGAATCGTGATCGAGGCGCTGATGCCGCGGGTGGTGACGCGCCCGTTCCACGATTCCATTCTCGGCGCGAGCTACTGGGAAATCTGGTCGAACAAAACGCTGGCCGACGATCAGCGATGGGGAATCGTGGCGGCGGCGTGCCTGTACAGCGCCGAGGATTACGGCTACGGCAAAATCCTCGAACAAGGCCTGGACACGGCATTCAGCACGACACTGTTTACTGAAAGGATGCCGCAGGTCAGGGGATGCCCGATCTGCTCGATGCTCGCGTGCCTGTCATACAACGAAATCGGGCTGCGGCTCGGGCCCGAAGGCGCGCGCTCGATCGCGCCGAGCCGCGCCGCGCCGTACATCGGAATCGCGGAGTTTGTGGCGGCCAGCGCCGACTACGAGCGCGTCGCGGCAGGGCCCGTTGGCACGGGTGGCCAGTAAAACGGAGCAATGAAGCTGACCTTGAAATACTGCGCCGCCGTCGCAACGGCTGCGCTGCCGCCGCAGCGGCCGCGACAACGGAGCGCGGCCTTAATACCGCGCCGCCGTCGCAACGGCTGAAAAAAATGGAGTGGGGAAACGTCGCGGGATGGGCCGCCGCTTTCGTCGCGTTTGTGGCGGTCAACGCGAGCACGATTCAATGGCTGCTGAAGCGGCGCGACGAACAGCATCAGCGCGACTCCGGCCGCGTCGACGAGCTTGAAAAGCAGTTGACTGACCTGCGGGTGGCTCTGCCGATGGAATACGTGCGGCGCGAGGACTGGATCAGGTTCAGCGGCACGCTGGACGCGAAGCTGGACGCGATGCGCGAAGAGATGCGCGAAGATATCGCAGAGGTAAAGGAAAGGCTGTATGCCGGACGCAATTGATCTCGAACAAAAACGCCGCGAGGAAGCGCGATGGCGGGTGCTGCGGGTCATCGACGCGGGACGTCCGATAGCGGTCTCGGAGCAGATCATCTGGCGGGTGCTCGCCGACATCAAGCTCTCGCTGTCGCTCAACGCCGTGCGGCGCGAACTCGCCTATCTGCGCGACTTGGGATTGCTCGAACTCGAAGGCGAGGGCGCGGAAACCTGGTTCGCGAAACTCACCGCCAGCGGCGTCGATGTCGTCGAGTACAACTTCCCGGCTCCCGCCGGCGTGGCGCGCCCGCGCAAGTACTGAGGAGCAGTGAAAAACGGCGATGAAGGACAAGAAGCGCGCGAAGAAAAGCGAGCCCGACGGCAAGCCGAAACGCGTGCCGTACCGGCCCACGCCGCCCAAGACCTGGAAGATCATGCGGATGCCGAAGGACCTGAAGCAGCAGCTCGACGCCCTGCTCAGCGACGGCACGTTCCACAGCTCACTGCAATTGGCCAAATGGCTCAAGGACAACGGATTCGAGATCTCCCACCGGTCTATCCGCCAATATCGCCATGACTTCGAGCGCCGCCTCGACTCAGTCCGCTTGGCGACGGAGCAGGCGCGAATCGTTTGCAAGCAATTCAAAAACGATGACGCCGAGATGCAGAGCGCGCTGCTGAGGCTCGTGCAGACGCGGCTTTTCGAAGTGCTGGTCGTCGCCAACGAAAATGAAAAGGGCCGCGTCAAGCGGCGCAGCCCGACGATCGCCGCCGTGAATATCGCAGCGCTCGCGCGCACCGTGTCGGGCCTGGTGAAGGCGGAGACCGAGCATCAGAAGTGGACGGAGCGCGCGCGCGCAGGAATGGCGGCGGTCGAGCAGAAGGTCGAGGAGGCGCGCACCAAGGGGCTGAGCAAGGACGCCGCGGATCAAATCAAAGCGGTGTTGATGGAGATTTAGCGGTGAGAAGGGATCGCGAACGATGCCGGCTAACCTACGCCCCGGCCCGCTTCCCTCGGTGTCACAGACACGCGGGAAGGGGAGCAATCGCCGGGAGGCAGTGCTTGGCTGCAGAACCCTCGCCTGCCGAGCTACGCTCGGCCGCCTCTCCCGTAAAGTAACGGGCGAGGTAAGAGCGGCCTCTCCGGAAGAAAAAGGCTATATACATGAGTAGCGAATAGCTAATGAATGAACCACTCGCAATACTACTTCCATATCAGCGCCGATGGCTGGCCGATCAATCGCAAGTCAAGGTCAGCGAGAAGTCGCGGCGAATAGTCATTACCTGGACCGAGGCTGCCGATCGCGCGCTCGGCGCGGCCACCGGCGGCCGCGCCGGAATCGACGGATGGTATATCGGCTACAACAAGGACATGGCGCTCGAGTTCGTCGAGGCGGCCGCACGATGGGCGCGGCGCTTCAATCGGGCCGCGGAGGCGGTCGAGGAAATTGTGCTGGCCGACGAGCGCGCCGACATCCTGGCCTACCGAATCCGCTTCGCGTCGGGGCACAAAATCGTGGCGCTGTCGTCGCGGCCGTCGAATCTGCGCGGCAAGGACGGATGCGCGGTTATCGACGAAGCCGCCTTCCATGATGACCTGCCGGGGCTGCTGAAAGCGGCGCTCGCGTTTACCATGTGGGGCGGATTGGTGCGGATAATTTCAACTCACAACGGCGCCAACAATCCCTTCAACGAACTAATCAGTGAGATTCGGGCGGGCCGGCGTCCATACTCACTTCATCGCACGACTTTCGACGAGGCACTAGCCGACGGACTATACAAAAAAATCTGCGAACAGAGCGAAACCGAATGGAGCGAGGAAAAGCAGCGCGAATGGCGCCAGCAGATTGTCGACTACTACGGCGATAACGTCGGCGAAGAACTTTTCTGCATCCCGCGCGCGTCGTCGGGTGCGTACCTGAGCTCGGTGTTGATCGAGGCGCGGATGAAGGCCGGTATCCCGATACTGCGCTGGGAAATGCCGGCGGAATTTTCGGGCCGCCCGGAAGCGGAGCGCTGCTCGGAGACGCAGGCGTGGTGCGAGGACAACCTGGCGCCCGCAATCGCGCTGCTGGATCGATCGATGGCGAGTTTCTTCGGCGAGGATTTCGGGCGTTCGGGCGACTTGACGGTGATTTGGCCGCTGCAGATCGCGGCCGACCTGACGCGGCGCACGCCGTTCGTGGTCGAGCTCCGCAATATCCCGTTTCGAAACCAGGAGCAGGTGCTTTTCTATATCGCCGACCGGCTGCCGCGATTCACCGCGGGCGCGATGGACGCGCGCGGCAACGGACAGTACCTGGCCGAGACCGCGGCGCAACGCTACGGCGCGCGAATCGTGCAGGTGATGCTGTCGGAGGCGTGGTACCGCGAAAATATGCCGCGCTACAAGGCGGCGTTCGAGGACGGCACGATCGAGATCCCCAAGGATGCGGACGTGCTCGCCGACCATCGCGCGATCGTGCTCGAACAGGGCGTGGCCAAGATCGCCGAGCGGCGCGCCGGCGCCGACGGCAAGGGACGCCACGGCGACTCGGCGATGGCGGCGGCGCTGGCGTTCTTCGCGTCGCGCGCGGACACCGGGCAGATCGCGTACCTCGCGGCGCCCGCGTCAGGCAAGCGACCCGACTTCGAGCGGCGGATCGATCCATTCGGCGCGCCGCCGGCGGAAGAGGATGCGGTCGGCGCGCGGGTGCGAGGGTTCTGAAGAACTTGATTGAATGTGGAAGCAGGGGTCACCTCTGCATATGCAGATGAATAGCTACTGGAGATGGAAATGCGAGGAATGCGGTCATGAGTTTATACTCGCGCTGATTCGTCTTCCCGAAGCGTGCCATCGATGCGGCGGCGAATGGTTTTTGAAAATAGGCGAAGTAGCAGTCAAAGAAAACAGATCTGACTAGCTAAACTTTCAACTGGAGACCAACACATGACGCTCTATGATGCTTACGGACGCGAAGTTGATACAGGAATGTTGCGCGAAGAGCAGGCGGCGCCAACGATGGCGGGAGTGCGAAATATATATTCCGTGATGCATCCGTCGATCGGACTGACCCCGGAACGATTGGCGGGAATCCTCCAACAAGCCGAGTTCGGAGATCCGTTTCTGTATCTCGAGCTGGCCGAGGAGATGGAGGAGAAAGATCTGCATTACCTGGCGGTGCTCGGCACGCGCAAAAATGCGGCCGCGCAACTGGACCTGGTGGTGCGAGCGGCGTCGAGCGGGTCCGAGGATCAACGCGCCGCGGCGATGGTGCGCGAGATGATCGCCGACGGGCCGCTGCAACTCGACAGCGTGCTGTTCGACGTGCTCGATGCGCTGGGCAAGGGGTTTTCGGCAACTGAAATAATCTGGGATACCTCTGGGCGAGAATGGTTTCCCGCGCAATTGAAATGGCGCGACCCGCGCTGGTTCGCGTTTGACTGGGTATCGGGCCAGGAGATACTGGTGCGCACCCTGAACGCCCAGGCAATCCCGGCCGAGAGCGAAACGCAGACGCGATTACCGACGCATTTCGGCGGCGACGGAATATACGCGTCGATGGGCCGCGGAATAGGAATACAGCCGATGACGGCGCCGCTGGCGCCCTACAAGTTCGTGACTCATTTTGCAAAGGCGAAAGCCGGTCTGCCGATACGAGGCGGATTGGCGCGCGCGGCCGGGTGGGCATACCTGTTCAAGAACTACGTACTAAAGGACTGGGTAACGTTCACCGAGGTATTCGGGCAGCCGCTTCGAGTAGGCAAATACCATCCCGGCGCGTCGGAACAGGACAAGCAGGCACTACTGCAGGCCGTATCGAAAATAGGCACTGATGCGGCCGCGATAATGCCGGAGTCGATGGTAATAGAGTTTACCGAGGCGCATCAGAACGGCAGCGCGGAGTTGTATCAGAGATTTTGTGAGTATCTGGACGCGCAAGTGAGTAAAGCAGTTCTCGGGCAGCCATTGACTACTGAGATGCCAGCGTCGGGAGGATCGCGAGCGGCGGCCGAAGTCCACGAGGGCGTGAGACGCGACATTTTGAATGCGGACGCGAGGCGATTGGCGGCGACGCTCGCGCGCGATTTGGTGCGGCCGATCGTCGAGCTGAACATGGGGCCGCAGGTGCGCTATCCGAAGATCGAGTTGGGGCTGCCGGACGACAGCGATGTTAAAGTGTTCGCGGAGATCGTCGCGATGCTGGCGGATCGGGGACTGCGCGTTGGACAGAAGACGATTCTGGACCGGCTGGGGATCGCGGAGGCGAGCGCGGACGAGGCGGTGCTGGGGGCGATACGAGGGGGAGGGGATGGGATCAGTTAATTGAATGTGAAAGCAGGGCTGAGCCCTGGCAGGGGTGACCCCTGCCCCAGTATTAAGGCCGCCCGCCGTTGGCGGGCGCGAGTGAGGGTCTAGTCGTGGCGGAGGCGGTCCTTGATGGTTTTGCGCAGCGCGCGGCGGCGATGTTTCAGCTCGAGCAGGATGTCGTCGTAAATAAATTTGCGGATGGCGAAGCCGGAGCCGGGGAATCCAATCGCGTGGTCGCCCGGCCGGCGGCGATAGCGAAAGACCTGCACGCCGTTCCACCAGGTGGGCGAATGATTGCGGGGCGTGCGCAAATCGAGGACGAGTTCGAACGAGGGCAGGGCGCGTGCGACGAGGTGGTTGGCGGAGCGAGCGGCGCGTTTGTTGGTGTCGTCGATGATGACGAGGGCGTCGTCGGCGAGCCGGGGGAGTGCGAGTGCGACGCCGTCATATTGATCGCGAAAGGAATGACCGCCGTCGTAGAAGTAGGCGCCGATGCGCGCAGGAGCCCATGGCGCGGCGGCAAGGAAATCGCGGAAGTCCAGGTCGTGGAAGGTGACCTGGCCGGGCGCGGTGTGCGCGTCGAGCGTGCGGCGGAGCGCGTCGGCGGCGCCGTCGAACTGCGAGAAATTGTCGCATGCGAAGATGCGCGCGTGCGGGTTGGAGGAGGCGGCGCCAACCAGGCTGGCGCCTTTGTAGCATCCCACTTCGACGTAAACTTCGCCCTGATCGAGAGAGGCGACGGCGCAATTGAGGAGCCGGAGCTTGTTCTCGGTGGCCATCCCGGGAATTTCGCCGAGGATGTGCGAGAGCGAGCGATCGGCGGGATGGCGCGAACGAGCGAGGCGGCCGGCGTCGTCGAACTCGGGCCATTGCGCACGGCATCGCTCGCGGAAAGCGTCAAAGTACATTTCTTTTTAGAAAAGTCGATCGAGCTGCGAGAGTAATTTGACGATGGTGGTCAAGTTTTGCAGAGCCGCGATTTGTCACCAGTACATCGCAGGGCCCATCGGACCGACGAGGCCCATGCCGTATGGACTGAACATCTCTTCCTGCATGTCCATATCCTCCATCTGCTGGGCTTCGAGGGTTTGCCGGGAGATCTCGCCTTCCTTTGCCTGGAACTGTTCGTTGAGTTTCAACTTCTCGTACTGCTGATAGGCCTCCTCGGTGCCGATGTACATACATTTGCAATAGTACGGATCGGCCATCCAATAGTGCAGGTTGCCGGTCTTGCCGATGTAGTAATCAACCTGGAGCGGAAGCAGCGACTCGAGTTGCTTTTGGCGCTCGGGAGTGTCGGCGGGGAGCATCCTGAAGCCGGCCGCGGAGAGCATCGGTTCGATCTGCTCGGCCTGTTGCTGGGGAGTCGGCGGTTGGGGCTGGAGCGAGCCGCATCCGAAGAGCGCAGCCGAAAACGTGGCAATCAAGAAGACGACGGCGACGGAAGTTGTAGGCTGTTGGCGCATTGGTTCCTTGGGTGAAGAGAAAAAAGCGGGGTGGCCATCGCGGGCCACCCCTGGTGAAGAGTCAATCAGGGCACGGAGCTGTTCGTGTTTCCGTTGGCGTCGAACAACGTGAGCGCGCCGGCGCCGTCACCGTTGAGAGTGAGCGAGGCGCGGGTCTTGCCGTCGGCGCCAAGCAGTGCGAGACCGGGCCTTCCGTCGGGCGTCATATCCATGCCGATGCGTCCGCTATGCTGATCGGCCAGGCGCAGCGTGGGAGCGCCGTTAGTCGCCACGACGATCGAGGCGCGCGGAATGCCGGTGTTGTCCAAGAGGTCCAGACCGGACTGGCCGTCGGCAGCAACGGCGAGGGTGGCTTGCGGCAGCGCGTTGGGATTGTAGAGCACAATGCGGGCGACGCTGTTGGCGAGTCCGACTTCGATGCGCGGCTTGCCGTCATGGCCGAAGATGCCGAGCGCCGGGGCGCCGTTGGCGCCGACGCCGAGCCCGGCGCGCAAGGTGCCGGTGCCGTCGAAGACGCCGAGTTGTGCGACGCCTCTGCTGGTGACGTTGAACTCGCCGCGAGTGTTGCCCTTGGCGTCGACGAGCATGAACTTTTGCGCGGTCATCAGCTTGGGGGCTGCGGCGGCGTCAACCGCGCGAGCGGCAAAGATATGGCCAGACACTGCTCCTCCGACGAGCGCGGCGGCGAGAGTCAGCGTCACAAACCCGATTCGCTCTTTGATGGTCATGGTCGCGTCTCCTTTCCGGTACCGATGGCTGGGCAGTTTTCGCAGAGAACATTAGCAGGCTTGAAGGGGCGGTTACAAAAGCAGGGAAGGCGGCGGGAGAGGTGAAGGATGGCAAAGGAAAAAGGGGAACTTGATTGAATATGAAACCCGCCGTGGGTTTCACACTTCCCTGGGCAGGGGTGACCCCTGCACCCAGCATTAAGGCCGCGCTCCGTTGTCGCGCGCGGACCGTGCCAACGGCTTAATACTGCGCCGCCGTCGCCACGGCCAGAGGTGTCCGCTCTTTTCCGCGTGAGCTTTTTTTTCTGCTCCGCCTTTGTGTCATTCTAGAGCGAAGCGAAGAATCCCGGTTCCTTCCTGGTTGCCTCTGGCCTGAGGGGAGGTGTCACAGACACGCGACCGACGCGCGTGGCGGGTGAGGGTGAGGGACATTTGTGCGGCGCGATTGCCTGATGCGACCCACATTCGGTTATTGCGGGGGTCGGGGCAATGCGGCGGCGGAATCCAAGCGACAATGGGCGCGTCGCCTCGTTGTACTTGAATCGGGCCGTTTTGGGGCGAGACTCAAGACGACACTTCGCAGACACAAGGGCCGAATTATACGCAAGCATGCGCGATGATTTCGAGGCAACCAGTTCGGCTATCTGGTGCCGTTGTCGCGACGCGATTCAGTGATGATTGCGCGCGAGCCCGGCTGGCCTCGCGGACTCGGGCTGGCCGAGAGAAAGCCCGCGTGGTTCACAAGCGAATCACTTCACCGTCTCTTTCTTCAGCGCCTCCAGGTTCTCCTGCTTCTTGCGCCACGCCTCGCCCATGCCGTTCAGCATGGCGGGCGGCAGCGTCTCCATCGGGACCACGAGGTCGCCGGCCACGGGCCACTCCGGCAGCAACTCGGGGTGGTAGCCCTTCGGGTAGTACAGGTTCGGATCGATCTCATGCTCGCGCACGAAGGGCTC
>Ga0074045_10003096_pt1 | contig 15080 bp, 13 predicted proteins | sample BogForMeECP23OM2_FD_94442 | JGI IMG/M metagenome (GOLD analysis project Ga0074045, IMG submission 94442) | Bog forest soil microbial communities from Calvert Island, British Columbia, Canada - Bog Forest MetaG ECP23OM2 | ecosystem: Environmental > Terrestrial > Soil > Wetlands ...
CGAATTCCCCGGATTATGGGAGTGTGTCCCGTATCCAGCGCCGTGTCCCTCACTATCGCCGGTACGCCCGTTTTAGCAACCCTGCCGGCAACCCCCTGCCCGATCTTCAGCTTGAATTTCCTCCTATCGAGCGAGCATCCTTTCTGGGAGCCGATCGTCAATTGCCGGCCATCGTTATCCACCAGAAGCAGCAGGCAGGTGGAAGCTTTGGTGATCTTCTGAGCGTTGGCGCTGACAAGGTCCATCAGTTCCGTTGGGCTCAAGCCGGGGGTGATTACTTTCTTGCTGATCTCCTGAAGAAGGAGCAACTGTTCTATCTTCTTTTTGTTTTGTTCCTGGAGTCTCGCATTTTCTATAAGAATACTTGCGTGGTTGGCGAAGATCGAAAAAGATTTGATGACGCTTCCGGTAACATCCATTTTTATGTTGTTCTTATCAGCTACAAGCAGTCCGATGATTTCCCTTTTTATCTTCAGGGGGACTGCCAGAGTAGAAACACGAGTCTGGAGCCTGCTTATCTTCAGATCGGTGGGAGTGACCCTGGGGTCGGTTTCATAGTCCTTCACAAAGATAGTCTTACCCGTCCTGGTGGCCTTGGTTTCTATGCAATCATGTTTTTCCAGGAAGAAAGGGCGTGAAAATGCTCTCTCTTTCTCGTCGGGCAAAAATCCGATGAGATACTTGCATTCGAGCAGTTTGGGGTCTTTATTTACCAGGAAGATTGCAATCCTGCTAAAGCCGAATGCATTGGAGGTCTCCTCCACAATCGAGGTCAGGACTCTGTCCAGCGATATGGGCTTGGTAAGCAGGCTGCTGATCTTGTGGATAGACAGCAGCAGTTTTTCTTTCGCTCTTGCTTCCGAAATGTAGCGAGATGCCGACCGTCGCGAAATCCTTTTCCGATCGACCCCTGAGCTAGTCATGAGCAAACTCTCCGGTAAATGAGGTCCATGACCCCCGGTATTCATCCGGAAAAAGCAACCGGGGATTTGTGCCAGGCCCCTTTCTTATACCCCCCCGGCAGAGAGGAAATCAACTCGTCAGATGTCCATGAAACCGGGGTTTGCTTTTAGAAATGCGGCTACCCCTTCCCGTGCGTCCTGTGAGCCGAAGCACAGACTGAAAGCCATGTTTTCGTACATTATCTGCTCTCCTTTCTGAGGGATTGGGAGCTGGATGATATGCTACAGCATAATTGAAATGATACAGTGACCTAACTATTCGATAACCTGCGATATTCCTTTTCTTTTACGAAAAAGGCCAGCCCAGTGCATCGATCAGGGCAAAGGCTGCCAACAGCTCCAAAACTGCTGTTTTAACCAAAGGTTACAACACATATTCGCATACTGGTATGCTAATTGCTTTTGGCAGCAAACGTGATCTGCAATACCCATTCCATCAGGTACACGGGCTGATCTGCTACAGGGCGGGCAAAAACGGGGAAATAGATCACCAGAGCTATTCTATGCCTGATCCGGATCAGGCATAGTCAAAGGAAGAATTTATGAAAATCGAAGAATGCAAGGCAATAGTCACTGGAGGCCCATCCGGGCTGGGTGAGGCTTGTGTTCGCTCACTGGCCGCCAGCGGCGCAGATGCGGCGATCCTGGATATGGCTGTCGAAAGAGGCCAAATGCTTGCCTCATCGCTTGGCGGAAAAGTCATCTTCCTCCAGGCTGACGTGTGTTCAGAGGAAAGTGTGCAGGCGGCAATTGACAAAGCCGCGGATACTTTCGGCGGACTGAATGTTGCAATAAACTGCGCGGGCGTGGCGGATCCGGGGAAAGTCCTGTCGAGGAAAGGCCCTCTGTCGCTTGCCCTCTTTAACAAAGTCATCCAGATCAATCTAGTTGGCACCTTTAACGTGCTCAGGCTCGCAGCAGAGAAGATGCTTGCAAACACCCCCTCAGAAGATGGAGAAAAAGGGGTGGTGATAAACACGGCCTCCATTGCCGCCTTTGACGGCCAAATCGGGCAGGCCGCCTACAGTTCGTCCAAAGCTGGCATCGTCGGCATGACTCTTCCCGTTGCCAGAGAATTTGCGGATCATGGAATCAGGGTCCTGGCCATTGCCCCCGGAATTTTCAGCACCCCTATGATTACCTCCATGCCCCAGGAAGTTCAGGATTCTCTGGGCAAAATGATCCCATTCCCAAAACGTCTAGGGAAACCGGAAGAATATGCTGCGCTGGTGCGGCACATTATCGAAAACCCGATGCTCAACGGTGAGGTGATCCGTCTGGACGGCGCCGTGAGGATGGCCGCGAAATAAGTCCTGCCATCCATAGCTGAACTGAGATATTGATGGAATGGAGGTCAGGCAAGGTGAGAAAAGTAGCGATTCTGGGGATAGGTCATACCAAATTTTCCTTTTCCGCAGAGAAAACAGCCGTTGAACTCCTCTCTGAAGCGGCCCTGAGCGCCATAACTGCCTCCAGTCTTATATCTAAAGACATACAGGCCATGTTTGTCGGCAATGTGCTCGGGGATTTCTCGGAAGGGCAAGGCATGGTGCAGTCCTTCTGTGCTGATGAAATCGGTGCCCACAACATTCCAACAAGTAGATTCGAAGGGGCTTGTGCTTCCGGAACGATGGCGGTTCGAGACGCATTTGTGTGGGTCGCATCGGGATTTTACGACATTGTACTTGCCGCAGGTGTTGAAACCGCGTCCAAAATGGGTACGGCCCTTGCCACTCGCACATTTTCCATGTTCGCGGACAGCCATTACGAATACCCCTCAGGCCTGACATTCCCTGGCGCTTTTGGAATGCTTGCGCATCTTTATGCGTCAACGTACAGAATTCCGCTAAAGAGACTGAAGGAACAGATGGCCCTGGTTTCAGTACAATCCCACAAATACGGCCAACACAACCACCTCGCTCAGCTCCGGAAAGAAATCACCGTCGAAGACGTCTTGAAAGGGCCCATGATAACATCTCCTCTCCAGTTGCATGACTGCTGCCCCTTCTCCGACGGCGCGGCCGCTATAGTCCTCGCCTCAGAGGATGTGGCCGCAAGACTCACCGGGAAGCCCGTCTTCATTGCGGGAGTGGGACAGGCGTCTTCGGGCAGGTTCAGTTCTCAAAAGGAATATCTGCCGAGACTCAGGGCAAGGGAAATAGCCGTCAGGCAGTCCTACGAAATGGCCGGCATCGGCCCCGGCGACGTTGATTTGTGCGAACTCCACGACTGTTTCAGTATCGCAAGCATCATTGCCGCCGAAGGACTTGGATTTGCCGAATTTGGACGTGGCGGTCAATTGTGGGAAAACGGAGATTCGGATAAGGGAGGCAGGATACCCATAAACATCTCAGGCGGGCTTAAATCAAAGGGACACCCTATCGGGGCGACAGGCGTCTCACAGGTTTGTGAAATAGTCAGACAGATCCGTTGTGAAGTCGAACCGGAAAGGCAGGTCGATGGCGTCCAGACAGGGCTCACGGATACGCTGGGAGGAGACGGAATAATTTGTAGTCTAGTTCTCAAAAAAGGGTGGTAGATCTCCTACATACAGGCAAAGGTGGCTTCCATGCACTGCGAATACAGACTTACCTTCAAGGATTTCAATCAGTCTCTCAGAAAGAATAAACTGCTGGGATTAAAGTGCGGGAAATGCGACGGCTACACCTGTCCGCCAAAACTGGTGTGCCACGAATGCGGTGGCTCCGATCTTGAAATCGCTCAGATGGAAGGCAGAGGAAAAATCGTCACCTTTACTTCCTCTTATGTCGCCGGTCTGGGACGCGAGGTCGAAACCCCGATCCTCATAATCATGGTGGAACTGGCCGAGGGGCCGTGGATAATGGGCAATCTGGTTGGATTCAACCCTGAAGAGGCCACTGTGGAATCCCTTATCGGAAAACAGGTAGCGCTTACCAGGACGCGGATTTTTCCCGGCGATGCTTACTCGGGAGGACAGGAAGTACAGGGCGGTATTGCCAGGCCGACTTTTGTGCTTGAATGAACATGGTGCATGCAAGGAATTCGGCATGAAAAAATCACTGTAGGATAAGTTCGCGAAGGCCGAGCTTAACCCGGTGAGCAGCGAGTTCGTTGTTTCTCCTTATGTCGATGAGTTTCCGGTCGTTCTGGAATGTAAACTGATCGACTCGATCAAGCTTGGATCTCATACCCTCATTATCGGAGAGGTTTTGGATGTCAAGACCGATGAAGCCGTACTCGATGAAAACGGGTTGCCTGAATTGGGAAAGATCAAACCATTTCTGTATGACCCCGGCAGCCTTTCTTACCATGGGACCGGGCGTTACCTGGGCAAGGCGTTTTCCATGGGAAAACAGCTAAAAGATTAGGAATAAAAAAGGGGGGGTTCCTTTAATACGAAGTTGCGTTCAAAGTGGTAATTCTTAATAACCCCAAACAGAGCTGAGGAATGTTTCCCCCGCACCCCCCGGATTTCGGCCACGCGCGCTGAACGCGCGAGGCCGAGCGCTCGGCGCTATCGGCGGCTGGCCGAAGGCCGCCGCCGATAGCGCCACACTGAGCCGCGTAGCGGCGAGGGGGTGTGGGGGGCACAGCTCCCCACGCTTTTGAAAAGCATCAGAATCCCCCCTGCGCCTTTTCAAAATACTCACCGCTCACAAGGGCTGGACTACTCGGGGGGACTTGATACTTTCTTGAACGCAACTTGGTATAAGACCTCCCCCCTGGATGCCCCCTATTTTCCTTGCAGGATATCAATCCACCCTTGTCTAGTCGTAAAATCCCTTTCCGGCCTTTTTGAACGAACCTGTCTTCAATGTCGCAATTGAGCACTCCTCAGAATTATTTCCGGCCCTGCATTCTCGACCGCGATCTATTCCCCTTCCATCGCAGGTTTGGAGGCCGTAACTTTGACTGTTTCGAGAATGGACTTCTCCTTCAAAAACCCGATACCGATTGCTCCGACCACGGCCAGTAACGACCAGAACAGGAAAACATTGCTGAAGTCGTACGAGTTGTCGGGGAGTGTGACGACCAGATAACCCGCAATCACCGGCGATAAAAAAGCCCCAAACTGTCCGATACCGTTTGAGACCCCTACCGCACGACCTACCAGTTCCTTGGGATAACGCCATGAGGGGAAGGCATACATCATGCCCCACGCCAGGTTGACGAAAAAACCGCCGATCGCCAGGCAGAGCAGCAGCATTGAGGTATTCCCCTTGGAAACATGCCCGATCATGTTGAGGGCCGGAATGCATCCCAGGAAGGCAATTATCGTTACGATCTTGGGTTTTCCCCCGAACCACTTGTCGGCCATCGTTCCGCCAAGATACATCGAGAAGAAGGCCACTACGTACGGGAGCGATGCATAAAAACCCATGGTCTTCAGATTCAATCCATGCTGCTTGACCAGAAATGTGCTGATCCAGGTGGTCATTCCCCAGTAAATCATCAGCATGATAAAAAGTCCCAGGACATAGAGCCAGAACTGGACGTCGGTCAAAAAGATCTTGGCGCTGTAGGTCTTCCCGTGCTCGCTGGCCTCGACGTCTATGGAGGCCCTGATCATGTCGTACTCTTCCTTTTTTACTTTCCCTTTTTCGTACATCGCGCTGGGGGAGTCATTCGTGAACTTCCACAAAAGAAAGACGCCAATGAAACCCGGAACGGCCAGAATGAAGAACACCGGCCGCCATGCTCCTCCGAAGAAAGCCGCTGCGAGTTGAGTGACCAGAATAGGAATGATCGCGGGAGCCACCGCCCATGTCGTGGAAAAAAAGCCCATCGCCCGGCCCTTTTCCTCTCTCGGGAACCAGTTCGCAACCATTCTCGCAGCAGGCGCAAAGTGCTGTCCTTCGCCGACCGCCAGACCGAGGCGAAGAATAATGAATTGCGTATAGTTGCGAACGAGGCCGGTGAGAAAGGTTATCAGGGTGAAGACCCAGATTGCGATGTTCATCGTGTTCTTCGGCCCGATTCTGTCGGCAAGGTATCCGGCCAAAAACTGGGCGAGCGAGTAGCCGAAAAAGAATATCGATCCCAACCACCCGATTTGAACAGCGGTTAATTGGAGGTCTTTTTGAATGTAGGGAAGGAATGTCAGTACGCTAATCCTGTCAAAATAGTTAATCAGGTAAAGCAGCCATAAAATGCCGAGTATTATGTGACGGTATCCCCATACTGTTTTAATGCGCTCAGCCATCTTCGTGCCCCCTTATGAATCTGATGTTTTGTGGCAACAGCCCTTCAGATGATCATCACGGGAATATTAGTGCAAACATCCCGGCCATATAATCAGCGACAAAAAAATTAGTCTTTTATTTGGGCGATCTTTTTCGCAAAATTCATTTTCTCACCCAGTTTTCCAAGCCTTTGATACATGACCCTCTGGCTTTGAGGTGAACCAGCCCCATGCATGCTTTCGATCAGCGCCGTCCCGCCGGTCATGTTTTCCAGCAGGCGGAGGATTTTCATCCTGGTTTCCGTGGAGACGCCCTCGACGCCTTTCATGTATTTCTCCACGTATTTGCCGATCTTAGGGCTCCGCAGGTCGCTATCGAATGGGAGCGTCGCGAGAATGCCTCCGCCGATGTCATGCGCGAGCCTCGATATTTCATAGATGTAACGGGTGATATTATGTTTGGTGCAGTTGGCAAGGAGCGGGTCGGGGTAGTAGGCTCCGCTCTTCGTTTTGGACCCCAGCGCGGAACAGGCCACCGAACCCGCATAGACTGTCTCTGCAAGGTGCAGCATTTCGACGAGCTTGTCTTTAATATGGGATGCGCCCAAAGTGCCCTGATATTGCGCTGCGAGCGCGCTTGCGCCGATGATGACATCGGAAACTCCGCCCTTGCAGCCGCCGTAGTTCTGCCGGTGAAGTGTCGCGAACCTTTCGACCAAAAGACCGCTGAAATCCACCTCGCCGCACATGAAGACCCTGTCCCAGGGGACGAAAACGTCTTCGAAGACCATGAGGGCCTCTCCTCCGACCATGCCGAACTCGCAGTTGCCGGCGTCGATTCCGGACTCGAACTTTCTCTCCTCGTTCGTCTGCCGTCCGAAAATCATCGTGATGCCGGGAGCGTCGAGAGGTATGGCCGCAACTATGGCGTAAGCCTCGTCGCCTTCGGCCATTGACTGGGTGGGCATGATCATTATTTCATGGCTGTTCACAGCACCTGTCTGATGCGCTTTGGCCCCCCGGATGACGACGCCGTCCTCCCTTTTCTCGACGATCCTGGTAAAAAGATCGGGGTCGGCCTGCTGGCTTGGGCGTTTAGATCGGTCACCTTTGGGGTCGGTCATTCCGCCGACCAGCATGAAGTTCTCATCCTGAATTCTTTCGAGGTACTTGAGAAATCGCTTGAAGTATTGAGTGCCGTGCTTCTCGTCCATTTCAAAAGTGGTCATGTACAGAGCGTTTAGAGCGTCAAACCCCACGCATCGCTGGAAACAGCTCGCTGTTTCGTGGGCGATGAGGCGGAGCATCTGAACCTTCTTTATGAGGTCGTCCACCGATGAATGAATGTGGGTGAACCGGTTGATCTTCTTTCCGGTGATGCTGCTCACTGCGGTCAGGAGGTCTTCGTGTTCGGGCATGAGGGCGAGTTCGTACGTCTTGGCCGCTGAGTTTATGTGCGGGATAAAAGCAGGATGCGTGGAGCGGTCTTTGACTTTTTTCCCCTTGTAGTAGATCAGCGGTTTCTGTTTTTTCAGACTCTTGATGTAATCTTCTTTTGTCCTGATTTTCATGATTTTCCCTCGCTCAAAAGACTTTGGACAATTTCTGCGGGATCACGTTTATTGTCCCTGATCGATACGATTCTTCGACAGGCCGTTAGAACCATTTTTCCCACGGGACATGCCGTGGCGCAGCCTGAGATGACGAGAACGGTTGCGAAGTCCCGGTCATCGAGGGTGACCCACTCGACCAGGTCACCGGCGGCATTTTGAATTTTCTTGAAATACTCCACCCGGTCAAACCCCGGATCGCAGCCGCCGCAGTATTTTAAAGCTATTCTTTTCCTCATCTGCGCCGGGTTTTCGCAGTCAGACTTCTCTGGTCCACAAAGACGCCATGGCAGGCCCGCCGCCAACGCAAAGAGAAGCCCCGCCCATGGTCAGGGCCAGCCTCTCCATCTCGTAGTAGAGGCTCACGATGATTCGCAGCCCTGTGCTTCCCACCGGGTGTCCCAGGGCTATCCCGGAACCGTTGTGGTTCACCTTGTCGAGGTCCAGCTTTATTCCGAACTCCCGTTCAAGAACCCTTCCAACCCCGAGCCACTGCGCCGCGAATGCCTCGTTGATTTCCCAGTACTCGATATCTGCAAACTGGAGACGCGCCTGTTTGAGGCATTTCGGGATGGCGAAAGCCGGGCCTATGCCCATTAGTTTCGGGTCGCAGCCCTCGCTGCAGATGTTGATCAATTTCATGAGGGGCCGGATTCCCAGCTCTTTTGCCTTATCCAGGGACATGAGAACCGCGGCCGATGCCCCGTCATTTATGCCGGAGGCATTAGCAGGCGTTACGACCCCGTTTTCCCTGAAAGGAGGTCTCAGACGGCTCATCTTTTCGATACTGGCGTCCTGGATCGGATGCTCGTCCGTGTCGAAGATAAGAGTTGCTTTTTTGACCTTCACTTCGACCGGTACGACCTCGCGCCGGAAGGTTCCTTCCTGGATGGCGCGAGTTGCGCGGCGGTGGCTCAAAAGAGCGAGTTCATCGCACTGCTCGCGGGTTATGCCGTACTTTTCGGCGACGTTTTCCGCCGTCAGGGCCATATGGCCGGGGACAAGCTCGTCCACGAGTCCGTCATGAAGCATATGGTCCTGCACTGTTGCGGGCCCCATCCTGTACCCTTGTCTGGCCGCCGGGAGGAGGTAGGGCGCGTTGCTCATGTTCTCGACACCTACTACAAGTCCGATCTCGGTCTTGCCCAGCATGATATTGTGGCTCGCAATTTCCAGCGCCCTCATGCCCGAGGAACAGTTTTGATTCACGGAAACGGCGCTGCTCCTGGCGGGAAGGCCGATTCTCATCCCTACCTGCCTGGCAGGCAGGGAGCCCTGCATGGCGGTGTAAATCTGTCCCATACAGATCTCATCTACGCTCTCCGGCTGGATACCGGCCCTTTCGATAGCGGCCCTGCCCGCTGTCATGGCTAGATCCCTTGCCTGTACGTCCTTCAAACTGCCCAGAAAATCGCCGATCGCTGTTCGACATGCGCTGACTAGAACTACATCTTTAGTCACTGCTTTAAAGCCTTTCTGAAATGGGTTTGGAGCAAAAGAGGCGTGAATCCTCCTCAGATAATCGTGTGCCCGCCATCGATGTAAATATCCGAACCGGTCATATATGCGGGAGAGGTCGCGAGATAGAGTGCCAGAGACTTCAGCTCGTCCACCTGCCCAACCCTGTTCATGGGGATCATTTTTTTGATCAAACCCTTGCCCGTTTCGGACTCAAAGAAATCCCTGTTGAAATCGGTCAGGATGTAGCCGGGACACATCGCGTTAACCTGTATGTTGTCCCGCATCAGTTCGAGCGCCATTACGCGGGTCAATTGAAGCACGGCGGCCTTGCTTGCGCAGTAACCGGTCATGTTGCGGGCCGAAATCTTTCCGAGAATGGATGAGACATTGATGATTTTCCCGCTTTTCTGCCTTACCATGATCTGGGCTACCGCCCTGGAGACCAGAAAAGTGCCGCGGAAATCGACGTTCATGACCTCGTCGAGGTCTTCGTCGGTCATCCGAATGACAGGCTTCTCGCTGCCGGGGATTCCCGCACAGTTAACGAGAACATCTATCTTGCCGAATTCGTCAGCAATTTCCTGAACGACGCGGTCCACGGACTTGGAATCGCGCACGTCCATCGACTTTGCCGCGGCCTCTATTCCGTATGCCTTTTGAAGCCTTTCCGCCGCCTCCTGGCACCGCACCAGGTTCCTCGCAACGATTGCCAGATTGGCCCCTGCTTCAGCGTACGTTTCGGCGACGGTCAGCCCTATTCCACTATATCCACCGGTAATGAAGGCAACTTTGCCCTCCATGGAAAACAACTTTTCAAAACAGTCTCTGGCCATTTTCTCGTCTCCTGAATCCGGTCATGTCCCACAGGGGCGACTCGAGTCGCAAAAAGCCGTGGGCATAGTTGCCCCCGATTCCGTTCGCGGCGAAGATACCGGACTACCTGAACATCTCCTTGAGCTTTTCGTAAGAGGAGTCCAGCATGCTTATGTAGTTATCGAATGTGAGACCCTTTAACCCACCGCCGGTGTAGATTTTTTCGGAGTCGAGTATCCGAATGATCGCTGCTTCTTTTTTGGTTGGAGGCGTTGTCGTTTTGAGACTGGCAGAGACTTTCAAGTCCCAGGAAACCTCCCTGGCAACCTCTTCGGCCGTGATTCCGGGATGAACTGAGTCGAGGTATGCCTCTTTTGTCTGCTTATCAAACCTGAAAATAGCCATGTTGGAAATGATCACAGCGGGACCGGTTCCCGGATAACCGTTTTTTTCCCGCGAACCGGGCCCGTCGAGGTATCCCGGCGATGTCACGAAATCCACCTTTTCGAGAAACCTGCGTTTCTGCTGGTTCATCATGACCAGGGTCCGCTTTGCGGAAACAGCTATATCATTGGCGCCGCCGCTCCCCGGCAACCTTGCGGATGGAGTGTGATAGTCGCCGTTCCCGAATATGGCGGTGCTGTTCAAATTGCCATACTTATCCACCTGCGCTCCGCCAAGCATCCCCAGGTCGAAATAACCCCGCTGCTGATCGGAAAAAGCCCTCCAAAGAGAGGTCACGCATATGGCGTTTTCCACGCAAGCGTTGTCGCCGATTCCGAGCATCAGCCGGTAAGGTGTTGCCCCGATACATCCCGATTCGACTGCGAGGATCACGTCCGGAGCATGGGTCAGCTTCGCGACGAGTGCGCCCAGGCACGGTATGCCCACACCCACGAATACGACTTCCCTGTCTTTGACTTCTCTGGCGGCAGCGACGACCAAGAGTTCCTGGAGCGTATAATCTTCCGCGTATTCTTCCATATCGTTGCTCACATGCGACTCCTTCTGCATATCATGTTGTCAGCACATAAACATAGAGAATCCGGACCTGGCTGGTTTCCGTCCGGGAAGGGTCCTTTTCCGAATCGGAAGCCTCGCGGGGCGTGGAATTCTCATCGGTGTTTCCGGATGAACACTAGCTGTTGCACTTGCAGAACCTTCGCTCGATTTGGGTGAGCTTTCTTAAGCGGCCCCATCCTACTTTTTCGCAGTATTCTTCATGATCCTTACAGCCGAAGGCCCAACTATCAATCCATCTTTTGAAACCATCCTCGGTATCTATCTCCGCCATCATCTCCATATGGAATGGAAGGTCATAGGCATAGGCAAAGGGCATATTCCAGGGATGACTGCAGTAAGGCACCTCGACAACGGCATCGACGACGTACTGGGGCATCGTTGTAGAGGTTGGGCTCTTTTTGATTTCATCGGTCGATACGATCTCTTCGCAGGTGACTATCGTCCTTTTTGCCGCTCTCGCGATGTTTTCCGCATTTGAGGAGAAACCCAGATACTGGGAGTTCCCCAACTTGTCGGCCCGGTTTACGTGCACGATTGCCACATCCGGGGTGGCCGCGGGCACCAGCGCTACCTTTTTGCCCCCGTACGGGTCGTCGATCACCCTGATCATGTCGTTGTACTTCTCTATGGATGAGCCGATAAGCGATTTTGTAGTCATAAAGGGAAGGCCCATGGCACCCGCCAGGAATCGAAGCCCCATGGTGTAATTTGAAAATTCCCGAACGTCGATTTTGCGAGGTATCCCTTTCTCGGCGGCGCGTCTGTAGTTGGGGCTAACTCCTGCCACGGCAAACGCCAGCCAGGCCACCTCCACTCTCTTTAGCTGCCCGGTCCCGACCAGGTAATCCGCGCACTCGCACGGACTGTCCCCCATAAGTGTCATATCCTTTTGCCCCTGCCTTATGATTTCATAAGTGGGCGCGACAACCTGCTGGCCTCCCATGCCGCTGAATGCGATGGAGCATCCGTCGAAAACAAACCTGGAAACGGCCTCCTTTAAGCTCATCCTTTTGTCTAAAGCTTTTTTTGTATCCTCAGCGCTCATGGTTCAGACTCTCCCTTCCCGATTTGTCCGGCACGCTTTTAGAAGATTGCCGGCAAAGCAACACGCCGTGTTGATTAATGATTGATGTCTGATATTCGATCGTCCTGAATTAATATGTCTATCAGGCTTGAAGCATTCGCGCGATATCCTGAGCGAAGTAGGTAATGACGATATCTGCGCCGGCACGCCTAATGGCAGTGACAGACTCCACCATCGCCCGATTGCCGTCTATCCAGCCAAGCCTGTCGGCTGCCTTAATCATCGAGAACTCGCCGCTGACGTTGTAGGCAGCCAGCGGCAGATCGAATTCCTCTTTTGCCCTTCGGATAATATCGAGATAGGGCAGGGCTGGTTTCACCATGATGATGTCAGCCCCTTCCTCTATATCAGTGGCGATCTCCCTCATGGCTTCATTGCTGTTGGGCGGGTCCATCTGATATGCTTTTCTGTCGCCGAACTGCGGAGTGCTTTCGGCGGCTTCCCGGAACGGTCCGTAAAAGCAGGATGCGTATTTGGCTGAATAAGCCATGACAGGCGTGTTCTTGTAGCCGTTTTCGTCGAGAGCTGTTCTTATTGCAGCGACCTGGCCGTCCATCATGGCCGAAGGGGCAACGATGTCGGCCCCCGCGACCGCCTGTGACAGTGCGGTCCGCGCCAGGACGTCGAGGGTCGAATCGTTATCGACTTCCTCGCCCCTGAGCATTCCGCAGTGGCCGTGGCTCGTGTACTCGCACAGACACACGTCGGTTATTACGACTATATTCGGGACCTCGTTCTTGATCTCAGTGACCGCTCTTTGAATTATTCCGTCTTTGGCGAAAGCCCCTGAGGCGAATTCATCCTTTTCATCCGGAATTCCGAAGAGAAGAGCCGCCGGTATGCCCAGATCTTTCGTGGTTCGCACTTCCCTGATTATATGATCGATGGACATCTGGAAATTACCCGGCATCGACTGGATCGGTTTCTTTATATCTTTGCCGGGCACCACGAAGAGGGGGTAAACGAGGCTGTCGGCGGATAGGCTGGTCTCACGGACCATCCTTCTCAGCTCGTCGTTTCTTCTGAGCCTTCTTGGTCTGTAGATGGGATAACGCATGCTCACCCCCTTGTTTTTGTGTGATCTGCTTCGAGTCAAATAAATAAGGAAATCGGGAGGGCCTTGTTGCCTCTACTCTCCGTTGTGTGCCGTACTGTCGGTTTTGTACATGAACGAGCATTTAGTATGCCACGCTGGTACTTTTTGGAGATTAAGCTGCTATAACATCATCTTATACAATTACCTTGCTTTTGCTCGAAAAGTGTGTTCAATTCGTCATGTCCCATAATCGGACATCTGTGTCTCAGGCCGGGACACAGGCGGGACATCTCTTCATTCCCGGACAATGCCGCTCTTTTGTTTTTTCGAAGATGCAATCCTGCCGGGAGCAAACTCGGTCATCTTGCGGGTAAATGTTTTGCACAGCGGCTACAGGGAACGCGTTATGTCAGATCATGCCAGCAGGTTTGATGTGATTTACACGGAGTGGCGGAAATTTGTGCGCGGAATGGCGGTTGACTCGGGCAGAGTCCGTCCCGTTATTGTCGATTCCTGGGAGAGGTCCAGGTCGAAGGGCGTAGACCCTTATCTGACGAGAGTGCCGCTGGTTCTGGATGGAGAGCAGCTACAGGCCCTGCTCGAAAGGAATGGAGAACTCATCGATATCAGCCGCCCTTTCATGGAACATCTCTTCGGCTTCGTTAAGGGTTCAACCTTTATTGTAGCCTTGTCGGATGCGACCGGGTTTCTCATCGAACTCGTTGGGGATTCCGAAATCCTGGAAAGCGTGAAACAGGGCAATTTCGTTCCGGGCGCATGCTGGAGCGAAGAGGTTGCCGGGTCAAACGGCGTAGGAACCGTCCTGGCATTGGGGAAGCCGCTCCAGATTTGCGGGTGTGAACATTTCTGCATCAATTCGCGCAGATGGACTTGCTCGGGAGCGCCAATTCATAATGCGGAGGGCGAAATGGTTGGCGCAATCGATATGACCGGCCCCTATGAAAACTCCAATCCTCATACGCTTGGGATGGTCGTCGCATCGGCGCATGCGATAGAGAACGAATTCCGCTACAGAAAAGCCCTGCGGGAAATCCATGTCGCGCACAGCTTTCAAAAGACGGTTATTTCCTCCATCCCGGAAATCATCATTGCTATCGACAACGATGAAAATATTTCTCTTATGAACAACAATGCGATGAAAGTATTCGGCGTGGGTGGAGACAAGTTTCTCGGCAGGGGCCTGGGTGCGCTTTGGAGCCGGAATTCCAATATCATCCAACTCATAGCCAACAATGAATCCCTGACCGACGTAGAGGTGAGGATATCTTTCAAGAACTCCCATGCGGACTTTACCCTGACCTGCAATCCGATCCTTTCCATGAACAGGGTAACCGGAAAGATCATTATACTCAATGAGATCAAGCGGGCCAGGACTCTTGCTGCCAGAATGATGGGGGCCAAGGCGAAGTTCCGCTTCGAGGACATCATCGGGCGCGACGGCGAGTTCCTCGAAACAGTGAGACACGCCCAGATAGCTGCCCAGATAAACTCTAACGTCCTTCTGTTGGGCGAGAGCGGCACGGGGAAGGATCTTTTTGCGCAGGCCATTCACAACAGCAGCAGCCGAAGGGATGGACCCTACGTGGCCATTAACTGCGCGACCATTCCGAGGGACCTGATTACCAGCGAACTTTTCGGCTATGTGGAGGGCGCCTTCACCGGTTCCAGGAAAGGGGGGAGCCAGGGCAAGTTCGAACTGGCCGACGGCGGTACGATCTTCCTGGATGAGATAGGGGAAACGCCCCTGGAAGTGCAGGCCGCGCTGCTGCGGGTCATAGAGGATAAATCCATAATCAAGATCGGCGGTACGAAGGTCACTACTGTAAACGTGAGGATTATTGCCGCAACCAACAAGCATTTGAAAGAAGAGGTCAGGAAGGGCAAATTCAGGGAAGACCTCTATTAC
>Ga0074045_10003097_pt1 | contig 15080 bp, 13 predicted proteins | sample BogForMeECP23OM2_FD_94442 | JGI IMG/M metagenome (GOLD analysis project Ga0074045, IMG submission 94442) | Bog forest soil microbial communities from Calvert Island, British Columbia, Canada - Bog Forest MetaG ECP23OM2 | ecosystem: Environmental > Terrestrial > Soil > Wetlands ...
AGCCATTTTTTAGGTCCGCGGTGTGACGGGTCATGCTCCGCGGCGCAGCTTCGGCGCACCTCAAAACCGTCCCTTCCCACAATTGAATTTACATAAGGCCCGCGTCCGCCGCAACCCCGGGCGGCCACCTCCAAACGGCTTTACCGGACGCGCAAGGAGCTCCTCGCCCACGTTCACTCCGCAGCGAGAACGCGCATCCGGTAAAGCGCTAGCGTTTTGGGCCGTGAGGTCGCTCAGCCACTTGTTCGAAATCCCAACTAGACTCATCGGGAGTTAGCCGAGATGCCGTGGCTCTGTTGATTGAGCTCTCCCGCGCCCGCGGCATCGGCGCCAACACCGCTATCTTCATGCTGCTTGTGGCGGTGAAGAACTCCTAAACATCGCGCTATGGATTCAAGTGTTCCACCAAATATCTTTTGAGCGCCTCCTGATAATAGTGCCCGGCTTGTTCGGTCGGGACGTGACCCTGCTCGGGCAACACGACCAAATCGAATGGCTTACTAGCCCGCTCCAATGCATCAATCATCTGCATCGTGGCACTAAACGGCACGTTGACATCGGACGTTCCGTGAATCAGCAGAAGGTGACCTTTGAGGCGGCCTGCTATTCTCAGGTTCGACGCAAACTCGTATGCTTCCTTGTTGTCTTCTGGTGTGCCCAGCAACATCAGCGCACTCACGCCCGCTTGCCGAAAATCGGTAATGGGTGCTATCGCAACCCCGACCTGAAAAACCTCGGGCGCTTGGAGCATAGCGCGAATAGTGTAATAACCGCCAAACGATCCGCCGAACACGCCCACACGAGCCATGTCCATATAAGGGCGTGCCGCGGCTAGTTGTTTCAAGACCGCTACGTGATCCGGAATCTCATTCCGACCGACGTTGTGAAACACGACATCCTGAAATTCCTTGCCTCGGTCGGGCGTGCCCCTCGCATCCACGCAAAAGACAATGAAGCCGAGGTTCGCGAACGCCTGAGCTTGTGCCCCCATTTCTCCTGCGAAGGTACGCGAAACCCACGTTCTTTGGAATCCTGCATAGATCTGATCTAGCACAGGATATTTCTTATTTGCGTCGAAGTCATAAGGCTTGTAAACAATGCCGTAGAGGTCTGTTTGGTTATCGGCGGCCTTCGCTGCAAATTCCTCGGGCAGATGCTGCCGAAGCGCCTTCACGAGATCGCTGTTGGCCTTCGAGAGCACTTCGATTAACTTGCCGTCTGCGCGGCGCACTTCGGTTTGCGGTGGTCGATTGACGTCCGAATGAGAATCGAGGAAGAACTGCCGCGAGGGGGAAAACTGGATGCCTTCGCCTTCGCCAATCCCGATATAGCTGAGGTATATCGATTGATCGTGTTGCCCTGGAGCTTCCGTGAGACGCGTCGCCTCGCTGCCCTCTAGTCTCACGCGATAGAGATGGAGGTCGTAAGGCCGCCCCTCGGCACCGTGCGCTGTGTAATAGACCCAGCCGCCTCTCTCGTCGATTGCTACTATCCGTTCAACGGGGCGGTGATCGACGGTGAGCTTCCGAATGAGAGCACCGTCGAGGTCGTAAAGATAGATCTGATTCCATCCATCACGTTCGGACAGCCAGAGGAAGCGGCGGTTGTCAGATAGGGGAGTGAAGTTCGGGGAATAGGATGCGATGAGAGCCGAATCGAAGAACGTCTCGGTGCTCTCGGTGAACAGCAAACGCGTCGTCCCGGTCCTCGAATTTGCCGCCAGCAAGTCAATTCGTTTTGATTCGAGCCGCGTCAGCAGCAATTCGGAAGAGTCTGAACGCCAACCACGAAAGTTCAGGAAGCCGAGGCCAGCATCGATGCGCACCTGCTTTTTTGAAGTCGCGTCAACAATGTAATACTCGGGTTGCGGAATGCCGGAGCCGCTGTATGCATGGCGCACCCATTCGACTTCCGGGACTGGCTTCAGCCACTGGACTATAGGATAGAGTGGCACATCCCGCTGGTCCGTTTTTGCTGCAGCAAGAAAGAGGCTGTTCGGTGCCCAGAGAGGACCGTCAGTGTCCCACCCGTAATCTTTGGATCCGTCATCGGTCAGCGATTGGCTGTGGCCGTCGATGGTGGAGCGTAAATAGAGATTGCCTTCTTTGGAACCGAGGAACCATCGTCCGTCCGGCGATAGCTTTTCGTATACAGCTGGCATCAAGGCCATAGTGCCTTTACGCACAAAGTGTGGCCTGTGGCGATCCCTCTCGGATTCGGATTCGGGCGGAACTGAAGTGAGCGTGTAAGAATCGAGCTGCAGAATATAGTCTCTGTCAGCAAAGCGGAAACGCGCCGCTTGTTCGCCTGGAAGGAACGTGAACTGGTCGAACGGCAATCCTGTGCCCGGTAATTCGTGGCCGACCAACGGTGTAAGCACACTGCGAAGACGCGAGGTGTTGAACAACGGAGCCTTCGTTCCTGCGACAGGATCATACTTGTAGATTGTCGTGCCGTCGCGCCCGCCCTCGGCGAACCAAAAACTATTGCCATCTTCCATCCAATGGGCCTCAATCAGACCCCCGGTGACCGCGTCAGAAAGAGCTAGGGTTCGATCAAATATCGCCTCGCGCGGAGTCGGAAAGCAGCGTGAGTCTTGCCCGGTGGCCCAGAGTGGGATGAGGCGTCCGTTCGTCAAGCGCCAGCCGTTTTGGCGCGCAATCTCCAAGGCCTTCTCCAGCCTGAATTCGAACGTTCTGGGCGAGCCGAATCTATCGGTTTCGACGCGAATCATCTCAGGCCGCTCGCTCGAAAAGAGTCGTATCAATTCAGCCGACGCTTTTCCCACTGTGCGTACACCGTTGACTGAGACGATCATGTCGCCCGACGACATCCCTGCCTGCGATGCGTGCCCGTTCTCGATGCCGCCGACAACAACCTGTCCCGGGTTGCGCAGGACGAGTATCTCGAATCCGGGGTAGAACAGTTCTGGATCTTCGGGATAGTGGCTGGGAGCAAACACCCGCCCGACCACGCGGCCAGGTTCGAGGCGGATCATGCGCTCGACTTCGGCCTCCCTCGCGTCCAGATACGTTGCAGAGCCGTAAGCCGATTTCCCTCCGTTTCTCGCAAGAATCAATGACCGCTTCTCTCGTCCGACTACAGCCTCAAATTCCCTGCCGGAGCGCCACAGCTTCAGGTTGACACTCGCGGGTTTATCCGAGCGAAGCAAGTCAAATGCTTGTGCGATCCCTTCAACACCTGTACCGGCGACGGCCATCAGATAGTCGCCGCCGAGAATACCCGCATGCTCGGCAGGCGAGTCAGGCATGACGCCCGAAATGAAGACTGGGCAATTCCCTTGGCCCCCCAGAGCGACTCCAATCGAATACGGGTCATTAACTGGAGCTTGCGCTCGCACCTGCGTGGCCATGCAGGTCAACGCGATCAGCACTTTATAGAAAGTCTTCATTGAGTCAGCCTTCTGTCCTGCATCCGTGCATATGCGAAGCCGGTCCGCGTTTCATGATCAGCAACTCGGCGAAGAGCTTGGCAAGAGAGGTATCATGATAATATCATGATGATACCTTACGGGTGATTGTCAAGGAGGAGGGGAAATGACCATAAATACCAAGCAAGCGGCGGCCAATGCTGAGCAGGTTGTCCGCGTTCAAAACGGCTGGGTTATGCTGCTTCTGGTAGTCGGACTTATGTTGGCCGATATTGCCTTACTGATTTTCTTCATCGAGGACGGAACTCGGACAACCGGTCAGCCGCACCCGGGCCTTATTGTGGCTTTCCTCTTGCTCTTTGTCGTCTGCGTCTTCCTAAGAAAAGGTTTCTTCACCTTGCAACCGAACGAGGCCCGTGTCCTCGTGCTCTTCGGCAACTACAAGGGTACTGTGCGCACGAGCGGATTTCATTGGGGCAATCCGTTCTACACTAACGGATCCCAGCAGTTCGGTGGACTCACCGTGGGTGCAGAGATGCACAGCAAGCTGGCCAGCCTCCATGCAGGTACCGGGGCGACTTCACGTCAAACCTTAGGCCGGAACAAAATGTCGCTTCGGATTCGGACGCTCAATGGTGACAAGTTGAAAGTCAATGACAAGCGCGGCAATCCCATCGAAATCGCAGCCGTTGTGGTTTGGCGCGTCGAGGATACCGCACAAGCGATGTTTGACGTCGACAACTATGAAAATTATGTTCCGACGCAAAGCGAATCGGCGCTACGCCACTTGGCAAGCCTGTATTCCTACGATTACGGGGAGGAAAATGAAATCACCCTCCGCAGCGGCGTCACGGAAGTGTCGCAGGCGCTGCGCGGCGAATTGCAGGAACGATTGGCGAAGGCGGGCGTTGTAGTGGATGAGGCGCGGTTGACCCACCTGGCGTACGCGCCGGAAATCGCCCAGGCAATGCTTCGTCGTCAACAAGCCGAAGCCGTCATAGCTGCGCGACAGAAGATTGTCCAAGGTGCTGTCAGCATGGTTGACATGGCGCTCAGAGAATTAGCTGAGAAGCAAGTGTTAGTTCTTGACGACGAGCGCAAGGCTGCCATGGTCAGCAACCTGATGGTTGTGCTCTGCGGTGAATCCGAAGTTCATCCTGTGCTGAACACCGGCACACTCTACAATTGATAGGTCAGGCTTATGGATCGAAAACCCTTTCTGCTTCGTATTGATCCTAAGCTCTGGGCTGAATTAGAAGCCTGGGCGCAGGACGAATTGCGTAGTGTCAACGGCCAGATCGAATACCTCCTCCGGCAGGCGGTTCAGAAACGTAAAGGAGGCCAGGGGAAACACAATCCGCCTTCGATTAAGCTGCCCGCGGCTAGATCATGAAGGGCTTGTCAAAAGTTCGGAACACGCAGCGGTGTAACTACCTTAGCCAAAGATCACGATCAACCAGCACCTCTCAGGAATGCTAAATGCATCGGCATTGATGGATGGCGCATCCGGAAACTACTAGCTGCGGGCGCCCTATCACCGAACTGCGGCGGTCAAAGCTGTTCGACTAAGCGAGCTTCAGCGAGAGGTCGCTTGAGTTCTCAACTCCCGGGCGCATTGAGCCAAAAAGATATCATTCAGTTGGCAGACGCGAGACGGACGATTCGATTTGTCATTTTAGGTATGCTGCTTTGCTTTTTCCGGTCCTGTGGCTTCCTGTTAGGATTGTGACGAGGTTGTCGTAAAACTTAACAGGACTTTGCGGCGTGTGCGAGGAGAAGGTCCGAGTAGCTTACCATCCGTCACGCTCAATGGTGTTCTTCACCTTCGCGAATTTACCAATGATTCGAGCGGAGGAATCGAGAACGACGTGGTCAAGAAATGCTCACGAGGTTGGGTCCCGTCCTGAATTGCCTTTGCGAGAATCTCCATCGCTTGTCCTGCGAGCGGCGGAATGTGGATCGTCGCCGCGAGCCATTTTTCGCGTACCCAGACTTGACCCGTCGCCGGCTGACCATCACATCCGGTGAATGGCAAGCTCAGCCATCGCGAGCGTTCTGCTTCGTTAGTCATCTCCTGAAAAGCTTTACGAGCGCCCATGGCCATCGAGTCATCCTGCGCACCGATGAGCTTAATTGGCGAGCTTTGTGAAGTAGCCAGTTGCAGCCAGGACCGCACCGACCGCTCGGCACTTTTCTCTGTCCACTCTGCCTTCAGCATCGCCAATTGAATGTTCGACGGTTTCGTCTCCAACATCCCCAACTCACGCTCCTGCGCCGCGCGACTCTGCGAAGGTCCTTTAATGTAAAGAACAGGACCACCTCCGGGCAGCAACGCTGCGAATTGTCTTCCTTGAATGCGTCCAATCTCGAAGTGATCGGAACTGAGAGCAAAGATGGGTGCGGTTGCCGTACTGCGGAGGTCCGACAAGTAATCCGGCCTCTTGTTCAGGACTGCCCAGCCGATTCCGGTGGTGCAAGCGGCCCGAGCCACCTGAGGCATGGCCGTGCTCCCAACCGGTTCCACCACAATCGCATCGGGTCGAAACTCAACCCGGCCTTGGATTGCCTTCAGAAGTTGCGTGCTCTGATTCACTGCGTCGTTATCGGCAAAGACAATTTCCACATCGTTCCCCAGTTTGCGTGCCGTATCTTCTGCGGATTGGCCTTGTGCCACTTGGAAGTCGTTCTCGCGGGTGTGAAGAGATACCAGAAATCGGAGCTTTTTCATCATTTCGCGAGTTTACTCCTGACCACCTTTTTAACGATACCCGAGGGGAGTGGGACGACTTCTGTCATAGAAGTACGCCTCTTTTTGCGTGAGTTTAGCACTGATTTGTACCGCTGACCTGTATCTGAGCCATACCGGAAATGCATGGATTTGAGGTATTGCCTGATTTATCTGACATGACGAGAACCCGGGATGAAATTCAGGAATGCCGTCGCCGCCTCAAAGCGGAATACGGAAAACTGTTCTATTCCATGCATGGGACCGAAACAAATTTCACAGCCAAACGCTGTGATGTAGACTCTCTCGTGTCCACTGGTTCAAAAACTCGGGCTGGTCATAGCGGTCCCCGCTTCGCCGGAAAGGAGTGGAAATGTTATTTCCATTGAGCGATGGAGTTTGGGTCATGTTTTTTCGGCGGACTCGTTTTAATCGTTCTTTTCTTATGGAGCAGCGGAAAGTACGGTGCGCTTGCGGCGGTAAAACCGATTGGCTTTGTGTACTTTTTGGCTGGCCTAGAGATCGGCATCGCCTTAATCGGAGCGGTTGTGTTCCTTGGCTTGAATGCCCTGCAAGGCTGTGAAACCTAGCTTTACCTTGCCTACTGCCTGATAAAAACGCGGTAACAGGAGAAGTGAAGGAAAGATGTGCGGTTGGTCGGAGTTATCGAGAGGCGAGAATAATTTTCCTTTGCTTGTGAAACGTCAATTGATCGAGCACTTGCTCGGCCTCACGGCAGGGGAATCTGGAACAGGTTGCGATGCACATTGGTCCGGCTGAAGGCATAAATCTCTTCGTTCAGTCCTGGCAGTACAGAACCATCCACGGATTTTGCGCCTGGAAGAGCTGCCGCATCCGCCTTTGACGCTATTCCCGTTGGCGGCAGCTTCGGAAATACCTGGCCGGTCGCCAGCGGTACTATGTATGTTCCCCAACCCAGCATGTGCCCCTGGCTTCCGCCAATCACCGAAAGAAACATCGATTTTCCATCTCGCGGCCAGCGCACAACGCACAACCCGGTGCAGATTCGAACAGGCGTGCCTCCTTCAAGCGGTATCGCCAGAATTCCCCGGGGCGCATCTTCATTCTCTATGGCCGCTTGTACCACAGCCCATCGACCATCCGGCGATATCGTCTCTAGCTGAATCACCGGTGGCGCGTCGATTTTCCGTCGCTCGCTTCCATCCGCCTTCATCCAGTACAGAAAACTTTCATCCCCCTCGCGCGACATAAACACCAAGTCCCCTTCAGGGGTGAACACCGGACTCAACTCATGCCCGCTGGCGGTGAGTTTCTTGGGTGAGACCAGGTGGTCCACGCGCGCCGACCAAATCGAGCGCGCGCCATCCTTGGCTCCGACCGAGTACACCACATTACGTCCATCGGGGGAAATGTCGAATCCGAAGAGCCCTGGCTCAGATACCACCGGCGCACTCTTTCCCGTGGAGATTTCTGTTGACCACAACTCGCTTGCGGGACCCTGTGGCCGTCGATCAACCATGTAAAAAACCCGGCTTCCATCCGGCGAGAACACTTGCCGCCCACTCACTCCATCAGGTTCTTCGAAATACCCACGGCCCTCGGATGTGATTTGGTGATCGCCTCCACGGTCATGTACCCACACCGTGGATTCTTGCGTGCCCACCGACGTAATCAATGAGCGCCCGTCTAGCGCCACGGCGATCCCTTCTTCTTCATTCACTCCTGAGGTGATCTGCTCGGGCGGCCCGTCCGGGAAGTGTTGGCGCCAGATGTGAAATTTTCCGCTCGCTGCCGAACTAAAGTACATCCACCGCCCGTCCGGCGACCAGCCTGCATAAGTGCACGCCGCATCCGGAGGTCCTACCGGTTTGCCTAGCGACGTTCCGTCGAATGGCAGCAACCGGCAGGACTCCCATCCGCCTTCCGTGGTCATCCACACCCCCAGTACCCATTTCCCGTCTGGCGAAAGATACGACCGGTGCGCCATGCTTCCTTTTCCTGGGGGTGGAAAGATCACTCGCTCGCCGCTGCGGTTCTCTTCGCTCGTAGCCAGCACCATATGTCGCCCTTCTCTCAATTCGGAGAAAAGCAATTGGCGCGGATTGATCCAGGTGAGGCCAGAAGCATTCGGCAGCAACAAGTGTGGCTCGCCTCCCAGGGTGGGCAAAATCCACGTATCCCAGCGTGCCGGAATCGTATACGCGATCTGCGAACCATCCGGCGAGAACACCGGACTCATCTTCGCTGTGCCGTCGTGTGTTAGCGCGACAGGGTCTCCTCCAGGCAACATTCTCAGGTTAACTTCGCTCTTCCCCGCGAACGTGCTCGGCCCCCTTAAGAACACCAGCATCCGTCCATCGGGGGATAATGCAGGCGATGTCGCCGAGTCCACAAAGTTTGTCAGCTGCACCCACTCCGATGATCTCGTACCTTGCATTTCCCTTCGTGAGCGGTACATGGCCACACCCACAGCCAGCAGCGCCACCGCCATGCCTGCCAACAGCCCGTACACCAGCTTGCGGCTCTTCGTTATTTCCTGCTTGGCCGAAAACGCCTCCGTTTTTCCTGACGTTGTATCGCGTCGCAACCTCTTCAGATCCGCCCGTACTTCCGAAGCATGCTGGTAACGCACATCCCGATCTTTCTCCAGCGCCTTATCAATCACGCGCCCTAAATCTTGTGGTATTTCGGGGTTTAGGCGCACTGCCGGTGTTGGTGCGCGATTTAAGATAGCTTCGAGAATCATCCCGGACGTGTCTCCCCGGAACGGCAAAGTGCCTGTCGCCATCTCATACAGAACGATACCGAACGAAAATAGGTCCGTTCTTGCGTCCAACCCCTTTCCACGCACCTGTTCAGGCGACATGTAAGCCGTCGTTCCAACCGTGGCCCCTGGACTGGTCAGGAATTCATCGTCGAGCGTTCGCGTCTCTTCTCTCTGGGCGATCGCCGCGGCCGTCATCGCAGCTTTGCCAGAGATCTTGGCGAGTCCGAAGTCAAGAATCTTCACGTGATCACCGGCGGTTACAAAAATATTTGCGGGCTTAATATCCCGATGTACGATTCCTTTCGAGTGCGCGGCATCCAGGGCGTCCGCAACCTCGATTCCCAGATTCAGAATGTGTTCCAGCTCCGCGGGACGTCCCGCGATGCTGTGTTTCAGCGTCTGGCCTTCCAGATACTCCATGGCAATAAACGCTTTCCCGCCATACTCGCCGATGTCGTAAATCGTACAGATGCTGGGATGGTTTAGAGCAGACGCCGCTTGCGCCTCTCTCTGAAACCGCGCCAATGCCTGCGCGTCTTTCGCCACATTGTCCGGTAGGAATTTCAATGCTACGAAACGGTGCAGCCGCGTGTCCTCGGCCTTGTACACCACGCCCATCCCGCCGGCCCCGAGCTTCTCGATGACGCGGTAGTGAGAGACGGTCTGGCCGATCAGCGCACCGGAGTCCGCCATGGTGCCGCCATCTTATGGGCGCGGCCTGGGGCAAGTCAACGAACCGACAGAACACGAGCGCATATCCGGCGAGGAACTTTGACCAAGTCCCGGTAAACAGCGTTCTCGTAAATTTGAATTCGGCGAAATGAAGTCCGGTTAGCGGTCATCACTGATAACCTCCGCGAACGATTTTGGCCCGCAACGGGCATTTGTCCGTTCGGCATATGCGGAGAATGGTTCCTTCGAACCCCCCGAATGGGACTTCTAACCCCCTGACACAAAAAATAGGAAGGCTTTATTTTTCTTATATTTAGATTTTCACGTCTACTGAACAGAATGCGGAAATTCGGTCGAAAAAATCCAAGAATTAGTAACACGGGAAACCGTTAGAAAAATAGCGTGTGGTATCAGTCACATAGAGTTTCTGGCGGAGAGGGGGGGATTGAAACCCCCATTGGTGAGGGGAGGTGAGGGGTTGGTGAGCGTTGGTATGCCTCTTGTTATCAACATCGGTTTTCGATTTGAACGAATCGCCAGTGTTTAAGCGGGTTCCGGGAGGGGCCAAATCCACAGAAAGTAGTAGCATGAGTAGTAGCATAAAAGGCCGAGCAGGGTTCGGTGAAGTTGCCGAGTGGCTGAAGGCGGCGGTTTTGCTAAACCTTGCTAGACATTGCATTATTTAATGTTAGATCAATAAGCCTTCGACCAGCGTCGCTACGGCAGGAGCTCGAGCGGTCGTAAGAAGTGCGGCCCTACACGAACTGCGGCGAAGTCGCGCCGATCGGTGGTCAGCACTCGATAGACTTTGCGCCGCTCAGTAAGGGCGGCTACCGTGCCGTCGACCAATCCAAGATCGAGTTCCTTGAACTTGGCGTCGAATTCGAGCGCGCGAACAAGATCGGAAGGCAGCGGCAGTTCGTACTCGTAGCGGGTCGCTGGATCGAAGATCTCGGCGATCAGCTTGCGCATAACCGCCCGATTGTCTCTGAGGAAGTAGTCCACCTCAGCGAGCACCAGCGCTGGTACTATCACGACGGTCGCGGTGGTCAGAATCGTTTGGTATTCCGGAAAGGTCGGTTTCTGATCTGACGTGCGGGCGAGTGCCTTGAGGAGCCCGCCCGTGTCGGCGATGATCGGGCCACTCAATCTTCGAGATCCCGAAACAGCTCGGATTCGTCTCCCAGCTTCGCGTCCGTGGACTCAAACAGTAACGTAGAGGGCGGTCGGCGACCGGTGTAGTACCTTGAGGCGACGACGCGCAGGCCTTTCCGAACCAGTTCCGAAGCGGAGTGCCCCGCCGCTTTCGCGCGCTTCAAAGCGCGAACATCCTCTTTGTTCAAGCGAATCGTTGTCGAGATCATCCGCGCCATACACTCACCATACAACAAAATAAACGAACTCGCAACGACCCAAAGAAGCCAAGCTTGGCACTTTGAGAACGCCATCGCCCAATCACGTTCCACAAGCACTATGACTTGTCGTTAGCTATCCAGGAGGCGACGACGGATTCAGACCATAGTGCGACAACTCCTTCGCCGTTCTCACTGGTGACTGAATCGATAAGCATGCTTCCGCTTTTCTTCCTCCCGGCTTCGAGGCTTTGCGTTCGCGACTGGTGGTCTTGGGGAAAAGGCCGACTCGGCGAATCCTGGGCCACAACAACAACCGCGAGAAATACAGACGCAAGGGTCACAACAGCGCCATTGCCATTTAAGGACAGATTGTATTTCCACGATAGGAACCTCACCCATTGCCGCCCGTCTGCGACGATCTTGGGCGCAAAGCACGCCGAGCGCGCCGCAGCGCCTTCTTCCTACCTGGATCATCCGGATCGGTCAAGTTGGCGACGACGGTTGTGATCGGGATCCTGCTGCCGCGGAAGCGTAGGATGTCGTCGTAGAGCTCCTGGTCCTTCCGCAGCCGCAGCACGTCAGCGACAATCTGCTCTGCACCCTTTCGCTCGCACTCACTGTGGATGTTGAGGACAACAAGTTGCGCGTGCTGGATGCCCGCGTAGCGGTCGGCTATCACCGCTTTCGCGCGTTCCGCGGCCAGGTCCCGCGTACGCCGCACCAAGAGCGCCTCGTCAGCCCGGGGAGCGAGCGCCACGAATATTGCGAGATCGGCGAACCCGATCGGATTGTCTCCTTCCAGGAGGACGGCTTGCGAGTAATCCGTCATCAGTTCCGTCATGAAAAAGGCGTCCCATCGCGTGTTGTTTGCGGGGTAGGAGAACAGGGCCACGCCGATCGCTCCCGCCAGCCTATACCGCCGGAGCTCCGGATGATTCTTGGGCGCTGCCTCCCGCGCCTGCGGGAGCGCATCGTCCCGGACGCATCGCGCCACGAGTACGGGTCCAGCAGCAGCGCTCAGTATCGCTTCGATGAAGGTTGTCTTGCCAGAGCCTGGAGGGCCGGCAACGTGTATGAGAGCACGCTCCCTCATGCCGTGTTCTTGGATGAGCGGCGGAAGCGCGGTACGATCATGTCGTCCAAGGCGTTCGTTTCGGTCGACTCCTTAGCCTCAAGGAGGCATCTTCTCAACACCGTCCTCAACGACGGCGGCGTGCCGGCCCACCGCGGGCAGAACGTCGGCGGCGAAGAACTTCAGAACAGTCGCGGCCTGCAGCGACACGGTGACACGCCCCGCCGTTGACCGGCGAGCAGTGGTGGCAGGCCGGGAACATCCCTCCACAGCGATTCGGAGATGAGGCCGCTTCCACGACGTCACAGCCCGAGCTCCCTGCCGAGGATTCTCGCGACGAAGCCTCCGGGCGCCTCGCTCGCGACGAGCTTCTTCACGCTCTCCTGGATTTTGGAGGCGTCCCCGTTCTTTTCGGCCGCCTTCATCGTGTTCGAGTAGGCCGTCCAAACATCGGCTGCCGTGACCTCATGACCGTACCCCTGCACGAGCCAGTGCATAGCGAGCAGCCCCGCGCCGACGGCGAAACTCGGTTGTCGATCCGAGAAATCGCGTGCGGCGCGAGTGAGCGTCTTCGGATCGCAAGGTGTCCGTCTGGCGAGCGCGAGTGCTTCGTCATACAGCCCGACTTCCTTGGCGGCGGCGAACCACTTGCCCTCTTCGCCCGGTGTTGTCTTCACCAGGTCAGCGAGGATTTCACGCGTGTTCTTGTCCGGATACTTTTTGGCGACGGCCTTTAAGGTTGCGAGGTAGGTGCCACCGCGGCTGGCCTGAAGGCCGTAACGCTCGTAGGCCTCCTCAACCAGTCCCGACTCGCGCAAGATCTCTTCGCAAATCGCATCGACTCCACCGTCGTGGGTCCAGGGCCCACGACATGATTCGGCATACAGGATCGCCTCCGAATTCTTCCCCATAGCGGCGAGCGCTTTCACGGCCCAGCGCTTGTAGGGCCAAATGTTGTCGCCCTGGAGGAGATCGACAATTTCGGTGTAGCGCTCCGCTCTGTAAAGCGCGCTGAGACACGCCGACGTTCCGTGGAAGTGGCCACGGAGGCTCTTGACAGGGCTAAGTGCCATCCGCGTGATGCCAACTAGGCGGTCCGCCCAGGTATTAGCCACCTCCTTCGAGGCGCAGAGCGTGCCCCAGTAGTCGGCGAGCCCCTCGATGTAAGGGATCTGGTCAGCCTCGTGGGCTGTCCACAGGCGCTCGAGCCAGGTCTCGCGCATCTCGGAAGCAGCGGGTGCGCCGAAGATGATCGGAACGATCTCGGCGATGGCGTTGTTGACCGCCGTCCCGATCGCCCCCGAGGAGCTGTCGACGTGCTCGAGGGCTGGCGAGAGGCGCTCAACGAGGGTCACGGCGCCGTCGGCCGCGAGCACCGGCTCGGTGCGGGCTACCTTCTTGATCTCACTGACCGCTTGCTTCACGCGCTGGATCGCGGGCCGTGACTTCCAGCCGAAGGCGTGCCGCCTGAAGCGCGCCTTGAACTCCCACTTGTGGTTGTCCGCGGCAATCACGCGGCGTGTTTGGGGAGGTGCGGATGTCGAGGGAGAGGCTTGGCCCATAAGCCGGTCTGGGGTAGTCGCGCAATCTGCGGGGGCTTGCCTGTGACGCCTCGTTCCTATGCTCGTCGGTCGAACCATCAAGCCGAACTCACCATGGCCACATGGTATCGCTGGGCAGACCATTCTTCAAGACTGCTAGTCTCGTTGAAACTCGCAATTTCCCGCAGCGGACTAGTCGACTCGCGCGGTCCAGGCTGTGCAAACATTTACTGTCAATTTATCAGTCCTACATAATTATAGAATTATGAGAGTGGTCTGTAAGTGCTCGCGTCACTTGTAGTTAAGGCTGGCGGAGAGGGGGGGATTATACGGCTCAATTTTTCACAACTCTATTCGTTTCTGCCACTTCACCCGTAATACCCGCGTTTTCTGTCGTTTATTGCCAAGTCTCAGCAGTCGCATGCGTCTCAGCAATGCCCTCCAGTCTCTCCTATGGACATCGAAAGCGCCCAAAAAAGTAACATCAGTAACAAACCCGGATTTCCCTGTTGGGTTTACCAGACTCAGCGCGTTTTCAATCTGTCTTGGGGGAATCCTATCATCTCAATTCTCAATCTCAGGCAAGCGCGTCATGCGCCAAGTGAACTCAGCACGTCGGATAGATCTACACTGGCCGACTTCACAGGATTAATCCCTCCGTGGAAGCCGGATAGCTTCCGGATTGTCGTTTACCACTCTCGCGCGGAATCGCCGGATCGGCTCCACACGGATGCGCGTTGCCTATTGGGAATCGTCTCAATAAGATGTGACGCGGGCAGAGAATTCGCAGCCGAACGCGAGATACAGAATAATGGCGATCCGCTGACAATCAGGCTAACGATGAGAGCCGACTCCAAATCGCTGACGATCTTCTTCCGCAACCAGGGCGTCTACTTGTTCATCGCTTTCGTGATTGGCGCCATTTTCTGGGCCATGGGCGAGCCCATACATCTTTTCACCGTCATCTTATACTCGCTGTGCATCGGCAATTTCCTTTCGCCTCCCATGCAATGGTTGCACGCGCTGTACGAAAGGCCGGCGCCTTTTGACTGGCTGATCTTCCTGGTCTTGCTGTGCGTCGTGATGCTGCCCGTTTACGCGCTGACGAGCGTAATTGTCTGGTGGTTCGCTCCGTCTGGTCCGCAATCGCTTGGAAGCCTGATCGCCACCGGCTGGAAGATGCCATTCCTGATCACGATCGTCTACGGCGTCTTGAATTTTCTCTACCGCAGGACCAGGGCGCGCCTCGAGCGCCGCAATGTCGAGCTGCAGAGCATGGTCCAGGCGGGCGCCGCTAGGCTGGAAGTCCAGGACGAGGAATTGCAGCGCGCGCGGGAGATCCAGGAGTCGCTGCTCCCCAAAGTAATTCCTCAGCTGCCGGGATTCGAGGTTGCCAGCGCCTGGCAGCCTGCACGCGCGGTCGGCGGAGATTACTTCGATGTGCTGAAGCTCGCCGGAAACCGGCTGGCCATCTGCATCGCCGACGTTTCCGGCAAAGGCGTTCCCGCCGCTCTGCTCATGGCCAACGTGCAGGCGAGCCTGCGCGCATCCGTTCGCGACCTGGATAGCCCTGCG
>Ga0074045_10003099_pt1 | contig 15076 bp, 10 predicted proteins | sample BogForMeECP23OM2_FD_94442 | JGI IMG/M metagenome (GOLD analysis project Ga0074045, IMG submission 94442) | Bog forest soil microbial communities from Calvert Island, British Columbia, Canada - Bog Forest MetaG ECP23OM2 | ecosystem: Environmental > Terrestrial > Soil > Wetlands ...
CCTCACCACGGTCGTGAGCCGACAGTAGCTTACGACGCAAGTCATCGGAATAACAACGAGCCATGCCGCGTGCGCGGCGTCCAGCCAGAGCGTTTATATTATAGCCTAAAGTGCTCTAGCCGCCAGAACTAGTAGCGTGCGCGCCGCTCGCGCCGAACGAAGGCGCTCGGCTGCCCGGTATAACAGGCTGATGACGACCGCGTACAGCAGCAGTTGGTCGACGACTTCGCCGGTCCAATAGGTAATCCAAAACGGCAGCCCTGGGGGGTGCAGGCCTAGCATCGGCTCCAGCGCGCCCGGGGCCAGCACCAGAGCCGTTGCCAGTTCTAAGGCCGCAAATGCCAGCAACAGCGGAAATCGGCGCCACGAGCCGCGCAGCAGTGCGGCCACCACCAGGACCTGCAAGGGCAGACCAATCGCTAAAGCAAGAATCTGGACGCCGAACCGCATGTCGAACTCCATCTTAGCCCGGCCGTCGAAAATCCCAGCGCGATTTCGGAGCACAAAGGGGTAATAGGCCGGCCAATTTGTCGGCACATCAACCCGCTTTCGGTCGGCGATATTCCCATCCGTCGTCAGGGACAGCATGGGGCTTGTACCGGTACTAGAAACGCTGGGCAGGCCAGAAGCCGCGCCGTATACTGAAGCCGATGCAAATATTGCGGAATTGCGTTAGCGGCTGGCAGGCTGGTGTGGTGGTGCTGCTGCTGCTGGCGGCGGGTTTGCCGCTGGTGGCGAGTCCGATCGCGGTAACCAACCAAACCACCGCGTCGCTCAAAACTGACGATGCGTTGTTCTTCACCCTGGCCACCTACGGTTTTGCCGAGGATGCGGCCGAATTCGGTCTGCCAGTGCTCCCGACTCTGGTGAGTTTCGGCTTCGTTACCAGCTCTCCGGGGCCGAGCGGCTATTGGGACGCGCTGCTGGAGACGCCCGGAGGCTCGGCGATCGCAACGTTCCCGGATCTTATGGAGTTTGAGACGGCGCAGTACCAAAGCGCCGGCTATACGGGTCCGGTGGGCGTGATCGAGGGTTCGTTGACGCTGTCCTCCGCCGAAGCGCAGCAAGTCGACGACTCCCCGGTGGTTCTGGTGCTGCAGAATCTCGGCTCGACTGCCACGGTCGGCTTGCCGCCCTACTCCATCGCGCACGATCTCACCGTCACGCTGTCGGGAAATGGCTTGACCACCGGCGCGGTCGTGGACGGAGTGACGCTCGCCGATCCCGCACCTCCCGGCGTGCCGGAGCCGGGCTCGGGATGGCTTCTCGCCGCCGGCGCCGCGCTGTGCTGCGCCACAGCCAGGCGGAGCATCGTTTAGCCTGCCAACGCCCAGTTCAGGGCGCGGGTTTCCGAGGCAAACCAGAGGCGATCGATCCCATCCCATCCGTCGCGCCGGAAAAAAAGCACCCGGTCCGACATGCGGACCGGGTGTGCGATTCTCCCACTGTGAATTTGGTCGCTCCGCGGCGCGGTGGTGGCTCGCTGCCGCGTATTGCGTCTAGCTGCAGCCGCTGGTCCCGCCGCAATTGCCGCACTTGTAGCAGCTACCGTTGCGCGTCATGATCGATCCGCATTCGGCGCACAGCGGCGCGTCGGCCGAAACCGGCGCGAAGGGAAGTTGCTGCTGCGGGTCCGGTTCGGTCGCCCGCAGGTTGGGGGTTTCGCCAACTTCGGTGACCGCGTACTCCGGCCCCAGGAATTTGGCGCCCAGCCAGCGGAAAATGTAATCCATGATCGACTTGGCGTAAGGCACTTGCGGGTTGCCCGTCCAGCCGCTGGGCTCGAACCGCAGATGCGCAAACTTATCGACCAGGAACTTCAGCGGCACGCCGTACTGCAGGTTGAAGCTGACGGCGGTTGCGAAGGCGTCCATCAACCCGGAAATGGTCGAGCCTTCCTTCGCCATGGTGATAAAGATCTCGCCCGGCGAGCCGTCGTCGTACATGCCCGCCGTGATATACCCCTCATGGCCGCCGATCGAGAACTTGTGGGTGATGCTTCGCCGCTCGTCCGGCAGCTTGCGCCGCACCGGCCGGTAGACCACCTTCTCGACCGGCGCCGGTGCCGCGGCCGTAGCCTTCTTCTCCGTCTTCCCGGCGCCCGAGCTGAGCGGCTGCACGCGCTTGGAGTTGTCGCGGTAAATGGCCACCGCCTTCAAGCCCAGCTTCCAGCTCTCGGTGTAGGCATTCATGATGTCTTCCACCGTGGATTCCTCGGGCATGTTGATGGTCTTCGAGATGGCGCCGGAGATGAACGGCTGCACCGCCGCCATCATCCGCACGTGGCCCATGTAGTGGATCGACCGCGCCCCGTTCTGCGGGCGGAAGCTGCAATCGAACACCGCCAGGTGCTCCGGTTTCAGCTCCGGCGCGCCTTCGATGGTCCCGGTGGAATCGATGTGGCTGACGATCTTCTCCGCCTGCGCGGAGGAATAGCCAAGCTTGATCAGCGCCTGCGGCACCGTGTTGTTAACGATTTTGATTACGCCGCCGCCCACCAGTTTCTTGAACTTCACCAGCGCCAGGTCGGGCTCAATGCCCGTCGTGTCGCAATCCATCATGAACCCGATCGTGCCGGTGGGTGCGATCACCGTCACCTGCGCGTTGCGGTAGCCGTGGCGTTGCCCGGAGGCGTATGCGTCGTCCCAACACTCGCGCGCGCCTTCGTACAAAGCGGCCGGAACGTTCCCCCGCCGCACCCGCTCCAACGAGTCGCGGTGCATGCGGATCACTTCGAGGAACGGCTGTTCGTTCTCCCGATAACCGGCGAACGGTCCCACCGCCTCGGACACGCGCGAGCTGGTCAGATAAGCCTGTCCGCACATCACCGCCGTGATCGCAGCCGCCAAGTCGCGTCCCTGATCGCTGTCGTAGGGCACGCCCATCGACATCAGCAGCGCCCCCAGGTTGGCGAAGCCCAACCCCAGCGGGCGGAAGCGGTGCGAATTCGCGCCGATTTTTTCGGTCGGGTAGCTGGCGTTATCGACAATGATTTCCTGGGCCAGGATCAGCGTATCCACCGCGTGCCGGAACGCCTCGACGTCGAACTGGCCGTCCGGACCGACGAACTTCATCAGGTTCAGCGACGACAGGTTGCAGGCCGAATCGTCCAGGAACATGTATTCCGAGCACGGGTTCGATGCGTTGATCCGTGCCGTGTTACTGCACGGGTGCCAGCGGTTGACGGTGGTATCGAATTGCATGCCGGGGTCGCCGCACTGGTGGGTGGCCTCGGCGATCCCTCGCAGCAGGCCGCGCGCCTTATACCGTTTCGCCGGTTGCCCGCTGAACACGGCCTTGGTCCACCATTCGCCGTCCTCCTGCGCCGCGCGCATAAAATCGTCGCTGGCACGCACGGAGTTGTTGGCGTTCTGGAAGAAAATCGAGCTGTAGGCTTCGCCATCGAGCGACGCGTCGTATCCAGCCTCCACCAGCGTGTAGGCTTTCCTCTCTTCCTTCGCCTTCGACCAGATGAACTTTTCGATGTCCGGGTGGTCGGCGTTGAGAATCACCATCTTGGCCGCGCGACGCGTCTTGCCGCCGGATTTGATGACGCCGGCGAACGCGTCGAAACCCTTCATGAAGGAGAGCGGCCCGCTGGCGCGTCCGCCGCCCGAGAGCACAGCGTCTTCTTCGCGCAACGCCGAAAGGTTCGTCCCCGTCCCGGAGCCCCACTTGAACAACATGCCTTCGGTCTTCGCCAGGTCCAGAATCGATTCCAGCGAATCCTTCACCGAGACGATGAAGCACGCCGAGCACTGCGGCCGCCGCTGGCCGGATTCGAGCTTTTCGATGCGCGCCGCCGCCGCGTCGTACACCCAGCCGTAGCCGCGCGCTTCCTTCACGCCCACGTTGAACCACACCGGCGAATTGAAGCAGGCCTTCTGCGTCAGCATCAGGTGGGCCAATTCGGTGCGGAAGTTCTCGCCGTCTTCGTCGCTGCGGAAGTATCCGTCGTGCTTGCCCCAGTTGGCGATCGTGTTCACCACCCGCTCCACCAACTGGGCCACGCTGGTTTCGCGCTCGGGCGACCCCAGCTTGCCATGAAAGTATTTGCTGGCCACGATGTTGGTGGCCGTCTGCGACCAATCGGCCGGCACTTCGATGTCGCGCTGCTCGAAGATCACCGTGCCTTTGTCGTTGCCGATCGAAGCCGTGCGGGTTTCCCACCGCACTTCGTCATACGGAGTCTGGCCGGGCGCGAGCCTGGCGGTAAAATAACGGGGAAACGATACCCCGGTCGTACTTGGTTGTGTGGGCTCAGTCTGCAATGCTTCCATTCTCGCACTCAAGCCCACTGTAATCTGTCCCATCTGCCCTCGCCTTCCGGTTCCTCACGAAAAGAACGCACTCGTAATAGTGCCCCAACATGTAGGGTGAAAGCAAGGAATTTATCTATATGCAGTGTGTTAGGGTTACGGATTGTTTACATTTGGGTGTCGGCCATTCCCGGTTGTCATAATTCTCGCAAATGCACGGCCAGATCCCCCCCACCTCAGGGAGGTGCTATTCTGAACGATAATCGTCACAAATTGGTTGACAGTTGACGGACGTGCTGGCTTGGCTCAAGCCAGGCGAAGAGATGCCGTGGCCCTCATGGAGGCTTTTGATTTCCGTGTCACGGGTTTGCAACCGTCGAGATGATATGCTGTTCGGTACTCAGACGAGATTTGGCGATTTGGGAGCGGAAGCACGTCTCGCGTTCCGCTCGCCCTGGGACAAGTTTGATGGACGCTCCTTGTCGTGCAGATCCCAAACTCCCGGGGAACACACAACCGATTTCCCGCGAGATTCAGTAAGGCTAAGACGCATTACGGAGGACGTCGCGATGCTCAAGAAAGTCAGATTCGTGAATGCATGGATATGGGCCTGCACGTTGATGCTGGCCCTGTTAGTGGCGATGCCCCACGACGCGAGGGCGCAAGGCGCCGGTTCTGGAACGATTACCGGCACGGTGGCCGATCCGTCGGGTTCGGTGGTGCCCGGTGTGTCTGTGGTCCTGCGCAACACGGGTACCGGCTTCGAGCGCAAAACCGAGACCAACGACGCCGGCATCTACCAGGCGCCGTTTCTCGAGCCCGGCGAATATGATGTCCGCGCCAGCAAGGCCGGCTTCAGCGCCGTGCTGCGTAAAGGGGTGCCCCTTCAGGTAGGCCAGACGCGCAGCCTGGATTTCTCGCTGCCACTGGAAACCGCGCAGCAGGAAGTCACCGTCACCGGCCAGGCCGCGATTGTCGATCCGGAGAAAACCGAACAGTCGCAGGTGATCAGCCAGTCGGCGGTCAGCAACCTGCCCATCGCCGGCCGCCGCTGGGACACCTTCGTGCTGCTCACGCCAAACGTGACCACCGACGGCACCAGCGGCATGGTGAGCTATCGCGGCGTTTCCGGCCTGTACAACTCCAACACGGTGGATGGCGCCAACAACAACCAGGCGTTCTTCTCCGAAGCGCGCGCCCGCGCCAACAGCGGCGCCTACGTGTACAGTCTGGATTCGATCCAGGAATACCAAGTGACGTCGAACAACTACTCGGCCGAGCTCGGCCAGGCGGCCGGCGGCGTGGTGAATGCCGTGACCAAGTCCGGCACCAACCAGTGGCACGGCGACCTGTTCTACTACCTGCGCTATCCGAGCCTGAACGCGCTCGATTCGCTGCCGAAGTCGCAGGGCAACTACACCAAGCCGGTTCACCAGTGGCAGCAGTTCGGCGGCAGCGCCGGCGGGCCGATCATCAAGGACAAGCTGTTCTTCTTCGCCACCTATGACGGCTCGCGCAAGGTGAACCCGATCGCTTACACGAGCACCACCTACAAGTCGACCTACAGTGCGATTCCCTGCACCTCGTCGTTGGTGACACCTTCGCAGTGCGCTGCGGCCAACGCCTATCTCGACGGCATGATCGGTTCGTTCCCGCGCGATACCAACCAGGACGTGGGCTTCGGCAGACTGGATGGCACGCCGACGGCAAACAACCACGTGTCGGGGTCGTTCGACTGGATGGACTACGGAGCGCCGAACGCTTATAGCACCGGCACGTCGTACAACAACAGCTCGCTGAGCACCAACGGCAGCTACATTTTCCACGAGCGCATCTTCGTGGCCAACTGGGATGCCACCATCTCGCCGACCACGATCAACAACCTTCGCTATCAGTGGGGCCGCGACCTGGAAGTGGCCGGTTCCAACGCGCCGGCTCCGTATGTCAGCATCTCCAACGTGATGACCTATGGCGAAAACTACGCGCTGCCGCGCACGGCTGAGCCGGACGAGCATCGCAACCAAGTTTCCGACACGCTCGCCAAAGTGTGGGGCCGCCACACGATCAAGACAGGTTTCGATTTCAACTTCATCGACGACCTGATGATCAACCTGTACAAGGGCACCGGCTACTACACTTACAGCGGTGCGGCGTCCACCGCCTTCAACAACTGGGTGTTGGACACTTTCGACATCAGCACGGGCGACGGCAAGACCGGCCAGCACTGGAACGATTTCACCCAGGTGAACGACCCGGTCACCCACGTCGGCAGGGACGACTTTACGGACCACGATTTCTCGGGCTTCATCGAGGACAGCTGGAAGGTGAACAACAAGCTGACGATCAACGCCGGCGTGCGCTACGACGTCTTCCTGATTCCGCAGCCGCCGCACCCGAACACGTCGACTCCGCTCACCACGCTCTACACTTCGACGATCAACAACCCGAAGGATCAGTTCGCGCCGCGTCTCGGCGTGGCCTGGCAGGTGACGCCGAAGACCGTCGTGCGCACCGGCTACGGCCTGTTCTACGCCAAGACGACCAACACCACCTACTACGCGACGCGCGCCGAAAACGGCGTGATTCAGCAGACGTACGATTGCACGAGCCCGTCGCTCTGCCCGCAGCTCCAGTTCCCGAACGTGATCTGGGCGCCGCCGGGACCGGCTCTTTCGGCTCCGTTCTCCGGCGCCGCGACGCCCCAGGTGGTCAACTTCACTCCGCCCGCGGCTGCGATGGTTTCGCGCGGCCAGTCGCCCGACTGGGTCAACCCCAGATCGCATGAGGGCGAAGTCACCGTGGAGCACGAACTGCCTGGCGCTCTGAGCGCTTCGGTCGGCTATGTTCTCAGCCGCAGCGAGCACCTGCCGATCTTCTACGACGCCAACCTGATGCCGGCGACCACCACCAAGACGTACGACATTCTCGCGTCGAGTGGCAGCACGGCTGAGACCTACACGGTTCCGTTTTACACGACCCGCATCGACACCAACACGGGCGAGGTGTTCATCGGCCAAAGCGCGGTCAACGCCTGGTATCACTCCATGGTGATCAGCCTGCGCCGGCCGTTGAAGCACGGCCTGGAGTTCACCGCCAACTATACGCTCTCCAAGGCGACCGATGGCGGCCAGGTGCCCGGATCTTCGGGTACGTTCAACGGCACCGATTACCCGATCGACCCGTACAACTTCCGGCCGGAGTGGGGCCTCTCGGATCTCGACCAGCGCCAGCGCTTCGTGGCCAACGCCGTGTGGATGCCGACGTTCGAGCACCTGTCCAATGGGGCCGCTCGCAAGGTGCTGAACGGCTGGGCGCTTTCGACCATCGTGACTATGTCCACCGGCCAGCCGTTGACGCCGTATGTCAGTGGCTATCCGTCCGCGCCGGATGGCGGCGTGACGGGCGGCGTGTCCTACGCCGGCGCCACCAGCGGCCGTGCGGGCTGGCTCGCGCGCAACGCGTTTACCGCGCCGGGCTTCCACAACGTCGACATTCGCCTGGGCCGCCAGTTCGGCTTCGGCGAGCGGCTGAAGCTCTCCCTCATGGGGGAAGCGTTCAACCTGTTCAACCACACCAACATCTCCAGCGTGAACACTACGGCATTCACGTATAGTGCGGCTGGGTCCGGCTCCTGCTCGGGCCACGTCAACGCGTGCTACGTGCCGAGCTCGACGTTCCTGGCTCCGACCAACACCAGCAACCTGATGTGGGGCTCGCGCCAATTGCAGTTGTCCGGCCGCCTGACGTTCTAGGGAATAGGACCTGCCGTACTGCATTCCCGGGGCCGCTGTAACGGCGTCCCCGGGGATTTCCGTTGGGGTGGTTGACGAACCCAGGGCCGCCGATTGGTAGGACAAGCGCATCGGAGACGGTCCCCCCAGCGACGGTTCCAGCACTTTGCCGCAGACGCCCCAGTGGAAGTGTAGTAGCATACGGGTTCAGCGCGCTCCCGGAGGCTGATCTCATGGCAACTGCCGCGCCGGCTAAACAGCTACCCTCCAATGCCTACACGCCTCTCGCTCCCGGCGAGACGTACCAGCCGCCGGTCGGCGCGGCGGAGAGAATCCCCGAGCTCACGTCCCGCTCGATCGGCTGGGGCGTTTTTCTCTGCGTGGTATTCACCGTGGCCTCGGCTTACTCGGGGCTCAAGGTGGGCCAGGTGATGGAAGCCGCCATCCCCATCTCGATCCTCGCCATCGGCCTGGCGCGCGTGTACCGGCGCCGCTCCACGGTGCTCGAAAACGTCATCATCACCGGCATTGGCGGCGTCGCCGGATCGGTGGTGGCTGGTGCCGTGTTCACCCTGCCGGCGCTGTATATTCTCAATCTCGCGCCGCACCCGGCGCAGACCATCTGTATCTGCGTGGCTGGCGGCTGCCTGGGTGTGCTGTTCCTGATACCGCTGCGCCGCTACTTCGTGCGCGACACGCACGGAATGTTCCCCTACCCGGAAGCCACGGCCATCACGGAGGTGCTGGTCACCGGCGAGAAGGGCGGATCGCAGGCCAGGCTGCTGCTGGAAGCCACCGTCATTTCCGGCGTCTACGATTTTCTGGTGACCACCTTTCACGTCTGGAAGGAGTACGTGGACTTTCAGTTCGTGCCCGCGATGCGCGTGATTGCCGAGCGCGCCAAGGTCGCCGTCAGCTTCGACGCGATCGGGTTCATTCTCGGCCTCGGTTACGTGATGGGCCTGCGCAGCTCGATGATCCTCTGCGCCGGCGGCGTGCTCTCCAACCTGGTGCTGGTGCCGCTAGTGTGGATGATCGGCCGCGAGCACACGACCGCGGTCTATCCGGCCACCATCCCCATTGTGCAAATGACGGCTACCCAGATCTTCCGCGGGTATGTGCGTTTCGTCGGGGTGGGAGCCATTGCCACGGCGGGCATCTTTGGCATCGTCAAGTCCATGCGCATTGTAGCGGGCTCCTTCAGCGTGGCGGCGCGCACCTTCCGCGCCGGGGAAACCGCATCCGGCGAGCGCACCGACCGCGACGTGACGGTGATGACCGTTCTGCTGGGTGTGATCGTGAGCGCCATCGCCGTGGGCGCATTGCTGGGCACGCTCTCCTCCGCACCCGCGGTGATCCTCGTCGGCGTTGTGCTGGCGGTGGCGTTTTCGTTCTTCTTCACCAGCGTGGCCGCCAACGCCATCGCCACCACCGCGCGCAACCCGGTTTCCGGCATGACCATGCTCACGATCATCATTTCGTCGATTGTGCTGCTGCGCTTTGGCCTCTCCGGCACCACCGGCATGTTTTTCGTGATGGCGCTGGCCGGCATGGTCTGCACCGCGCTTTCGGTCTCCGGACAGGCGATCACGGATTTCAAAGTGGGCTATTGGATCGGCTCGACGCCGGCGGCGCAGGAGAAGGTGAAGTTCCTCGGCGTGCTGGCCGCTTCGGTAGCCGTCGGATTGACCATCGTGATGCTTGCCCGCGCGTTCCAGTTCGGCGAAGCGGTGCCCGGCGACCCGCGCGTGGTGCTGCCCTCGCCGCAAGCCTCCATCATGAAAGCGCTGGTCGAGGGCTTCATGAGCCGGCAGCCAGTGGCGTACCTGTTATTCGGCGCCGGCGCGGCGGTGGCGGTTTCGATGGAAATGCTTGGCATTCCGGCTCTGATTTTCGCTCTCGGCATGTATTTGCCGCTCGAGCTGAACACCCCGGCGCTGATTGGCGGATTCCTGGCGCACCTGGTCTCGAAGCGCGACGCCACGGCGCGCGAACGCGGCGTCGTCATCGCCAGCGGCCTGATGGCGGGCGGTGCGCTGGGCGGCGTGTTCGGCGCGGCCTGCCGCCTCATCCCCGGCTACACCGAAGCCTGGATTCACACGCCATTCTACGCGAACGATCTGGTTTCGCAGTGCGTGTCGGGTATCATGTTCCTGGGCCTGTGCGCGTATCTGTGGTTCAGCTCCGTCCGCCGGCAAAAGGAGAATCGAGCATGAGCGAACGCTTGGAAGACCTCGTAGGCAACGCCATTTTGGGTATTGATACGCTGTGGGGCGGCGACGTTTTGTGCGCCTCCGGTACCGGCCGCTTCATCGCCGATTCCTGGTTCAACGATGAGCCGCTGCCGCGCGCCTACACCGTCGCCGAGGCTGCGGCGGTTCGCGCCTCCGGCGGCGTTTCCGCCAAAGCGCCCGACGCCGCGGCGATCGACCGCTACCTTGCCCAGGTCGATATTCCGGCCGCGATAGTGGGCTTACAGCGCGCCGGCGCCGAATGCGGCGGCCTGCGCGGCGAATACCTGATGGGCCTCGCGCTCTGTTTCGAAGTCATGTGGGAACTGGCCATGGAAATCCTCGGCCTCGGCGCGCCGGTTTCCTACGAACGGTGCGTGGTGGCCTCGACCGGCCGGCCACCGGAACCGTCCGATCCGGCGCAGAAGCGCGAACGCGTTGCGGAACTGCTCGGCAGTGCGAGCGGCCTGCTGGAAGCGGTGGATGGCTGGCGCGCGCGCCATCGCGTCTCGATGGCATCCATACGCCTGCTCGGCGCCGCCGTGATCGGCCACTTCGATCAACTGGCTGCTCTCAGTGTCGTGCCTTATCTGCCGCGCGAACTCGCCCTGGTGCCACGCGCCAACATCGAGTTCCTGCCGATCCAGGATGCCTGGTTTTCCGGATCGATGAATTATCTCGGCCGCGCCCGCCGCGCCGACGGTGGGCCGGAATACGAGGCCACGTATGAGATTAACGCCTCGCTCGAAACATCGCTGCCGGAGTTTATGCAACTAGTCAGCCACGAGGTGGTGCCCGGCCACGTGACGACTTTCGCCTATCTGCAGGATCTGTACGTCCGGGGCGAAGTTGGCTTCGAAGCTACGGTACTGACCATGAACACGCGCGCCGCCGCGCTGTTCGAAGGCATCGCCAACAACGCCATTCTGATGGCGTACGGCGTCACAGAGGTGGAGCAACTGCCCGACCCGGATTTGCAGATCGGCGTGTTGCTGGCCCTGTTGCAGGACGATGCCAAGAATCAATCGTCGTTCCTCACTTGGGGCGAAGGCGCCGCGCAGGCGTCCGTCGCCGAAACGTTGCGCCGCGACTTTCTGGTCTCTCCCGAGCGCGCCGACAAACTCTCCGGCGCCTGGGGCCGTCACCCGCTGCTAGGCCGCATGTATCTCCCCGCCTACCGCGCCGGAACCATGCGCATCGCGGACCTGCGCCGCCGCTTTTCCGCCGCGCAAATTCTACCGGCGATCTATGGCGCGCACGGATTGGTCGATATCACAACGCTCGAACGCGCGCTGTTAGCGAAGGGAGTTTGAGCGTTGCTCTCACCGTCCAAACAGTCGTTCGAATCCCGGATACGGCCGAAGCGGAATGAGCTGAAAATCGATCAGACCGGCTCGCACTAGGGGTAGCTCCGCCAGTTGAGATCGTGCGTCTTCGACGCTGGCGCTTTCGAGCACCAACACCGCCTCGTGCTTGTCGGCGCTGAAATAGAGTTCCCGCAACACGCCGGATTGGTAAAGCCCCCACGCCTTCCGGGCCTCGGCTTCCAGAATCCCCTCGGTGAACCGGTCGTCCGTCACGCCGGGTACTTCGCGTTCGAGTGCCAGCACTTTCATGATCGAACCCGGACGATCATGCGAGAACGGAATGCTTCACGGTAGATCCTCATTGTGGGTGAACGCACAAGTGTAGCGGCCGCTTCTTTTACAAATGTGCCAGCAGGAAGTCCCGAATATCGCCGTCGCTGTGCATGCCTTCAGTGCGCACAGCGTAGGCGCAGCACATCTCGAGCGTGCCGCCCGAGAACGCCAGGCTCTTGTCCTCCGCCTTCGCCACATTCTTCAACTTCACCTTCTTCAGCGACTCGCGCACCGCCTCCTTGCCCAACTCGTCCTGGCAGATCACGCGCAGCGCCATGTTCAGGCGGTGGCAGGAGAGGTTGTCGAGGAAGTTGAGCGCCTCCAGGTCGTCGCCGAAGCTGGCCCAGTCGACCTCATACGGGATCGGCGCGCCGCAGATCTCCTCGATCTCCTTCACGCGGCCGGGGAGGACGTTGTCGGTCAGTTCCTTGATCTTTCGTTTTGTTTCGAGAGCCATCGTTACTCTCCAATTTCACATTGCGGCGCAACCGCACGCCAAGCGCTATTAGAGTAACACCAGATCCCGTCGCTCGGTCGTCGGCTCGACACCGCTCGCATTGGCATACCCGTCCGTGCAATGTGGCAACTGCTACCTTTCCCTGCTCAGCCCTAGCGCATGAATCCGCTTGTGCAGGTTCGTGCGCTCCATGCCCAATGCGCGGGCGGCGCCATGACAATCCAGCCACGGTTCTCATCTCAGCCACGCCGATCCTATTCACTGTACACGGTGACGCGATGAGGCTCGCCGCTACAGGCGCGAACAACTTGATCCGATGTCCGGTCTCTGTTGCGCGGCCCGGTTCTACGCGGGCCTCCGGCGCATCCACAACAGGCCTGCGCCGCAAGCGATTAGGCCTAGCGCGCCGAGGGCCCATGCCGGAGGCGCTGGCGTGACACTCGGAGATGTCACCAGGAACTGGACGTTGTCGATGCCAATGACTTCGCCTCCCAGGAAGTCCGCCGCGTTCATGATCGCAAACCGCACCGTCGTGCCGGCGACCGAAGACACGTTAAAATTAACCGTCGAAGATCCCGCTTGCAGCGTCGTATCCGCCAAAGCCGGATCGTAAATCGGCGCGTTGCCAACCACCGGCACGCCTTCGAATGCCGGCACGGACGATGTGCTATAGATTCCGACCTGAACCGCCGTGTGGTTGCCGCCATCGTTTCCGTCCTTCACGCCAATGTCATAGGTGAAGGTGGCCACCGTCGCACCGGCCGGAATCGCCACGTCCTGGTAGAGCACGCAGGTCACGAGCGCGCCAGTATCCGACGTCGAGAAGACGCTGCCGAGGGCAATCTTCGTGCCGGCCGCCGCAGGGAATCCCGCAACGCTCGTGATGGTTTCGGTTCCCGGCGCCGTGGCGGCGTTGTAGCTGCATGTCCCAGCCGCCCCCGGGCCGAGTTGGGTTGCCGACGTCCATCCCGTCAGCCCCGATTCAAAGGATCCATTCGCGAGGACATTCGTCTGCGCGGATGCCGGCTGCGCCAAAAACCAGGTCGCAGCCAACGCAGTGCCGATCGCCAGCCGAGATTTCATAGAATCGAATCTCCAATTCTTTAGTGGCAAACCAGGTTTCTATGAATATACACCATGTCCCTAATGGAAAACAGGGGCACCCCGAACTGCCAGCGGTTCCCGCCCGCGAGAATCGGTTCTGGCGTGACACCGCTGCCTTTGGCCGTGGCTATGTTTGTATCCTCTATCTTCCCCGGCTCAGCCCTAGCGCGCGGATGCGTTTGTGGAGGTTGGTGCGCTCCATGCCCAAGGCGCGGGCGGCGCCGGAGACATTCCAGTTGGTTTCTTCTAGCGCGCGCATAATGTGCTCGCGCTCGGCCGACTCTCTGGCTTCCTGTATCGTGGACTTGGCCGAGGTCTCGCGCAGCACGCGGACTTCGACGGGGATGGATTCACGGGAGAGGCGTTCGCCAGAGGTAAGAATCGCCATGCGCTCGACTACGTTGCGCAATTCGCGCGCGTTGCCGGGCCAGGCGTAGGCTTCGAGCACCGGGAACACCGTGTCGTCCATTTTCTTCGGGCGGAAGTTGTTGCGGGCGCAGAATTCTTCGAGGAAATACTCGGCCAGCAGTCGGATATCGTGCGGGCGTTCACGCAGGGAGGGGACGCGGATGGGGACGCCATTGAGGCGATAGAACAAATCGTCGCGAAACTTATCCTGGGCCACCAGTCCCGCCAGGTCGCGATTGGTGGCGGAAATCACGCGCACAGTGACCCGAATGATCTGCTCGCCGCCGACGCGGTGGAACTCGCCCTCCTGCAACACGCGCAACAGCTTGGCCTGCGAAGCGCCGTGCAAATCGCCGACTTCGTCGAGGAAGATGCTGCCGCCGTCGGCCAGTTCGAACTTGCCGCGGCGCGCCCCGGTGGCGCCGGTGAAGGAGCCTTTCTCGTGGCCGAACAACTCGGTTTCGAGCAGTTCGGTGGGAATGGCGGCGCAGTTCACCTTGACGAAGGGGCCGTTCGAAAACGGGCTCAGTGCGTGAATGTGGGCCGCCAGCAGTTCCTTCCCCGTGCCGGATTCGCCGATCAGCAGGACGCGCGCATCGGAGCGGGCGGCGAGCGTGGCCTGCTCGACGGCGCGCTGCCAGGAGGGGCTGGAGCCGATCATCTTGGGGCTGCCGCCGACCAGTTCGCGCAATCGCTCGTTTTCGCGGCGCAGGCCGGCCTGTTCGAGCGCGTTCTTGACGGCCACCAGCACGCGGTCGCGGCTGAGCGGCTTCTCGAGAAAATCGAATGCCCCGGCGCGTGTGGCTTCGACGGCGTCGGCGATGGTACCGTGGCCGGAAATCATGATGGCGGGCGCGGCGGCGGCGTTCTGCCGCACCGCCTTCAGCAGCTCGATGCCGTTGCCATCGGGCAGCTTGATATCGAACAGATAGGCATCGGCCCGATCCGCATCCGGATGCCGGCGGAACTCCGCCGCCGACCGGCACACGTTTACGGCGTAGCCCTCGCGCTCCAAAATCATGCGCAATGAGCGGCCGATGTTCTCTTCGTCATCCACGATCAGCAAGCGTTTGGACGCCATTCGTCTCGATTGGCAGCAGCACGCGGAAGCCCGCGCCGCCGAGTTCTCCTTTCACTGCGACAATGTCCCCGCCGGAAAGCAGCGCGCCTTTGCGCGCGATCGACAGCCCCAGCCCCATGCCGTGTTTCTTGAACGAGATGGTCGGCTGGAACAGCGAAGCCCGCG
>Ga0074045_10003100_pt1 | contig 15071 bp, 12 predicted proteins | sample BogForMeECP23OM2_FD_94442 | JGI IMG/M metagenome (GOLD analysis project Ga0074045, IMG submission 94442) | Bog forest soil microbial communities from Calvert Island, British Columbia, Canada - Bog Forest MetaG ECP23OM2 | ecosystem: Environmental > Terrestrial > Soil > Wetlands ...
GGCACCACCACAGTGGTGGTGCTGGTGGCGAAATTCGTCGAGGGCGCGTGGATCACGCTGCTCTTTATTCCGCTGACGATTGTTTTCTTCGCCATGGTCCGCCGGCACTATCACGCGGTGAAAGTGCTCACCACCTGCAAGGCTCCAGTGGATGCGGCCAGCATCAGCAAACACCCGATCGTAGTGATCGCGATAGACCGCTGGAGCAGCATCGCGCGGCAGGGAATTGAATTTGCCGCCCGGCTTTCTCCGGAAGTCATCGCTGCGCATGTCGAGCCCAACGAGCACTCCGAATTGCTACAGGACGACTGGCAGCAATATGTAGAGCAGCCTTTTCTTAAGGCGGGCATGCAAGCGCCGCAACTCCATTTCCTGCCTTCCCCTTATCGATTTGTCATCATTCCCTTCGTCCAGTTTGTTCTCGATCTTTCCAAAAAGAATCCCTCCCGCCAAATTATCGTGGTGATCCCGGAACTGGTGGAGGACAGGTGGTACGAATACTTTCTTCACAACCAGCGTGGGCGGCTGCTGGAGTGGGTGCTACTGGCCCGCGGAAACGAGCGCATCTTCACCGTGAGCGCACCCTGGTATGTCAGGAAGCACACTTAGTGCAGGCTGGTAAAGACTCGGGGAGAACGGCTCGCGCTTCGCTCCGAAGAATCAAGCGACGGAGTGGTGTGCGTTGCGCTGTCCTGCGCCGAAAATGATCCAGCCGATAAGGTTTGCGCCCAGAACTACGCTTGCGATCTTCAAAGAGTAGGTCCACGAACTTTGAACGTCGATGATGGGAAAAATCGACAACGCGACATAGAGAAGCGTCATCAGAAATCCCGACACCGCGGCCGCGCGGAGCCAGATGCGAGGACGAAGCCCTCGATCTCGGGGCGACAAGAACGGAATGGCGAACAACGCCAGATACGCGATCGCATAGAAAGTGAATCCCCAGGTCAGCAGAAGCTCGTAAGCTTCCTGCGGGCCGACTCCGATGAGCGCGGCCGCGCTTCCGGCCGAAGTAACAGCTCCCAAAAAGAGAACAGAGTTCACCGGGGTCTTGTATTTGCTGTGCAGGCGCGTGAACCATTCGGGCAGCAGATGGTCCCATCCCGCTACCATGGGCAGGCGCGCGCTGGCGCTGAAGTACACGCTGAACGAGGTGGGGTAATTTAGGAAGAGCAGGACAATCGCCAGGGGAACGATCAAGCCTCCGGCAAAACCGAAGCCACGTGTGCCCAGTCGCAGAGCTTGCGGAATGGGGCCGACTACATCCACGGCCCCGGGAGCCACGAAGGCGAGAATCGAACTGGTGGCGAAGATGTAAATGAGCGCGATAAAGGGCGCGGTGATGAGCACGGAGCGGGTGAGATTGCGCGCGGCATTGCGGCACTCGCCGGCAAAGATAGCGACATACTCGAAGCCACTCAGCGCGCCGAACATCATCTTGGTAAAAACGCTGAGGCTGAAGAGAGTGAGCGGTGGCATGACCAGGCGAAGAGGGTGATATTCGGCGAGGCCGCCGTTCCAACGGTTGAGCAGTGGCGTAGCGATGAGTAAAGCAAGTGTGATTAACGTCGCGACACTGCCTGCGTTACTGAGCCACTTGCCGACGCGCAGTCCGAGAGCGGTCAGCCACATCATTCCAAGAATCAGAGCGAAAGACACTCCCAGGATCAGCCAGCGGCTGGAGGCAATCCACGCGGCGGCGGGACCGAGCGCGTAGGCCAGGAACGTGGTCGTAACCAGACCGATGACGGCTACATACAGCACTACAAAAAGCCAAAGATTCCACGCTACCAGGAAGCCGATTCGATCGCCAAAGGCAAGGCGCGCCCACTCGTATAAACCTCCTTCGAGCGGCATCAACTGGTTGAGATGGGCGACCACCAGGGCCAGTGGAATGAAGAACAGAACAAAGGCAACCAGCCAGAAGGCCACGTGCGCAGATCCAGCTTTGGCGGCAGTGCCAAAGAAATCGAGCACGATCACCAGAAGAACCTGGGCCAATACAAGGTCGAACAGACCAAGTTCCTTGCGCAGTTCGCCGCTGTGAGCCTGGACCCCGGCCTCGGCACTGCGTAATGGGATGGAGTTCTCCGCGCTCAATTCGGAGAATTAGAACACAAAATAGAGAATGACTGCGCCGACCGCTGAAGCGACGCCTCAGACAACCTTCCTATAACCGTTCGGCGTGGTTGGCTTAGGCCGCCGCAGCGCTCTCCTTCTCGGAAAGAGGAGATCGCGCATCTTCATCTTGGCTTTATGCAGCTGTGATTTCGAGTTTCCAATGGAGCACTGCAGCAGTTGGGCGATTTCATGATGCTGGTAGCCTTCCACTTCATGAAGATCGAAAATCTGCCGGCATCCTTCCGGGAGCTCTTCCATGGCCCGGCGCAGCGCGATGCGATCGATGGCTCCATGAAGACTGGGGTCGACGCTACCAACATCGCGCTTGAGCGAAGGAGAGTCTGCCGAGACTGGCTCATCCAGAGAGAGGATGGGCGGTTTCTTGCGGCGCCGCAGCTTCATCAGAACTGTGTTCACCGCAACCCGGTAAAGCCAGGTCGAAAAAGCCGAGTCACCCCGAAACGAATTGACGGTGCGAAACACCTGCAGAAAGGCTTCCTGCGTAAGGTCCTCTGCGTCTGCTGTGTCTTTTGTCATCTGCAGGCAAACCGAATATACCCGCTTCTTGTGGAGCTGAAAGAGCGTGGCAAAGGCCTGCTCATCACCCTGCTGAGCACGCTTGATAACGCTGCGGTCGGAATCGCCCCGGCTCACTTCCTCCTTCACCGGAATCACGTTCGTTGCTGCCGCGGAAATTACGCAAGTAGCCACTGTAGTCTCCTTTGATAAGTTCTGGGCTGAGGATTGCTCTGGTGAGCGGAGAGCATTCAGCTTCCGAAAAACAGATTAGCGACCAGGCGGCATTCCTCCCATCAGGATGCTCCTGTAATTGACTGCCAGAGTTGCTGTACCGCGCGGTTGATCGAGAGTTGACAAGAGTGTTGCGCAGCCAGGTTCGGGGCTGTTGAAAAAGTCTCTTTCAGTCAGGTTGGGAAGGGCACGAATGTGTTCGTGCTGTTGAGTCGTTGAAAATCCATCCGCGCTTCCAGCACCTAAGGTAAGCCTTTGCGGGCGGCGCGACTTTTTCCGCAGCCTGCTAAGTCGCCGGTCACAGCCCGCCGGTCACACTGCCACCAAAAGACAAATGACCCGCTCGTTGAGTACCGAGCGGGTCAGATGGTTACATTGTCAAAGGTCAAATACGGCCCACCAGGACCAGCACTAGCACCACGACCAGCACCAAGCCCAGGCCGCCACTCGGGTAGTAGCCCCACGATCTGCTGTAAGGCCACGAGGGCAGCGCTCCCAGCAGCAACAACACTAGAATGATCAATAGAATCGTCGACATAAAATCCTCCTTCCATCATTTGTACTGATATATCGATCCCTCAACTTGTCTGCGGCCCAGCTTCGAATGTCGGCCGGGCTTACGAAAATCTCCCATGCATCAATCAGCGGCTGCCGGCCTGCGCGTCATCGTTCGGCGTTCTTACTTCGCCATGTTCTTTAGCTTCGGCCGAATACTTCCTGACGGCAGCGAGGAAAGTGGAACTACTCTCCCTTGCGCGGACCTTGCCGTTCAAAATATCCGCGAACGGTACGAACTTTCCGTAAAGAATCCGGGTTTCGTCTTTGTCCTGAGTTATCGCGGCGCCATTGAGATCAATTCCAGCGAAGATGCCGCGCGCTCTGGAATAGGTGAGCACCTCGGCTTTCATCTTCCAATCGGTGTCGGCGGCCGCATCGCGCCCTACCGGCCCCGCGGCGGCCGAGGCATCGGCTCCCAGTTTGAACTTGCTCGCCAAGAGATGCTGCATACCATCCTCGTTAGTCACGATCATCACCAGATCCACGGCCTGGCCGCCGAGTTGTAATCCCCAGCTTCCTCCGGTGATCGTGATCGGTGCGGGAGCGCTCCAGCGGCCGCTTTCGGTGCGGCAAGTGGCTACGCCCTTACCGTGACTGCCACCAAAGCCGATGGCGATCTTCACCATGGAAGGAATGACGGCGACGCATTTCGCGTCACTCATTACCTTGTCAGGAATAGCCTTATCGGGGACGCCCATAATCTCGTTCAGAACCTTGGCTGAGTTATCGAGGCGTTTGTCGATGTCGGATTCATCGGCGTCCTTGTCCGCAGCCCACGCCGCCGAGCTTAGCAGTAGACCTGCACAGAGCACGGCCAGGAGATATCGCCGAAACGGAGTTTTCAGATGATTCATGCAAAAGACCTCTTTCGCGCTCGACCGAGCGAGCGGCTGTTTTTAAATTCGTCCTGCGAAGGCAAATCTACGGCCGGGGCTGTTCTGCTTCCATCCGGTTGAGGCTGTAAAGAAAATCAGAAGATAGGGGTGTTGAAGAGATTGCGCGGCACACTTTCGATGAACTTAAGGCTTAGGACTAGACCCAGGTACAGGATTCCCTGTAGAGTCCGCCATCAGGCGGATACGCCCAGCTCTTTGAGATCATTTTTGAGCTGTGCAGGTGTTTGCATTTCGATCGTACGCATGCCCTTGATCTCGCATTCCAAATTGAGTGAGCGATCGACGAGGAAGCAGCATGCCTACGGACTAACCTTCTCGCTAGCGTTTGTAGATGGTCGTGTCAGGGTGGTAGTTACGCCAGTCGAACCAGTAGTCCTTTAAGGCGGGGATGCGGTCGAGACACTTTCCCTGGGCGGGGCCGGAGATCGCGCAACCCTGAAAATTCCATGCGCTCTCAGTCGTCGTGTCGAGAAGCGTCCAGTTTGTGGGATCGGTATTGGTTTGCAGAAAGAATTCGGCGTCGCTGCCATCGACGCGGCTGGCGAAGACGCGGAAAGATTTGCCATCGGGGCCGAGCACCAGAAGCAACGGTGTGCCGTTGACGCGATCCAGCACCGGAGACTGCTTAGCGAAAGTCTCCCAGGGATAGGCGCGGGCAACGCCATCGACAGTGAGTCCGATGACTACGTCGCGCGATTTCAGTTCAGTGTTCGGAAAGCTGATGACCACGGGGAGCTTGGCAATCTCGGGCTCCCAGTTGCTGTCGTACTCTTTGGTGTATTTTGCGACCGGCGCCAGCACTTCGCCGGAGGGCGATTCCGCTCTCCATTCGCCGAAAGTCAGTTCGTCGCTCAGGACTAAATCGAGCGCTGCGCCCTGCAGCGGGCCATAGACGGCTTTCCCCGTGATCTGCTGCCACCAGCTTCCGGTTTCTTTGTCGCGCATGAGAAAGTTCTGGTTGTTGATCCCCGCCAGATAAAAGTTCAGCACCCGCCCGTTGACGCTTCGCTTCCACACCAGACCGGTGTGACACAGCGTTCAATAGGTCACCGCTATGGGCACGCCTCCGACGACGTCGTTGAGCACGTGGTGGTAAGCCATCTGGCTGATGGGATAGGCTCGCGCGTCATCGCCGAAGCGCACGGCCATGATCATCTCTTTAGAGTCGAGTCTGCTCCCCGACTGCGCCACAAACCGCGCCCCGGAGATGGGATGGAACATCCACTCAAAGTGGTTGAGACGGGCCATAACGGCCGAGAAGGTGACCACCAGCAGCACGAGAACCAGCAGCGATCTGCGCCAGACGCCGACGGCCCTCCAAAGGAGGAAGGCAAGGAGAAAACAGGCGATCGCAGCTACCAGCGTTGCCACTGGAGCGCGCTGCCGCAGTGCCATGGCGAGCAAAAGCCCTCGCGGCGACTGATACCGGAAAGGACGGATGATGAAGACCGGGATAAACACCAGTCCGAAGGCGGTGAGGGCGCAGAGAGAAAAAACCGTCCAGCTGAGGCGCGTGATTCGAGTCTTCATTTTTCGCTGGTCATGCTACGGGAAAGGCGTGACCGGGGAAATAGTATAAAAAAATGAGGACCTCGATTTTTCGAGATCCCCATATTTTACTTTCGTGTCTCTTCGCCCGAAGCCAGTCAGCTCCTTACTGCGGCGTGTAGTTTTCGTGATAGCTCAGGTTCACCACGTCCTGGAAGCTGGGCGTTCCCGGGGGCAAGTTTGCCGGACTCAGGAAGAGCGTGTCGAAATAGAAGTTGCGTGGCGGCGCGCCGTAGACCACGGTGCAACATTTGAAGGTTCCGGTATTGTATTCCGCGTAGTACATGCTGACCAGCGAGCCGTCATAGTTCAGGGTCTGGCCGCCCCAGGATTCGAGCAGGCGCAGGAAGTTGTGCAAACCGCCGTCGGTTCCGAAGTCCTCTGCGCCCCAGGCGGGTTGCGGGAAGGGTATGTTCTTGCCTCCTGAAACCGCCATCCGGTAATAGGTCTGCGCGGCGGTACGACTGCCGAGCGTAGTTGGGTTGTTCAAACTGTTTACATCATTCCAGTTATCGGAGAGGATGGAGACCGCGTCGGCAATGATACCCGCGGCGGAATGCGGTGTCGTGGTGCTGCCTGTGCCCGGCCAGAACGGATCGCTGGGCCCGGTGTTGTAGTCGCCTTGCACGTAAACCGGGTTTTCTGAAACCACGGTGAATCCGCCGCTGCCGGTATCCCAGCGCACGGGCAGATAGCTGGTGCCCGCGTTCATGCCGCCATCGACTAACTTCAGCACGTGCCGGGCTCCGCTCACCATGTTGGCCGCGCCGATGGTGTTGCAAGTCGTGGTCAGGTAAGGATTGGGAGGGGCGGTGTTGGTGTTCACGCCAAATCCGTAACCGATGTTCACTCCTCCCCAATTGTCGAGAAGACCGTTCTGATCAACGTCTTCTGGAGAATATCCGTAATAGACCTTTGGTTCCAGCAGTCCATCGGGAGTGGTGGAGGCCAGGGGTTGCCCCGAGTTTACGACATCCTCAAGCCCAGACTCGCCGCTGATTACGCCCGCAGGAGTGGCTCCGGCGTCGGAAGGATTGGGGTCTACAAGCATCCCGCGATGGTCCGAGAAGTAGAGCACATAGCCGTTTTGCTTGGTCAGGTTGACCAGCTTGCCGCTGCCTGCGATCGTGCCCTTCAGCCATAGCGCCAGATTGCCCACGTCGAGCTCGACGGCGTTCATGATGCCGTTTACCGCGCAGCCATTGGTGGCATCGCGCATCTCGCCCTCGCGCGGATCGTAAAAGTTGATGGGATACCAGTTGTTCACACCTGTCGTCGCCAGCGCGTGAGCCCGCAGCTGCTGCAGAATAAGAACGGCATCTGGATTAACCGAATTCGATCCGGTGGTGCTGCCGTAAGGCCCAGCCCCGAGAGTTCCAACCGCCGTCCCGGCAGGACTGGTCAACTCGACGTTATAGTCGCGGCCGAAACCGAGGCCCAACCATTCGGTGGTGACTCCTATCCATGCGCCGGCGTTGTTCAGGTACTCGATGCGAATCCAGGCGGAGGTTCCATTCGCCGCCGGGGCGCTCGTGAGTTCGCCCATCAGCGGGTAGGACGCCCAGCCACCGTGCCCATAGGGGGCGACCCAGTTGTTGGTGCCGATCTTGGCTACGCCAAAGGCCTGGGCGACGCCAGACCCGGTAAGGGCAAAGGTCGCTGGAAATTGCACGTCTTGTCCATCGCCCAGCGGACCGCGCTCGGGGTGAAGGTCGGCTTGCGTGTCCGCGATCAGGATGCGGATCTGAGCTTTGTTGTATTCGCGCGATTGTCCGATAGTTGTTGTGGCGACTTCGCCGGCTAGCGGTTTGCGGATGATCTGAATTGGGTCGGTGCAGGGTGGAGGATTGCTGGTACAGCTATTCTGCACGAAAGGCAACTGCAGGTTGGTGGCTCCCGTGGCCCCGTTTACGAAATAACCGTTGAAGGTCCCCGCGATCGTGGGAAAGAGGTTGTTCGGGGCGCCCGCATTGGGGGGTACGCCTCCGCTCCAGCTGGCATCCCCGGGAACAGCATTCGGGAGCGCGATGCAATTGGTCCCGGTCGGTGGAAAAGTGTTGAGAGGGCACCCGTTGCCCGCATTTTCCACGTAGACCGTGCCGCCATATCCGTTGGACGTGAGGTGGCCGTTTTCCAGTTCATCGGTGACGATCTGCCCGAAAGCTGCGATTTTGTCGTTGAAAACCAGATCGGCGCCAGAGGCGAGGAAGAGGTTGCCGTTGGTATGAACTCGGCCTCCGAAGCTGAAGTTCGGGCCGGCGAAATAGCTGCAATCGTAGCCGCAGAATACGCCGAACTGAAACACCGGGATGAGCGCGATCTCAATGGTGCGCGTCATATTCACCGACGCGCCCACCGGACGAGTCGCGTTCACGTTCAGGGTCATGGGAATGATTTCGGCATATAGTCCCTGATCGGCCCCGGAGCTGACGGTGTTGGAACTTGCCAGCGGGTTGCCGTTGGCGTCGGTATTGTAAACGATCGACTCGGTGTAGGTGACCTGTCCCACCATTGCGGTCGTGGGCGGGAAATTTAACAGATTCTGAATTTGCGTGTTATTGGGAGAAGCGCTGGTCTGGTAAAGCGAGGAGAGATCGGCGGTAAGCTTCTCCATTCCCGACTCGGCATCGTAATAGGCGATGTTATCTTCGAGGCCATTGCCTCCGGCGCGGGCTTCGTTGGCCACCATGTAGAGCAATCCCACGGCCAGGCCGGAAAGTAGCACCATCATGAGCAGCGCGGCGATGAGGGTGAATCCTCGGGCGTTCTTGTTCCCCCGCGGATTCGAGCCGTGCGTCGAGTCTGGCTTCAAACTCAGCTTCGACTTGAATTGTAGCTTCCTCATATTCGTCCCCATCGATGTCTTCATCTCCTGGCGAACTCACTGATAGCGATTGCGGAAGGCCATGTTGCGGGCGCTTACCGAAGTCGCGAGATACATGTTTTGTGACTTATTGCCGTTCTGGGTCAAGCTCTCGCCATAGACCACAATGTTGGTTTTCTGGATCATGTTGAGCTGGTCGCCCAGGCCGATCGGATTGGCCTGGTCGGCGTCGAGAGCGCCTGTGGTGGTGTTGTAGTCGTCGTATGCAAACTGAAGGTTGATGATGTTGTCGGCGACGGGTACAGGGGTCAATCCATTGACCTGGCGCATGAGCCGCGGAAGCTGGCCATTGACCGGCACCGTGAGGTAGTAAGTGACGGCGAAAAGGCGATAGGCAGTGGTCGCGACTGCAGCCTTCATGAGCGACTGGAGATTATCGCTGACGGTTGCTCCCGGCTGGTTCATATTCAGGGCATCGTTGACGGCAAAGGTGATGGTGGTGGCGGTGAAGCCGGTGACTTCGCCCACCGCGTTGCCCGCGTTATTGCTCAGCATAACCAGGTCGCCCAGTTGAAGTCCGCCGGCCGCGTTAATGGCTGTCGGAGCGGGATTGTAAGCCGGGTTCGCAGCGAGCGTGATCAGAGTGCCGTTGGAACCGGGCACATAGGTCACGTTGTACTCAAAGAGCGGAAAATTGTAATCGACATAGACGACGGTGATGCTGTCGTTGATCTGACCCGGCGCGGAGGGAACCACCGCGTTGCCCTGCACTCCATTCTTGTAACCGGGAATGATGCCGTACATGAAATTCGCGGGGTAATTAAAGGCCGGCACGTAACAGGTGCCGCTTTGGTCGCAACCGAATCTCTCGGCGGTCGCGCCTCCGCCGGTCGGCAGTTGGAGACCGCCGGTGGGCAAGCCCGCGCCCGCCATGTTGATATCTTTCACCATGATTTGCATCGCGGCCCGCATGTTCTGCTGGGTTTCAACCCGTTGGGCAACGATGAAGGTGGAATCCATGCCTGACTTGAACAGGGTGACCATGGCGAAAAGCACGGTGAGGCCGACGGCCAGGGAAACCATAAGCTCGACCAAGGTGAAGCCGGTGCTGGTTTTTCGCAAATGCATTTTCCTTTTCCTCGTCATCGTCGGCCCCATCACTAGCGGTAACTCGAGATCAGAGCGTCGACGGTGTAGTTTTGAGGAGTCGCAAGCCCGCCTTTGGTATAGGAAACTGTGACCACAATCTGCTTCAAATTGGGGTTGATGGTGACGCCGTCGCTTTCCAAAACGGGGTTGATCGTGATCTGGCGGGTGAAGTTCGCCAGGCTCATGCCCACGTCGTCGGCGGTTCCAAGAATGCCGTCGGGACCGGGCATGACGTAGCACTCAGACACGCCGGGGCAGTATGCGCTGCCGGGGTAATTGACATCGTCCGCGGTACCGACAAGGCCATCCGGGCCAGCCTCTTTGAGCTGCATTGGCGTGACGACGAAGATGCCGGGGCCGGAGCCGATGTTGGCGATCGCGGCGAAACTGATCTGCTGGGTGTTGCGGGCGGTGTAGATGCTCTCCATCGCCTCCAGCGCTTTCTGCCGGGCGATCAAATCCTCCTGGGCCCAGTCGGTCGCCTTGACGGCGGTGCCAAATACTGCCATCAGCCCGACCAGGCTGACGGTCATGATGGCGATTGCGATCATCACCTCGATCAAGGTAAAGCCTTCTTGCGATCGGGAGGCTTGCCTCGCCCTCTTTGGAATTCGTCGCATCATTGCTGCACCCATGTGTTCACTCCAGCCAGGGAATACAATCGCCATCCACGGATTCTCCCCGTGGGGCCGAAGACGGTGATGGAGCGGGAACTGTAGAGATTGTTTGCTTCGCCCATGTAAAGCACGCCGCTGTTCCAGTTGCCCAAAGTGTCCTGCGAAGAGCCGTCGGGCATGAACATGACGTAGTTCTGGCTGCCCAGGCCCATGCCTTGATCGAAGTCGATCGGGACTAAGCCGGCACCGAAGCCATCGGGCACAGTAGCTGGTGTGCTGGGATATCCTCCCTGCACCGAGAACGAAACGTCGCCGGGAAGATAGATAGTGTTGATCACCGTCGGCGCGGGCGAGACGGGCACGGCGTAATGCCATTGCTGCACCGTGATGACGCCGCAGGCCACGGCGCAATAGCCCGGCACAATCTGGTTGGTGAAGGTGACGATATACCGGACGCGATTGGTGATGGCCAGATTCTGGTAGTTGCGCAGCGCCATCAATGTCCTGTCGTAAGCGGTGTTGACGTCATTGCTCTGCATCACCGGTATTAAGGTGATGACGGAAATGGCCGCGGCGGTGAAGCCGATGGCAATGACGATCATCAGTTCCAACAGCGAAAACCCGGATTGCTTACTCGATTCCATAAGATCCCGTGAACGACTTGTTTTGCGAATCGCGCGAGCGCGTCGGTGAAAAACCCTGCTCAAAAGGGCTCAACCCAATATCGCCAAAGGCTTCACCGCCGGGGAGAGCTTGCCCGCTAAGGGGTCAAGTGGGGATGGGGCCCGGGCAATCCTCATCGTAGGGAAGGGGGACCGGAGCGTCAAAGCACCACAGTGCAAGGCCGGAGTGTTGGTCTTTTGTAATGCGCTAGGTGACTCAGGTCATTCATTGGAGGGTGTTGCAAGCATTAGGATTTCGAGCGGAAGGCCGGTGCGGGGGATGACTCCGGTAACTTGCCGGTGGAACCAACGTGATCCTAGGATGCATCAAGGTATGACTCTCTCATCGCTATTAGTTTGCAGAGACAAGGCGCCGACGCAAGTATTGACTAGCGTCCTGGAAGAACTGAATATTCGCACCGAGTTATGCGAAGATGCGGCGCGCGCATTCCTGCGGCTGGCGCAAGACCACTTCGACATCATTATCATCGATTGCGAAACCCAGGCGGACGTGATGCCGCTGCTCCATGAGAGCCATACCTCCCGATTGAACGACTCTACTTTGACCGTGGCCGTGGTCACAGGCCAGGAGAGCATCCGCGAGATGTTTTCTTTGGGGGTCAACTTCGTGCTCTACAAACCGGTTTCCTACGAGCGCGCGGTGAGCACGCTGCGAGCGGCGCAGAGTGTGCTGGAGCGCGATAAACGGCGCGCCACGCGGGCCGCGGTGCACGCCCATGCGACCATCGAATACGCCGGAGTGGAGCAAGCGAGAGCGACCCTGGTGGATCTGGCGGAAGATGGCATGGCCGTCAACTTTGGAAAGAAGTTGCCTCCGACCTGCAAGGTTTACTTTCAGTTTCAACTACCGGGGCAAACCGCGAGCGTGCGGCTATCGGGGCAAGTGGTGTGGCAGGATTGGAATGGGCGGGCGGGCATCCAGTTCGTGGATGTGCCCCAGGCTTCGCGGCGAGTTCTGCGCGCGTGGTTGCAGAGGAGCCTGGCCGATCTGCCGACGTCGGGAGCGGAGTCGGTGGAAGTGGCGCATTCGATCCATCCCAATCAGGAAGCCGTGGTTGCGGGCGGACCGGCCGAAAAGCAGGAAGAGCGCGGGCGTGACGGCGAGGCGGGGGCGCGACTGCGTTCGGAGCCGGGCAATCGCCGCGGGCAGACTCGCTACGCCTGCCGCCTGGGCGCGGAAGTCTACCAGAAGGGAAGCTCGGTGAAGAATTACTGCCATCTGAGCGATTTGGGACCGGGCGGATGCTATCTGGAGATGACGCTGGCCTTTCCCGCGGGCACGCCGATTGAGATCATCGTGCGCACGCACGAAATGAAATTGCGGCTGAGCGGCTTGGTGAGATCTTCGCATCCGGGTCACGGCATGGGCATCTCCTTCCACCTGAATACCAAAGACGAGCGCCATGGCGTGCAGCAGTTGATCGACTTCGTGGCAGCTACGACCGAGAGTTCGTAAAATTCAGTTGCCAGCTCCCAGCTCTTCGTCCGGCATCAGGGTTCTGCTGTGAGTCGGTTCCACACCGGCGCTTACTTCGTGGTGGTCACTTCTTCGGCAACGCCTTTGCGAAAATAATCCAACGACATCTGCAGGCCCTGTTCCAGATCAATCTTTGGCTCCCAGCCCAGCAACTGCCGGGCTTTGGTGATATCGGGGCAACGCTGTTTGGGATCGTCCTGGGGCAGAGGCTCGCGGCGAATCTTACTCTTCGATCCGGTCGCCTTAATTACCAGTTGGGCGCACTGGCGGATGGTGAACTCGTTGGGGTTTCCGATATTTACCGGCAGATGCTCCGTGGATCTGGCCAGGCGGAGGAAGCCATCGATTTCGTCGCTGACGTAGCAGAAGCTGCGAGTCTGGCTGCCGTCGCCGTAGACGGTGAGGTCTTCGCCGCGCAAGGCCTGACTGATGAAGTTAGGGATGACTCGACCGTCGTTTAACTGCATGCGGGGGCCGTAGGTGTTGAAGATGCGCGCGATGCGGGTATCGACTTTGTGATAGCGGTGGTAGGCCATGGTGACGGCTTCGGTGAAGCGCTTGGCTTCATCGTAGACGGAGCGCGGGCCGATGGAATTTACGTTGCCCCAGTAGGTTTCTTTCTGGGGATGCTCGAGCGGATCGCCGTAGCACTCGGAAGTCGAGGCCACAAGAAACTTGGCATTGTAGCGGCGCGCGATGTCGAGGGCGTGAAAAGTTCCGATTGAGCCCGCCTGCAAGGTCGCAAGGCCGTGGAGGTTGTAATCGACCGGGCTGGCGGGGCTGGCGAAGTGAAAGACGTAATCGACCTGGCCCACGTCGAAGGGCGTGCAGATGTCTTTTTCCAGAAGCTCGAAGCCACGGTCGTTCGCTAAATGAGCGAGGTTGGCGCGGCGGCCGGTGAGCAGGTTGTCGACGGCAACTACGTTCCAGCCCTCGCCGAGGAGGGCATCGCAGAGATGGGAACCAAGGAAGCCGGCGCCACCGGTGACCAGAGCGCGTTGTGATTTCATGCTTTTTTGCTGGCGTTTCTGAGGGCGGCGGCGGGTACGCCATCGGGATAGGAGGCGGCCCGTCCGACGCTGTAGTAGGTTATGCCGTGTGCCGCCATGACTTCCGGATCATAGAGGTTGCGGCCGTCGATCACGATGGGATATTTGAGTTCGCGGTTCAGGCGATCGAGGTCGAGGTTGGCGAACTCCTCCCATTCGGTGAGGATGAGTAAGGCATCGGCGCCATGAGCCGCTTCATAGGAGGAGTTGACGAACTTAATCGTGGAATGCATGACTTCCTGGGTACGCTCCATGGCTGCGGGATCGTAGGCGGTGATCTTGCAACCTTCCTGCAGCAGGGCTTGCACGAGGAAGAGAGCCGGGGATTCGCGAATATCGTCGGTACCGCCTTTGAAGGCCAGGCCGAGGACGCCAAGATGCTTGCCGCGGAGGGTCCAGAGGGCGCTGCGCACTTTGCGGAGAAAACGATCGCGCTGATCTTCGTTGATGCGCATGACTTCATCGAGGAGTCGGAAGTCGTAGCCGGACTCGCGGGCAACGGCTCGAAAAGCCATCACGTCTTTGGGAAAGCAGGATCCGCCATAGCCGATCCCAGGATTCAAGAATCGCGGGCCGATCCGGGAATCGGTGCCGACGCCGTGGCAGACCTGGTTGACGTCCGCACCCACGGATTCGCAAATGGTGGCGACCGCGTTGATGAAGGAAATCTTCATGGCGAGGAAGGCATTGGAGGCGTGCTTAATCAGCTCCGCGCTCTTGGAGCTGGTGACGATAAGCGGAGCGGGAATGGAGGCGCGGTCGGGCTGCGGAATGGCCTCGGGGCGCTGATAGTAGGCGCCGCTGGTGAGAGGCTCGTAAACTTCGCGCAAAACCCCGGCGCAGCGCTCGTTGTCGCAGCCGATGACGATGCGGTCGGGAAAAAGAAAGTCAGTAACGGCGGAGCCTTCGCGGAGAAATTCGGGATTGGAGGCGACATCGAAGGACTCAGGATCGGCCCCGCTGCGCAGGATGATGCGGCGGACCCACTCGCTGGTGTAGACGGGGACGGTGCTCTTCTCGACGATGACTTTGTATTCGTTGATGCCCCCCGTAATCTCGCGAGCGACGGATTCGACATAGGAGAGGTCGGCTTCACCACGATCTGTGGGTGGTGTACCAACGGCAACGAAGATGATGGAACTGGCCCGCACGGCTTCGCCCAGATCATCAGAGAATTGCAGAAGGCGGCCGCGGTGACGGCTCAAGAGCTCAGGAAGGAATTTCTCATGGATGGGAATCTGACCATCCTTAAGGGCGGCCAGCTTGCGCTGGTCGTTGTCGACCACGATGACTTCATGGCCGAGCTCGGCAAAGCAGGCGCCAGCAACCAGTCCTACATATCCGGAGCCGATGACAGCAATCCGCATGTGCAAACTCCCGCAATTGAAGGTCTCGGGAC
>Ga0074045_10003101_pt1 | contig 15070 bp, 10 predicted proteins | sample BogForMeECP23OM2_FD_94442 | JGI IMG/M metagenome (GOLD analysis project Ga0074045, IMG submission 94442) | Bog forest soil microbial communities from Calvert Island, British Columbia, Canada - Bog Forest MetaG ECP23OM2 | ecosystem: Environmental > Terrestrial > Soil > Wetlands ...
GACAAGAAAATCGACTACGATCCCACGCTGGACATTGAATCGCCCAGGCAGTGGAGAGTTCTGCCGAAGGCGCTGGCTCGCGACGAAATGGAAGCAACACTGGCCGCGCCCCTCAAGCGCGACACCGTCTTTGCCGGTGCTTCGCAGCACCCAACTGCACTTGCAGTCCGGGATCGCGCCATGTTGGAAGTTTTCTATGCAGGTGCATTGCGAGTCTCGGAAATCGTCAACGCCAAACTGGAGGATCTTAAGCTCGACGCCGGCTATATGCTCGTGCGTGGCAAGGGCGACAAAGAACGCGTTGTTCCGTTGGGACGATCGGCTCAAGAAGCGCTCATTGGGTATCTGACGAAGGCGCGTCCGATGTTGGCAGCCGGGAAGGTGAGTTCAACGTCCGCAAGAACCGGCGTTAAAGATTCACCTCTACTTTTTATTGCGCACGGAGGCCGGATGCTAACGCGCCAACGTATCTGGCAAATGGTGCGGGCCGCCTCGGCTGATTCGGGTCGCGATGCTTCTCCACATATGCTGCGTCATTCCTGCGCAACGCACATGGTGGAGAATGGCGCTGATTTGCGCACCGTACAGACGATCCTGGGTCATGCGGATATTTCGACGACGCAGGTCTACACGCATCTGGCACTGGATCGGCTCCGGACGGTTTATCAGAAGCATCATCCCAGGGCGAAGGCGAGATGAAGTTCACTGCGGAGGCACGGGGACACTCAGAAACGGCTATGTCTGTGGCTTCCCGCCGGGCGAGCGAGCCTGCGCTTGCTCGAACGATAGTGGCGAAGGCGGTCGCTGATTTTATTCGTCATCTGCGGGAGCGTAATGCTTCGCCGCATACGATCAAGGCATACAGTCAGGATCTGGTGCTATTTTCCGCCTATGCCGGCGGGCGAGGATGGAGGCAGATTGACCACATTGCTGTTCGCGGATTTCTTTCGCAACTCTACGACAAGGGTTTGAGCAAGCCTTCCGTGGCGCGCGCCCTGGCAGGCGTGCGCTCACTTTACCGGTGGCTGGCGCGGGAAGGTTTGGTCGAACAGAATCCGGCGAAGCTGGTTGCAACGCCGAAGCTTCCCAAGAAACTTCCGCGAGTGCCCACAATCGAAGAGATGAATTCCGTGATTGACGGCGAAATGCCCAAGGTGGCGGCTTTTCCCGAGCGCGACCGGCTTATGCTGGAGCTGCTCTATGGATGCGGCATCCGCAATTCGGAATTGACCGGGATCAATCTCGATGACATTCGGATGAGCGCTGAGGCTATTCTCATTCGCGGAAAAGGAAAGAAAGAACGGTATGTTCCCTTTGGCGATTCGGTGAAGAGCGCACTTGCAGCGTACCTGCCCGAGCGGCAAAAAGTTTGTTCTCCAGACCGCAAGCCCTCGAATGCATTGCTCATCAACTGGCGCGGCGGGCGTTTGACCACGCGTAGCGTAGGCCGCATCGTTAAAAAGATTGCTGTTGCGAAAGGCCTGTCGCCGGACGTGCACCCACACACGCTGCGCCATGCTTTCGGCACGCACATGCTGGAAGAAGGCGCCGACCTGCGCGCTATTCAGGAGTTACTCGGCCACGAACGGCTGGCGACAACGCAACGCTACACGCAGCTATCGATGAAACATGTGCTGCAGGTGTACGACCAGACGCATCCGAGGGCCAAGTGAAAATAGCGGGCGAACGGCGGCGCTCGGTGCCAGGCTATTACGAACGCTTCCGAAGGTCTTCCCACATGTCGACTACCCGGGCTTTCAACTCGGCAGTCAGCTTTTCATAAGCCGCTTCCGACGCCTCACTCTCTGGTGGGGGAATAATCGCGTCGCCAAACACCATTTTCAATGGAGTGAATCCCTGGAAGGCCTTGTTTCTTGGCCAGGCTTTGTAGAACCCCTCAATCGCCACGGGCACGATCGGCACTTGCATGTGAATGGACAGTATGGCCGCGCCTTTCTTGAAGATTCTTGGCGTGCCGTCGATCGAGCGCTCACCTTCGGGATAAAGGATAAGCGGGCGTCCCTGCCGCAACCCGAACGCGCCAGCGCGCATGGCGGGAACCAGATTCGCGTCGGGATCGACGACCACGATGCGCAGCGAGCGAGCGAGCCGCAGCATGAATCCCGTCCCGAAGATTTCGCTCGTCCCCACGGCGAACACCTTTTCAAAGACGGACGGCGGAAGAACGCCAGCCAGAATCAGGGGATCGAGATAGCTCTGGTGATTGGAAGAGATAATGTATGGACCGCCCTTGGGAAGTTTTTCAATTCCGCGCACATGCAAATGAAAACGGTCGAGCGCGACCATGTTGATCAGCCGCGAGATCGAATACCAGAACGTGGCGCTGACGGGCTGCGGTCGGATCAGTTGGATCACGTCGGAAGGATCCGGCTGTTCCACCAAAATAGCCTTCCACCCGGCGAATGCATGCCGCGTTCCTGACGCGCCGGCGCCGCTGGACGGGCTTTGCAAAACGGCATCCACGACATCGCGCACCGTATAGATTCCGGAGAGCCGCGACTCCTCGACATCCCCTCCCAGCTTTTCTTCGAGGTAACTGAGTAGCTCGACGCGCTGCATCGAGTCGAGCCCCAGGTCGAGTTCCAGATTGTGGGTGGGTCGCAAAGTCGCCGGAGCTGACGGCGCTGATTCGCGCACAGTCTGGAGAGCGCGCTGGACGTCAGGCTGATCGAGCCATGCCGTCTCGTCCGCAGTGAGTGGCTGTTCGGCGGGCAATTCTGAATCATCCGCGACTTTACGCGATTGATCTGCTTTCACGCGCTTTTCCACTTCGAAGCGCTTGATCTTGCGCGTGGTTGTGCGGGGCAAGTCTTCCTGCCAGATTTCATAGCTGCCGATGCGCTTGGTGGACGCGATCTGCTGCGACAGGCCCTCGATATCGAAGCGAAGGATCTCCTTCGCATTCACAATTTTTTTCTGGCGCAGCACATCGAAATTGGGCACGATCACCGCATGCAGCCGGTCGCCGCCTTCTCCGAGCTTGCCCTCAAGCCCAATGACGGCCAATTCCTTGATGTAGGGCGACTTCAGGTAATGAGCCTCAACTTCTTCCGGATAAATATTCTTCCCGTTGCTGAGGACGATCACTTCTTTCTTACGCCCGGTGAGAAATAGATTCTGGTCGGCATCGAAGTAGCCGAGATCGCCGGTGTAGAGCCAGCCATCTCGCAGCACCGCAGCGGTGGCATCAGGACGGTTCCAGTAACCCTTCATCACCACGGCTCCGCGCAACACTACTTCGCCGGTTGCGGGCCCAACATCTTCATCGGGGCGAAGGTCGACGATCTTTGCTTCCACGCCCTTCATTGCCTTGCCGACCGAGCCAATCACGTTATTGCCGGGAGAGTTGGCGAAGACGGCCGCCGTGGTTTCCGTCAGTCCGTAAGCTTGCAGAACGTCGACGCCAAGATCATAGAAGTCCCGGGCAATCGCGGGATCGAAGCGCGATCCCCCGGTGACCAGGTAACGCATCTTCTTGCCTAACGTCTCGTGCACTTTGCGGAACAGAGTAGGACCGGCATTAATGCCAACCTTCTGCAGATTGCGGTTCAGGGCGACTAGAATCCCGAATGCCCTCTGTGTCAGTACTCCTCGTTTCTTGATCTCTTCAAAGATGCGCTGATGAATCAGATAGAAAAACTGCGGCACAACGGCAAAGGCCGTTATGTTGCGGTCGCGCAGAGCACGCAGAAGTTCCGTCGTATTCAGGCTTTCGAGATAAACAACACGCGCGCCCTTAACCAACGGAATCATCAGATTCGCCATTTGGGCCAGCACATGAAACATGGGAAGCACGCCTAGCAGCGCGTCGCCCGGGCCGAGCTCCACCCAGTTGAATACCGCCTCCACTTCGCCCAACATGTTGGCGTGGGTCAGCATCACGCCTTTGGGATCGGCGGTAGTTCCCGAGGTATAGAGCAAGGACGCAATATTTTCCGCTTGCGAGAGAGCGGGTTGGAAGTTTCCTGACCCGCCTTCGAAGATCGCAGGTAGATTTCCCAGCCAATGCTTTTCTGCGGAGTCGTGGGCCATGCGCTCCGGGTCCATGAGGATGAGATCCACGTTGAGGTCCGCGACGGCTTCCCGAGCGGTTGTCGCGTGCTTGGCGTCGCAGAAAAGGACGGAACTGCCACTGTCCTTCAGTAGCTTCGCAAGTTGGTCGGCGTGCAGCGCGGTATCGAGCGGAACAACGGTGCAGCCTGAAGCGATGATGCCTAAATATGCGGCGACCCACCGCGGGTGGTTATCGGCCACGATAGCCAGACGCGATCCGAGCGCGAACTTGTTCTCGCCGATCCAGCGTCCGACGGATTCTGCCATCTGCCGGAGATCAGCATACGTGCAACTCTCGATTTGATCATTGCGTTGGAGTTCGAGGGCGACATTATTCGGCCAGCGCTCCTCGCATTCGAGAAAGCGGTCGTAGAAAGTGGGCATGCGTCGTGGGGAATATACACGAAAAATCTCTTCACCGCAGAGTGTGGGGAAATCGCTAAAGACGGTTCAAGTTCCCTGCCGACGGATGTTCCCAGGCATGTTCCTTACTCCTGTCTGACGCATCCAATTATGCTAGGCTAAAAGGGATACGCTGGGGCAGTTCCCGCCCTTTGAAGGATTTCACAGTTTGATCAACACACTCATTGGCAAGGTCTTTGGGACCAAGAACGAACGGGTCATCAAGAGCATGATGCCCAGGGTGGCGGCCATCAACGCCCTCGAGCCGGAGATGCGGAAGCTCACTGACGACCAACTGCGCGCCAAGACGGATGAGTTCCGGAAACGCATTCAGGAGCGGCTGAGCCGCGTCTCTAAAGTTCCGAAGACAGAAATAGATGCGGAAGCTGACTCGGACTCCGATGTTGATGTCGATCAGGCGAAGCAGTTCGAGAAAGAACAGTACGAAGCGCTGCAGGAAGTTCTGGATGAAATCCTGGAGGAAACGTTTGCGGTAGTGCGCGAAGCCGGCCGCCGTGTGCTCAATATGCGCCATTTTGATGTGCAGTTGATCGGTGGCATGGTGCAGCACAAGGGCATGATTTCGGAGATGAAGACTGGCGAAGGCAAAACGCTGGTAGCGACTCTTCCGGTTTATCTCAACGCGCTCAGCGGACGCGGCGTGCATGTGGTGACCGTCAACGACTATCTGGCCAAGCGCGACTCGGAATGGATGGGCAAGCTTTATCGCTTCCTTGGCCTTACGGTGGGCGTGATCGTTCACGATCTCGACGATGAGCAGAGACGCGCCGCTTATGCCGCCGATGTAACCTACGGCACTAACAACGAGTTTGGCTTCGACTACCTGCGCGACAACATGAAGTTCGATCTTAAAGATTGTGTCCAACGCGGCCACAATTTTGCCATCGTCGATGAAGTCGATTCCATCCTGATCGACGAAGCGCGTACGCCGCTGATCATTTCAGGGGCGAGCGAGGAATCGACGGACAAGTATTACCGCGTGAATCGGATCATTCCGAAGCTGGAAAAAGGTGAAGAGCTGGAAGTGGCGCCGGGGGAACCGGCGCAGCTTACCGGCGACTTTGTGGTGGATGAAAAGCATCGCAACATTACGGTGACCGACGAAGGCTGGGAAAAAGTCGAGCAACTTCTGGGCATCGGCAACATTGCTGATCCGGAAAACTGGCCGCTGAAGCATCACGTGGAGACTGCCATCAAGGCGCACGCCCTATATCGGCGCGATGTGGAGTACGTAATCAAAGAGGGCGAGGTCATCATCGTTGACGAATTTACCGGGCGCATGATGCCGGGACGGCGCTGGTCCGATGGCTTGCACCAGGCGATTGAAGCCAAAGAAGGCGTGAAGATTGAGCGCGAAAATCAGACCCTTGCCACGATTACGTTTCAGAATTATTTCCGTATGTTCAAAAAGCTCTCGGGCATGACGGGCACGGCCGAGACCGAAGCGACGGAGTTCGACAATATTTACAAGTTGGAAGTCATCGTGATTCCGACGAATAAACAGATGCTACGGCTGGAGAATCCTGACGTTGTTTTCCGGACGGAGAAGGAAAAATATTTTGCGGTGGCCGAAGAGATTCAGAAGCTCCACGAAAAAGGTCAGCCGGTGCTGGTTGGTACCACGTCGATTGAAAAGTCGGAGCGCCTCTCCGAACTGCTGAAGAAGAAAGGCCTGAAGCAGCACGTTGTCTTAAATGCCAAGTTCCACGAGCGCGAGGCTGAGTTTGTGGCGCAGGCCGGACGCAAGGGCATGGTGACCATCGCCACCAATATGGCTGGCCGCGGCACTGACATTTTGCTCGGCGGCAATCCTGAATTCATGGCCAAGCAGGAGTTGGTCAAGAAAGGCATCGCGCAACAACTGCGCGTGGCTCAAGGCAAGATCGAGGGCCCGCAGGAAGATGGCACGACTTCCATTTTCTATTACAGTGGCAATGAATACACGGTCCCAACGGACAAGTGGAACGAGGTCTTCAGCCGCTACAAAGAACAGACCGATATTGAGCACGACGAGGTTACTGCTGTCGGCGGCTTGCATATTCTTGGGACCGAACGCCACGAGTCGCGCCGCATCGACAACCAGCTTCGCGGTCGAGCCGGCCGCCAGGGCGATCCCGGCTCTTCGCGCTTCTATCTCGCGCTGGAAGATGACCTGATGCGCATCTTCGCTAAGGAGTGGGTATCGAAGCTGCTGGAGCGGCTGGGTATGGAGGAAGGCGTCCCGATTGAGTCGAAGCTGATCAGCCGGCGTATCGAGACGGCCCAGAAGGCGGTCGAAGGGCAGCACTTCGAATCCCGCAAACATCTTCTCGAATACGACGACGTGATGAACAAGCAGCGCGAGGCTGTCTATGGCCTGCGCCGGCGCTTGCTTGAGGGGATGGATCAGAAAGATCTGATCCTGGAAGACTATGTCTCCGCGATTCTCGGCGATCTGATGGAGGAGTATTGCCCACCCAAGGGCCACGTCGATGACTGGAACATTAAAGGACTGAAAGATGCCGTGTTCACGCGCTTCGGCGTGGATTTCATTTCCGAAGGCGTAAAGCCCGAGGCCTTGAACCGGCAGGAACTCGGCGATGCCATCTTCGAAAAGCTCAAGGAGCGATACGAGGCGAAGGAGAAGCTGATCGGCCCTGACGCCATGCGCCATCACGAGCGCATGATCATGCTCAGCGTGCTGGACTCGCAGTGGAAAGATCACCTTCTCAGCATGGACCATCTGAAGGAGGGCATCGGGCTGCGCGGCTATGGCCAGCACGATCCGCTGGTCGAGTATAAGAAGGAGTCCTTCGAGATGTTCGAGGCCATGTTGCAGCGCTTCCAGGAAGATACGGCGCGCTATCTCTACCTGATGCAGATTATCGAACGACCGCCGGACACAGGTGTCGCTGGTCCGCCGGGAGGCGAACTCGCAGGACAAGGTCCGGAGTCCGGAGTTCCAGCCCGACAGGGCGGCGGAGGCAATGGACATCATCCGCCGCGCTTGGTGGCAACGTCCGCCGACGACCTGGAAGAAGCCTTTATGCGCCGCAAGCGTCGCGAACTGGAACAGGCTCGCATGGCTGGCGCAGGCGACGTGCAGCCTGTGCAACAAGTCGTACGCGGTCAGGAAAAAGTGGGGCGCAACGATCCTTGTCCCTGCGGCTCAGGTAAGAAATACAAGAAGTGCCACGGGGCATAGAGCCTTCACACGGACGTGCGCTTTTCCCAGAACCTCCACCAGGGAGCTGGTTGATTTTCCCAGCGCTCCGGGTACCACCATGCCCCAAAATGGGCTGCGTAAGGCCTTCCACGGTCATCGGTGATGCGCACATCGCACTTGTAAGGGCTTTCGGTGATTTCTGGGTTCCGACGAAGTGGCCTCCGCCGGTCGATGTCATACTTCAACGTGAACGTCGCGGCCTTCACGCAGGTTCGATTCGAGCCTTGCCTCTCGACGAGATCCCAGAAGAGTTGCGTGTACCGAGCAGGAACTCCCGATATCGGTTCCTGCAACAATTCGGCAGGGGTTGCTTCGCCAGCGACAAAATCGATCGTGGGCGTGTCGCGCTGCGTCACCCTCGCCAAACGCAAGAGATGTCCCATGACGTAGTCATCGCCGGCGTAGTTCATCAGGCTAGTAAATGAGTGGCCAATGTTGTGGGCCACGCTTTTCAATACTTTGTACCGCGGCATCCCCGTCTCCCGATCCAAGGCGTGCTAGCAGGTTAGTCTCTGTGTCGACTTGATCCGATCGACTTAAACCTCATCTCGTTCGCAGCACTCCTGGTCTCCAGTTTCCATTCACTAAACAGCGTCGCGTAGTTCTTCATGATGTACAGCTCGCGTCCGACGCCCAGCTTCTTCGCCGTGGCATCGATCCAGCGCGGCGACCCCTCGATCTCGCAGAAATCTCCGATCGGAGTCTGGTCCACTACGACCTGTCCCTTGCCGTCCGTCCACTCGGCTCGAAACTTTTCGTACCGGAACGACGGCGCATAACCTAGTGCGCGCAGGATCGCATCCACCTGCTTTCCATCACCGACGGAAGTTTCCAACTCCTCGCGGCTGCTATGACGGGAGGTCTTCTTTCCGGCTTTATGCGTTAGCGTCCACGCGGCCCCATACTTTCGGATTCGCAGCAACTCCCTGCGCCGGCGCAACACTTCGCCCGGAAGATCGTACAGAGTATTCATCTCGTGGGTTCGCGGCGTAACGACACGAAATCCCGCCCCACGCAACCTTTCTGCAAGCGCCTGCAAGTCCGGGACGCGAAACTTGATTTCGATCTCTTTGTGGGAAGACATACGGGGAGTATAGAAGGCAGCGAATAACTAGTTAAACGTTGGCAGCTTCACCAGATCGTTCTGGGGCACAGACTCCACCGGTTCGCCGGCCTTGCGCCACGCGGTGAATCCGCCGACGATGACAAACGTGTTGAATCCTTTTTCCCGCAGCAGGTGCGCCACCCGGGCGCTGGTCGCTTCGCGCGCTCAAGTACAGTAGAGGTAGATGTCCTTATCTTTGGGAAGGCTTTTGATCTCCTCCTCAAGATTGTTAGGCTCGATGCGGATTGAATTTTTGATTCGCGAAGCACCCGAGTCGTAATAGCCGTGGCTGCGGACATCGACAATCAGCACGTGGCTGGGATCCTCCGACGCCAGCCTACTGGCCAACTCTTCTACCTGCACTCGAGGCACCACTGCATAAGGTCGGTTCTTGCGGTATTGCAGAATCCGATAAATCGCATACGCTAACAGCGCCGCGACGACGACTACTTCCATGGCGAGACCAGCCGCATGAAAGCCGCGCAAGACGGCGGCTAGAAAATCGCGAGATACATATCCCACCAGCAGGTAGGTCAGGGCGTAAAGCGAGGCCCCGGCGAGGTCCAAACGCAGAAACTGCCAGAAGCGCATCTTCATACTGCCGGCCAGTGGCGCCGCCATGGTGTTGACGCCAGGGATAAACTTCGCAACCACAAGAGTAATCTTGCCGCGTTTGTAGAACGATTCCGCAGATCGCAGGATGCAGGTTTCCGGATTGATCGACACCCGGCATAGAAATCCCAGCAAGGCCCACCCCATATACCGGCCAAGCCAGAATTGCGCCGAATCCCCCAGCAGCAACGCTACGAGCGCTGCCAAAAGAACGTAGGGACCCCAGAGGGCGTGCCCCGCCACAGCTGCTCCCGCGGCTACCAGCGCGATGGCAGCCGGGAAGGGAAGGCCCATCGCTTCGGCCAGCAGCAGCCCGAAGATAAGCGCATAACCGTGATGTGCGATTAGCGAGAACAGACTCATAGACGGTGTTTGATCAGGGAAATCCGGAAAGGGTTCAGTATAAACAAAACCGGACATTCGTCCGATGGACGATGCCCGGCTTTGTTGCGGGGAGCAATTGTTCTCCCGGAGGACTCTCCCCGCGCTGGGTGAGCAACTGGCAGCGGCTTTCACTCGGAGTCTCTCGGCCCTACACGGGTCGGCGCGTCGATTAGCAACCAAGGCGCCTTTTTCACAAAGCTTCGACTGAAGCCGCCGCCTTTTCGTTGGCAGCGCGCATCCGTTGCGGATTAGGGGCCCTGGCGACTTCCTTTCATAAGTGCCGGGGAGAGATCAGGTGGATCGTGCTTTTGCGATCCATCGCACAGCAAGTGCGTCTCATTAGCCTCCCGCTTTGCCGGACACTTCCACCAACTGCCGGAATTATCTGGCCGCTCGCAACGAGAAATCTGTGGCTACAGTCACACTTTGGCGTGACGGAAATCAAAGGGAAACGAGCCGGCCCAAAATGGCCTCTTTGACGAACGACTAGCCGACGCGAAATCGCGCACCTTATCAAAAGTGGGATTGAGTTCCAGAGAAAAATGAAAGGGGAAAAATGTGGGGCGCCCGTTGGCGCCCCGGCCGATTTTCCAGCGACAAAATTACTTGCTCATGGAATCGTTATTCATCGATCCGCCCTTGAGCATCTTTACGCTCATCACGTGGATCGAGTTCTTATCGGCATAAACGTGGGCGCTGAGCTGGACGTGATGGCCTTCGTGCCCCTTCAGCTCTTCGGGATTCATCACATCCCAGCTCTTGCCGTCCTTATCATTGACAAACATGTATTTGTCCCCCTCAGCCTTGACCGTGCCCTTCAAAGTCATGAGCGGAGCCTTGGCACCGGCTTGATCGGCTTGCGTCTGTGCCATGTTGTTGTCTTGTTGAGCGAAAACAGTCATGCTCATCGCGAAAGTTACCGCCAGCAGGCAAAGCATCAATTTTTTCATTGAAATCTCCTTTGGTCGTTCTTGGAAAGCCTGGCCAGAGTGGTACCGCCTGTGTACTAACGTTGCCGGGGTGACGAACGGATTGGTACGCTTCCCTATATTTTATGACTATTGGTCGCCGGAAAGGGAAAATAGGTTGCCACCAATGTCCGAAGGATTTAGTTTTCTGGCCGCTGGCAGATCGGCATTGCTGTACATAAAGGCTAATCGCAGAGACCACGGAGGACTGCCGGTGAAAGTGGGGCCGAGCGCGCGAAGGGCTTGGACTATTTCTCTCTAGAGACGACAAACTCCGGCGCCCACAACAGCGCGCGCTTGATTTCGGAATCAGGGAAAGTGCAGATGGCTTTCTGCGCGGACTCCGCATACCACGCTGCACGTGCGGTTGCCGCTTCCAGTGATCCGTAGCGTTGCAGAATCTCCATGATCTGCGCGTGAGTTACACCATTGAAAGCCCGGTCGCGCAGAATGGTTTCAATCTTCCCGCGTTCCTGGTCCGTGCAGCGCTCAAGGGCGTGAATCACCGCCATGGTAACCTTGCCCTCGCGTAGATCGCTGGCCACAGGCTTACCCAGAACGTTCTCTGAGGCGGTGAGATCGAGCACATCGTCAACGATTTGAAAGGCCATGCCGAGATCGTGCCCGTACTTGCTAAGAGCCTCTTCCTGGTTGGCTGTTGCGCCGCCCAGAATCGCCCCCAGGCGCATGCAAACGGAAAACAGGCAAGCCGTCTTGCGGTAGATCAGATCGAAATGCTCGTCGAGCGTGATCAGCTTTCCGAGCTTTTCCATCTGCAGCAGTTCGCCTTCGACCATCTGCTGTGTCAGCTCGATCAAGCAATCCAGGATGCGGAAGTTCCGTTCCTGCACGGCGACCTTGAAAGCTTGCATATAGAGCCAATCGCCCGCCAGCACGCACTTCGAGTTGCCCCATTGGGTGTTGGCGGCGGGTCGACCGCGGCGCGTCTTGGCCTCATCGATTATGTCGTCATGCACCAGCGTGGCCGTATGAATGATCTCGACCACCGCGCCCAGGCGGACGGCGCCGCGCCCCTCGTAGTGGAATAGCTTGGAAGAAAGAAAAAGCAAAGCGGGTCGGAGGCGCTTGCCTCCACCGTTCCGCAGGTACTCTCCGATTTCAGTAATCGCCTGCACCCCGGAGACGGTATCCTGCCCGAACTCGTCTTCTAGGGCCGCAAGATCCTCATGCAGCAGATCGAAGACTTCCTTACCGGTAATGATGGGCGGTGCGCTCAATGATGGGGCCCCTCGTCGCGCTTTTGTTTTCGCCCTCGGCAGCAGTCGTCTGCGTTCCTGGCGCCGAGGATTTGTTCTTAGTTCGTCCTATAATTCGTAAACTGCAGGTCGATTCCGAAATCATGCTGCCGCAGCATCGCGATTACTTCCTGTAGCGCATCGCGGTCCTTGCCGCTAATCCGCACCAAATCTCCCTGAATCGAGGCCTGTGCCTTCTTTTTCGAGTCTTTAACGAGCTTTACAATCTCTCTCGCTTTTTCGATCGCAATGCCCTGCTGCATCGTAACTTTGCGTTTTGACGTTCCTCCCGCAGCCGGTTCCACCGGGCCGTAAGTCAATCCTTTCAAGGAGACACCGCGCTTCACCAGCTTTTGCTGCAAGATGTCGTTGACCGCCTCGAGTTTGTACTCGTCTGCTGAATGAAGCACGATCGCGTCTTTCTCCAGTTCGATATTCGACTTTGAATCCTTCAGGTCGAAGCGGGTGTGGACCTCCTTCAAGGCCTGCTGGATGGCGTTCGACACTTCCTGCAAGTCGATTTTGCTGACGATGTCAAAGGTGTTATCCGGCATCGAATTTCAATTCTTTCTGAAATGATGGAATCTAACTCTTGAGGGTACCAGAAGAGGCCCTGTTACAGGAGGGTTACAACGCTGAAACTTTGCTTTCAGCAATTTCAACCAATTCGAAAAAATTGCAGAAATTGCGGGTTGTCTGCTGGCCGATTTCTTGTTCCGTCAGACTACGCAACTCTCCAAGCTTCCGGGCCGTTTCCTTCACAAACGCTGGTTCGTTGCGCTTGCCCCGGTGCGGCACCGGGGCTAAGAAAGGCGAATCGGTTTCGATCAAAAGGCGATCGAGTGGAACTTGCAGGGCCGCGTCGCGAATCTGTTGTGCCTTGGCAAAAGTGAGGTTCCCCGCGAACGAGATCATGAAGCCCATATCGAGTGCACGCTTGGCATGCGACCAGGTTCCGGTGAAGCAATGCAGAATTCCGCCCAAAGCTTGCGCCGACCAATGTTCGCGCAGCAGTTCGAAACAATCCTGCCATGCGTTGTCGCTACCTTCCGAAGGACGACAGTGAATCACGATGGGCAGTTTCGCCGCCGCCGCTAATTCCATCTGGCGCGTGAAAACTTGCTTTTGCAGGTCTCGCGGCGAATGGTCGTAGAAGTAGTCCAGCCCAATCTCGCCCCACGCTATCACCTTGGGATGCCGGGCGAGACGCTCCATGTTCTGGTAAGCGGCTTCATCCGCGAGCCTGGCTTCGTGGGGATGAATACCGAGCGTCGCATATATGAACTCGTATTTCTCCGCCAGCTTAATTCCGCAATCGACCTGCGCGGGACCGTCGCCATTTCCGATGGCCACCATGGTCTGAACGCCAGCCTGGCGCGCCCGATCGATGACTTGTTCGCGATCGGAGTCAAATCGCTCGCTATCGAGATGTGCGTGAGAATCTACGAACATTGAGATTAGTCGTGTGGGGACAGCCGCCCCTTCAGCAAGCTCATGGCAGGCTGTCCGGCCTGCTGTTATTTCAATCTTGCCCCGATAGGCACATCCTCCAAAAAGCCCGCCAACACGGGCTTGCCGCCTTCGAGCGAAGCCGCTACGATCATCCCGTTCGACTCCATCCCGCGCAGCTTGCGTGGGGCGAGGTTGGCCACGATCACCACTTTCCGTCCGATCAATGTTTCCGGAGCGTAGGCTTCGGCTATACCGGCCAGCACCTGTCGAACTTCAGTTCCGATATCAATCTCCAGCCGCAAGAGTTTGTCTGCTTTCGGCACTCTCTCGGCAACTTTGACTAATCCCACCCGGAGTTCGACCTTGGAAAAGTCATCGATGGAAATTTTCTCGTTCGTCGCCGGAGAGGCAGCGGGCGCTGTTATTGCCGGAGTTACCGGCGGTGCCTTTGGTGGTGCGGGCGCCGCGGTTGTTGTCGTCTCTACCACGGGAGCTGCTCTCTGCTCCTCTTCCATTTTCTGCATCCTTTCAATTGCACTCTTGTCGGCGCGTGGAAACACCGGCTGTACCTCGCCCAGCTTCGTTCCCAGAGGCAACTGCCCCCAGGCCAGTTCTTTGAGACAAAGCTTCTTAATATCTCCCAAACCCATCTGCGTCCAAATCTTCGCCGTAGCGTCGGGAATCACGGGGTGGGCCAAAGCCGTGGCAATCCGCAGCGCTTCCGCCGCGGTATAGAGTACCGTGGCCAGGCGCGAGCGGCTGTCCTCATCCTGCTTCTCGCCTAGCGCCCACGGCTCGTTCTCGACGATGTACTTATCGACTGCGGCCACCAGCGCCCACGTGGCTTCCAGGGCCCGCGAAAACTGGAATTGGTCAAATAGCGTTCCGAATTCGCGGATCGTCTTGCGTGCTACCTCTGCGATCGCATCGTCCGCGGCAGTTCTCGATGCCGCATGCGACGGATAAGGCACCTCGCCCTTGAAATAGCGGTTGATCATGGTCAGCGTGCGACTGGCCAGATTTCCCAGCCCGTTCGCCAGATCGGAGTTGTAGCGCTGCACCAGCGCGTCGAACGAAAACGATCCGTCTTGCCCGAATACGACTTCCCGCAGGAGAAAGTAACGCAAGGCGTCGGAGCCGAGCACGTCGAGAATGGTTTCCGTGCGCACGATGTTGCCACGCGACTTCGACATCTTGCTTTCTTCAAACAGCAGCCATCCGTGCGCCACAATTGTTTTGGGCTCAGGCAATCCCGCCGCCACCAGAAAGGCAGGCCAGTACACGCAATGGAAGCGTACGATTTCTTTTCCGATCATCTGGACATCGGCGGGCCAGAATTTCTTGAACGCCTCCTGAGCGCCGGGGTGCGAGGAGCCGTAGCCAATCGCGGTCAGGTAATTCGCCAGCGCGTCGAACCAGACATAGATCACGTGCTCGGGATCGTCGGGCACGGGAATGCCCCATTTGAAAGTTGAGCGGCTGATGGACTGGTCACGCAGCCCCGAACGCACGAATGAAATCACCTCGTTGCGCCGCGCTTCGGGACGGATGAACTCCGGATTCGCATACAGAGCCAGCAATTTATCCTGGA
>Ga0074045_10003102_pt1 | contig 15069 bp, 15 predicted proteins | sample BogForMeECP23OM2_FD_94442 | JGI IMG/M metagenome (GOLD analysis project Ga0074045, IMG submission 94442) | Bog forest soil microbial communities from Calvert Island, British Columbia, Canada - Bog Forest MetaG ECP23OM2 | ecosystem: Environmental > Terrestrial > Soil > Wetlands ...
TCCGGATCAATGATCATTCCCGGGCATGGTCCGGACCAGGCCACGCCGAAATGCTGGTCGTGCGGCACCGTCCGCGCCAAGCAGTTCTGCAATTCCTGCGGCAAAGTGCAGCCGCCCGTCCCGGTGGACTATTTCACATTTTTCGGATTTCCGCGCAAGCTCAATCTCGACACGGCCGCACTCGAAAAGGAATTCTACGTACTGAGCCGCCGCCTTCATCCCGACCTCTTCGCGCAGGCGAATCCCGAAGAACGCGCCTTTAGCCTCGAGCAAAGCTCCATGCTCAATGACGCCTATCGCACCCTGAAAGATCCCATCAAGCGCACCGAGTATCTGTTGCGCCTCGAAGGCATCGAACTGGAAGAGCAGTCCAAGCAGGCCACGGAAAAGGCTCGCGAGACCGGCGAACTTAAGAAGCAAGTCGTCCCTCCCGATCTTCTGGAAGAAGTTTTCGAGCTCAACATGCATCTCGAAGAATTGCGGGACCAGAAGAAACTGGGCGAAGACGATCCCGCCTTGCTCGAGGAAATCGGCAAGGCCAAGCTTTCGCTGGAAGAAAAATACGACGCGCTCTTCAACGAACTCCAGAACGAGTGGCACCGATGGGACAAGCTCGTGGACGAGGAAGCCACGGGCCATGGCGACGAAGAGCGCAAACCGGAGATCCTCGCAAAGATGTTGGACATATTGAACCGCAGAAATTACGTCCGCAACCTGGTTCGGGATGTGAATGAGGCAATGGAAAACTAGGTCAGGGGTGACGGGTCAGATTGCGGAGGTCAGAGCCCGATGGGTTTTACCTCTGCAATCTGACCTCTGACCTCTGCAATTTAACTCACTTCTGACAAAAACAAATGAGTTCTGAACACATCGTCGGCATCGATCTCGGCACCACGAACTCGCTCGTGGCCTATATGCAGGGAGACTCCCCCGTCGTCATCCCTGGAGAAGACGGGCTTAATCTCGTCCCCTCGGTCGTGGCGCTGGACGAGAAGAATCAAGTGATCGTCGGCAACGCAGCTCGCCGTTATCTGATCGAAACGCCGGAACGCGCCGTCTATTCGATCAAGCGCCTGATGGGCCGCGGCCTCGAAGATATACAAGACGAACTGAAAATGTTCCCGTTCCACCTGGCCGAGGATCTCCACGAGGGCGAGGTCCTGCGCATCAAAATCGGTGACCGCGCCTACACCCCGCCTGAGATTTCGGCGCTGATCTTGCGTCAACTGAAGCGCAACGCCGAACGTTTTTTCTCGGCGCCCGTAACCCAGGCAGTCATCACCGTCCCCGCATATTTCAACGACGCGCAACGGCAAGCGACGAAAGACGCCGGACGCATTGCCGGTCTGAATGTTTTGCGCTTGGTCAACGAACCCACGGCTGCCTCGCTCGCCTACGGTCTAGACAAGAGGAAGAATGGCATCGTCGCGGTTTACGATCTCGGCGGCGGCACCTTCGACATCTCGATTCTTAAGCTGCATGACGGCATTTTCGAAGTTATTTCGACCAATGGCGACACCCATCTTGGCGGAGACGATATCGATAATCTGCTGATCACGATAGCTCTCGATGACATCCGCGGCGATCTCGGATTCGATCTGCGCCGAAATGGCGAGGCCGTGGCCCGCATCCGCAAAGCCGTGATTGACGCCAAGATTGCGCTGTCTTCTCAGCCCTCGGTAAAGCTTGATGTCGATTTGCCCGGCGGCAGGAAGTATCAGCGAGAGATCACGCTCGAAATGTTCGAGCAGATGATCCAGCCAGTCATCGATCGAACCGTCGGCCCCTGCAAACAGGCGCTGAAAGATGCGGGACTCAAGCCCGAACAAATTGACGAGGTCGTGCTCGTGGGCGGCTCGACCCGCATTCCCAAGGTGCGCCGGCTGGTGCAGGATCTCTTTGGACGCGTGCCGCACACCGATTTGAATCCCGACGAAGTGGTCGCGCTCGGCGCGGCCGTGCAGGCGAATATTTTGGGCGGCGGCTCCGAGATCACGAAAGAGATGCTGCTGCTCGACGTGACCCCGCTGTCTCTCGGAATCGAAGTAGCGGGCGGCGTCACCGACAAAATCATCCTTCGCAACTCAACCATCCCCGCATCCGCGACGCAGTATTACACCACCCAGGTCGATGGCCAGACCAACGTCGCCATTCATGTTCTGCAAGGTGAACGCGAACTAGCGCGCGATTGCCGGTCGCTCGCACGCTTCGACCTCAAAGGCGTTCCGCCCATGGTCGCCGGCATGCCGCGCATTGAAGTGAAGTTTCTCATCGATGCCAACGGAATTCTGCGCGTCTCGGCGCGTGAGCAGCGCAGCGGCAAAGAAGCCGAGATCGACGTCCAGCCCAGCTATGGACTCACCGACGAACAGGTCGAGAACATGCTGCTCGAATCATTTGACTATGCGGAGGAAGATTTCCGGCAGCGCCAGGTCATTGAAGCGCGGCGCGAAGCTGAAACGATTTTGACGGCGCTGGCGAAGGGCAAGAAGACTCCGGCATGGCAGGATCTGACGCGGGAAGAACGCAGTAAGGTCGAGTCCCTGGAACAAGCTCTGATTGGAGTCAAGGATGGCGACGATTATCATGCAATCCGCACCGCCATCGACACCTTAAATCAAGCCACCATGCATTTGGCGGAATTGATGATGGATACTGCGGTTTCGACCGCACTTAAGGGAAAGACCATGGACCACACGGATATCGAGGAAGGCCCTCGGGCCGGTCATCCGGTGGCGAAAGCAGATTTTGAATAGGAGTTGGTATGTCTGAAGAAAAAACGCACGGCAGTGGAACCACCACCGTGGACGCTCCCGGCGAAAACACGATCGGCAAAAACACGATTGACAAGAACACTGGCCAAAACACGACCGGCGAAAATACGGTTGAGGTTACCTTTCTTCCTGAAGGGAAGACCGTGACCTTCGAGCACGGCAAACTGCCCTACAAAGACCACGGCAAAGAAGAATCGCTGCTGGATGTGGCGTTGAACTTCGGTGTCCATCTCGACCATGCCTGCGGAGGCAACTGCGCCTGCACCACCTGCCACATCTGGGTCAAAGAAGGCGCCGACCTCATCTCCGAAATGGAAGACGATGAAGCCGACAAACTCGACATGGCCGCTGATCTTCAGTTAAACTCACGCCTCGGATGCCAGACGGTAATCAAAAAGCCGGGTAAACTGGTCGTGGAAATCCCGGCCTGGAACCGGAATTACGTTTCCGAAGAGCATTAAGAACCCGCTGTTCGCTATTGGTCGTTCGCTGTTTGGCTTTGCCTGCGGATGAACCATAGCGAAGTTGACCAAGCGAATAGCGAACGACGAAAAGCGGAGTGCGAACGACAAAAAGCGGAGTCTACCATGCCCAAAGAACTAACCTGGAGCGATCCCGAAGACATCGGAATTCTGCTCTCGGAGGCCCATCCCAAGATCGATCCGCTCGCAGTCCGTTTCACGGATCTCCACAAGTACGTCGTCGCTCTCCCCGAATTCAAAGACGATCCCGCGAAGTCGAACGAAGCCAAGCTCGAAGCTATCCAGATGGCGTGGCACGCGGAAGTTCTCGATCGCACTCAGGGATAGCGCGGCGGGTGTGCCGGCGACGTCTTGTCGCCTCACTCATTGTTGTCGATGGGCCCTATCGCCTGCTTACGGCGCTACCTTGACCTATTCTGCGGCGACGCATGCTCCAAGCCAGCATTTTCCCGAAAGACAGTCCGACCCGGTATTACAGGAACTGCCGTCCGGGTTGAAACGCAGGTTGTACCGGCACTTCAACGCCACGCACTTCCCCGAACCGCACTGCGCATCGACGCGACAGACATGCCCAGGCGCTAATCCGGAAGGCACGGCGCAGACATAGGCGCGTTCCTCTTTGTTCGGACGAGTGGCGAGTATAGATCAGGTCTCGCGGGTTTAAGAGCCGCGCCGCATCAGTTGACGTAAAATCTTGAAACCCTGACTTCGCAACCCTGAAGCCCTCTCTACCTCACTCCCGTCGTGCTCGGCGCCGCCTCTTCCACGCTCGCTTCTCGCAAAAATTTCGCCGCCTCTTCCGGCGGCGTCGGATTGATATAGAATCCCGTCCCCCACTCGAATCCCGCCGTCTTCGTCAGCTTGGGCATGAACTCAATATGCCAGTGGTAAAACTCATTCGCCGGATCCTGCGCCGGCGACGTGTGCACCACCAGGTTGTAGGGAGGATTGTCGAGGACGCGGTCCGCCTTCATCAGCAGTAACTTCAGCGCCTTCGCCAGATTTTCAAACATGTGCGACGACGAATTCTCAAAGGCCGATTCATGCGTCTTCGGTAGAATCCAGGTCTCAAACGGAAACCGCGGAGCATACGGGGCGAGCGTCAGAAAATCTTCGTTCTCGGCCACGACTCTCGTGCCACTCTCGATATCCTGCCGGATGGCATCGCAGAAAACGCAGCGCTCCTTGTAAATGTAATACTGCTTCGCTCCCTGCAACTCCTCCACTACATAAATAGGCACAATCGGCAGCGCGATCAGTTGCGAGTGCGAATGCTCGAGCGACGCTCCCGCGGCCTCTCCGTGGTTCTTGAAGAGAAGAATGTACTTAAAACGACGGTCTTTCTTGAGATCGAGAATGCGGTCGCGGAAAGCCCACAAAACATCTTCGATTTTCTTCGCCGGAAGCGAGGCCAGGCTGGCATGGTGGTCGGGCGTCTCGATGACCACTTCATGCGCTCCGATGCCATTCATCTTGTCGAACATGCCCTCGGCCTGCTTGTTCAGGTTGCCCTCAATGCCGAGCGCCGGAAACTTATTCGGAACCACGCGTATGCTCCAGCCGGGGCCGTCTTTCTGCGGAGCACTTCCATTGTTGGGCCGGTAGGCCAGAATTTCAGGAGGCGTCTTGCTCTCATTGCCGTAACAGAAGGGACAGAAACCGCCCTTGATCTTTACGGCTTCGCGGGCAAAATCGGTAGGCCGCTTGGCGCGATCGGTAGAGATGATGACCCATCGTCCCACGATGGGGTCTTTCCTTAGCTCAGGCACGTACTAAATCCTTTCAGTAACGAGCAAAGCCACGATTGTACGACACGGGAAACGCATTTTGAAACAGCTCAAATGAGGGATGGCACTGTCCGTGGTCATAGTATACGGCGAGCACATCGAACCGCCATTCCATCCCATCGCGTGAAACACGCGCGCCCCGCAGGCCCCGTTCCACCCACGGGGTGGATCGCGGCATCTGGCGCAGAAAATCGCGGGCAACCAGCGACAAGTCTCTCTGTTTGGCTCGATCCACGGCTGCTTCCGCAGGCTTAAAGTCCCGTGAGGTTCGGGTTTTGACTTCGATAAAGCACAAAACGTCGCGCTGCCAGCCGACCAGATCCAGTTCGCCGTGATGATTCGCGGAGCGGAAGTTCCGGGCGATGATGGTGTAGCCGCGGCGACGCAGATAAAAATAAGCGTCTTCCTCGCCGCGCCGCCCGGTACGCAGATGCTCCGGTGTCTCCTCCGGAGCGAGCATTCTGTAGGCCAGCCAGTCCAGAACGCGAAGCGTGGCCTGGGTCAGGCGTCCAGCGAACATGGGAACATCCCCCTCGCTTTTACCCTAGCGAGGAACATAGCGCTGGAATGTGATGGAAGTCACCACGAATCCGGTACATTTAGAGCCGCCCTGGATCCTGACCAGGCAGCAGGAAAACGGCAGAGACGGGGCTTGCCCGTCTCCCCTTATTTACCTTCGATGCTGGCGATCGACTCTTCCAGCACATCCATAGCCACATCCGCCTCATCCTTTGTAACAATCAGCGGTGGCGCTATGCGAACCGTGCTCGGACCGCAGCCCAGGAACAGCACGCCGCGCTGGAAAGCCGCCTCAACAATGCGATCGCGTTCACTGGCTCCGTATTCCCGCGTCGCCTGGTCTTTGACGATCTCGACGCCAATCATCAAACCACGTCCCCGGACGTCGCCAACGATCCTATGCTTCTTTGGCCAGTCGGCCATGCGTTGCAGCATGTGATCGCCAACCTCCTGCGCGTTCCCCAACAGGCCTTCTTTTTCGATCACATCCAGCGTGGCCAGGGCGGCCGCAATGCACACCGGGTTACCGCCAAAAGTCGAGGCATGGGAACCGGGCACCCAGTCCATGATGCCGGCCTTGCTCATCGTTATGCCGAGCGGCATTCCCGAGGCAATTCCCTTCGCTATGCAGACCATGTCCGGTTGCACGCCCGTGTGTTCAACCGCCCACCACTTGCCGGTACGCCCGATACCGCTCTGCACTTCGTCTACCACCAGCAGGATGCCATGCTTGTCGCAGATGCGGCGCAATTCCTGCATGAAGATCGTCGGCGCCACCACATATCCGCCCTCGCCCTGAACCGGCTCTACAAAAATAGCCGCAACTTCTTCCGGCGCGAGAATTGTCTTAAACAGTTTGTCTTCGATATAGCGGGCGCAGCCCAGCGCAAACTTCTCTGCGGCCTGCGGACCGCCCTCACAGCCCCGATACACATCGGGATAGCGCACGTGCGTAACTCCCGGAACCAGCGGCGAGAAACGCCGCTTCTGCTGCGGCTTCGACGCCGTCAGCGACAGCGCGCCCATCGTGCGTCCGTGGAAAGCTCCAAAGAACGCGATCACCTGTTGCCGCTTGGTGTGATAACGCGCCAGCTTCAAAGCGCACTCGACAGCCTCCGCGCCCGAGTTCCCGTAATAAACCTTGTGCGGACCCTGCATCGGCGCAATCGTCGAAAGCCGCTCCGCCAGCGTCACCAGCGACTCGTAGTAAAAGTCGGTGCCCGACATGTGAATCAGCTCACCCGCCTGCTTCTGAATGGCCGCCACCACCTCAGGATGGCAATGCCCGGTAGAGGTCACCGCAATCCCGGCGGAAAAATCGAAGAACTCGTTGCCATCCACATCTTCGACGACAATGCCGCGTCCGCGCTTGGCAACCATCGGATAAGAGCGCGTATAGGAAGGGGAAATGTATTTTTCGTCGCCCGCGAGTACCCGCAGGGCATTAGGGCCGGGGAGCGCAGTCTTAAGCTTCGGGCCGGCGGTCAAGGTTTTCGTCGTCATGATGTCCTCCAGTAGTTCTCAATTCCCGGTTCTCAGTGTTATCAGGCCGAAGTTCGAGCGAGGGGTGCCCCATCCTAACGTCGCGCCTTTTGCGACGTTAGGGTGGGATTCCCCAGGCGCCGAAGCCAAAAGTGCGTACCTGACAGAAGAGGAAAGGAAAATTAGTCGCTGCCAAAGAGATTGGCGCGAACATGCGAGGGCAGAACCGAAAGGTACCGGCGCGGACAGGCGCGTCCCTCAATCCAGCAGGCCTGCAGAAGCGGAATGTGAGCCTTCACGCGCATAGCGGGTCTCAATAGTATATCCCGGGTCGGAGCTCGGCGTAACCCCCAAAGATAACCCAGAGGTAATGCTCAGAAGTACTCTCTCTAACTCAGCAGGATCTCCGATGAGGGGCAGATCCGGACACCATGCCCTCCCGCGTCAAAGCCATCCAAAACCGCATTGTGATGCGCAATAATCTGCTCAAATCGGAGCGCGCCCGCGTCCGCTGTCGTGTGTCCGTCGCCGGGCAGAACCACGTCATATCCCATGCTGACCGCGCGCCGCACCGTGGTATCAATGCAGTATTGCGTCATGCATCCGCAGATCACAAGCTGCTTGCTGCCGGCGGCGGCGAGTTCCGCCTGCAGAGTCGTCTCAAAGAACGAATCGCTGGCGCGTTTGTGTATGACCTTCTCGCCCGGCTGGGGAGCTATTTCCGGTCGCAGCTGCCACCGTGGAGTTCCGCGCTCCAGCCGATGCCCGCGAACTCCATCATGCTGCACAAAGATCACTCGCACGGTCGCCCGCCGCGCACGCTCGATCAGTCCCGCAATGCGCGCCACCGTCTCATCGAACGCCTGGTCGATCTCTTTCTTGCGGACAAGCGTGGGGTCATCCATGATACCGCGCTGAACGTCGATGACCAGAAGCGAGGTGTTGGCAGCTGTTAGATTCAAACCGGATTCTCTTCCCTATCAAACACAAAGCGATCGCCGAGTAAGAAATTCACCGTCGAACACACGCCAATCGCAAGAAGATTCGACACCACATAATTCAGCTTCATCTGGCCCACGAGCAAGCGTATCATCACCAGGTTCCCAAGAATGGAAACCGCTCCGTTGCTGGCGTTGAACTTGACGAATCTTACCAGCGACTGGACCCGATGCGCAGCCGGACGATCGACCCAGGTAAAGCGCTCGTGCCACAGGAAGTTGTGAATCACCGCAATCTCAACCGCGAGCCCTGTGGCGAGAAGATAATCAAGCTTCAACCAGGATCGGAACATAGTCAGCGCCGTCAACTGTACGACGATGCCCATCCCCCCGACCGTATTGAACTTCAGCCAGCGAAGAAAAGATTGATTTTTCTTTTTCAGAGAACCGGGAACCGGAAATTGAGAACTCTTCACAATTTCTCCTCCCGGTAAAGCCGAACCGTATTCTTGACACTAACGACCACAAGCACGAGCAGCATTCCAGCCAATCCAATCGCTCCCCCAATATCAAACAGACGATAGCGCGCGTGCAGCACCCACGGCCAACGAAACACGGCGAGATTACCCACGATCAATAGAACCCGCAACTCCGTCGGCCCCAAGTGCCACAAAGAAAGATGAAATTCGCCCAAGGTATAGGTTGCCAGATATGCCTGGATGGATAGCAACAAAAAAGCGACCAGCAAACCAATCGCGATCACAGGATGCACATATCCCGAGAGCGCCAACCCGGCCATCATGGCCGTCGCGCCGACGGAATCGATGATGTGGTCGACGTAGAATCCGTAACGCGGCCGCTGCTTTTGTCGCACTCGCGCCAGCGTACCGTCAAGGCTGTCGCCAAACCAGTTCAACCCCAGACAAACAATAGCCACCAGCAGCATGCGCCGATCGGAAGCTGCAAGCGCATAGCAAACTCCGGTTGCGATCTGAGCCGCAAAACCCAGAACGGTTAGGTGATCAGAATCGACCCACGACGGCATGCGCTCCGCCATCCACACCAAAGCGCGTTTCTCCGCCGAGGCGAGGAAACTCCCCTGAAGCCGCGTAGCTTGCCGGAATCCCGCGCGGCGCGCCTCGGAGCGAGACCTGCCATTGGTTTGTTCAGTAAAATCAGCGAACGAAATAGCCATAGTGCCTCCCTTTCAGCCGGCACTATGTGGTTTAGAGGTGCGAATGACAATGCACAGCAGATAAAACGCAGGTCAACAGAAATCTCCTCTGTTGACATGAGGATACACAGCAAGATCCATCTCAAATCAGAAGCTCACCCCGCCTTGCCCCGCTGGGTCAAAAGGTTTGCGAAGCCTCTAGCCGCCAGCCTTCGGCGCCTTCATCCCCAACTCCTTCATCACCATCTGCAGATCTTTCCAAGCCTCGCCCTTCTGCCGCGGATCGCGCAGCAGAAACGCCGGGTGATACGTAACCGCCAACTTGCATCCATTCCAGTCGGAATCGTTACTTTTCACCCCGGTCGGTTTGAAGTCGTAGAAACGCCCGCGCAACTGGATCATTGACGCATTCATCGCCAGCAAAGTCTTGGCGGCGGTAGCGCCGAGGGCGACGATCACCTTGGGCTTGACCGCGGCGATCTGGCGCATCAGAAACGGCGAGCACGTATCGCACTCGTCACGCTCCGGCGTCCGATTCCCCGGCGGACGGCACTTCACGATGTTCGCAATGTAAACATCTTCGCGCGTGATCCCCATCGCCTTGATCATGTTGTTGAGCAGTTGCCCCGCCCGCCCCACGAACGGCTCCCCTTTTTCGTCCTCATCGGCGCCCGGACCTTCGCCCACGAACATCAACTCCGCCTTCGGATTGCCCACGCCAAAGACAATCTGCTTGCGTCCCTGCTTGTGGAGCACGCAGCGCGTACAGTCGCCCAGGTCTTCGCGGATGATGCGCAGCGCTTTCACGGGATCGCTCACACCCTGCTCAGGCATGGTCGCGAGCACCTCAAGAATATTCTCGTCAGCCACCCGCATTGCGACTGCAGCGGACCTCCGTGGACTCATCTCTTCTCCTGGCTCAAACTCGCGCTCTGACTTTTCTCTTCCCTCTTCATCCGCCGTAATCGCCGCAACCTCCGCCGCGCCTTCGGACAGAGGCCGCCGGTAGAAATCATAGATCCCCATCTCGTTGTAATAGCGGATGCGCGCCGTAAGCGCGCGACGCAGTGCAGGATCAAGAGTGCGGGGCATTGCGGGATAAGAATAACAAACTCGTGTGGCGCGGGCGCCCTCGCCCGCGAGACAGCCGACAGATCCCCCTCTTTAGCAGCTGCGGAAAACCTCGACGCACGGCGGCCTCGGGTTAGCCAAACTACTTCAACTCAATCTCAACAATCTGCCCGGCGGTTGTGCCATCGTTGGTCAGCGAGTGCGTCACCCCGGCATCGATCCAGTGAAAATCCCCCGCCGCAACTTCATGTCCCATCGATTTCCCGTCTGGACCCGTCATCTTCACCATCATCGGCGTCGCCGCGATGATCAGGTAGGGATGATCGTGGCTATGCATGGCCGCCGTAGCTCCCGGCTCGAGCGTCCATTTGTAGACCCGCGCACTGGGATTCTCCGCCTCGACTTTGCCTGCCGCGGGTCCGGAAGCCGTCGTCGGCCGTTGCAACAGTTCGACATCCAGCACTTCAAAGGCAGTGCTGCCCACATCGTGTACGCGATGCGTATAAGGCCCGTTCGCCGTTGAAGCTAAAACGTCCCCAGGCTTTCTCACCTCGGTTGCACCTTCCGCTTCTCCGGGTTTTTGTTGGGTAATGGTAGCCTCGGACAATTCCACCGCGACGCGGTCATGCGCATGAGTATGAAACTCCGTGCTCTCACCCGGAAGGACCTTCACCCGCATCACGATGACGGAATCATTTTTCAGGACAACGTGATGGTGCGGTTCGTCTTCGACCGGAACCGGCGCTTGCTGAGCTGCGGCGAACGCGGTCAAAATCAACGTCAAAGTCAATGCCGGCGCCAGACGCAAGTAGATTTTCATGGAATCTCCTGACCGCGGGTAGAATCTCCTGACGACGTTCACCTAACCAACCACCGAGCCACGAAGTTTGCGCAGCTTCACGACTTGGTCGAGCACGCGATGCGCAACCTCCCATTTCGAGCTCTCAGGTACCTCGATGACTTCGCTTTGCGAGATGATCGTGACCGCGTTCCGGTCGGAATCGAAACCAATCCCCTCGCGCGAAACATCGTTGACGACGATTGCATCCAACGACTTCGATGCCAGTTTCTTGCGCGCGTTTTCCAGCACGTTCTCGGTTTCAGCCGCAAATCCCACCACCATTTGCGAACCTTTATGCCGCGCTACTTCGGCCAGAATATCGGTCGTCGGTTCTAATTCCAGCGTCATAGCGCCTTTGCGCTTGATCTTCTGCCCCGCCGCAGATTTCGGCCGGAAGTCCGCTACCGCCGCCGTCTTGATCACCACCGAGCTCTGCGAAAGCAATTTCAGAACCGCCGCCAGCATCTCTTCCGCCGTTTCCACCTGCGTGAGTTCGGCCGCGCCCGGGGCGGCGATCGCAACCGGGCCGCTCACCAGCAGGACGCGCGCTCCGCGCCGCAGCGCCGCTTCCGCAATGGCATACCCCATCCGGCCGCTGGAACGGTTCGTCAAATAACGTACGGGATCGATCTTCTCCCGCGTCGGTCCGGCCGTCACCAGGACCGTTTCACCCGCCAAATCCTGCGCCGCGCCCAGCGCTTCCATCACCGCTGCCACGATCGTCTCGTTTTCGGCCAATCTCCCGGCTCCGGTCATGCCACAGGCCAAATAGCCCTCACCGGGCTCAACCACGCGAACGCCCCGCTTGCGCAAAATTTCCAAATTCCCCTGTGTCGCCACGTGATTCCACATATTGACGTTCATTGCTGGAGCCACAACCACGGGAGCCGTCGTCGCGAGATAAAGCGTGCTCAGAAAGTCGTTGGCGATTCCTTGCGCGAACCGCGCCAGAGTGTCGGCCGTTGCCGGAGCCACGACCAAAGCGTCGATCGACTGCGCAATCGCTATGTGCTCGATCGCCGATTCAACATTCGCCTGCTCGTCCCCCGAGTCGCAGGCGAACATGCTGGTAATGACTTTTTCGCCGGAGAGCGCGGCAAAGGTCAGCGGGCGTACGAACTCCTGCGCCGCAGCCGTCATCACTACTTGCACACGAATTCCGCGGTCCTGCAGCAGCCGCACGATTTCCGCCGCCTTATAGGCTGCAATGCCTCCGCAAACGCCCAGCGCAATTTTCATAGCAGGAAGTTCATAGTCGGAAGATAGGGTTCTCGCTCCTTGAGATCCAGTCGCGTCTGCGGGAATGGATGCAATCGCGAAGCACGAGATTCAACCCGAATTTGGCCAACCCACGAATTTGGCCAACCCACGGTCCGTAGAGATGCGGCCTGTCGCCCCCCGCAGCGAGACGCGGCAAGCCCCATCTCTACCAGAACCGAACCCAGTGGAGTCTACGCGTCCTCCGCGAAGACCTTGTTCAAAGACTCCGCCGCGGCTACTACCGGCAATTTCGGAATCTCCGGTATCAGCCATTTCACTTTGCCCGCTTTGATTTCATCCTGGGCGATGCGGCAAGGTTTGCGCGATCCCGTATCAATCACCGGAGGCGCTCCGCCCTGCAGTTGCCGTGCCCGTCGCGCCGCCACCAGAATGTAACGATAGTTGCTGTCGAAACCTTCTACCAGCTTCATACGCTCTCCCCCAAAAAACTTTTACGTGCCTTTAGCCGTCGCCAGATGAAACGAAGCCAGAATCGGCTGCACCCGCTCGCGCGCCTGTTCCAGACGGCACGCTTGCGCGATTTCCACCAACCGCCCTTCGTCGTCGGAAAGCCGCTTTCCACTGCGCCGCAACCGCTCCGCAAGGACGATGTCCTTGAGCTGGTCCGCCGACTGCTCCAGCACGTTGTTAACTAAAATGTAGTCGTATTTCGAGTAATTCTCAATCTCTCGCCGGGCCGTGTCCAACCGGCGACGGATCACTTCCTCCGAATCGAGGCCCCGGTTGCGCAGCCGCCACTCCAGCTTTTCGCGATCCGGCGGAAGAATGAAGATGCTCACCGCATCCGGAATCTTCCCCTGGACCTGCCTGGCCCCCTGCACATCGATGTCGAGTAACAGGTCGTGGCCGCGTCCCTCCGCCTCCAGCAAGAACCGCTTGGCTGTGCCGTAATAATTCCCGAAGACCTCGGCATGCTCCAGAAATTCACCCGCTTCGATCATCACCTCAAATTCCCGGCGAGAGACGAAGTAATATTCTTTACTATTCTGCTCGCTTCCCCGCGGCGGCCGCGTAGTGTAGGAAATCGAAAAATCAAGATTACGAACCATCTTGAACAGTTCGTTCACTAGCGTCGATTTTCCCGACCCCGAGGGCGCCGAAACGATGTAAACGATGCTCATGAAGCGATCACCAGCAAGCAGGCTCATTCCAGATTCTGCACCTGCTCGCGCGCTTTTTCGATCTCTGACTTCATCAGCAGGCCCATTTCCGTAATCTTCAATGCCTCGCCCGCCAGCCCCGAGGTCTTCGAAAGCAGCGTGTTGGCCTCGCGGTTCATTTCCTGCAGCAGAAAATCCAGCTTCTTGCCCACTTCGCCACCCTGGTCGAGCAATCCAAAAAAATGTTTCACGTGCGCATTCAACCGCACCAGTTCTTCCTGAATGTCGCTGCGATCGACCAGCACCGCCACTTCCTGCAGAATCCGTTCCTTGTCGACCTGCGCCCCGAGCAACTCCAGCATGCGCGACTGCAGCCGTTCCGAGTAGCTGCGCAGGATCGTGCTGCGGTAGTCTTTCACGCCAGCCGCCGCTTTTTCCAGACTTTCCATGCGGGCGCGCAACTCCGTGCTGATGCTGCGCCCTTCTTCCTCCCGCATCTCATTCAGTCGCGAGAGCCCCTCGTCCACCCGCGCCATCACCGCGATCTCCAACTCCTCCCCCGATCTCTCGGCCCCCGAGTCCATCGCACCCGGCATTCTGAGAGCCACGTTAAGATCGGGCTCGCCTTCCACTCCAAATTCGTCGGCCGCCGCCCGGAAAGCCTGCACGTAACCGGCAATCAGCTGCCGGTTCAGCATGACCGAGTTCGTCCCCGAGCGATCCAGACTCAAAATCACTTCGACGTGCCCCCGAGCCATCTTTTCCTTCAGAATCCGCCGCAACTTCATCTCCAGCGAATCGGTGTCGGAGGGCAGCCGGAAATGAATATCCAGAAAACGATGATTCACCGATTTGAACGACAGCGAAAACGCCATCTGCGCCGTCACCTGCCCTCGAACCTGCGCAAACCCCGTCATGGAGCGAAGCGTCATAAATTCATCAACCCTGTCTATCCCTGCGATGACACCACTGCCTTCGGCACATCCCTTTCCGCAAACTGCAATTCGTAAAGCCGCCGGTACGTACCCACTCGCTGCATCAATTCTTCATGCGCACCAACATCGCCGATCGTGCCATTGTCGAGGACGACGATCCTGTCCGCGCGCCGCACCGTCGAGAGCCTGTGCGCGATCACAAACACAGTACGCCCACTCATAAGATTTTGCAGCGCCGCCTGCACCAGGGACTCCGACTCGCTGTCCAATGCCGACGTAGCCTCATCCAGAATCAGAATCGGCGCATTTTTCAGCAGCGCACGGGCAATCGCGATCCGCTGCCGCTCCCCACCCGAAAGCCGCACCCCGCGCTCCCCGATCATCGTCTGATAGCCCTCGGCGAGCCCGCCTATGAATTCATGCGCGTGCGCCGCCCGCGCCGCTTCCTCCACCTGCTTCTGCGAAACATGCGGCTGGCCGTAGGCGATATTGTTCCGCACCGTATCGTTGAACAACACCGTCTCTTGCGTGACAATCCCAATCTGCGAGCGCAGCGATTCCAGCGTCACATCCCGCACATCCTGGTCGTCAATCAGAATCTTCCCGCCGCTGACGTCAAAAAAGCGCGGGATCAGATGCACCAGCGTGCTCTTGCCCGCGCCGCTCGATCCCACCACCGCCAGCA
>Ga0074045_10003106_pt1 | contig 15048 bp, 17 predicted proteins | sample BogForMeECP23OM2_FD_94442 | JGI IMG/M metagenome (GOLD analysis project Ga0074045, IMG submission 94442) | Bog forest soil microbial communities from Calvert Island, British Columbia, Canada - Bog Forest MetaG ECP23OM2 | ecosystem: Environmental > Terrestrial > Soil > Wetlands ...
AGCTGAAGCCCCGGGAAGGCGGTATCGCGCCGTCCGGCTGACGGCGCCCGGCAGGCCGCACGGGGTCAGCTCATCAGGCCGCCGGCCATGGCCGCCTGCATCGGGCGCGGCGCCAGCCTGGTTGTAAAGGCGAGCGTCTTGTTTACGAATCCGGGAACGATCTGCGCCCTCCCCCGCAGCAGACCTTTGACAGCTGCGCGCGCCACGGGTGCGGCATCCATCCCCGTTCTCTCCTTGAACCGGTTCTTTTCGTGGCCCGCAACCCGGTGAAACTCGGTCTTCACCACGCCAGGGGACAGAACGCTCACCGTGACTCCCGTGCCTTTCAGCTCATGACGTATGGCCACCCCGTAGCTCAGCACGAACGCCTTGCAGGCGCAGTAGACAGCGTAGAAAGGGGAGGGTGAATAGGCGCCGACCGAGGCTGTCAGCAGTATCCGTCCGAACTTCGCGGCCCGCATGGGCTGGGCAAACAGCCGGGTCATGCGCGCAACGGCCTTGACGTCGAGCTCGATCATCCCTTCCTCCGTGGCCGCATCTATCGCGTCGAACACTCCGTATGTGCCATAGCCCGCATTGTTTGCAAGAACAGAGACGTTGATATTGCTTTTGCGAAGGGACTCGAACAGGCGCTCTGGCTCTCCTGCCTTGCCCAGGTCCGCGGTCTCCACCCGGGTTCGGACCCCCTGCTCCGCGCTGATCTGCCTTGCGAGGTTCTGGAGGGCATCGAGCCTGCGTGCCACCAGAACTATGTCTGCCCCCTGTGCGGCAAGCTCCCTTGCCAGTGCGGCGCCGATACCAGAAGACGCGCCGGTCACAAGTGCCCACTTGCCGCTCAGTTCCTTTTTCATCACTGCCTCCTTGTTAATGACTCCAAGTCAGAATATATTAATGAGAGCGTAAATGGTCAATACTAATAACCCGGAGTCATTAATGAAGAGAGCATCGACAAAAGAAAAGAAACTCGAGAGGCGCGAGGCGATTATCGAACGCGCCCGGACCTGGATAACGGATCGCTCATTCGAGGAAATCAGGCTCGCGGACCTGGCGCGTGAGCTCGGCGTGGTGAAGGGAACCCTGTACCTGTACTTTCCCACGAAGCAGGATCTGTTTGCCTCGGTCCTCATGGAAGAGATGGAAGCATGGTGGGCGTCACTCTCCGCGGCCCCCGCAGGGGCCCTGGGCACTGACCTGGCAGCCAGCCTGGCACGCCGAGGCCTGCTGCTCCGCCTCCTTTCCAGTCTCCACATGAGCATCGAGCCGGGCCTGACACCTGGTGGCCTCCGCACACTCAAGACCTGGTTCCTGGGGTTTGCGGAGCGCGCCGCAGCCGATCTTGAAAAGCGCTACGAGGGACTGCAGGGCAGGGGCTTCCAATTCCTTCTTGGCGTCTATGCCCTTGCAATCGGCGTTTCCCAACTCGCTTTTCCACCGGAAAACGTGCGGGCTTTCATTGCCCGGGAAGAGACGCTCAAGCCTTTCCAGGTGGACTTCAGCGACTTCCTCGCCGTCTCCATTGATGCGTTCTACAGGGGCACCCGCGCGCCGCCGTCATGACAGGCGCAGCTCGTAGCATTCCTCGACCCGGGCCGCGCCCCAGATGAAGCCGGACTTTTGCTGAGTCAGGATGAATCCGGCCTTCCGATAGAGCGCGGTGGCAGCTGACAGAGAACCTTCTGTCCAGAGGAACACCTTTTCATAACCGCACGCGCGGCTGAAATCCACTGCCTCTGCCACAAGTCCCTTGCCGATTCCGAACCCCCTGAGACGGGGATCCAGGAGCAGCCACCGAAGCTGCGCCTCAGCCGGGGACGCCTGAACAATGGCGATGGACCCCAGAATCGAGCCTTCCTTCTCCACTATCCAGAGCCGCTCACGATCTCCCAGCGGCCACGTATAGTCGGAAAATGTCTTTGCCACGTATGACTCGAATGCCGGGCTGTAGCCGTATTCCTTCGCGTACAGGACCCCATGCAGCCGGATGAGCTCCCCGATATCTCCCGGCCGGGGGCCGCAGCGGAGGGCGGCGCCTGCCGAGGCAATCCCGTCTGCCAGCTTCCCGTTTTCCATACCAGAGAGGATACGAGAAATAGTTGACTTTGTCAACAAATCATGCAATCCTCCCGCATGGCACAAAAATCCGCCGGGTACGGCGGCGCACAAAAATCCGCCGGATACGGCAGCGCAGTGGCGGCAGTGCGCGAGTTCAACCGGTTCTATACCCGCCTCCTGGGTCTGCTGGATGAGAAGCTGCTGGCCAGCCCCGTCTCCCTGACAGAGGCCCGCGTTCTCTGGGAGCTCGAGCGGAATCCCCGCAGCCGCGCGGAAGACCTCCTGGAGCGTTTGTCCGTGGACCGCGGGTACATGAGCCGCATCCTGTCGCGCCTGGAGCGGGCAGGCTTTCTTTCGCGCACGGCGCACGCGCGGGACGGCCGCATGCGTCTCCTGGATCTGACGCCGCAGGGGCATGCCTTTCTGTCCGGGTTGGAAGAGAAGGCCTCAGCCCAGATCGCCGGGCTTCTCGAGCCCCTTGCGCCAATACAAAGAAAACGCCTCGTGCAGGCCATAGCGGAAGTGGAGGCCCTTCTGTCCGGTTCTCGCGGCACGTGATCGACAGGGCCATGTCGTTTGATTTGCCTTCAGCCGGAACGGTAGGTGACTTCAGAATGGGATACCATTGAAGGCGGGCCCGGCCAGTCTCGGTGATGCGCGAGCGGCAGCCGCCCGCGTCGGGGACATCTGAAGGAAGTTCTGCTCTGTTGCGCCGTTCCATCCCTTAGGCCTGACCGGGGGAGGAGGACCGAAATGCTTACAGAGTTCAAAGGCACTTTCCGGGACCGCTTCGAAGGGGAGAAAGATTACCACATCACGGAGAACGTGAAGGAAAACGGGATCTTCGAATACACCGTTTTCTGCCCGTTCAGCGGCCGATCCACAACCGTCCAGTCCCGCGTAAAGCTCGACCAGGTTGCGTGCAATGGGTGCCTGAGGGCGTACCAGATCTACCGCCCCCAGCCCATAGAATCCACGGAGTGCCGTGGAGCAGAGTCCGCGGCGCACGGCGGCGCAGACTCTGCGGCTGACCGCGGCGCCGTCATGGCACCCGTCACGGCCTCGTGAGACTCGCGTCAGTCACTGACTGGCTGACCTTTCAGCAGAAGGTCGAGCTTTGCGCGCACGGCGTCCATTTGTCCCCTGGTGAGGGCGAACACGCTTTTTCCGTTCATGAAAATAGCGTAGAAGTCCCGGTCATAGGGGACATAGTCCACGGTCACGGTTTTCGATGGGCCTTTGTTCATCGCATATTTCACCGTGATGTCGGGCGCGTCGGGGACTTGCCTGCGCACTTCGCCATCAGCCTGCAGTCCGATGATGGACTGGTAGAACTTCTTGAAGTATTCCTCCACCGCGGGCTTGCCGTCCATTGAATAGGCCGGGGTCACCTTATCCTGCTCACCCGCGTTCTGAGCCTTCTGCATGGTGCGCGTGATGGCAAGGACGTGCTTCACGCCCGCCGCCGTGATGTCGATCCGGTCCACCTCGTCGATATTGGGGATGAAGATGAACTTGTCCACGATGTCGAAGGGCTTCGTGTCCATGAACGAAAGGCTCGACGTCGTGACGCTGTAGACGGTCGGCTGGCCCTTGATCATGAAATAGGTTTCCGTGTCGTTCTTCTGCGCGCCGAAAAGGAACGTGATGGCGTTGGACTTGTCCCGCACCAGGACCTCCCCCCACGGCCGCGCAAGCCCATACCGTGCCATGTCAGGCGGGGCATCCGCGACAATCGACTCGATGGAAATCCCCTGGGGCCCCTTCAGCAGCTGGTCCTGTTTCTCCGTATCGACACCCCGCGGGTAGGGATAGGGCTGCGTGAGAAGGTACTTGCCGAATCCGAGCTGGTAGCTCTTGTTCTCCTCCGTCGTCTTCTCTTTCGCCTCGATGACCGTCCCTTTGCGCTCCACCAGCCGGAGGTAGGTGATCTCGTCGTAGTTCAGGGCAGGGGTGATCACCTTCGAGCGGAGATCGTTCATCGTCCATTTGAAGTGCTCGGCATCGTACATCTGGACGGTGTATACGCGCGGGTCTCCCTTTACCTGCAGGTAATACGTGCCGCTTGCAGGGGCCTTGTCCCCCAGGTATACCGTGTTCTGGGTTCCGTCGAGGAATGTACCGGTTGCGACAGCCTTCGGAGGCTTGAGACCGTATTGCGTCACGTCAGTCGGTTTTTCATCGATGACCCGATCGGCGAAAAGGGTCGAGATGCCGGTCGTGAGCCTGTCGAGATTGCTCGTGTCGAACACGAGCCATGCAGGACCGGGAGGCACGAGCGCCCAGTCCTTGCCGCTCCTGAGAAGGGTCAGGTCTCCCTGCGCGCGTCCGGTCAGCTCGACTTTCACCAGCTTCTCCTTGTCTCCCTTGAGAAGCTGGATCCGGGTGTCAGCCGCCGCTGCTGCCGGCTTGGGCCGTGAAATCCACAGTGTGCCGCCGATCAGCGCGCAGAGGACAACGAGCATGGCGATCAGCGTCCATCCTCGTCTGCTCATAGGTGACGCCTCCTCATCCATACAAGGAAGCCCGCACCCAGAACGAGCAGGGGCATCAGGACCACCACGATGCCGGAGAACAGGAGCGCCTGGAAATTCGTGAGGGTGAGGCGCATCTGGAGCAGGTTCTTGGCCCGGATCGAAATGTTCTGCTTCTGCTCCCTGAGCCAGTCCAGGCTGTTCATGAAGAAGTCGCCATTGCCGGGGATCTGCGCGGTGAGATTCTGCGAAAGGAACTGGATGTTGCCCACGACGATGAGCTTCGTGTCCTTTCTGGAGGGGTCAGTGGCCGGGTCGGTGATCGCCACCGCCAGCGTGAAAGGACCTGACAGGTCACCGCTCTCCTTCGAGACGGTCTTTGCATTCGTGATGTTCATCTTTCCCCAGGACTTGCTCGACGAGGTGAGAAGGGGCTCGATCCTGAGACTCCGCTTTTTCAACTCGAGGGTCTGAATGACCTGGGGCCCCGGCAGGATAATGGCGTAATTGTTGGTCCGCAGCGGAGCCAGGATGTCGTGGGATTCGAGGTTCGGAATGACATACAGCGGATTCTGCGCCGCCATCTTGTTCTGATCCCCTTCCACGACCACGGCGCTTCGCACGTCGATCCCGTAGGTTTGCAGAAGCCCCGCGAGATTGGGCAGAGCCCTGTCACGGGCCAGCAGGTCGACAAGTATCACCGCCCTGCCGCCCTGGTCCAGGTAGGCGCGAATCTTGTCCGCGTCCTGGGGGGTGAAATCGGTTTTGGGCGCCATGACCAGGAGGATATCCGCGTCCGCCGGCACCGCTTTCTCTGTGAGGAGAGAGAGGCTCTTCACCGCGTAGTTTTCATTACCCACTGAAGTGGTGAGGCCGAGCGAATCGAGGGTCTGCTCACCGTGGTCCTGCAGCACGTACAGGGTCACATTTTTCTCCGCCGTGACGAACTGAACGGCGGATGTCACGCGCTGCTCGACGGAGAGAGAGGTGAGCTGCGGCTGCCTGTTGGGATTGGAGGCGTCATAGTTGTACATGTCATAGACACCGATGGTTTTGTACTTCTTGCCGGATGCCACCACGAGGGAGCCCGGGGACAGGCCCTGGTTGTTCGGATCGTACTGGCGGGTCCAGCCGGGGTTCCGCTCCGGGTCGATGTTCTGCAAGGCAACGTGCCTCGTGCGCGCCGCGTACTTGGCCAGGATTTCCTTGATCGTGGGATCCTGGTTGTCCGGCTTGCCGACGGTCGTGATCGTCAGATCCGACTGCAGCCCATCCAGCAGCTTGTACGTCTGATCGGAGAGAGAGAAAAGCTGGTTCTGCGTGAGGTCGAGCTTTCCCGGGATCTGGCCGACCAGCACATTGACCACGACCAGGGCCGCAATAACGCCCACGATCATGAGGGCGGCATATCCGCCGAATCGGAACTTTCGGCTCTTCAAGGAATCAAAAAGTGGGATCTTTTTCACGGGTTTTTTCCTCTACGCCCAGCGCCGTCTTTCGATCATGCGGACCGTCAGGAAGACGAACGCGCCGGAGAACGAGATGTAATACACGATGGGGCTCAGGCTGAGGATCCCCATGCTGAAGTCGTTGTAGCGCTTGAGCAGCGAGAACCAGGTGAGAATCTTCGCGGCGATTCCCTCGTAGAAGGGCCTCGAGAATATGAACAGCAGCACAAGGGCCGCCCCCGCGATCACAATGGTCACGATGGTGGCCAGCGTGCTCCGCGTGCTGAAGAAGACGAGCAGCACGAGCCCCGCGGCGATGACTGCCATGAAGGCGAGCCCCATGCCGGGGTCAGTGGGAATATTCTGCGCGATGATATCCAGTATCCAGATCAGCAGCAGCGCAGCGAAGGTGATCATGGCGGCAACGAGCTGATTGTCCGTGAGGGAGGAGAAGAAAAGCCCCACTGCGATGAAGGAGGAGCCCAGGAGGAAAAAGCCGATATAGCCGCCCAGGATTTCCCAGCCGGCAATGCCTCCGATGGCGAAAAAGCTGAGCAGGACCGGGTACAGGGCCGTGATGAGGAGAGTGATGAGGAATACGGCCACCGCGGCGAGGTATTTGCCGAGGACGATCCCCGTGATGCTCAGGGGACTCGTGATCAGGAGCTGGTCGGTCTTCTGGCGCATCTCATCGGAGAGAAGGCGCATGGTCAGGATGGGCACCAGGAAAAGGAAGATGAACGTGAGGCTGCTGAGCATACCCGTGTAGGCAGGACTTCCCGACAGCAGGTTGGAGAGTGCAAAGAAGACGCCCGTGATCAGGATGAAGAAACCCACGAATGTGAATCCTATGGGCGATACGAAGTAGGCCTTGAGCTCCCGCCGGAATACCGCGAACATGTCAGGATACCTCCCTTTCTTCCGTCGTAATCAGATTGAGGAATATCTCCTCCAGGGTGAGATCCATGGATTTCATCAGAAGGATCGGCAGGTTGGCCCGGGCAAACGCGTTGAAGACCTCTCTTCTCACATCCTGGTCGCGTCGGGCTTCCACGATGATCTCCACCGTGCCGGGTTCCCGGCTCCCGACGCTCTCAGCCTTGACCACGTGCGGAACTCCGCGTGCCACCACGAGCACTTCGTTCTCGAGTCCTGCCACCCTTAGGGAAAGACGGTTGTCCTGTGACAGGCCGCGAGACAAGTTTTCAGGTGTGTCACTTGCGACGATCTTGCCCCTGTTAATGATCAGGATCCTGCTGCAGACCGCCTGCACTTCGGGAAGGATGTGCGAGCTGAGTATGATCGTGTGCTCCTTCCCCAGCTCCCGGATGAGGTTTCTCGTCTCGATGATCTGCTGGGGATCGAGGCCGATGGTCGGCTCATCGAGGATGAGCACGGGGGGGGTTCCTATGAGCGCTTGTGCGATGCCCACTCGCTGTTTGTACCCCTTGGAAAGGTTCTTGATGAGCCTTCCGCGCACGTCCGTGATTTTCAGCAGCTCCATGGAGCGGTCCAAGTTCTGTTTCCGCCGGGACCTTGCCACGCCTTTTATGTCGCACACGAAAGACAGGTAGTCTCCGACTGTCATGTCCACGTAGAGCGGCGGGAGCTCGGGCATGTACCCGATCTGTTTCTTTACTTCCTGCGGCTCATCGAGGATGTCGTGGCCGTCCAGCTTCACAGAGCCCTCTGTGGCGGAAAGATAGCCGGTGATGATGTTCATTGTGGTGGACTTGCCTGCCCCGTTGGGACCGAGGAAGCCAAGAATCTCGCCCCGATTGACGGTGAAGTTCAGGCGGTCCACGGCGACACGCTGCCCGTACTTCTTGATGACGTTCTCGACCTGTATCAAGACGTTCTCCTTTCTCTCAGGCGGATCGGCGTTATCGATATTTTCCTGTCCGATGAATGCCGCGAAATACCGCGGCCACTGTTCCCAGTGGCATTCGCGGCCACTGTTCCCAGTGGCATTCGCGGCCACTGTTCCCAGTGGCATTCGCGGCCACGATAACCGCAATATATCAAAAACGACGTTCTTTGGACACACCCCGGCCGCTAATGTCGTGGAGTACCCCGGTCGCGGTATTCCGCGACATTCAGTGACCGGTGTATTCAGCGGCTTTTTTTTCGGTCACGGTATTCGATGACATTCTTGGCCGATTTCCGGAGCAAATTTCAGCAATTCTTTCAATGAACGAATGGTGTAGTCCGGCGCCCCCGCACCCAGAGGCCAGGCTGACCCCGACGGGGCGTACCAGCAGGCGTCGATTCCCGCAGCCCGCGCGCCCAGTATGTCTGCGGCCGGCGTGTCACCGACGCACAGCAAGTCCGAAGGCGGCAGCCGCAGCGCCTTGCATGCTGCCTCGAAGAAGCGGGCGTCCGGCTTCGCGACGCCCAGCTCTTCGGAGATCAGGATGGCAGAAAAGCAGTCCGCAATGCCTGAAAGAGAGAGCCTTCCGCGCTGTACCCTCGAAATGCCGTTGGTCACGAGACAGAGATCGGCGCGCCGTGACAGGGCGCGAACCACCTCGCTCGCATCGGGCAGGAAATAGGCTTTTTGTGACAGGCGGGTGAGGTATGCATCGGAAAGTATGTCCGCATCGCCCTCCTGGTCCAGGTCTTTCAACAGGTCTGCGAAACGGCCAACCTTTAGGGCGGCAAGGCTTACCGCGCCTTGCTCGAATCGCTTCCAATAGGCGGCATTGATGGACCTGTAGGAGGCACGGGCTTTCTCCCGCGGCACACGAGGCGCCGCCTGCGCCAGGGTCTCATCCAGGGCCTCCGTCTCGCCCCGGTCGTAGTCGAACAGCGTATTGTCCGCATCAAGGAGGAAGCCGCGGTAGGTTTTCATGCCGCCTGGTACCTTGCACGGAATGCGATGCAAGGTATAGTGGGCGCGCGGACGCCGATCTGCAGGCAGCTTGGCGGCATTCCAGAGGAGCACATAGCCACCCTCACGTTTTCGGGAAATTCAGAAGTGCTCCATTCTAAATTTCCTATTTTCGCGAGGTTGGCGCTTTCGGCGTCTGATTTTCCAGTTGTCCGTGGTCGGAATGAATGCCACTGAATACAGTGGCCGCGCCAAAATGCCGCGGACTACCGCGGCCGCGGGGGCTTGACTTTTTCTTTAATAAACGTAAATTTTTCAGGCTTCTCTATTCCTTACCAAGGAAAACTGCAGAGGCCCGCGTACACACTGACGAAAGGAGGTTGAAGTCATATGGCTGAGGTATTGAGCAAGAATGCAAGGGTGGGGATCGTCACGCAGAAGTTCTTCTGCACCTGCGGCGGCGAGGTGAAAATGAAGCTCGTCTTCACAAAAGGTAAAATGCGCAACACGGCCGAGTGCGAAAAGTGCCATCGCCAGGAGCGCAAGCCCAGCGATTTCAAGGCCTGAGCGGCCGCGATATCACCCATCCGCTGCGGGCATGTGCCCCTGGATGGGTTTTTTTTGCCCTGGCAGGCACTCACCCCCGGATTGGTGAAAACGTTTTGCCCTCTGTTTCCCGCCACTCCCTGATCTGCGCCTCGATCTCCGTTCGTATCCTGACAAGGAGCTCGCTGATTTCCCTCTTTCCTTTTGGCGCCGGGTAGAGTGTGAGGGGCTTGACCCTGTAATGCGCGCCTCTCAAGTTCTTGAGGAGCTGCCTGAGAGTGGACAGGCGGTACCCGCCATCCAGGGCCACGGAAAGCACGGGGATGGGCGCCTGCTCCAGGATGATTCTGACCGCCCCCGTGTAGAACTCGTTCACGCGTCCCGTCCGGGAGCGCGTGCCTTCCGGAAATACGACGGGGCAGATCCCCTGCTCCGTCAGCCCGGCGAACCTCCGCAGCTCCTTGTTTCCCGCACGGTAGTCGCCGGTCCTGGAAATGAGCGCATGCCGTCCCCACCGAAGCGAGGTGGACGCGTAGGGAATTCCGTGGCTCAGGGACTTCTTGGCCACGTATCGAAGGGCATGGCCGGGGAAAGTCGCTGCCATGGCCGGGATGTCCGCCAGGGTCTGATGATTGGAGACGATCAGGACCACCTGGGGAAGGGTGCCACTGTATTTTTCGAAATCAGTGCGCAGCCCCGCAAAGAGGTGCATGAGAAAAAAGAGCTTTCTGGAGATCACGGGCTGAAAGCGGCTGATCCACTGCATGACCGAATCGGGTCTGAACGCAGCGACGCAGCGCAGGACAACGTCCCCGCGGATGAAGATCAGGGCCGCACAGAGGATGAGCAGCACCGCGCCCATACTCTACTGCCGTCGCACCGCGGCTATTTTCGCGGCGAGAGCGCGGATGAAGCAGGGATCCGTTCCGCAGCACCCGCCCAGGACGTCCACCCCCGACTCGAGGAGCGCGGGCGCGAAAGAGGCATACTGCTCGGCAGTGAGCGGGTAAGCTACTTTTCCTGCAACAATCTGCGGGATTCCCGCGTTCGCCTTTACCCAGATGGGGAGCGGCGTCAACTCCCGCAGAAGGGGAGCCAGAGGCACATAGTCCTCGATGCCGGAACCGCAATTGGCGCCGATGAGCGACGCCCCTGCATCCGTCGCTTTCCTGACGCAATCTTCGGGCGGATTACCCATCATGGTCCGGTATCCCTTGAGCGTCCTGTTGTACGTCATGCTCGCCACCACGGGAAGGCCGGTCCTCTCCACTGCCGCGCGCACCGCGACCGCCATTTCGTCCACATCCGTCATCGATTCCACCACGATCCAGTCCACGCCGGCGGCACCGAGTGTTTCGGCCTGCTCGGCAAACACATCGTACAGCTCTTCCGCGGTGACCTCCCCGAGAGCGATGAACCGGGCACTCGGGCCGATGTCCCCTGCCACGAGCGCCGCGCTGCCCACGACCTCCCGGGCCAGGGTAGCCGCCGCGGTGTTTATTTCGCGCACGCGCGCGGAAAGACCGTGCGGCTCCAGGCGGAAGCGGTTGGCCCCGAATGTGTTGGTGAGCACGATGTCCGCGCCCGCCTCCAGGTATTCGCGGGTGATGTCGCGCACGATTTCGGGATGATCGAGATTCCATCCGTCCGGGGGCGAGCCTTGCATAAGCCCCCGCTTGAAGAACTCCGTTCCCCATGCCCCGTCAGCCAGAAGCACGGAACCTTTCTCCCACGTTTTGCCACGAATTTGCATGATGCGGGCGATAGTATCCTTTCCCCGCGCTTGTGAAAAGCACGCGTTTCCATTAGGCTGGCCGTCGCATGGGAGCCTTCCTGGTCGTTTTTGCCATCCTCAGCGCAATCATACTGGTGTTCCACCTCGCCCTTACGGCCGGCCTGCTCATCAATTTTCGCAGGGAGCGGAGTGTGCACGGAGGGAGTGCGCTGCCGGAAACCCTGAAAACGCCGAAAGCGCCCGACAGGGCCGCACTTCCCCGCGCCGAGGTTGTGGTGGCCGTGCGAGACGAAGAGGGCACGCTTCCTCGACTGCTCGCGTCCTTGCGTGCGCAGACCCTTGACGGCTGTCTCTTCCTGTTCGTCGACGACAGGTCGACCGATGGAACTGCCCGGCTTCTCGACGACTTCTGCGCCGTCATGGGCGCCCGCGCGCGGGTCATCCACAATCGAGCCGAACCGGTCGGGCTGACCGGCAAGCAGGCCGCTCTTGATCGCGCGTTCGCGGAGGTCAAAGGGGAAGTTCTCCTGTTCACCGACGGGGATTGCGTGCTTCCTCCGGGCTGGGCAGAAGAGATGTTGCTCCATTTCCTCGATAAGAGGGTGGGCGTGGTTCTGGGAAGAATCGAGCTGGTGGAGGGAGCCTCCTTCCTCAGCCGGTTTCAGGCATTCGAGCAGCCCCTGCTCAACCAGTACAATTTCGGTTCTGTAGGGATCGGCATCCCGACCGGATGCTTTGGAAACAACATGGGGGTGCGGGCAGCAGCCGTGAAGGAGGCGGGAGGATTCCGGTCCCTCGGCTACTCGGTCACCGAGGATGCTATGCTCCTTGACGCTTTGTGCCGCCGCGGCGGGTGGGAGGTGAAGACCTGCACGTCGATCCGGAGCGCGGCTACCACGATCCCCAAGGCGAGCTGGAAGGAATACATCAATCAGCACATACGCTGGAATGCCGGCGGTCTCTTTTCATCAGACCCGGTGACCCGCGTGTCGTTCATCTTCGTCTTGCTCATCTACCTGGTCGGCAGTCTCCTGGTGCTTCCCCTGGGATTCGTCGACTGGCGCGTGCCTTTTCTTTCCCTGAACGCGTTCCTCAGCATTGGTCTCCTGGCAGGTGCGGGAGGATTCTACGAGGGCAAGCGGAGGGGGCGCTATTTCCTTCGGTCTCTTCCCTACCTTTTCTTTTTCGGTTTCTTCTACAGCTTCGTCACCCTGCGGGCGCTTGCGCAGCGATCCTTTGTCTGGAAAGGGGTCTCGCTTCGCGCCGTGATCAGCCCCGGGAGAACTCCTTCTCCACCAGGGCCAGGAAGCTTTCGGCGGTGATGATCGGGGCGGCGAGCGGCTCCTCCTTGAGCCACTCTTCCTTCACGTAGCCCCAGGCGGCCAGCAGCCCGCGTACGCGCGGATTCCTGTTGCCCCGCAGATGATCGACCTGGTCCTCGACGAGGATTGCCTCTTCGAACCCGCCTTTAGAGCGAAGTTTTTCCGTCGTTGTGAGCTTCGGCTCCTTGTCGCTGAACAGTATCCGCTCCCGCGGCACCCGGATCTGGTTGGCGGAGAGGATCTCCTCGATGAATTGCGGCTCCTTTGTGGAGAGAACATAAAACGGAGCGCCCTTTACAAGCACCCGAAACGCCTCTTTCATGTGTGGGTACACCCTGTTCAGGGCAAGCCACGAAGCCCGGTCCCGTGCGAGCATTTCCGATCTCTCCTGGTAGAACAGCTTCCGGAACTCTGCCCGCTTCTCGGCTCCGGCCCGCCGCCACAGCTCGTCGAACTCCGCCTGGTCCTTCACCGTGGACCCTGTCGTAAGGATTTCCTGGATGACGAGGAAGTCCTCGCCGGACCGTATGAATGGCCGCAGACGCGCGAAATCGCGGCGCGATGCAGCGGAGGAGGCAGCCGCGTCTTTCCTGAAGAGGGCGTGGTAGGCGACCCATGAGACGGCGTAGTTTTCGTCGATCGAGTCGCAGATCACTCCGTCGAAATCCAGGACGAGGAGGGTAGGAAAATCCATGTGGACGAGTGTACCTCACGCGGGCCTTTCGATATAGTTGGCGCGTGCAAAGCTACTATTTCCAGGACTTCATTTCCCGGTTCGATGCCGCCGGCAACCTGGCGTGCGGCTGCGGCCAGACTCACCACATCGGCACGCGCGCGGTGCTCACCGGGCCGGACGCCTTCAAGGACTCCGCCGCACTGGTCGCGACCGAGCTCGGCAGCAGCGCGCGCCTCTGGGTCCTGAGCGACGAGAACACCGAGGCGGCAGCGGGAAAGAAATGGAAGGCCGGCCTCCCCGCGACACGGATCTCGGCGCATATTCTCCCGGGGCATCCGAGACCTGCGCCGACGGCGGAGCTCGTGTCGGCTCTCGCGGAAGAGGTACGGCGCGTGTCCCCCGGCCTGCTCGTTGCCGTGGGAAGCGGCGTGATCAGTGACCTGGTGAAGCGGGTCTCGCTCGAAGTCGAGATCCCGAACTGGTGCGTCGCCACCGCGGCGTCGGTGGACGCGTACAGCTCCGCCACCGCGGCCATCGAAGTGAACGGCTTTCACAATGCGGTGCCGGCGCAGGTCTCGCGGATCATCGTCTGTGACCTGGATGTGATTGCGAAGGCTCCCCGGGAGATGTTTCTCGCGGGCCTGGGAGACCTGCTTGCAAAGTACCTGGCGTTTCTCGATTGGAATCTCTCCCGCATCATGACGGGGGAGCACTACTGCCCCGTGATATCAGGCGTGGCGCTCGAGTCCGCCCGCAGCGCGTTGACCGCCGCGAAAACGCTCAGCGGCGATCCGGGTGAAGCCGTGCGCACTCTCACCGATGCCGCCCTCAGCTCGGGGTTCGCCATGCAGGCCTTCGCGTCTTCGAGGTCTGCCGCGTCGGTGGAACACACAATGGCGCACCTGTGGGAGACCGCGGATGCGGTGCGGAATGCGCGCCTGGATCTGCATGGGATACTTGCGGGGGCCGCGAGCAGAATCGTGCTCTGCGGCTACAAGGCACTGTATGCCCGGCTGGAAGATTTCGAGCCTGACGACACCGCCCGGCTCATCGCCTACGCCCGTGAGGCCTCGTGGCAGGATTCGATGGAGGAGGGGCTTCTGCCATTCATCGCAAAAGTCAGGGAGGAAATGGAAGCCAGGACTTTCGACAAGGACGTCCTGGCGCAGCGGCTCAGCACGTTCCACACCGGCAAGACGGAAATCCTGGCCCTGGCGCGCTCCACGCTGGAGGAGCTGGCAGGGGCCGTGACGACCCTTGAAGGGATCGGCTACCCGTTCTCTCCCGCCGAGCTCTGCATCGACGTCTCGTATGTGCTGCTTCCGTTTCGCAATGCCCGGCTCCTGAGAAAAAGGTACACGGGGTTCGACCTTGCATACGAGCTGGGATTGGAGAACGTGCTGGCGGAAGCCGGAGCGGCCTGCGTGGAGGCCGCCAGATAATCAGATCGAAAAGTCCTGTCCCGCCTTGAGGGCGGAGGCGTAGCGCTTTCCGTTCTTTTCCAGGATGTCTTTCAGCGTGACGTTGGAGAGGTAGTCCTCCGTGGTCTTCTGCAGGCCGGTCCAGATGTCATGCGCGGGGCAGGGCACGGGCCGGTCACAGAGGGTCTTGCGGCGCAACGTGCAGGGGGTGAGCCCGCGCGTTTCCCCGACAGCCTCGAGGATGTTCTGCACGGAAATTTCCCCCGGCTTCTTGTTCAGCAGGAATCCCCCGCCGGGACCCCTGATGGACCTGATGAGCCCGGCCTTTTTCAGCTTGAAGAATATCTGCTCGAGGAACTCTGAAGAGACCTTTTCCTCGCTGGCGATGGAGCCGATAGAAATGGGTCTGTTGTGGCGCGCGCCGGCAAGGTTGATCACGGCCCGCAGGCCGTATCTTCCCTTTGTGGTAATTCTCATCTCTTTGCAGCTCCGTTACGGATATATTATTATTATTGTAAGATATTATCAACATGTGGCTTCTGAA